>Ga0070738_10000548_pt1 | contig 104345 bp, 92 predicted proteins | sample Coa_R2_2_FD_66446 | JGI IMG/M metagenome (GOLD analysis project Ga0070738, IMG submission 66446) | Surface soil microbial communities from Centralia Pennsylvania, which are recovering from an underground coalmine fire - Coalmine... | ecosystem: Environmental > Terrestrial > Soil > Unclassified...
AGGCTGATCCAGCCCATGCCGTTCTCGAAATTCAAAATGTTGAAGATCAGCCCGAGCAGCAGCACGCCGGCGAGCGTCGCGCCGACCGAGCCGCGGCCGCCGGAGAGCAGCGTGCCGCCGACGACGACGGCGGCGATCGAGAACAGCTCCCAGCCGACGCCTTCCGTCGGTTGGCCGGCGCCGAATTGGGCGGCGAGAATCACGCCGGCGAGTCCCGCCAAAAGCCCCGACTGCACGTACGTCAAGAATACGACGCTGTCGACCGGCAATCCCATCAGCCGCGCCGCGTCAGGCTCGCCGCCGACCGCCAAGGCGTAGCGTCCGAACGGCGCATAATTGAGCAGAACCGAGCCGGCGACATAGGCCAGGCCGGCGATCCAGGCCGGGATCGGAAAGCCGAGAAAGTCGCCCTGGCCGACCGCTGTGAAAGCCGTGTCGTACGAGACGCCGACAGTCTGATTGTGCGCCGCCAGCAGCGCGCTCCCGCTCGCCATCAGCATGCCCGACAGTGTCGCGATGAACGGCAGGATTTTCAGCCGGGTCACCAACGCGCCGTTGATCGCGCCGATGGCGACGCCGGCGCCGAGCCCGCCGGCGAGGCCTGCGATCAAGCCATAGGGCGAGAGCAGGGCCGAGACGACGCTCGCCAGCGCCGCGACCGCGCCGACCGACAGATCGATGCCGCCGGTCATGATCACGAAGCACATGCCGAGCCCGGTCAGGGCGAACATCGAATTGTACCTCAGCGCTGTGAAAATATTATAGAGGCCGAGGAAATGATCGTAGCGCAGCGCGCCGAACAGAATCAGCGCCGCGAGCGCGACCAAGGCGCGGTTCGCGCTGACGAAGCCGGTCAAGCGGTTGCGCGCCGGCGGCTCGACGACGATCGTCGGCGCCGTGGGCGCGTCCTGGCCGCGCCGCTGCAGGAACACTGCGCCGGCGATGATCGCGCCTTTGACGACGAGCGCCGCCGCGTCGGGCACGCCGTTGGCGAGCAGCGTATAGCGCAGCAACTGGATGATCAGCGCGCCGATCAACGTGCCGACGACATTGGCTTGACCGCCGGTGAGCAGCGTTCCGCCGACCGCGACCGCGGCGATCGCGTCGAGCTCCATGCCGATTCCGACGAGATTGGCGTCGCTCGCCGAATTGATCGCGACGACGACGAGGCCGGCGATTCCGGCGCAGAGCCCGCTGATCGCATAGACGCGGCGCTTGATCCGGTCGACCGGCATGCCGCTGAGCCGCGCCGCGGCCTCGTTGCCGCCGACGGCGAGGATCTGCCGGCCGAACAGGGTACGGCGCAGCATCCAAGCGGCGGCGGCGACAAAGACCAGCATCAGCAGCACCTGGAACGGCGCGCCGAAAATGCGGCCGAGGCCGATGAACTGGAAGGTCGGGTTCTTGAAGACTTGCAGATTGCCGTTGGTCATCACCTGGGCGATGCCGCGGCCGGCGATGAACAAAACCAGCGTGCCGACGATCGGCTGCACGCGAAACCGCGTGATGAACCAGCCGTTGAACAGGCCGAACAGGCCGGCGACCAGGACCGGCGCGACGAAAGCGAGCGCCACGCCCAAAGCTGGATGGGCGACGCCGAAGGCGCTCAGAAAAATGATCGGCGCGAGCGCGCCGGAAATCGCCATCAGCGAACCGACCGAGAGATCGATGCCGCCGGTGGCGATCACCAGGGTCATGCCGACCGCGACGATGACAATGGTCGCGACCTGCGTCAGGTTGACGTTCAGCGTCTGCCACGAGACGAAATGCGGCGTGAAGACGAGGTTGAAAAGGAGCAGAAGCAGCAACCCGCCGGCCGCGCCGTAACGCCGCGCCAGGACGGCGAAATCGACGCGCGGGCTGGTCGAAGGCGAGAGCGAGACGCTAGTCAAGGCTCTTCTCGGCGATGACGCCGCCCTTCTCGTCGCCGTGAGCCATCACGGCCATGATCGCCGCCTCGCTGATCGCTTCGCCGTGAAACTCAGCCGCGGTCTCGCCTTCGCGCAGCACGAAGACGCGATCGGCGCCTTCGACGACCTCTTCGAGTTCGGAGGAGATCATCAGCACGCCAAGCCCTTCGGCGGCCAGTTCGTCGATCAAGGATTGGATCTCGCCCTTGGCGCCGACATCGATGCCGCGCGTCGGCTCGTCGAGAATCAGCAATTTGGGATTCGTGCAGAGCCAGCGCGCCAGCAGGACCTTCTGCTGATTGCCGCCGGAGAGTTCGCGGATCTTCTGCTCGGCGCTGGCCGCCTTGACGCCGAGCCGAACCATGAACTTCGCGACGATCTCGCGCTGCTTGGCCTCGTCGACAATTCCGGCGCGGGCGAGGCGCGGCAGCAGCGCCAAAGTCAGGTTCTCGCCGACCGACATATTCGGAACAATGCCGTCCTGCTTCCGGTCCTCCGAGCAATAGCCAATGCCCCGTTTGATCGCGTCGACGGGCGCGGCGATCGGCGTCTCTTTTCCGGCGATCTCGATCTTGCCGGCGTCCGGCGGATCGGCGCCGAAAATCGCCCGCGCCACTTCGCTGCGGCCGGAGCCGAGCAGGCCGGCGAGACCGACGATCTCGCCGGAGCGTACGGCGAGCCGCGCATTTCTCACGCGCCGGCCGATCTTGAGATTCTCGGCGCGCAGGATTTCCGCGCCGATTTTCGCGCCGCCGCGGCTGAACGCGGTCGCGCCCTTGGCGCGGACCGCGGCGAGATCGCGGCCGAGCATGGCCGCGACGAGCTGCAGCTTGTCGAGATTGGCGAGACGGTCGACGAGCACGGTGCGGCCGTCGCGCATCACCGTGACCCTCTCGCAGACCTGATAGAGCTCGTCGAGCTTGTGGCTGACGAAGATCACCGACACGCCGTCGCGCTTAAGCCGGCGGATCACGTCGAACAGAACCTCGCATTCGCGTTCGTCGAGCGACGAGGTCGGCTCGTCCATGATGACGAGGCGGGCCGAAAAGGACACGGCGCGGGCGATCGCCACCATCTGCTGGATCGCGGTCGAGAAGCTCATCAACGGCCGTCGCACGTCGATCTCGACCGAGAAGCGGCGCAGGATGTCCTCGGCCTCGGCGTTCATGCGCCGCCAATCGATCAGGCCGAAGCGGCGCGGCTCCTTGCCAAGGCAGATATTCTCAGCCGCCGAGCGATAAGGTACGAGATTGATCTCCTGATAGATCGTGCTGATTCCGCCGCGCTGCGCCTGTTGCGGCGAGGCGAATTCGACGTTCCGGCCGGCGAAGCCGATCGTTCCGGCGTCCTTTGCGTGGACGCCGGTCAGGACTTTGATCAGCGTCGACTTGCCGGCGCCGTTCTGGCCGACCAGCGCCATGGCTTCGCCGCGGGCGACTTCGATCCGGGCGCCGTCCAGCGCCTTTGCGCCGCCGAAAGCCTTTTCGATACCCTCCATCGACAGGATTGGATCGGAGGAGGCGGCGTCCGTCGCCGACATGAAATGAGCGCCCTTGATTCGAAACAAAACTCCCTCGCCCAACCGGGCGAGGGAGGGCCTTGCTCATCAAATCACAATCAGAACGCGCTCGCCAAGACCTCCTTGGCGTTGGTCGAATCGTAGAAATTGTCGTCGTTCTTGATATAGGGCGGAATGCTCTTGCCCGCCGCATAATCCTTCATCGTCGAGAAAGCCTTGGGCCCGAAGCGCGGGTTGCATTCGCAGGTGCAGCCGAGCTTGCCGTCGATGATCGCCTGGACCGCGTCCTTCTCGCCGTCGATCGAGACCACCATGACGTCCTTGCCCGGCTTCTTGCCGGCGGCTTCCAGCGCGGCGATCGCGCCGAGCGCCATCTCGTCGTTGTGGGCGTAGATCGCGGTCGCGTCGGGATGCGCCTGCAGCAAAGTCTCGGCCACCTGCCGGCCCTTGTCGCGGGCGAAATCGCCGCTCTGGCTGGCGAGGATGGTCATGCCAGGCCATTGCTTGATCGCCTCGTCGAAGCCTTTCTTGCGGTCATTGGCGGGCGAGGAGCCGGTCGTGCCTTCGAGCTCGATGATCTTGGCCTTGCCGTCGACGGCCTTGGCGAGCCAGGCGGCGACGCGCTGGCCCTCTTCGACGAAGTTCGAGCCGATGAAGGTGACGTAATCCTCGCCCGGCTTGGCCATGGAATGATCGACGTCGCGATCGATCAGGAAAACCGGGATGCCGGCCTTGGCCGCGGCCTTGATCACCGGCACGAGCGGCTTGTCCTCGCGCGGCGGCAGGAAAATCGCGTCGACCCCTTGCGCGATCATACTATTGACGTCGGAGGCCTGCTTGGCGGCCGACCCGGCCGCGTCGGTATAGACGAGCTGATAGCCAAGCTTCTTGGCTTCGGCCTGCATGCTGGCGGTTTCGGCCAGGCGCCAGGGATTGTTGCTTTCGGTCTGGGCGAAGCCGACCTTGTACGTCGCCTTCTCCTTGAGCGGCGGCGCGGCCCAAGCCGGCGCGAGCGCGAAACCGGCGGCCCCGGCGGCCGACGTGACGAGCAATCTGCGACGCGTGATGATCATCGTGATCCTCCCTTCAAGAAGACTGACGCGGTCTTGTCGCCGCCTCAGACGGCGCTTTCTTCGCGGCCGCTTGCCGCAAATGTTCCATCGCTGCTAATAAGTGTCAACAATAAAGATGCGTTTGGACTAAATGTCTGCGCACGCCGCGATTTATTTCAATGGCTTATGTATGATAATATGCGCATAATGGGTCGAGTGGAGCGACGAGAGGGGCGATGTCCCAACCACCCAACGCCATCGCGGATTTAAGCCGGCCGGCGGGCGCCGAAGCGCCGTCGCGGTCCGAAGCGACGTCCCGTCCGCGCCGGCCGACCATGACCGAAGTCGCGGCCGAAGCCGGCGTCTCGCAGACCACGGTCTCGCTCGTCCTCAACGACGCGCAAGGCGCGAGGCTCTCGAGCGAGACCCGCGAACGGGTCTTCGAAGCGGCGCGGCGCCTCGGCTATCGTTTGGCGAAGCGCAGCGCGCCGGCGCAAGCCGGCGCGACGGCGATCGGCTTCGTCGTCAACGAAATATCGACCGATCCTTGGGCCGCGATCGCGATGGACGGCGCGCGCGACAAGGCGTGGGAGCATGGCCTGACGATCAGCGCCGCGGTGACCCGGGGCGACGCCGAGATGGAGCAGGCCGTGCTCGCCCAGATCGCGGCGCAGCCGCTGCTCGGCCTCATCTATGGGACGATCCATACGCGGCGGATCACGCCGCCGCCGGCGCTCTATCGCCTGCCGACAATCCTGCTCAACTGCTACGTCGCCGACGGCTCGCTGCCATCCGTCACGCCGAGCGAAGTGGCCGGCGGCCAGACTGCGACCGCCCGTCTTATTCGGGCGGGTCATCGCCGCATCGGCTACATCAACGGCGAGGCGTTGATGGACGCCTGCCGCGATCGATTGAAGGGCTATCGCCGCGCGTTGGCGGCCGCCGACTTGCCGTTTGATCCCGACCTCGTCCGCCCGGGCAACTGGGAGCCTTCTGCTGGCTACGATCAGACGCTGGCGCTCATGCGGCTCGCCGATCCGCCGACGGCGATTTTCTGCGCCAACGACCTGATGGCGGTCGGCTGCATCGAGGCGCTCAAGGAGATCGGGCGCCGCGTGCCCGAAGACGTCGCGGTGATCGGCTACGACGATCGCGAGATCGCGCAATTCACTCATCCGCCGCTGACGACGGTTCTCTTGCCGCATTTCGAAATGGGCGCCGAGGCCGCGGCCTATTTGATCGATCATGCGCGGCGGGCGCCGCCGCGCCCGCCGCAAATCAAGATCGAGTGCCCGCTGATCGAGCGCAAATCGGTCGCGCCGACGCCGCCGGACGGCGAGGCTTCCGCTTCGCCGAGCTCCAAGGCGCGCAAAGCGAAATAAGCCGACGACGGTCGAGCGCGCTTGCCGCCGGGCGTACTGTCAGCGCAAAAAGGCGGGCGAGCCGATATGCGCGAAAACGCCGGCATAGGGCTTCGCCAGCGGCGCGGCGTAGGCGCCGAGCTTGGACGTACGAAGGCCTAGCGCGACGAGGGACTCGGCGAGCTTCACCGAAGCGACGACGCCGTCGATCACCGGCATGTCGTGCTCGCCGGCGAGCGACGAAGCGAGGTCCGTCATGCCGGCGCAGCCGAGCACGATCGCCTCGGCGCCGTCCTCGCGCTTGGCGCGGCGAATTTCATCCGACAGTTTTCCGCGCGCGCCGGACGCCTCGTCCTCCAGCGCGAGCACCGGAACCTCGCAGGCGCGAACCCGCGCGCAGCGCCGGTCGAGCCCGTATTTCATCAAGTTGGTCTCGATCGGCGCGATCGAGCGCGACAGCGTCGTCACCACCGAGAAGCGATGCGCGACCAGCGAAGCGAGATGAAACGCCGCTTCGCCGACGCCGATCACCGGACCTGTCGCCCGGCAGCGCGCCGCCTCGAGCCCGGTGTCGTCGAAACAGGCGATGATCGAAGCCGCCGCGCCCGCGGCTTCGCCTTTGACGACCTCCTCGATCATCCCGGGCGTGGCGAAAGCTTCGTCGAAATAGCCCTCGATCGACACCGGTCCGCTCGCCGGATTGGCGGCGAGAATCTCGACGCCCGGCGCCGCGGCGGCGCGGGCGGCCGCGGCGAGGCGCTTCGTCATGCTCGCGCTGGTGTTGGGATTGACGATGCAGATTTTCATGCTCGGCGGCGTCAGGCGTGGCCAGCGTCGGAGCCGTGCCGCGCTTGGCGGGCGCGGACGAACGCGATCGCCAGCAGCGCGACCGCGATCACGGCGAAGGAGACGCCGGTCGTCGCCGTGCCCAGGGCGTAAATCTCGGGCGTGGTCACTGTCGTGGTCAGCGCCTGCAGCTCCATTGGCAGGGTATTGTGCTCGCCCATCGCCTGGCTCGAACGCGCGATCTCGTCCCAGGACAGGGTGAACCCGAAGAGGCCGACGCCGATCACCGACGGCAGGATGATCGGCAGGACGACGTGGCGAAGCGTCTGCCAAGGGGTGGCGCCGAGGTCGCGCGCCGCCTCCTCGTAGCGATGGTCGAAGCGGTTGAAGATCGCGAACATCACCAGCAAGCCGAACGGCAGCGTCCAGGTCAGATGCGCGCCGAGCCCGGAGGTGAACGTGTCCATGGTCGTCTTCAAATCGTCGGAGATCCAGGCCGGACCATGCGCCTTGAGGAAATCGTCGAGCAGTCGAAACTCGAGCGCGATGCCCAGCGAGGTGACGATCGAGGGCACGATCAGGCTCGCCACTGCGACATAGAAGAGAAGATTGGAGCCGACGAAGCGCTTGCGAAAGGCCAGCCCGGCGCTGAGCGACAGAAGAACGGTGAGAATCATCACCACGACGCCGAGTTCGAGCGAGCGCTTGAACGCGTCGCTGATGTCGATGAGGCCGCCGCCGCGCAGCAGGCGCTCGAACCAGTGCAGCGAAACGCCGTTCAAGGGAAAGGTCAGGCCGCCGGTCGGGCCTTGGAAGGACAGGATGAAAATGACGATCATCGGCCCGTAGAGAAACAGCACGAAGACCGCAAAGAACGCGGCGAGCCAATAGAACGCCGGAGAGCGGCCCTCGCCCATCCTCAAAGCTCCTTGCGCACGTCGACAATGCGATTGAGGCCGACGATGATCAGCAGCGTGACGCCGAGCAGGATCACGGCGTTGGCCGCGGCCGGCGGGAATTGCAGCGCGTTGAGGCGCGTCTCGACGACCTTGCCGGCGGAGGCGATCTGCTCGCCGCCCATGACGTCGAAAGTGACGAAATCGCCCATCACGATCGTGACGACGAAGATCGAGCCGATGACGACGCCCGGCTTGCACAGCGGGATAATGAGATTCCACAAAGTCTGCCAGCCGGACGCGCCCGCGTCATAGGCGGCCTCGACGAGACGGCGGTCGATCCGCATCATCGAGTTGAAGATCGGCACGACCATGAAGAAGGTGAACAGGTGCACGAAAGCGAGCGTCACCGAGAAGGGGGAATAGAGAAGCCATTCGAGCGGCGCGTTGACGATATGCGCTTTTTCCAGCGCGAGATTGACGAGGCCGTTGCGGCCGAGCAGCGGGATCCACGATATCATGCGGATGACGTTGGAGGTCCAGAACGGAATGGTGCAGACGAGGAAGAGCACCATTTGCGTCGTCACGGTTTTGATATGAAACGCGAGAAAGTAAGCGATCGTGAAACCGACCAGCAGCGTCGCCAGCCAAACGATGAGGCAGAATTTCGCCGTCGAGACGTAGGTCTTCAGGATCGTGCAAAGGTTCGGAAGCTCGGCGAGGCACCCTTCGAACGTCTCGACATAGCTGCGCGTCGTGAAGGACGGCAGCATTTCATAATCGTTGTAGTCCCAGAAGCTGACGATGACGACGAAAGCAAGCGGCAGGACGAAGAAGAACAGGAAGACGAGGCCGAAGGGCAGAGCTTGCAGCCAGCCTGGCGCGCCGGTTTGATCGATTGCGGTCTTGGCGGTCATGAGAAGATCGACTGTCCACGCGCGTCGCGGAGGCGGCGGGCCCTGCCCGGCTGCCGATCCGGCGGGCTTCGCCGGTCGCCTTCTCCCCGCCAAGCGGGGAGAAGGGAATGGCTGTTTCAGGCCGCGATGAACTCATTCCATTTGCGGACCATGTAGTCGTTTTCGTCCATGACCGCGTTCCAGCAGGCGACATTGCCCATGCGGTCGTCGTACGAACCGCCGTCGCGCGTCGCGCCGGCTTTCTCGAGCAGGGAGCCGTCAGGCGCGTGGATGTCCTTTTCGGCCGGTTTGCCTTCCATCCAGTAGGCCCATTCATAGGGCTCCATATATTTCTTGGCCGTCGACAGCACCGCCGAGTAATAGCCTTGGCGGTTGAGATAGGCGCCGGCCCAGCCGCTTAGGAACCAGTTGACGAATTCATAGACCCATTCCGCTTGCTTGGCCGAGACGCCCTTGGACATGCAGAAGCCGGACGCCCAGGAGCGATAGCCTTCCTTGAGCGGCTGGAAGACGCAAGGGATGCCCTTGGTGCGAACCGCGGTGACGGCCGGCGACCACATCGATTGGATCACCGTCTCGCCCGCCGCCATCAGGTTCACGCTCTCGTTGAAGTCCTTCCAGAAGGCGCGGAACTGCCCGGCCTTCTTGGCTTCGGTCAACACGCCGATCGTCATATCGATCTCGGCCTTCGTCATGTTGCCCTTGTCGGGATATTTGTACTTGCCGGTAGACTCGACCACCATCGCGGCGTCCATGATGCCGATCGACGGGATGTTGAGGATGGCCGCCTTTCCCTTGAATTCCGGATTGAGCAGTTCGGACCAATGCTCGATCGGCCGCTTGATGAGATCGGGACGGATGCCGAGCGTGTCGGCGTTGTAGGTCGTCGGAATCAGCGTGACCCATTCGGTCGGCGTCTTCGAGAACTTCGTCGAATGCTCGCCCTCCAGGAACATCACCTTTTTGGGCGCGGTGCCCTGATCGCCGATCACCTTTCCGTTCGGCAGTTGGCCCTTCGTGAAGACGGGCGTGATATTGTCGAACTCCTTGATCTTCTTGGCGTCCAGCGCCCGAATATTGCCTGACGGAACCAGCTTCTTCAGGCTGAAATATTCGGTGTCGAGAATGTCGAACGAGTTCGGCTGGGTGATGACGCGCTTGGTGACGTCGTCGGTCGTCGCGACGATGTTCTGAATGGTGATGCCGGTTTCCTCTTTCACCTTCTTGGTGATGTCGTCGGACTGGTTCACCGCGGTGCCGAGATAGCGCAGCACCTTCTCCTCCTGCGCCCAAACGGCGGGAAAGCCGGTGATCGCGCCCGAACCCGCGGCGGCGCCGGCAAGCGCGCCGGCGCCTTTCAATACGGCGCGACGGGATACGGCCGCCGGCTTCTTTCCTTGCTTCATCGACATCGCTCTCTCCTCATATTGCCCGACCCCCTCACGACGCCGGGGCAAGCGCATGAATGTCCTGATCCGCCCAGAGGACCGAGACATTGTCGCCGACATTCAAAGGCTGGGCGGCGAAAACCTCGTCGCTGACCAGCGCGGTCAGATCCGAATTCGCGGGATGATCGAGCGCCACCTGATAGTGAGCGCCCTGGTACTCGATCGCGCGCACCGAGGCCGTGAGCCGCGCCTCGTTGGCGCCGACGCCGTTGCGGCGGAGCGAAACGCGGTCGGCGCGGACAGCCACGGGGCCCGACGGCGTCGCGATCACGTTGTGCCCGCCGAGAAAGCGGGCGATGAACTCCGTTGCCGGCCTTTCGAACACGTCGCGCGGCGCTGCGGCTTGCTCGATCCGTCCCTTGTTCATCACCACGACGAGGTCGGCGAGGGCCAGGGCCTCGTCCTGACCGTGAGTGACGTGGACGAACGGAATGCCGAGCTGTTTCTGCAACCGGCGCAACTCGGCCCGCATCTTGACTCGCAAGAATGGATCGAGCGCGGAAAGCGGCTCATCGAGCAGCAGGATCTGCGGATCGGTGATCAGCGCGCGAGCCAAGGCGACGCGCTGCTGCTGGCCGCCGGACAATTGCGCCGGCACGCGCTGCGCATATTGCGCCATGTCGACGCGCTCGAGGAGCTCCATCGCCTTGGCGCGCCGCTTCGTCTTTTCGACGCCCCTCATCTTGAGCGAAAACGCGACATTGTCGAGGCAGGAGAGATGCGGAAACAGCGCATAGCTCTGGAACATCATCGCCGTGCCGCGCTTGGCCGGGGGCAGGTCGGTGACGTTCGTCGCGCCGATCAGGACGTCGCCGATTGTCACGCTTTCATGGCCGGCGATCATCCGCAAAGTCGATGTCTTGCCGCAGCCCGACGGGCCGAGCAGGCAACAATAGCAGCCGGCCGGCACTTTCAGATCGATCGCGTCGACCGCGACCGTCGCGCCATAGCGCTTGGTGACGTGGACGAGCTCCAGATTGGTCGGCTGCGGCATAGACTCTTGGATGGCCGATGGTCAGTCGCCGAACGGTCAGCAAGGCGCGTGCCAGCCGAAGCGCGTCTCGCCGGCCGCGCCAAAACATTGTACTTTTCGCAGGAATTGACGGATGGCGCCCATCGCCGCGAGGGGCGCTGTGACCCGCCGCTTCTATTATGGGCGCCGTTGTTCACAATTTCGGCAGGATTGTATACAAATTGGCGTGGCGCCGCCGCCTTGCCGCTGCCATGATGACGACAAAGACGAAGAACCAGGGCGCGCGCCGGCCCATGTCGCCTCCGACGGCCTCGCAGAAGCCGAAATCGCCAAAGACGTCAGGCCGCGCCGCTGCGCCGGGCTCGCGCGTTCAGAGCATCTATCAGAGCGTGCTCGAGGCGGTGGTCGAGCACCGCCTGCCGCCCGGCGCGAAGCTGACCGAGGAGCAGCTCGGCGCCGTGTTCGGCGTCAGCCGGACGATCGTACGCAGCGCGCTGCAGGCGCTGGCGCATGATCACATCGTGACGCTCGCGCCGCATCGCGGCGCTTTCGTCTCGGCCCCGACCATCCAGGACGCGCATGATCTTTTCGGCGCGCGCAAGCTCGTCGAAGCAGCGATCGCGCGCGAGGTCGCGCGGCGCGTCGGCGCGGAGCAAATCGCCTCTTTGCGCGCTTTACTCGCCGAAGAGCACGCGGCGTTTCATCGCGGCGACCGCCGCACGGCGATCCGCCTGTCGGGCGCTTTTCATGTCGCAGTCGCCGCTACCTGCGGCGAAGGCGTGCTGACGACGTTTCTCCGCGGGCTGATTTCGCGTTCGTCGCTGGTCATCGCGCTCTATGGCCGCAGCCAAGCTTCGGCTTGCGGCCATGACGAACACGTCGCTTTCTTAAGCGCGCTCGAAGCGCGCGACGGCGAGCGCGCCGCCGCGCTGATGGGCGAGCATCTCGATCATATATTCGGCGATCTCGACCTGAGCCCGCGCGACGAGGCGCCGATCGATGTGGGAGCGGTGCTGCGGGCGCAATTGGCGGCGGCGTAGGAACGGGCCGGTCGTCCCGAGGCGCGAAACGAGGAAGCAATCCGTTCGTGGGACGCAGCGCCCATGGATGGATGCTTCGCCCGCCATGACGATCGCGTCAGCGCGCGGGCTTCGTCCACTTCCCGTTCGCCTTCGACGACTTCACCGCCGCCTCGATGAAAGCAAGACCTTTGACGCCGTCGTCGATCGTCGGGAAATGGGACGCCTTGTCCGGCTTCTTGCCATTTTGCGCCGCGCGGATAGCCGACGCCACTTCGCTATAGATATTGGCGAAGCCTTCGAGATAGCCTTCCGGATGGCCGGGCGGAACGCGGGTGACGCGCGCCGCGGACGCGCCGGAATCCGGCCCGCCGCGCGTGACGATCCGCGTCGACTTGCCGAACGGCGACCACAGCATGTGATTGGGCTCGGCCTGGACCCAATGCAGGCCGCCTTTCGTACCATAGACGCGAAGGCGCAGGCCGTTCTCGTTGCCGGGCGCGACCTGGCTCGCCCAGAGCGAGCCGCGCGCGCCGTTCTCATAGCGCAGCAAAATCTGGACGTTGTCGTCAAGCTGGCGGCCGGGCCCGAAGGAGGTCAAATCCGCGGAAAGCTCGGTGAGTTCGAGGCCCACGACGTAGTCGGCGAGATTATAAGCATGCGTGCCGATATCGCCCAGCGCGCCGCCTGCGCCGGAGCGAGCGGGGTCGACGCGCCATTCCGCCTGTTTGTTGCCGGTCTTTTCGGTCGACTCGGTCAACCAGTCTTGCGGGTACTCGACCTGAACGAGCCGGATCTCGCCCAGCTCCCCGCCCTGCGCCATCTCTCGCATGCGGCGCACCAGCGGGTAGCCGGTGTAATTATGGGTCAGCGCGAAGACGAGGCCGGCCTTCTCCACCGCGGCTTTCATCTTCTTGGCCTCGGCGAGCGAGGTCGTCAGCGGCTTGTCGCAGATCACGTGGACGCCCGCCTTCAAGAAGGCGTAAGTCGGCGCGGCGTGCATGTGGTTGGGCGTGACGATCGCGACCGCCTCGATTCCGTCGGGGCGCTTGGCCTCCGCTTTGGCCATCGTCTCGAAATCGTCATAGATGCGGTCGTCGGCGAGGCCGAGCGCCTTGCCCGAGCGCCGCGACTTTTCCGGCGTCGACGACAGGGCGCCGGCGACCAGCTCGTAGTGATCGTCGATGCGCGAGGCGATGCGATGGACCGCGCCGATAAACGCGCCCTCGCCGCCGCCGACCATGCCCAGCCTGATCCGACCGCCTTTTTTGGCGTCGCTGCGTCCCTCGATGGCCATCGTTCTATCTCCCCGTGACGCCCATTCATTGCGAGGGCGGTTGACCGCTCTCGAACAACCTCAGTGTCATTCCCGCGAAAGCGGGAATCCAGAGAAAAGCCGCCTGAAGGCGGTGTCGCCTAGATTCCCGCTTTCGCGGGAATGACAGCGCTAGCGCAACCCCAAAGCGCGCTTGATCTGCTTCTTGTCGACCGCCGCGCCGGCGAAATCGTCGAAGGCTTTCTCGGTCACGCGGATCATGTGACGCTTGATGAATTCGGCTCCTTCGCGCGCGCCGTCCTCCGGCGCCTTGAGGCAGCATTCCCATTCCAGCACAGCCCATGAATCATAATCGTACTGCGCGAGCTTCGAGAAGATCGCCGAAAAATTCACCTGGCCGTCGCCGAGCGAGCGGAAGCGCCCGGCCCGCTCGACCCAGGAGGCGTAGCCCGAATAGACGCCCTGCCGGCCGGTCGGATTGAACTCGGCGTCCTTGACGTGAAACGCCTTGATGCGGTCATGATAGATATCGATGAAATCGAGATAGTCGAGCTGCTGCAGCAGGAAATGCGAGGGATCGTAATTGATGCAGCAGCGTTTGTGTCCCTTCAGCGCGTCGAGGAAGCGATCGAAGGTCGCGCCGTCGAAAACGTCCTCGCCCGGATGGATCTCATAGCAGACGTCGACGCCCGCTTCGTCATAAGCATTGAGAATCGGCCGCCAGCGCTTCGCCAGCTCTTCGAAGGCGGTCTCGATGAGGCCAGGCGGCCGCTGCGGCCAGGGATAGAGGAACGGCCAGGCCAGCGCGCCCGAGAAAGTGACGCTCGCCTTCAGACCGAGGCGCTGCGACGCCTTCGCGGCGCGCATCACCTGTTCGACCGCCCAATGCTGGCGCTCGCGCGGCCGGCCATGCGTTTCCGGCGGCGCGAACGCGTCGAACGCTTCGTCGAACGCCGGATTGACCGCCACGAGTTGGCCCTGCAGATGGGTCGACAATTCCGTGATGGCGAGACCATGCGACTTGGCGACGCCCGCGATCTCGTCGCAATAGGTCTGCGACTCGGCCGCCTTGGCGAGATCAAAGAGTCGCGCGTCCCAGGTCGGGATTTGCACGCCCTTATAGCCGAGCGAAGCAGCCCATTTGCAGATCGAGTCGAATGAATTGAACGGCGGCGCGTCGCCCGCGAATTGCGCCAGGAATATCGCAGGACCTTTGAGATTCGCCGCCATGCGCCCCTCCCGCCTTTATGCATTTCCGGCAGTATAACAGCGCTGGCCCCGCCGCTCGTCAAGCCGTCCGAACAGTCGCGATTTTTTGCTTCGCAGCGCCCCCTCCCGTACCCTCCCCCGCTTCGCGGGAGAGGGGGCGGCAAGCGTCGCGCTTCAATTCTCTCAGCCGCGCTTTGCGCAGGCGTGATCCTCGATGCCTGGGACCCCCTCTCCCGCGAAGCGGGGGAGGGTACGGGAGGGGCCCGGCGCTTTAGAGCGCGCGGCGGCTCACGCCGCCGCGGTGACGATCACATTCCACGAGCCAGGCGGGAGCTTGGCCTTGATCGTATGGCCGTCGATCCTGATCGACTTGATCGGTTGCGGCGCGATGTTGTTCGGCTCGTCCTTGGTGTTCACCGCCTTGAAGTTCGGATTTGAAACTTGCTGGGCCGTCACGATCCGCCGGTCCTGACCGAAGCCGCGCAGAACGACGTCGAGATCCATCTCCTCGCGCAAATGCCGGTTCAGGGCGAAGACGACGACCTGGCCTGTCGCCTCGTCCTCGGTGACGCTGGCGTGGAGATAAGGCATTTCGGGCGCCGCCTTGCCGGCATAGGTCGGCGAGCTCGCCAGCGTGCGCAAGACGCGGCCATGGGCGTAGCGGCTGGTCAGCGCGAAAGGATGAAAGATCGTCTGCCGCCAGGCCGGGCCTCCGGGCTCGGTCATGATCGGGCCGATAATGTTGACGAGCTGAGCGATGCAGGCCGTCTTCACCCGGTCGGAATTGTTGAGCAAAGTGATCAACGCTCCGCCGATCAGCAGCGCGTCTTCGGCGTTGTACACCTCTTCGATCAGATGCGGGTGCTCCGGCCAACCAGGCTTGCGCAGATCGGAATGCGAGCGCGCTTTGTACCAGACGTTCCACTCGTCGAGCGACAGCATGATGCGTTTGGGCGAGCGGCGCGTCGCCGCGACCGCGTCGGCGATGGCGACCACTTCCTTGATGAAATAGTCGAGCAGCTCGATATTGCCGAGGAACTCCTCGGTCGAGTCATGGGGATTCTGGAAATAGGTGTGCAGCGAGATGAAATCGACATAGTCGAAACAATGGTCGAGCACCTCGTATTCCCAGCGCGCGTAAGTCGCCATGTCGCGGTTGGACGAGCCGCAGGCGGCGAGCTCGATCGACGGGTCGACCCAGCGCATGACTTTCGCCGTCTCGAGCGCGAGCCGGCCATATTCGCGCGCGGTCTTGGCGCCGATCTGCCACGGGCCGTCCATCTCGTTGCCGAGGCACCAGAACTTGACGTCGTGCGGCTTGTCATAGCCGTGCTTGCGGCGCAGCTCCGAAAGCTGGCTGCCGGAGGGATGATTGCAATATTCGACAAAGCGCCGCGCCTCGTCCGGCCCGCGCGTGCCGAGATTGACGCCGAACATCGGCTCGATGTCGATCTTGCGGCACCAATCGATGAATTCGTTCGTGCCGAAGGCGTTGGTCTCGGTCGAGAACCAGGCGAGATCGAGCCGCCGCGGTCGCTCCGCGACGGGGCCGACGCCATCCTCCCAATTGTAGCCGGAGAGGAAATTGCCGCCCGGATAGCGCACGATCGTCACGCCCAGCTCCTTGGTCAGATCGGCGACGTCCTGACGAAAGCCCTTCTCGTCCGCAGTCGGATGGCCCGGCTCGTAAATGCCGGTATAGACGCAGCGGCCCATATGTTCGACGAACGTACCGAACAGCCGCCGATCAATGTCGGAAATGGCGAAGTCGCGATCGACGATCAATTTCGCTTGGGGCATAGTTTTCCTTTTTCTATCCTTTGATGCCCGCCGACAGCATCACGGCCTCGGTGACTCGGCGCTGGAAAATCAGGTAGGCGGCGGCGACCGGCAGGGCCGCGAGGACGGCGCCGGCGAGGTTGCGGGCATATTGCACGCCGAACGCCTCATGCACCTGGACGATGCCGACCGGCACGGTCATCGATGTGTCGGACGTCGCGACGAGGAACGGCCAGAGGAAATTGTTCCAGGTGAGGATGAACGTATAGATGGCCAAGGCCGCGGTGACGCCCCATGTCATGGGAACGAAAATCCTCAGAAAAATATTGAACTCGCCGGCCCCGTCGACGACGGCGGCCTCGCGAAACTCCTTCGGGATCGCGTCGAAGAACTGCTTGTACACCATCACGGCGATCGGGGAGATCAGTTGAGGCAGGATGATGCCGCCCCATCGATTGATCAGGCCGAAATCGTTCATCAGGACGAAATGCGAGACGATCAGCGCCGGAATCGGCACCATGAAGCTCGCGACGATGATCCCATAGAGCAATCGTCGGCCCGGAAAGTTGAGTTGCGAGATTGCATAAGCGCAGCCGGCGCTCAACAGGATGACCAGGAAAGTGACAGTCCCGGCGGTGACGAGGGAGTTGACGTACCATTGCCCGATGATCGTATGGTCGAGTACGAAAATGTAGCCGGCCAAGGTCGGATTCTCGGGCAGCAAGTGAACGCCGGGCGCGACGACCTCGTATTCCGGCTTGAGAGTGGTGACGACCGTCCAATAGAGCGGAAACACCCAGGTCGCCGCGACTATGATCGTCAAGAGCGAGATCAGCAGGTCGACGAATGACAGGCGAATTTTCATTTCGCCTCCCGAGTGCGCAAAATCTGAAGCTGAATGACCGACAAGACGGCGATCATCGCGAACAGGAACAGCGCGACGGTTGCGCCGTAACCGCCCTTGTTGAGCGTGAACGCCTGCTTGTAGATGTATTGCACGACGACATAGGTCGAGTTGAACGGGCCGCCTTGCGTCAAAAGATAGACCTGATCGAAGATCTTGAGCTGGATGATCAGTTGAAAAGTGAGGACGAGAACAGTCACCGGCCAGACCAGCGGCCAGGTGATCGAGCGGAATTGCCGCCAGCGTCCGGCTCCGTCGACCGCCGCCGCATCGTAGAGTTCGGGCGAAATGTTGCGCAAGCCGGCGATGAACAGCAGTACATTGAAGCCGTTCGTCCACCAAATGGTGACGAAGGCGACCATCGGCATCGCCCAAATCGGGTCCCGGAACACCGAAACCCGCGACCCGACGATCCAACTGATCGGGTATTGCGCAATGCCGAACTGGAAATCCAGCATCCATCCCCAAAGGAGGGTGACGACGCTGCTCGGCAGGATATAGGGCAAAAAGAAGCAGGCGAGGACGATGCTTTGCAGCCAGCCCTTCAGCCGGACGACCATCATCGCGAAAATCAGGCCGAGGGCGGTATTCGGTACGACCGTCAGCGCGACGAAATAGAGCGTATGAACGACCGACTCGGTGAACAGCCGGTCGCCCAGCAATCGTTGGTAATTGCGCCAGCCGATCCATTTGCCCGCGCCGATCAGCGGCGCGTCGGTGAAGCTCAACTCGATCATATTGAGCGTCGGATAAAGGAACAGCACGCAATAGGCGATCACGAACGGCGCGACGAAGACGAGGACGGGAAGCGCGCCGCTGCGGCGGGCGATCGTCGTTCTATTGTCGGCCGCTTCGCGACGAAGCGGCCGACGGCGCGGCGAGGCGACGTCGGCCGTGTTCATCCTATTTCCTCTGCAACTTATTTGAGATCGCCCTGCAACTCGTCGCGCATCTGTTGGACCGCGTCGGCGGGCGCGAGCTGCCCGTTTACGGCAGGCTGGATGTAATTGGCCGTCGCCTCATAGACTGGCGAAGCGACGCCGGCGATCTTCGACTTGGGGTCGAACACCGCCGTCTTGGCGAGCGAGGAATAGGTCGCGTTCGGCTGCATCTTCTGGTACTCGGCCGTCTCGGTGACCGGCTTATAGGCCGGGATATGGCCCGCCGAGGCCCACATGATGCTGTTCTTGTTCATCCAGGCGATCACCTTCATGACAGCGTCGACCTTCTCCTTCGAAACCGGATTCCCCTTTCGGTCAGGAATGGCGAAGGAATGCGAATCGGCCCAGGTCGCTGGATGGTCGAACAGGGTCGGTATCTGGATCGCGCCCCAATCGAAGCCGAGCTTGTTGTTCTTGGCGAGATCGACCATGGTCGGCACTTCCCAGACGCCGTTGATATGGAAAGCCGCCTTGCCCGAGGTGAAGAGCGCGATCGAAGCGGGATATTCGGTGAGCTTCGGCGCGTAGCCCTTGGCGACCCAATCGGCCATCGCGCTGGTCGCCTTCTCGGCTTTTTGCAAATTGTCGCCGTCGAGAATCTTGTTGTCCTTGAGAAAGTCGCCGCTCTGCTGGCTCAGCATGGTGTAGAAAATGCGCCAAATCGTGCCGTGCTCGGCCGTGGCGAAGGACAGCCCGTATTGCGTCTTGCCGCCGGTCAGCTTCTTCAACGCGGCGTTGAAATTGTCGAGCCCGTCGAGTCCCTTGGGCAAGCCGTCGTCGCCGAGGAGCCCGGCCGCTTTCAGGGCGTCCTTGTTGTAATAGAGAATGATCGAGTGAATATCGAGCGGCACGCCATAGAGCTTGCCGTCGACATGGGCGGCGTCCCAATCGGTGGGGAAATAATCGCTCTCCGAGAGGCCGACCGCCTTCAATTCATCCATGCTGTAAGGCCGCAGCACGCCGGTCGAGACGCCGAGCGGCAGGCGCGAAAGATGGTAGGTCATCACGTCGGGGCCCTGCCCGACCGCCGCCGACGTTTGCACCTTGGTGTAGAAGGGTACGCCCCATTCCAGCGTCGTCGGTTGAATTTCAATATCGGGATTCTCGGCGTTGAACTTCTGGATCATCGCCTTCATCCGAACGCCGTCGCCGCCGCTGAGGAAGTCCCACCAGACGACCTGGGTCTTGGCTTCAGCCGCGACGCTTAAAGCGCATAAGCCGGCCGCAATCGCGAGCGCTTTGATAAACTTCATGACGTCTCCTCCTTCTGGCGTTGAGTTTTGCCGCGTCGAACGGCGCGGGCGCGCGCTCCAGCCGCGCCTTTTCATCCTCCCAGTTGGCGTTTCCGCCATGCGTCGCCCGTCCGAATCCTCTGGCGAGCGCATTCATCTTACCATATGCTCTTTAGGGTGAGCCACAACCGAACCTTTGTCAATGCCTTGAAACGCGCGACGAGGGCGCTTGGCCTAGCCATAAGCGCGCGGGGTTCATAGAAGAAGAATTGTCCGCGCCGCGGAGAACGGACCGGCCGATCGTCATAAAGCGCGCCCGCGTCGCGACACTTGGTCTGGGGATGAAATGTTCGAGCGGAACACTTCCGTCAGCACGATGAGCGCGCAAGTCGCGCGCATTCTGGGCACGCGCATCGTCTCGGGAGAATTCAGGCCGGGCGATTCCCTGCCGATCGAAAGCGAGCTGTGCCAGGCCTATGGCGTATCCCGCTCGACGATCCGCGAGGCGGTGAAAAACCTCGCCGCCAAGCGCCTGATCGAGGTCGCGCCGAAAGTCGGCACGCGCGTCCTGCCTTTTTCGAGCTGGAACTTGCTCGATCCCGACGTTCTGTCCTGGCGGCTTAACGCCCAGTTCGATCGGCGTATCGTCGAGGACCTTTACGAGATGCGCCAATGTTTCGAGCCGCGCGCCTGCTGCCTGGCGGCGCGCGACGGGACGGATGAAGACCTCGAACATATCCAGCGCTGCTACGCCGACATGATCTCGATGCTGCACACGCCCGCTTTGGCGGCGAGCGCAGAGACGGAATTTCATCTCGCGATCATCGCCGCGACCCATAACGGACTATTCGTGACGATTGGCGGCGCAGTGAAGACGGCCCTGCGCGTCTCGTTCGCGCTGACGCAGAAGAGCCCGGGCCGCCAGCCGATCGATCTGACGCCCTACGAGGCGGTCCTTTCCGCCATTCTGGCGCGCCGCGGCGACGAGGCGGCCGAAGCGATGCGCGGCCTGCTCGAATTGTCGCGCCAACGCGTTCTCAGCGCCCTCGACAAGGCCCCGAACGGTCCATGAGGCGATCGGCGAGCCGCCGATTTGCAAGCCCTGCCGCCGGTTAACCACAGCTTAATCCCGACCGCGGACAATCCCGCCTGATCGTCAGGGCAGGTTCACGCTCGCCGATCTCGACAGCGCCGCGCGTTAGGGGGCTGAGCATTCTCTCCGTCGTCAACAGGCTCGTCAACGGCGGCTCGCCGCTCGGCGCTTTTTTGGCGCGGCGAGCGGCGGGCCTGACGCGCGCCGAGGGCGATACGGCGCCGACGGGGGAAGAGGCGCTGAAAGCGCGGTTGAAGAGTTTCGAAGACGCCGTCAACAACCTCGCCCAGGGCCTGTGCATGTTCAACGCGGCGGGCGAGATCGTCCTCTGCAACAAAGCCTACCTGCGGATGTACGCGCTTTCCCCCGACGTGGTGAAGCCGGGCTGCACGTTGCGCCGCCTCATCGAGCATCGGCGCGAGGTCGGCCTGTTCAACGGCGACGTCGATCAATATGTCGCCCTCATTCTCGACACGGTCGCAAAGGGCGAAGTCAGGAGCCGGATCGGTTCGACTGTCGACGGACGGACGATCAACATCGTCGACCAGCCGATCGCCGGCGGCGGCTGGCTGGTCACCCACGAAGATATTTCCGAGCGACGGCGCGCCGAGGAAAAGATCGTCTATATGGCGCAGCATGACGCCCTCACCGATCTTTTCAATCGCGCCCAATTCGTCGAAAGGATCGAATACGAGCTGGCGCGTTCGCGCGGCTCGTCAAAAACCTTCGCGGTCCTCATCATCGATCTCGACCATTTCAAAGACGTCAACGATTCGCTCGGCCATCCGGTCGGCGACCTCCTGCTGCGGGCCGCGGGGGAGCGTCTGCGCAACGCGACGCGCCCGTCCGACACGGTCGCCCGCATCGGCGGCGACGAATTCGCGGTGCTTCAGCCGCTCGACGCCGAGGGGATGGACGATGTGGTCGCGCTCGCCAAACGCATCTTGCTCGACATCAGCGCGCCCTACGAGATCGACGGGCGCCAACTCAATATCGGCGCCAGCATTGGCGTCGCCCTCGCGCCCTATGACGGCGCCGAGGCCGATCAATTGATGAAGAACGCCGACCTGGCGCTTTATCGCGCCAAAGCCGATGGGCGCAATGATTACCGCTTCTTCGAACTGGCCATGGACGTCGAGGCGCGTTCGCGCCACGCGCTCGAAGCGGATCTGCGCAAGGCGCTGGCGAAAGGCGAGTTCGAGGTCTTCTATCAAACGGTGTACAGTTTCGAGACCGGCAGGATCTGCGGGGCGGAGGCGCTGGTGCGCTGGCGCCACCCGGAACGCGGCATGGTGCGGCCCGATCAATTCATTTCGCTCGCCGAGGAGCTCGGCCTGATTGTCCCGATCGGCGAGTGGGTGCTGCGCGCGGCCTGCATGGAGGCGGCCAAATGGCCGGCGGATTTGAAGCTCGCCGTCAACCTTTCGGCCGCCCAGTTCAAGCGCGGCAATCTCGTCGATGCGGTGCGCGGCGCGCTCGCCGATTCCGGTCTCGCGGCCGAAAGGCTGGAGCTCGAGATCACGGAATCCGTCCTGGTCACCCAGAACGACCATAACCTTTCTTTGTTGCGCAGCCTCAAACAGCTCGGCGTCGCCATCGTGCTCGACGATTTCGGCACGGGCTTTTCCTCGCTGAGCTATCTGCGCATGTTCCCGTTCGACACGATCAAGATCGACCGCTCGTTTATCAGCGACATGTCGACCCGGCAGGATTGCGCTGCGATCGTCGCCGCGGTCGCCAATCTCAGCCGGGCGCTGGGCATCCGCACCACGGCGGAAGGGGTGGAGACGCGCGAGCAATTCGAGTTGCTTCGCGCCGCCGGATGCACGCTGGCGCAGGGCTTCATGCTGAGCAAGCCGCGCCCGGCGGCGGAACTCGATTTCTCGTCGCCCGGAGCGGCCTTGAAGGCGAGCTGAGTGGCGACGGCGGCGTCCCGTCATTCCCGATTTGTCGCAGGCTGTCGGGGAAAGGCCTGCGCCTCGGTCCGGCGGTTTGGCTTGCTTTCGACACCGCGGCGCCACGCCGCCCGATCGCCGTCAACCCGCCATGGCGCCTCGAAGGTACGTGCAACACGATGTCCGCCCGCGCGGCGCCATGGCGGGTGTTTCGCTTGCGCTCCGCCCCTTCCGGGTGACGGCGATCGCTCGGCGTGGCTATTGGCGACCAAGACGTTTTGCTGCCGAAACCGGCCGTATGGCCGTTTCGGTCAGCAAAACGTCTTGGTTGCAAAAAGGCCATCGAGGCGGGCGCGGGTCAAGGTTCGCGAAGCGCAGCGGAGCGACCGGCGAAGCCGGCTCGGCCTTGAGGCGCGCCCGCCTCGATGGCGGCGCGGTGTTTGAGATTTGCGCGCTCGTTTCTGAGTCTCGCCAATCAGAAGCCTGCGAATAAACTCGATATCGCCTCGTTTGCGAGGGCCGCGCTCCGGGCGTCAAATTTACCGCTCATTTTCCCCGGACAGCCCTGCGACGTGACGACTCGAGCTCAAGCCGCCCTTCCAATCTTTCCGACGCGGCCGTAAGAATCCTTGTAAGCTCGCGGAGCGAGGCCGCCATGAACCGTCGCGTCAAAATCGCCGTTCTCGACGATTATCAGAAGGTCGCGCGCCGCTTCGCCGACTGGTCGGTTTTGGGCGATGTCGATCTCGAATTTCATCACGACCGCATCGCCGACCGCGAGCGCCTCGTCGACAGGCTGGCGTCTTGCGACGTCATTTGCGTCATGCGCGAACGCACGGCGATCGATCGTTCGCTGATCGCGCGGCTGCCCGAACTCAAACTGATCGTCAGCACCGGTCATCGCAACGCCGCCATCGATATTCGCGCCGCGCGGGAGGCGGGCGTCCTCGTCTGCAACACCGGCGGCTCGTCGACCGCCGCGCCGGAACTCGCCTGGGCGCTGCTCCTCGCCGCGGCGCGACGCTTGCCGGCGGAGTTCGAGGCGGTGCGCGCCGGCCGCTGGCAGACGACGATCGGCCGCGACCTCGCCGGCGCGACCCTGGCCCTGCTCGGCCTCGGCGGGATCGGCGCGACAATGGCGCGCTACGGCAAGGCATTCGGCATGGAGGCGATCGCCTGGAGCCAGAATCTCGACGATGCGCGCGCCGCGGCCGCCGGCGCCCAGCGCGTGAGCAAGGACGATCTGTTCAAGCGCGGCGACTTCGTCAGCATTCATCTGCGCTTGTCGGAGCGAACGCGCGGCCTCGTCGACGCCCGCGCGCTGTCGCTGATGAAGCCGGACGCGATCCTGGTCAACACGTCGCGCGGACCGATCGTCGTGGAAGAGGCGCTGATCGACGCGCTGAGGAATCGCCGCATCGGCGGCGCGGCGCTGGATACGTTCGATGTCGAGCCTTTGCCCGAGGACCACCCGTTCCGCAGGCTCGACAATGTCGTCGCGACGGGACATGTCGGTTATGTCACCGAAGGATCGTACCGGACCTTCTATGGCCAGACGGTCGAGAACATTCGCGCTTGGCTCGACGGCAAGCCGATCCGCGTGATGGAGCCTTGAAGAGCCGGGACCATCGCCGGGACTCAGAAGCGGCCTTGAAAACGCGCCGGGCGTTTCTCGAGAAAGGCGCGCACGCCCTCCCGATAGTCGCCGGCGCGGCCCAGTCGACGCTGCGCGTCGCGCTCGACATCGAGCTGTTCGCTCAAGCTGTTGGTCGACGCCGCCTCGAATCCTTGCTTGATCGCGGCGAGCGCCGCCGCCGAGCCGGAGGCGAGCTTGGCGCAGGTCGCGTGCGCTTCCTCCATCAGCGCGTCGTCGTCGACGGCTTTCCAGATCAGACCCCAGGCCTCGGCTTTTTCGGCGCTGAGCGGCTCGGCGAGCATGGCGAGGCCGCGCGCCCGCGCCGGTCCGACCGTCCGGGTCAAGAAGAACGTGCCGCCGGCGTCGGGCGCAAGCCCGATCCGCGCGAAAGCCTGCAAGAAGCTGGCCGAGCGGGCGGCGAGGACGAGGTCGCAGGCGAGCGCGATATTGGCGCCGGCGCCGGCGGCCGGGCCGTTCACGGCGCAGACAACCGGCAGCGGCATGGCGCGCAGCCGGCGGATCAGGGGATTGTACAGCGCATCGAGCGTCGCGCCGAGATCGGGCGGCGGCCCGTCGTCGTTGACGACGCGCTCGGAAAGGTCCTGGCCGGCGCAAAAACCGCGGCCTGCGCCGGTGAGGAGAACGGCGCGACACGAAGGATCGCGCTCGGCTTCGATCAGCGCCTGACGCAGGGCGTGGTGCATCGGCGCGATAAAGGCGTTGAGCCGGTCCGGCCGGTTCAACGTGAGGACGCGATAATGCGCCTGGCGCCCAACCCGGCGGTGTTCGACGAGGATCGTGTTGTCCGCCATCGCGCTATGCCCCCTTTTATGTACTCTGCCGCTTGCAGCCTCACTCCGCCGCTCCCCGCTTGGCGGCGCGCGGCGTTTCGCCGCTCCGCCGTATGGAAGAGGCCAAAATCTCCTCGTACGCCTCTCGCACTTCGCTGCGCGCGTCGTTGATCGCCGCCGCCAGCGCCGCTATGTCAGGCAGACCGGCCGCAGCGGCGATGCGGCGCGTCACGCCCTCCGCGGCCTTAGCCGGATCGAACGGACCGTCGACCGAAAGCCGCATCAACTGCGTCGCATCGGTGAACAGCTTGTGCGCGTCAACCAAAGCGCGCGCCTGCTCGGACGCGATCAGACCGGCCGCGCCCGCCTTGGCGATGATCGCGCGCGTCGAGACGTCCCTGATCTTCGGATGCGCCCGCGAGTCGGCCAGGATCAGGAATTGCGCGATGAACTCGATGTCGAGCAGGCCGCCGGCCGCGAGTTTCAGGTCCCAGGGATCCGCGTCGCCCTTTTCGGCCGCGATCAAAGCGCGCATGGCGCGGACGTCCGCGACCAAAGCGTCGCGATCGCGCGCTTTGCGCAACACGCCGCCGATCGCCTTCTCGATCGCCCTGGCGAGTTCGGCGTCGCCGGCGATCGGCCTGGCTCGGGCGAGCGCCATATGCTCCCAGGTCTCGGCCTCGTCGCGTTGATAGGCGGCGAAGCCGCGAAATTGCGTCGCCAGCGGTCCCTTGCGGCCGGAGGGACGCAAGCGCAGATCGACGTCATAGAGTCGGCCGGCTTTGGTCGGCGCGGTGAGCGCGGCGATCAGACGCTGCAGCAGCCGCGTGTAGTAGAGTACGGCCGGCAGGGGTCGGCCGCCGTCCGATTCCGCGCCTGGCGGAAAATCATAAACGAGAATCAGGTCGAGATCGGACGCCGCGGTCATCTCGCGGGAGCCGAGCTTGCCCATCGCGACGATCGCGACGCGGCCGCCAGGCACCCGCCCGTGATCCGCCGCGAGGGCTTCGGCGACCCGGTCGAGCAGCGCGGCGACGATCGCCTCGGCGAGCGCGCTATAGGCGCGGCCGGCGCGATCGGGATCGAGCGCGCCGGAAAACAGGCGAACGCCGATCAAGAACATATCCTCCGCGGCGAAATCGCGAACGCGATCGAGGACGCTCTCGAAAGTCGGCGCGCCGGCGAGAAAAGCCTCGATCCGCTCCGCGACGGCGAGCTTGTCGAAATCGGCGCCGCGCGCCGGATCGATGACGCCGTCGAGCACATGCGGCCGGGTCGCGACCACATTGGCGAGACGCGGGGCGCTGCCGAGAATGTCGGCGAAGAGCTGGCGTACGTCGGCGTTCGAGCGCAGAATCGAAAAAAGCTCCACCGCCGCCGGCATGCGGGCGAGCGCGGCGTCCAGCGTCGCTATGGCGGCGTCCGGATCACCGGATGCGGCGAAGGCTTCGAGCAGCGCCGGAGTGACCTCGGTCAACGCTTCGCGCGCGCGTTGGCTTTGGATCGCGGCGCGGCGCCCGAAATGCCAGCCGCGAATCGTCTCGGCTGCGCGCTCCGGCTCGCGAAAGCCCATGCTTCGCAGCGTCCGCAAAGTCTCGGGATCATCGACCACGCCGGTGAAGACGAGGCTGCCGACATTCGCGTCGAGACCTGGCGCGTGTTCGAAAAGGCGGGCGTAATGCGTCTCGACGCGGCGCAAATGGCCGATCAATTCTTCAGTGAAGCGCTCGACCCTCTCATAGCCGCAAAACTTGGCGAAGCGCGCCAGCGCAGTCGGATCGTCCGGCAAGCGCTGCGTCTGCTCGTCGGCGATCATCTGCAGCCGATGCTCGATCCGGCGCAGGAATTCGTAGGCTGAGGAGAGGTCGCGCGCGGCGTCGGCGCCGACCCAGCCGTCGGCTTTCAGCTCCGCCAGCATGTCGAGCGTCCGTGCGCCGCGCATGCGCGGCCGGCGGCCGCCGAAGATGAGCTGCTGCGTCTGGACGAAGAACTCGATCTCGCGGATGCCGCCGCGGCCGAGTTTGACGTCGTGGCCGGCCGCCGTCACTTCCGCATGGCCATGAAAAGCGTGAATCTGGCGCTTCATGGCGTGGACGTCGGCGATCGAGGCGTAGTCGAAATATTTGCGCCAGATGAACGGCGACAGATCGCGCAAGAACTTTTCGCCGAGCGCGATATCGCCGGCGACCGGACGCGCCTTGATCATCGCGGCGCGCTCCCAATTCTGGCCGAGCGTCTCGTAATAGGAGTAGGCGGAGGAGATAGCCATGGCGACCGCGGTCGCGCCCGGGTCGGGCCGCAAGCGCAAATCGACGCGCAGCACATAGCCGTCGCCGGTACGTTCTTGAAGCAGCCGCGCCAGCGCCTTGGTCAAGCGCGCGAAAAGCGGACCAGGCTCGACGCCGGCCGGCGCGCAATTGGCGGACTCGTCGAAGAAGACGACGAGATCGACGTCGCTCGAATAATTGAGCTCGCGACCGCCATGTTTCCCCATCGCCAGCACGACGAGGCCGCTTTCGCGTTCGAAATCGGGCGCTTGCAGATCCAGGGTCAAGCGCCCGGCCCGCGCATAATCGCTGAGCGCGAAGCGCAAGGCGGCCGAGACCGCGGCGTCGGCGAATCGAGTCAGGCTTTCCGTCACTTCGACCACGCCCCAGACGCCGCCGAGATCGGCGAGCGCGATCAACAGAGCCGCTTCCCGCTTCGCCTGGCGCAGGGCGCGCATCAGTTCGGCCTCGCTTTGGTCGCGGCGCGCGGCGATGGCCGCGATCAGCGCATCGAGGGACGCCTCGGGCGACGCGGCGAGAAGGCGGGCGAGCCGCGCCGGATTTTCGCTGACGAGCGCCCATAGATAGGGCGAATGATCGGCGAGGCCGAGCAGCAGGTCGCGCGCTTTCTTGCGCTCGACGAGACCGGCGAGCGGCGCGGCCGCCTCTTCAGCCAGCAATCCCGCGAGCCGCCGTCTCGCCATCGCCGGCTCGGCCAGACGCGGCGCGGCGACGAGCCTCTCGGCGAGCGCCGCCGCCGTCACGAAAGCGCCGCGGCGTTCGCGGCCGGCGCTTTTTCAAGCGGCTCGCCGAGCGCGGCCGGCCGGGCCGGCAGGCTGATGACGACGCGCAAGCCCGGCTGATTGTCTTCGAGACGGACTGCGCCGCCATGCAGATGCGCCACCGCTGCGGCGAGCGACAGGCCAAGGCCCGAGCCGGGCCGCGAACGTGCCCCTTCGAGACGGACGAATCGTTCGAAGACGCGGGCGCGATCGGCCGGATCGATGCCTGGGCCATGATCGGCGACCACGATCTCGACCATCTCGCCGGCGCGCCGGACGACGAGTTCGACCTCCGTCGTCGGCGCAGCGGGCCGCGCCTCTTCCGACGGAGCGGTCGGCGGCGCGAGGGCCAAGATCGGCGCCGGCGCGCCGTATTTCAGCGCATTGTCGAGCAGATTGGCGATGCTCTGGCCGAGCAGTTCGCGATTGCCGCGGACAATCAGGCCGGGCTCGATATCCGCTTTAAGCTTGGCCCCCGCCTCCTCAGCCGCCGGTTCGTAAAGTTCGACGACGCCGTGCGCCGCCTCGCCCACGTCGAAATCGCTCAAGGCCGAGCGATCGGCGCCCGATTCGGCCCGGGCGATCATCAGCAGCGCGTTGAAAACCCGGATCAAGCCGTCCGACTCTTCGATCGTACGCTCGAGCGCGGCGCGATAGGCCCTGGCGTCGCCTTCCAGGCGCAGCGCCGCTTCGGCATGATTGCGCAGCCGCGTCAAAGGCGTGCGCAAGTCGTGAGCGATGTTGTCGGAGACTTCGCGCAAGCCCACCATCAATTCGCCGATCCGCGCCAGCATGTCGTTGAGATTTTCGGCGAGACGATCGAGTTCGTCGCCCGAGCCCGAGACCGGCAAGCGCTCGGTGAGGTCGCCGGCCATGATTGCGCGCGACGCATTGCTCATCGCGTCGATGCGGCGCAGCACCCGACGCGCGACGAACAGCGCGCCCAGCGCGCCCAGCGCCGCCAAGCAGACCAGCGAAATTTCCAGCGCTCGCACCATGACATGGGCGATGCGCGCGCGGTCGCGCAGATCGTGGCCGACCAGCAGACGAAAGCCGCCAGGCAAAACGAAGATGCGCGCCAGCGCCCGCCGGTCGAGCGTCGAATCGTCCGCCGTCTCGTAAGGCGTTTCGATAAAGCCGGGCTTGTCGAGCACGCCCGGCGGCAGGCGCTCGATATTGCCGGCCAAGGTCTCGCCGGCATAGTTCGTGAGAAGATAGATGGACGAGCCCGGCTCGCGGGTGCGCTGCTCGATGACATAGCCGAGCCTGCGGATGCCGCCCTGCGCATATTGCTCGGCGAGGCCGTCGGCTTCGGCGGCGATCGTCTGCTTCGATTCTTCGTCGACCAGCGTGAAGACTTCCATCCCGACAATGCTCAAGACCAAGCCGGCGCCGGCGGCGCTCAATGCGAGAAAGGCGAGCGCCAGCTTGAAGGCGGTGGTGCGGAAAATCTTACCGAGCGCCGTCACGAATCATGTATCCCGCGCCGCGGACCGTGTGGAGCAGCGGCGGATCGAAGTCTTTATCGATCTTGGCGCGCAATCGCGAGATATGCACGTCGATCACATTGGTCTGCGGATCGAAGTGATAGTCCCAAACGCTCTCGAGCAGCATGGTCCGGGTGACGACCTTGCCGGCGTGCTGCATCAGATATTCGAGCAAACGAAACTCGCGCGGCTGCAGCGGGATTTCGACGCCGCCGCGGGTGACCTTGTGCGACAGGCGATCGAGCTCGAGATCGGCAATGCGATAGACCGTCTCCTCGCTTGCCCCTTTCGGCCGGCGCCGCGCCAGCGCGTCGACGCGGGCGAGCAATTCGGAGAAGGCGTAGGGCTTGGCGAGATAGTCGTCGCCGCCGGCGCGCAGGCCCTTGACGCGGTCGTCCACCTGGCCGAGGGCGGACAGGATCAGAATGGGCGTATCGACATTCTGCGCCCGCAGCGCGCCGATCAGCGACAAGCCGTCCATTTTGGGCAACATGCGATCGACGACGGCGACGTCGTAGCCGCCCTCTCTGGCGAGGTCGTAGCCGGTCAGGCCGTCCGTGGCGTGATCGGCGACGTGGCCGACCTCGCGGAAGGCCTTGACCAGATAGGCGGCGGCGTCGCGATCGTCCTCGATGATCAGAATCCGCATGGAGGACATATAGCGGCTCCCAGAAAAAAACGGCAGGCCAGGCTTCGAGCCCAGCCTGCCGCCGCTTCATCCGCCGCAGCGCCAGGGGCGAGCGCGGCGGCGGAGGCTACTCAAGCGGTCACGAGGCCGCTTGGGTCGAGAGGGCGACAAAATGCACATTGTCGCCGGATTTCACGCGCAACAGCACCGCCTTGCGGCCCTCGTGCTTGGCGGCGTCGACGGCCGCCGAGACGTCGCTCGGCCGGTTGACCTGCTTGCCGCCGGCGTCGAGAATGATGTCGCCCTGCTGCAAGCCCTTCTGCGCCGCCGAGCTGTCGGGATCGACATCTTCGACGACGACGCCGGCCTTGCCGTCGCCGACCGGCGCGAGCGTGAGGCCGAGCTTGGCCATTTCGTTCTTGGCCGCATCGTCGCTCTGGGCCGAGTTGTTGTTCGAAGACGGCTCGTTCGACGCCTCTTTGTTGGTCATCTGACCAAGCGTCACCGAGATCGTCTTGGTGTCGCCGTTGCGGACCACGGTCAGCTCAACCGTCTTGTTCGGGCCGATCGCCGCGATCTTGCGGGCGAGTTCGCGCGGGTCGGCCACGGCATCGCCGTTAACCTTGGTGATGACGTCGCCAGCCTTCACCCCGGCCTCGGCGGCAGGCGAATTCTTCTGCGCGCTGGCGACGAGGGCGCCCTCGGTCTGCTTCAGGCCCAAACTGTCGGCGATATCCTGGCTGACCGGCTGGATTTCAACGCCCAGCCAGCCGCGTTCGACGAAGCCGTGGGCCTTGAGCTGCTGGACGACGTTCTGGACCACGTCGCTGGCGATAGCGAAACCGATGCCGACGCTGCCGCCGGAGGGCGAGAAGATCGCGGTATTGACGCCGACCACTTCGCCCTGATTGTTGAAGCTCGGACCGCCCGAATTGCCGCGATTGACCGGCGCGTCAATCTGGAGGAAGTCGTCATAGGGGCCGGAGCCGATGTCGCGGCCGCGCGCCGAGACAATGCCGGCGGTCACCGTGCCGCCAAGACCGAACGGATTGCCGACCGCGAGGACCCAGTCGCCGACCCGCGGCGGCTTGTCGGAGAACTTGACGTAAGGATAATTGTCACCCTCGGTGACTTTCAGCAAAGCAAGATCCGTCTTCGGATCGGTGCCGATCACCTTGGCCGGAATGGTCTTGCCGTCGATCGTCGTCACCGTCACCTTGGTCGCGTGGTCAACGACGTGGTTGTTGGTGACGATGTAGCCGTCCGGCGAAATGAAGAAGCCGGAGCCTTGCGCCATTTCGAGATGATGAGGGTGACGGTGCGGCGCGGGCAGGCCTTGCGAATCGCCTTGGTCGCCGAACGGATCGACGCCTTGGCCGAACTGCTTGAAGAAGCGGTCGAGCGGCCCGCCGGGCGAAAGGTCGAGACCTGACTGGTCGCTGGCGTTGTCCATCGTGACCTTCACCGAGACGACGGCGCCTTTCACATGGTCGACAATGTCGGCGAAAGAGGCTGGCCCCGAAGGCTGCGTCGGCTGGATGGCGGTCGCCTGAGCCAGAGCCGGATAGCTGCCGAGGCTTTCGAATGACAGTCCGCCGATGGCGGTCAGGGCGACGGCGCCGAGAAGCGCGCCGCGCAATGTGCGGGAGCCGAATCGGGAAGAATTAGGTAAGCGCATGCAAGTCTCCTTGATGAAGCGGCGCTTCGAAGCTTTGTCCAACGATGTGCGGCGAGGATGAATCAACGCCGTTTACGGCGCGATGGCTCGAAGATGAAGCTTTGGTAAGGCGTCCGGCCGCCGCGTATCGCGGCGTAAGATATTGAAGATGGCTATCTTTTCTTCTCGTTCAACAGCGCGGCGAGGCGCTGCTCCTCGGCCTGGGTTAACGGCGTGGGCGCGAAGCCGCCGCCGCGGCCTTTCCGGCGCATGGCGGCGATCAGGAAAGCGGCTCCCGCGATGAGGACGAAGGGCGCTCCTCCCCAGAGAAGCAGGGTTTCCGGCTTCAGCGGCGGCTTGAGCAGGACGAAATCGCCGTAGCGCGAGACAAGGAAAGCCTTGATCTGATCCTCGCTGTCCCCCTTGACCAGGCGATCGCGGATCAGGACGCGGATGTCGTGCGCGAGCGTCGCGTCAGAATCGTCGATCGACTGGTTCTGGCAAACCATGCAGCGCAGTTCGGCCGATAGCGCGCGGGCGCGCGCTTCGAGCGTCGGATCGGCAAGCATTTCGTCGGGTTGGACGGCGCGCGCGCCCGCAATTGCGAACAGGGCGGAGAAGATCAAAGCAAGGGCGACGGCGCGCATGCCTATCCCGCCCTCGTTGGTTGCGGCGCCAGCGCGGCTTTCGCTCGCGCCGGCGCGCCGATGCGCAGGCGCCGGTCGGCGAGCGACAGCGCGCCTCCCAAGGCCATGACGCAAGCGCCGATCCAGATCAGCGTGACCAGCGGCTTCCAGTAGAGCCGCGCCGCGATCGCGCCGTTGTTTTCATCGCCGATCGAAATATAGATTTGGCCGAGATCGAGGGTGACAATGCCGGCCTGGGTGGTCGACATTTCGCGCGCGGGGAAGAACCGCTTCGACGGCTCGACCGTCGCGACGACAGCCCCGCCTTTGCGGATCGCGGCTTTCGCGACGAGTTCGCGATAATTCGGTCCGACCCGCGGCTGCAGCGATTCGAACGCTACGACATACGGGCCGACGACGCGCGGCTCGCCGATCTTCATCGAGGCGATCGTCTCCGCGCCGAAGCCGGTCATAGCGAGGCCGAGCAAGGTCACGCCGACGCCGAGATGGGCGACGGCCGCGCCCCAGGTCGAAAGCGGCAAGCCGGCGGCCCGCGCCAGCAGGACCGAGAAAGGAGCGCCGCCGCGCCAGAGCCGAGCGGCGATCTCGCTCGAGGCGCCGAGGATGACATAAATCGCCAGGCCCGCGCCGATCGGCGCGAGAACCGGACCGCCGCTCATCGCGGCGTAAAGCGCAACGGCGACGCACAGGCCCGCCGCGCCGGCGATCGCCAGACGCTGCGCCGCGCCGAGCAGATCGCCGCGCTTCCAGGCGAGCGACTGGCCGAAGGGGATGACCGCGCAGAGCGCGATCAGCAAGGCGCCGCAGGTCATGTTGAAGAACGGCGCGCCGACCGTGATCTTCTCGCCGGTGAGCTGCTCGAGCGCGAGCGGATAGAGCGTGCCGAGCATCACGGCCGCGCAACTCGTCGTCAGGAACAGATTGTTCAAGACCAGGGCGCCTTCGCGCGAGATCGGCGCGAACAATCCGCCTTGCTTGAGCAATGGCGCGCGCCAGGCGAACAGGGCCAAGGCGCCGCCAATGAAAGCGGCGAGGATGAGCAGGATGAAGACGCCACGCTCAGGATCGCTGGCGAAGGCGTGGACCGAGGTCAGCACGCCCGAGCGAACCAGGAACGTGCCAAGCAGCGAAAACGAGAAAGCGACGATGGCGAGGAAGACCGTCCAGACTTTGAGCGCCTCGCGCTTCTCCATCACCGCCACGGAATGGACGAAAGCCGTGCCGGCGAGCCAGGGCATGAGCGAAGCGTTCTCGACCGGATCCCAGAACCAGAAGCCGCCCCAGCCCAGCGTGTAATAGGCCCAGTACGAGCCCATCGCGATGCCGAGCGTCAGGAAGCTCCAAGCGATCAGCGCAAACGGCCTGACGAAGCGCGCCCAGGCCGCGTCGACGCGGCCTTCGATCAGAGCCGCCGCCGCGAAGGAGAAGACGATCGAGAAGCCGACATAGCCGAGGTACAAGAGCGGCGGGTGAATGGCGAGGCCGGGATCCTGCAGGACCGGGTTGAGATCGCGGCCTTCGAACGGCGCCGGATCGAGCCGGGCGAAAGGATTGGACGTGATCAGGATGAAGGCGAGGAAAGCGCTGGAGATCAGGCCTTGCACGCCGAGCACATTGCCGCGGAGAACCGGCGGCAGCGCGCGGGCGAAAATCGCGACCAGGGCGCCGAACACGGCGAGGATGAGAACCCAAAGCAGCATCGAGCCTTCATGGTTCCCCCAAACGCCGGTGATCTTGTAAATCGTCGGCACGGCGGTGTGGGAGTTCTCGGCGACGTTCAACACCGAGAAGTCGGAGACGAGATGGGCTTCGACCAACGCGGCGAAGGAGAGCGCAACCGCCGCGAATTGGCCGATCGCGGTCGATTGGGCGACGCCGATCAAACCCTCGTCGCTGCGCGCCGCGCCCCAGAGCGGGACGATCGCTTGGACCAAAGCCAGGGCGAGCGCGAGGGTCAGCGCGTAATGGCCGATCTCGACAATCACGTTCCGCCTCCCTCCTGCCAACGGCCCTGCTTCTTCAACGCGTCGACCACTTCGCGCGGCATATAGCGCTCGTCGTGCTTGGCGAGAATCGTATCGGCGTGAAATTTCCCCGGCGCCTCGAGCACGCCCTCGGCGACGACGCCCTGCCCTTCGCGGAAGAGATCGGGAACCTGTCCCTGATAGGTCACGGCGACGTCATGCGCATTATCGGTGATCACGAAAGAGATGCGTTCGTTCGCCGATCTGACCAGCGTGCCCGGCTTGACGAGACCGCCGACGCGCAGACGCGCGCCGGGCTGCACGTTCTTTTCGGCGATCTCGCTCGGCCCGTAGAAAAAGACGATGCTGTCGCGCAGAGCATAAAGACCGAGACCGACCGCAAAAGCGACGACGCAGAGCGCGACGCCGATCAATGTGAGCCGCCGTCCCTTGCGCGTCACGTTCAGCTCTCCAGCCCGAGTTCTTTGGCGAGCGCGTCGAGATCGCGCTTGGCGGCGTCGTCGCCGTCGAGCGCCGCGCGCGCCTTGGCGAGCGCCTCCTTGGCCTTGTCCTGCTCCTGCAGAACCGCATAAGCCCGGATCAGGCGCCGCCAGCCCTCAGGATCGTCGCCCTTGGCGGCGAGCCGGGCGGCGAGGCGATCGACCATGCCCTGGATCGCCGTCTGTCGCTGTTCGGGCGACAGCGACGCGATCGCCGCCGCTTCTTGGCTCGGCGGCGCATCGACCTTCGCCGAAGCCGCCGGCGCGCTTTCTCCGAGCCCGGCCAGACGTTCTCTCACCGCCGGCGCCCAGGGCGCGTCGGGCGGCGCCCCGGCGAGCAACTTTTGGTACATATCGACGGCGCGCGGCCTGTCGCCGTCCTGTTCGGCGGCGAGCGCGAGATAGTAGCGCGCCTTGCGCGAAGAAGGATTTTTGTCGAGCGCCTGCTGGAACGAGGCGCGGGCCGCGTCGGTGACGACGCCGCCCGCCGCGGCGACCTGGGCCTCGCCGTAATCGGCGCGCAGGTCGGGATTGTCGCCGAGCAGGCGCAAAGCTTCGCTATAGGCTCGGACCGCGTCGTCGAAGCGCCCCAGGCGCAAATAGGCCGGCGCGATCACCTTGTAGCCGACCCCGTCGTTCGGGTGCGCGATCAGATGCGACTCGATCTTGGCGACAGCGGCCTGAAGATCATTGCTGCGCGAGGGGTCGTTCAGGCGCGCGGCGATCGGTTCGTCCGGCTCGTTCGGGCTGCCATAGCGGGCGTAGAAATCGAGCGCGACGACCGGCACGCCGATCAGAATGACCAACGAGGCTGCGATGCGCCGGACGCGGGCGCCGGCCGGCGCGCCGGCAACCTCGGCGCGCTCGCCGGCGGCGATCAGCCGGCGCGCCGCCTCGATGCGCGCGCTCCTCGCCTCCTCTTCGGGCAATTGGCCGCGCTCGACATCGCGATCGATCTCGGCGATCTGCGCCTTGTAAAAGGCGACGGCTCGCGCCTCGCCCTCGCTCGATGTGCGCCGGCGGGCGAGCGGCCAAAGAGCGCAGAGCACGGCTGCGCCGGTCATCAATGCGAAAACGAGCCAGATCATCTAAACCGGGGCGGCCCGTCTCCAGGCGAGATAACGAGATCAGAGGGTGATTTCACGGGCCGACAATATATGAAGCGGGGCGGCGAAACGATGGCTGCTTTTGCCCGTCCGCCGCATTGACTCGGATCAATCGTTTAACGCCGGGGCCAGTTATCCAAGGCCTATTTGGCTTCGAAACCGGCGCCGGCAAGCCGTTTAAAATAACCTTCGCGCCGCCAACTGAGAATCCCAAGCCCGCCAGCTTTTCGCTCGTCGCCGTCCCTTGCAAGCGATTACGAGGATTGCGGCGATACTTTCCCCTCTTCATCCCTGCAATCGGACCTCGCTGTCGAGGGCCGCCTTGAGGGGCGGAAGCGCACGTTCAATCGTGTCCCATACGAACTGCGCAGCCACGTCTTCATAATCGTGGCGATAGACATTCCCCACGCCCGCCATCTACCGCCATGCAATGTCGGGATGGCGCGCCTTCATCTCATCGGCAAACGCCGCGATGCTTCCGAGATGATTTCAAGACAGCGCGTGACGGCATAGACGGTGCGAAGATCATCCTTAAACGTGGCCGCGGTAAATCCCCAAGCGAAGGCGTTCGCAAGGTCGACGTGATAGAGGATGTCTCGAAGCGCAGCCCGCACCGGATCAGAACGCATAATATGCGTCGGCCGTTGCGGCCGGACGGATAGAGGGCTTAAGGCTCTCGCGGTTCACCACGTCCACCCGGCCGTCGAACAGGCTCGCAATGTATTCCTTGAGACCGACATAATCGAACACAGTGATGCGCGCATCAGGATCGATCTCGACCATCAGGTCGATGTCGCTGTCCGGGCGATTGTCGCCGCGCGCGATCGAACCAAACACGGCGGCGCGCCGGACGCCGCGCGCGCGGAGGGCCGCTTCGGAACGCTTCAGAGTTTCAATGGCTTCGGCTCTATTCATAGAGTTAGTGTAGCATGGATCGCCCCGCCTCGGGAGAGGCGATAGCCAGGCTGGCTAGCTAAGCTAGGATGCCATTAGAGCTGACGCATTGGCATCAAGGAATGCCTTCAGCGGGGACGGCTTCCGGCCGGTCAGGGCCTCGACGTCGTCGGTCAGGATGTCGAAGCCGCCCTGGCGGGTATTGGTGTCCAAGGAGACCACCATCGGGATGATCGCCTCGGGCAGTCCGGCATGCGCCATGCCCTCGGCCAACTGTTCATCGGTGACCGGGATGACCGCCAGCGGCTTGCCGGTCGCTTCGGAGGCCTGGGCGGCGATCTCCTGCGTCGTCAGCAATTCGGGGCCGGTCAGGGTGAGGGTCTGGTTGAGCGGGGCCTTGATCAGCGCGGCGGCGGCGGCGCGGGCGCAGTCGGCGTGAGCGATATAGGGGATGCGGCCGTCGCCGGCCGAGGAATACCACTGGCCGCTCTTCAGGGCGGAAGGCAGGGACAGGAACAGGTTCTCCTGGTACGAGGAATTGCGCAGGAGGGTATAGGGCACGCCGGTGGCCTTGATCGCCTCCTCGGTGCCGAGATGGTCGCCGGCGAAGGTGACGGCCGAGGTTTCGGGCTTGACCATCGAGGTGTAGACGATGTGGCCGACGGCGGCCGCCTTGGCGGCGGCGACCGCGGCCTTATGCTGGCGCAAGCGCTGGCCGGAACCCAGGCTGTCGGTCGCGATGATCAGCAACCGGTCGACACCCTTGAAGGCCTCGGCGAGCGAGGCCGGATCGTCGAAGTCGGCGCGGCGCAGTTCGGCGCCCTTGGCGGCGAGGTCGGCCAGTTTGGCGGTGTCGCGCGAGGCTGCGATCACCGTCCCCGCATTCGCCTCGAGCAGCAGTTGGGTGACGTGGCGGCCAAGCTTGCCATTGGCGCCGGTGACGAGGAAGGTGGTCATGATATTCGCTCCTGAACCTTAGTCTCAAAAATAGACTAATGGACAGATAGCGGTTATATTCCACCTGTAAAGACGGCAGTTTTTCGGGAGATGGTTACGTGAAGGGTACTATTGAGGTTGTCGAGCACATGCCCGAGCAGACCTCGGCGATTACACCGCAGATCCGCGCGACTCTGGCGGACATCATGGCGGACGTGACGACCGCGCAGCTCGACGCCGGCAACTGCCCGGTGCGCGACGTCATCGACCGGGTCAGCGGCAAGTGGTCGAGCCTTCTGTTGCTGGCGCTGGGCGTGCGACCGCACCGCTTCGGCGAGCTGAAGAGGGCCGTGCCCGATATCTCGCAGCGCATGCTGACCCAGACCCTGCGCGAACTGCAACGCGACGGCCTGATCAGCCGCCACGTCTTCGCCACCGTGCCGCCGTCGGTCGAATACCGGCTGACGGACCTCGGCTCGTCCCTGATCCCGCCGTTCATGGTGCTGGCGGGTTGGGCAAATGCCAATCACGACGCCATCCGGGCGGCGCGGGCGGCGTTCGATTCGCGAGAAAATGCAGAGGTTTAAAGCGGAATGATATTTAGTGGAAGCGTCCCGCCCGGCCCCCGACAGAAAGTTGCCCTCTCCCTGTGAAACGGGGAGAGGACGAGAGCGGAACGAAGTGAACGCGATCGGGTGAGGGGCCAAATCGGCTGCCGCATTGGCCCCTCACCCGGACATCTACGCCCTACGGGCTTGCTGTCCGTCCTCTCCCCGTTGCTCGGGGAGAGGACATTTTGCTTCAATCTCAACTCATAACGATCTAGCTAAGCTAGGATCCCAAGCCCGCCAAGCTTTCGCTGATCGCCCAAAGCCGGCGCGCGGCCGCGTCGTCCTGCGCGGCGGCGGACGGCGTCGCGTTTCGTCGGTCGAAGAAATAGCCGCCGCTTTCGCCGGCGATTTCGGGCGACGCGGCGAGGTAGACGATCGTCTCCGCTCCCTTCTCCGGCTTTCTGGCGAAGAGCCGGGCGACCGGAAAAATCCATTTCAGGGCGCCGCCCGCGTCGGCGCCGAACCGCGTGGCGACGAAGCCGGGATGCAGGCAATTGGCGGTCACGCCGGCGCCCTGCAGCCGGCGCGCCAATTCGCGCGTGAACAGGATGTTGCACAGTTTCGAGCGGCCATAGGCCCGCAATCCGCTGTAATCCTTCTCGCTCTGCAAGTCGTCGAAATCGAGCCGCGCGCCTTGATGAGCGGCCGAGGCGGTGCTGACGATCCGCGCCGGCGCGGAGGCTTTGAGCTTGTCCATAAGCGCGGCGGTCAGCACGAAATAGCTCATATGATTGAGCGCAAACGTCATCTCCAGGCCGTCCGCGGTGACGCGGCGCGACGAGAACATCGCGCCGGCATTGTTGACGAGGACGTCGATCCGCGGCGTCGCGGCGGCGATCTCCGCGCCGACCCGCTTCATCTCCGAGAGCCGAGAGAGATCGGCGAGGTGGAAGCGGTGCGGCGCGTCGCTCTTCGCCCGAAGCCGCTGCAGAGTGGCGTCGGCGCGCGCCCGGTCGCGAGCGACGAACAGAATCGTCGCGCCCGCTTCGGCGAGCCGCTCGGCGGCGACTTCGCCGATGCCGGACGTCGCGCCTGTCATCACCACCACCTTGCCCTGCATGCGCTGCTCTCCGCCAGATGACGCTTTTAACCCTCGATCCGCCAGGACCCGTCCGACTGCCGACAGGCCGAGCCATTGCCGCTATAGGGCCGCCCGGCGATGTAGACGGTTTGCGAAAACGGGCGGCAAGAGCCCTGCGGCGCGCCCGGCTCGATATAGCCATAGACGCCCTTCTCGCCGCGCCAGGACGAGCGCTGGCCGCTGTTCAGCGCCGCCGCCTGCGCCTTATACGCCGCGACGCGATCGCTGTTTTCGAGCCCCATTCCGACTGATCCGGCGAGGACGCCGCCAAGCATGTCCGGAGTGACGATCTCGGGCGCCGGCGGCGGGCCATCCGGCGCCGCAGCCGAGGCGGCGACCGGAGGCGGCGCGCTTTGCCCAGTCGCCGAGCAACCCGCCAGCGTCGCCGCGGCGGCGCATCCCGCCAAAAGTCTCCGCCAATCCATCAAGCCCGGCCTCCCGCAAATTCCCCTTCCGATTAGCCTCAAGAGGCGGGCAACCGCAACGTCGCGCGCAAGCCGCCCAGCGGGCTGTCGTCGAGTTGCAGGGCGCCGCCGTAAAGGTGGGCGAGATCGACGATGATCGATAGGCCGAGGCCGGAGCCCGGCCGCGATTCGTCGAGCCTCTTGCCGCGGCGTAATGCTTCGGCCCGCGCTTCCGGGTCGAGGCCTGGCCCGTCGTCGTCGATCTGGGTGATGAAGAAAGGCCTGCCGCCGCCATCCGAACGCGGCTCGCGCGCAGCGTGAATGTCGATACGGCCGCGCGCCCATTTGCTGGCGTTATCCAGCAGATTGCCGATGAGGTCGGTCAAGTCCTGCTCTTCGCCGCGAAACTTCAGGCCGTCCGGCGCGTCGATGGAGAAGGCCAAGGCGCGGTCGCGATAGACTTTCTGGAAGGTGCGGGCGAGGCTCTCGATCACCGGCTTGACCTCGGTCGCCGAACCGAGCGCATTGGCGCGCGCCGCGGCGCGGGCGCGGTCGAGATAGAAGGCGACCTGATGCCGCATGATCTCGGCTTGCTCTTTCGTCTTCTCGGCCAGAGTCGGGCTGCCAGCTTCGGCCTCGTTGATCAGCACGCTGAGCGGCGTCTTCAGCGCGTGGGCGAGATTGCCGACCTGGGTGCGGGCGCGCTCGACGACTTCACGATTGGCCTCGAGCAGGAGATTGACCTCGGCGGCGAGCGGGGCGATGTCCTGCGGGAAGTCGCCCTTGACCTGCTCGGCCTCGCCGCGGCGGATCGCCGCAACGCCTTCCTGCAGCGCGCGCAACGGCGAGAGGCCGAAGCGCACGGCGAGCGCCATCGAACCGATCAAGGCGATGGCGAGCAAAAGAAACGTCGCGCCGAGCGCGTATTCGAAGCTCTCGATATCCGATTCGATCTCTTCGGCGTTGGCGGCGACCTGGATGAGGTAGCGGCCTTCGTCGCCGGCGTCGATCACCCGCTCGACCAGGCGCAGGCGCCGGTCGTCCGGGCCGGTGACATAGCCGGCATGCGGCGCGCCCTCCTCCGCCGGCGGGACATTGGTTTCGAGGCGCGGCAGCAATGAATCGGCGAGCGAGGGCGAGGTCTTGATTTCCGCCTTGCCGGAATCGGCCTTGCCGCTGTCGAGCCGGGTGATCTGCCAATACCAGCCGGACCGCGCCAAGCCGAATTCCGGATCGATCAGCTGCGCCGGGCCGGCGCGAGATTCGTCGCCTGGCGAGGCGGCGACATTGACCACCAGCGCCTTGAGATAGACGCCCAGTCTTTCGTCGAACGAGGCTTCGGTCGAGCGCCGGTTGATGGCGGAGAGGACGACGCCCGCGATGAGGAGGATCGTGAAGCTCCAGAACGCCGCCGAGATGAACAGGCGAAAGGCGATCGATTGCGCGCGAAGCGCTTTCATTGCGCCCACGCGGCGGTTTCGGACTGCGCGCGCCAAAGATCAGCGCGACGATTTGTCGGAAGAGCCGCCGTCGCCTTCGACCGGCACCAGGTAGCCGAGGCCGCGCACGGTTTGGATCGCGTCGACGCCCAGCTTCTTGCGCAGCCGCCCGACGAAGACCTCGATCGTGTTCGAATCGCGATCGAAATCCTGGTCATAGAGGTGCTCGACGATTTCGCTGCGCGGCACGATGCGGCCGGCATGGTGCATGAGATAGGCCAGCAGCCGGTATTCGTGCGAGGTGAATTTGATCGGCGCGCCATTGACGGTGACGCGGCCGGTCCGCGTATCGAGGCGCACGGGGCCGGCGACAAGCTCGTTTGTGGCGTGGCCGGCGGCGCGGCGCAAAAGTGCGCGCAGGCGGGCGAGGATTTCCTCCATGTGAAACGGCTTGGCGACATAGTCGTCGGCGCCCGCGTCAAAGCCCTGAACCTTCTCGCTCCACCGGTCGCGCGCCGTCAAGATCAGGACCGGCATCGCGCGGCCTGCGCGCCGCCAGGCTTCGAGCACGGATATGCCGTCGCGTTTCGGCAAGCCGATATCGAGCACCACCGCGTCGTAAGGCTCGGTGTCGCCCAAGAACCATCCGTCCTCGCCGTCATAGGCGCGATCCACGGCGTAGCCCGCTTTTTCGAGCGCGGTCGCAATTTGCCGGTTCAAGTCGCGATCGTCTTCGACGACAAGCAGACGCATGGCTCCTCAGGTTTTCGGCGGCGTTTCGTGCGGGGTTTCGTGCGGCGACTCGCGCGGCTGATCGTGCGGCGCCTCGCGCGGCTGGTCGCGCGGCGCTTCGCGAGACTGGTCGCGCGGCGCCTCGCGAGACTGGTCGCGCGGTTGATCGCGCGGCGCTTCGCGAGACTGATCGCGCGGCGCTTCGCGAGACTGGTCGCGCGGCGCTTCGCGGGAATTCCGCGCATTGATGACCTTACCGGTCGTGGCGTTCATGACCAGGTGAACGAGGCGCCCGTCGTGGTGCAACAGCGCGATTTCATAGACAAAGTCGTCGCCGAGCTTGCAAAGCTTGGCGGAGAGCGCCTCGGCCTTGGCGATTGAGGCGGCGCTCTTGAGCACGGCGAAGGGCTGCAGCAGACGATGGGCGGAGATTTCCTCGCGGGTTTCGCTGCCGTTCAAGCAGACCGGCCGCGCCGGGGCGACGGCCGCCGCCTCCGCGCCGAAGGCGCGCGGGGCCGCGAAAAAAACGCAAGCCAGCGAAAGGAGGACGCTTCGCGCCATGAAGAAACCTCGCCCGAGCCGCATGAACGCCAAATGAATGATCGCGCGGCGAACCTCGCCCCGCCGACGCCTTCAAATCATCGGCGCTCGCCGCCCCAAATGGCCTTGTTGTCGCATTTTCCGGGTCTTGAACAATAGCCGCCGCAACTGACAAGCGCGTGATCCCAATAGCTGGTCAGGCTTGCGCGGAAGGCCGCGGAAAGGCTACCGGCTTACTGCAATGGGGGCGACACGTCACAGGCTGCGATCGATTTTGACCGGCGAGGTCTTGGCCGCTTTGCTCGCCGCATCGCCCGCCCTCGCTTTGGTCGGTCCGGCGCAAGACGACAATTCCTTCGCCTCGCATCTGGTGATGGTGCTCAATCGCGGCGTCGATCGCGCTGGATTTTGCACCGGCGTGGTCGTCGCGCCGCGCGCCGTGCTGACCGCAGCCCATTGCGTGACTTCGACCGACAATATGCGCATTTACTACCGCGGCCCCGGCGGCGAGCCGGTGCTGCAGGAGATCGCGGCGAGCGCCGTCCATCCGTTGTTTCGCGCCGACGCGCCGGCCAAGAGGGCCGTGTCGATCGATCTCGCCCTGATCGAGACGCGCGCTCCTTTGGACAAGCGCTTCTCGCCGGCGACGCTCGACGACAAAGGTGCCGCGACGGTCGGCGCGGCTTTGACGATTTTCGGCTACGGCGTCGCTCGCGAGGGCGACGGCAAGACAGCCGGCGCGTTGCGCGCCGCCCGGCTCGCGGTCCGCGCCCCGCTCTCCCCGATTCTGCTTTGGGCCGAAGATCCGGCTCATAGCGGAGCCGGCGCCTGCACCGGCGATTCCGGCGGACCGATCGTCTCGGCGGAAAGCGGCAAGGTCCTGGCGATCGTCGCCTGGTCGGCCGGCGGCGGCCACGGCCAGCGTTGCGGCGCGCTCACCCAGGGCCCGCTCGTCGCGCCGCAAGCGGGTTGGATCGGCAGCGTTCTCGACCGTTGGGGCGATCGGTAGCGTCGCGAGGCGTCGCGCCTGACGGGACTCGTTGGCGAAGAGCGCGGCGGCTGTTCGCAAGCGACGTCGTCTCGGGCCGCCTATTTCCGTCGCCTCGGGATGCGATTCGGCCATTTGACGATGCGCTCCGGCCAGAGTTCGGTCGGAATGTCGTCCTCCAAGGCGCTCACCCGGCCGCGCACCGATATCCCGGCTTGGTGGACAGTTTCCCTGGAGCCCGAGACCAGCGGATGCCACCAGTCGAGGTCGCGCCCTTCCGCCACCCGTCGGTAAGCGCAGGTTTTCGGCAACCAGGCCAGCGCGCGCACGCCCTCGGGCGTCAACTTGACGCAATCTCTCACCCGCCGGCGGCGGCGCTTGTAATCGAGACAGCGACAGGTCTTGGCGTCGAGCAGCTTACAGCCGATGTCGGTGAAATGGATCGCGCCGCTGTCCTCGTCTTCGAGCTTGACCAGACAGCAGCGGGCGCAGCCGTCGCAGAGGCTCTCCCACTCCTCGTCGGACAATTGCTCGAGCGTCTTGGCGCGCCAGAAAGGCGGATCGGGGGCTTTGCGGCTCATATGGGGTTCAATCTTCGCCATTCTGGCGCCTTACCCGGCGCCCAAATCTAAGCTCGGCCTGGATCGCCGGCGCTGGGCTTAGCGTTATGAGCAAGCGTCGAGATCGGCCGAGGCGTCAAGCGCCTCGAACTGTGATAATCGAAAACAAGGCGTCAACGCCGCGACGAGGAAAATGTGTCCCGGAAGCTGACGGAGCTGTTTTCGGCGGTCAATGTCAGACGAGCGTTCCTCGCCCTCGACGCCTTCATCGACTCGTCGCTCTATGACAGCGGCCAGCGCGCCAAGAAGGCCTATGCCGCCTTTTCCGCCTTCATGGACCGCTTCTACGTCTCGGGCTTCGTCAAGCTCTGCGTCGAGGCGGCCTGCGAGAGCCTCAATATCGGCGTCGTCGCGGCGGTGGCCGCGCTTGCTCTCGCTTTGCCCGCCTTCCAGGAGACCGCCTCGTCGGATTGGCTGAAACGGGAGGACTTGGCGGTCACCTTCCTCGACCGTTACGGCAACGAAGTCGGCCGGCGCGGCATCAGGCACGACGATTCCATTCCCCTCGAACAATTGCCTGACCATTTCATCAAGGCGGTGCTGGCGACCGAGGACAGGCGCTTCTTCAGCCATTTCGGCATCGACATCGTCGGCACTTTCCGCGCGCTCACCGTTGACGCAGCCGCCTCCGGCGTGCGGCAAGGCGGCTCCTCGCTCACCCAGCAGCTCGCCAAAAACCTGTTCTTGACCAACGAGCGCTCGCTCGAGCGTAAAATCAAAGAGGCCTGGCTCGCGCTTTGGCTCGAGCATCACCTCGCCAAGAAGGAAATCCTCAAACTCTATCTCGACCGGGCCTATATGGGCGGCGGCGCTTTCGGCGTCGAAGCCGCGGCGCAATATTATTTCGGCAAATCCGCGCGGGACATCAATCTCGCCGAAGCGGCGATGCTCGCCGGCTTGTTCAAGGCGCCTACCAAATATTCGCCGACCGTCAACTTGCCGGCGGCGCGCGCGCGGGCCAACGACGTCTTGAGCAATCTCGTCGACGCCGGCTTCATGACCGAAGGCCAAGTCTATGCGGCCAGACTCAATCCCGCGACGCCGGTCGACCACAATTCGGAGTCGAGCCCGGATTGGTACCTCGACTTCGCCTATGACGAAGTCAAGAAGCTCGCCGACAACGGCAAGCTCGGCAACGACCGGGTCTTGACAGTGCGCACCGGGCTCGATCCCGCCGTGCAGAACCGGGCGGAGAGCGTCATCGAGGACATGCTACGCAATCGCGCGCCGGCCTATAACGCGCATCAGGCGGCGACGATCGTCGCCGAGACCAATGGCCTGCTGCGCGCCGTTGTCGGCGGCCGCGATTACGGCGAGAGCCAGTTCAACCGCGCCATCGACGCGGAGCGCCAGCCAGGCTCGTCGTTCAAGATTTTCGTCTATCTGACCGCGCTTCTCACCGGCAAATATCACGGCGATTCGCCGATCGACGCTTCGCCGATCTGCATCGGCGATTATTGCGTGCACAATTTCGGCGGCGAGAGCGGCGGCGTCATGTCGATCAACCAAGCCCTGGCGCAATCGTTCAACACCGCGGCGATCCGTATGGCGGTGAAAATCGGCGAGTTCTATTGGCCGAAGAACAAGCCGTATCATCTGGGGCGGATCGCCGAGCTTGGCCGGAAGAAGGTCGTCGAGACGGCGCGCGCCATGGGCGTCACGACGCCGTTGACCGATACGGTCTCGCTGCCGATCGGAGCGGACGAGGTCAAGATGATCGACATGGTCGCCGCCAACGCCGTGCTCGCCAATGGCGGCAAACGCGCCACCCCTTTTGCGGCGATCGAAATCCGCAACTCGGCCGGCAAGGTCATCTATACGCATGACGCCAACGGCGCGCCGCCGATCCAGGTCATCCCGGCCGACAAGGCCGGCGAGATGAACCGGATCATGACTCACGTCGTGACCGACGGCACCGGGCGAGCCGCGCAGATCCCTGGCCTCGCGATTTCCGGCAAGACGGGCACCACGAACAATTCGACCAATGTGTGGTTCAACGGCTTTACCGGCAATCTCGTCTGCAGCGTCTGGTTCGGCAACGACGACAACGCGCCGATGGGGAACCTCGTCGGCGGCATTCTGCCGGCGCAGACCTGGCACGACATCATGATCTACGCCCATCAAGGGCTCGACATTAAGCCGCCCTATGGCGTGCCGCCCGCGCCCAAAGCGGCCGAGATCGCCGCCGCCGGGGAGGCCGGCCCGAACAGCGCGGCTGACGTCAAGCGCCAACAGGGCCTGTCGCCGCGCGCGACGCAGATCATCGACGAGATCGGCGATCTGGCCCGTCAGGATCGCAGCCGCAGCGCCAGCCTGCCAGGCCCGGACCTCGCCAGCGCGCGCAGCCAGGCGAGCGACGACGCCGTCCTGAAAGCCGGCGCGGCGTCGCAGTAGGCGGCGCGGGCGCGGCAAAGGCGCGAGGCGAGGCAACGTAAGGCAAGGCGACCGGCCGCCGTCCGTTCTGGCTTGCCGCGGGCTGGACAGGCCGCCGCGCCTTTGCTAAGTCCCGCCCCTCGCGGCGGCTTTCGGGCCGCCGTCGGCTTTCGATGGGCGCATAGCTCAGTTGGTAGAGCAGCTGACTCTTAATCAGCGGGTCCAAGGTTCGAGCCCTTGTGCGCCCACCATCGAACAAACTGATCATCGATGAGCTACAGTTCAGTGGAGCCGATCGCCGGGATTTTTCGTTGACCTGCGGCCGGCGGTCAGCGCGGAACCGGTCGTCCGCGCGGGGACAAGCTCCCCAGTCCTCATCGTGTCCGGCCGTGGCCAAACATTCGCATTCGGAACATTCCCTCCGCCCCGTTGTTGCTAGGGTCCGCGCAACTGGCGATGCCCCTCCCCGGTAACGGCGGGATTTCCCGCCGCGCGCGTTTGGGCCCCGCTCGCCCTTTCGGCGGCGGGGCCTCTTTCTGTGCTGATCAGGCCGTTATCCACCGCCATGACCGGCTCTCTAGCTTGCCGCCCACAATGTGGCCTGCCGAATCAGCTTGAACCCGGCGTCAGGCGCGCGCGATCCTGAACCCCTCAGCCCGCGCGCTTAGGTCGCGGCCCCGCACCCCCAACGAGAGCGAGGGCCGCGGCCGCCCAAAGCTAGGCCTGGCCTGCGCATGAGCCTTCAGCCGATTTGCCGGTTTGGCCATGTGCTAAGATGGCCATTGGCCTAATCGACGGCCAGCGCCCGCTTTCAGGGGTTCCCGTGATCTTGCAGAGACAGTGGGAATGAGCGCCGCGAAGACCCTGTCATTGATCGGCCTGGGCTACGTCCTCGCCGTCATTGGCGGCGTCGCTGCGGTCGCCGTCAACGAGCTGCGCATGTCCGAAGAGATCGCGCAGGGCTCTCCGGGCATGGCGGCGTTTGGCGATGTCGTCCTGTTTATCCTGGCGACGGGGTTCATCAGCCTCGCGCCGACGTGGCTCCTGCTGAGACTCGCCGTGGCGAAGGCGCCGCGAGCCCTGTTCGGCGTTCTGCTTTTCGTCGCGGCGATAGGGCCGCTGAGTTGGCTGGCGATGATCGCGCTGGCCGGCGTTCCGCCCGGACCTGGATCAAGCCCCCTCCTGATGCTCGCCGGTCCGGTCATCGCCTTCGGCGCGATACCCAGGATCATCGCCGGCCCGGTCGTCATGATGGTCGAGGGAGCAACGATCCTTCTCGCGCGCCGGCCTTTGATGCGCGTACTCCTGGCCGCGGCGATTATGATGGACCTTGTTCCGTTGACGATGTTCGTGGTCCATATGGCCCGCGCCGTCCATTGAAGAGGCGCGGATAAGCGTGCCTGAGAGCCGGATCGATGCCGGTCCTCGGCCATCCTCTTCCGCCAGTGATGATCGCTCAGGGCCTCTGAACTCTTCGCGTCGGCGAACATGCGGCTCGCCGCTTAAGACGATCATCTATCGTCCGCTCAACGGCTGTGCGGACCCGGCGACGGCGCGCTAAGGTCGCGTTCAGCGGGCTGGAAACGTCCGTCGCGCTCCCATTTATGCGGTTGTCTCCGTACGTATAGAACGCGTTGATCTCGTTTGTATCCCAGTGACGGTATTTAACGTCGCGCCGACGCCGTCATTGACGATGCCCAGTCAGCCATCGTCGCCGATTTTGACGAGATCCAGGGCGTCGATCGCCGCGTTCCTCTTATCCTCCGTCTGCTTCAGAGAAAGCTCCAATTGCGCAGTGCTCGATAGGCTGCTCCCGAGCAGGACTAGCCCGCCGATCGCAGCGGTCAGTCCAAAGATCATGCGAATCGGCGTTAAGGTCGCAACACCAAGCATCAGGCAGATCAGCAGCCCGGCGCCGCCGAGGCTGCAGGCGCGTCCCGCCGCGACGAGCTTGCGGCTGCGCTGGATCGCCTCCCGGAGTTCCTCGAGCCGAGCCTCAAGTCGCTCGATCTGCTCGGCCGGCGTCAGATCCGCTTCCAACATTGAACTCTCACGCGGCGTTCGGGCGGTGCAGGGACCAGCAGCGGCCCCTCGCAATCGGCTTGCAATGCACAGCCGATCGACATGCCGAATTGAAATGACTTTCCTGATCCAGTCAATTGCGGGCCTGCGTCGCGACCCACTTGCGCAGCTTGTTTCTCCTCCGTAGAGCAAGAAACTATTTGAGCGTACTGGCTCGCGAAACTTGCGCTTAGGGCAGGATGGAGCTTAGGCGCAGCTGGGAGGAAAGTGACACGCCGAGTGATGATCGTGGATCTCGCGGCGAGCGCCGGATTGGCCCGCCCTTCTACGCGAACCTCCTCGACCGTCTCTCGACGAGGCCGGACTGACGTCCTGATCGCAACGTACCAATATCCAGTACTCTTTGGGGGCTACCGGTTTTTCTTCGATCGTTTCGACGCGATTGGGCTCAGCCGCTCTCCGCCCGCGCTCGTCTAGCCGAAAGGCGATCCGGCGAGCGACGTCCATATCGGCCGCGCGATGGTCGCCGTTAAGGCGCGCCTATTTCAGGGCGTGGCGCGGCTGATCGCGCTTGGGCGTCCGAGAAGGGGAGCGAGCCAGGCGCGCCATCGCCGCGGGACGATGTTGTGGCTGCGAGATGCGGGAGGGCGGAAAGGATGCGCGTCGCCCTCCCTGTTTGGCGAAAGCGAGTCAATACTGACCCGCAGACGGGGGATAGACCCGCTTGAGCTTTGCTTGCGCTTCCGGGCTATCAATATCTTTGGCCGTGACCAGAGGTTCAGTCAGGGGCATCTCTTTGGTCGTCGGCTTGCCGGTCAGCGCGTTGAAGACCTGCTGCGTCGCCTCGATGCCTTGGCCGCCGGCCTCTTGCAGGAAGAGGCCCTGGATCACGCCGTCGCGCAGCAGCTTGACCGTGGTCGGGCTGCCGTCGGCCGTCACGACGCCGATCTTGCCGACGAGATTGCGCGTCTGCAGGACCTTGGCTGCGCCCGTCCCCGCCTCGTCGTACATGCCGTAGATGGCTTTGATGTCGGGATGCGCGGTCAAGAGGTCGTTGGCCTCGTCGACCGCTTCGCGCACGGTCAGGCCCTTGGTCTGAATGATCTGCACGAGATCGCAGCCCGCGTCCTTGAACGCAGCCTCGGCGCCGCGCAAATATTTCTGGGCGTTCTCTCGGTCCTGCGGCAGCGAGAGCATGCCGACCTTGTCGCCGCCGCGTTCCTTGGCGAGCTCGCAGACATATTTGCCTTCGGCCTTGCCGGACTCCTCGTTATTGGCCGTGACGGAGGATGTGTAGTCCGTCTCGCCCGGCTGCGGGCCGATGCCGGTGAAAGCGATGGGGATGTTCTGCTCTTTGAGGAAGCGCAGCACCGGCGGCGTGCTGGTCGAACTGACGGGGCCGATGACGATGGCATTCGCGCCTTTGGTGATCGCGGTCTTGACGTTCGTCATCTGCTCGGTCGGAGAATTGTGCGAATCGAGCTCGATCGTGTTCATGCCGAGCTCGCCGGCCTTGGTCTTCGCGCCATAAGCGACCCATTGCCAATAAGAGATGTCGAGCGATGGCATGATGATGGCGACGGTGAACTTCTTCTCGTCGGCTTTGGCGGCGCCCGCGGCCAACATCGCCGCGCACAATCCCATCGCGGTCGCCGAGGCGCCGCGTTTCCAAACGCTTTTCATTTGCTTTCCTCCTGGAGAAGGGGCCCAGCCCCGGTTGCTGCGCCTGGTCAGGCGCGGATCTTGGCCAATCGGTCGATGAGGACGGCGACGAGAATGACGAGGCCCGTCACCGATCCCTCCCAAAAGCTGTTGACGCCGATGAGGTTCACGCCATTCTGGATGACGGTGATCATCACGGCGCCGAGGGCGGCGCCGACCGCCGAGCCTGTGCCGCCGAACAGGCTCGCGCCGCCGATGACGCAGGCGGCGATCGCCTGAAGCATCATGTTGGCGCCGGAGGTCGCTTCGGAATTGCTGATATAGGAGAGGCTCAGCATGCTCGAAAAAGCCGCGAGCAGGCCCGCGACGACATAGACGCCGAGGCGGATTCGATTGACGGGAATGCCGAGCAGCCGCGACGCCCTGTCGTTGCTGCCGATCGCGTAGACCCAGCGCCCGATGACGAGCCGGCACAAGCCGAGCTCGATGGCGATCGTCCCGATGAGGCAGAAGAGGACGTAATTGCCGAGGCCGGGGATGAGATGGCCGCCGTTCAGGAGATAGAAGCTGGGGTCGAGCAGCGCGATGGAATGGCCGTCAGTGATGACGAAGGCGAGGCTGGCGCCGACCGCATAGGTGATCAACGTCACCACGAAGGGCGCCAGGCCGAGCATCGTCACCAGGAGGCCGTTGACCGCGCCGACCGCGACGCCGACGCCGAGGCCGACGAGACAGGCGGCCGGCCAGGACGCGCCCGCCGACATCGCCAGCCCCGCCACCATGCCGCTGAGGGAGAAGGTGGAGCCGACCGAGAGGTCGATGCCGCTGGTGATGATCACAAGGAGTACGCCGAGCGCCATGATGACGAGGGGCGCCGCGGCCTGAGCCACGTTGGCGATGTTGCCGTAGGACAGAGCTTGCGGCGACCAGAAGCTCACGACGCCTTCGACCAAGAGGATGGCGATGGCGAGGGCCATCTCGGAGCGGTAGGACGATGCGATGCGGCGCCACGCGCCCGCGCCTTGCGTTTCAAGGGCGACGGAATCCTCGGCCGCGGAGGTCTGCATGGATCCGCCCATCGTCTTCTCCCGCGCGCCGGCAATCATTGTTTCCGCCATGTCTCGCCTCACGCCGCCATGCCGGTCGCGCGCGCTATCGCGACCTCGGTGATTTCGTCCCGCTCCAGGAGCCCGCTCGCCGCGCCCTGCAGATCGAAGGCGATGACGCGATCGCAAACGCCCGCGAGTTCGGAGAATTCCGTCGACCACCAGACGATGATCGAGCCAGTCGCGGCGACGGCGCGGATGATTTGATAGATCTCGCGCTTGGTGGCGACGTCGACGCCGCGCGTCGGCTCTTCGAGCACCAGGATTTTCGGCGCGAGCTGAAGCCAACGCGCGATGAGCAGCTTCTGCTGCGTGCCGCCGGACAAGGTCTGCGGCAAGGCGTAGAGCGAAGAGGCTTTGATCGACAGGCGCCGAAACGCCTCGGCCGCGTCGCGAAGCTCGGCCGGCGCGACGAGCCAGAGCTTGCGCGCGACGCGCCCGGCGGCGGCGAGATTGTCGAGGATCGGCAGAGTCGTCAGCACGCCCTTCTCGGCGCGATCCCCGGAAACATAGCCGACGCCGCTGCGGATAGCGTCCGCGGGCGAGTTGAACCGCCGCGGCCGGCCGTCCAGCATGATCGACCAGCTTGAACGAGCCGAAGCGCCCGTCAGCGCGCTGATAAGACCCGCGGGCCCTTCCGGCGCGCCGGCGAGGCCTAGAACAGCGCCGGGCGGAAGGGTCAGAGCGAGATCGCCGTTGGCCAGGGTCAGCGCGACGCCGCGCATGGGCGCGGATGGCGCGTCGGGAGCGGCGTCGGCCCTCGCCCGGCCTTGGCCCGACATGGCCTGAACGATCTCCTCGTCGGAAATCTCCGTGAGGGCGCGCCGCTCCACGACCGCGAGGCCGTCGCGCAGAATCGTGCAGACGTCGGCGACCGCGCGGATTTCGCTCATGCGGTGGGAGACGATCAGGATGCTGATGCCGCGCGCGGTGAGCCGGCGTAGCGCGGCGAACAGGCGCTCGGCGTCCGCGAGGGTCAGATTGGCCGTAGGCTCGTCGAGCAGGATCAGCTTGGCGCCGGAGCTGAGGGCGCGGGCGATCTCGACGAGCTGGCGCTGATGCAAATCGAGCCGGCTGACGAGCTTGCCGACCGAGGGCGCCAGAGCCGGGTCGATCGCGGCCAGCGCTTCGGCGGCGAGCGCGCGCATCTGACGCGGGTCGATGCGGCCGAGCGGATCGCGGCGATGCGGCAGGTGGATGTTTTCGGCGACGGTCAGGTTCGGAAGCAGCGCCAGCTCTTGGAAGACGACGGCGATTGCGTTGGGGTCATAATCAGGTCGGCCGCCCACCTTGATCGCGCCGGCGTCGCGGCGCAGCGATCCCGAGACGATGCGGATCAGCGTCGATTTGCCGGCGCCGTTGCCGCCAAGCAAAGCGTGAATTTCGCCGCGCGCGACGCGCAAATTAGCGCCGCGAAGAACGGCGGTCGCGCCAAAGCTCTTCTCGATATCGAGGGCTTCGAGGACGAAATCTGCCGCGGCGGGTCCGCTCATGCGGACGCCCTCGCCTTGAGCCGCGTCTTGCGGATGCGCTGCGCTTCGACCGCCATGGTCGCCTCCCTCGCGCTTCCCCTTGGGAAAGGCTTTGACGAGGATGCATGCCGCCGCGGGGCGCCGGTGACAAACGCTATAAATGCATGCTCCGATGAACGAAATTCACCGATTGTGGGCGATCAGGCCTGCGGCGCCAATCCGAGCGCGGCCAGAAGCCAATCGGTGAAGACGCGCACAGCGCGGCGTTGGCGGCCGGCGCGCGGGAAAACGAGGAAATGGCCTGTGTACTGCACGTCCTTGGCGCGTCCGGCCAGCGGCGCGACCAGCCGCCCGCTTTTGATCTCCCGTTCGGCGAGGCGCGTCGATTCGAGAGCGACGCCGAGCCCGTCGCAAGCGGCGGCGATTGCGAGAAAGCTGCGGTCGAAGCGGGCGGCGTGGGGAATGCAGGGCTCTCTCTCGTTGGCCTTGAACCAGTCCGACCAGCGCACTTGCTTGAGGTCGCTCTGAATGAGCATGTCGCCCGTGAGATCGTCGATCCCGTTTATCCGCTCGGCGAATTTCGGCGAGCAGAGCGGCGTGACCGTCTCCAATCCCAGAGGAACGGAGACGACGCCTTCGAGGCGGGAGGGCCCGTAGACGATGTCCGCATCGAACTCGTCATTGGTGAACCGGGCGTAGTCGGTGCTGGCGGCGAGGCGCACCTCGACGCCCGGATGCGAGCAAAAGAAATCGGCGAGGCGAGGCGTCAGCCACTGCGCGGCGAAGCTCGGGGCCGAATGCAGCCGCAGCAATTGCACGCCGCGGTTGGAGACTGCCTCCATCCCGCGCCGCAATTCATCGAAGGCGAGGCCGACATGGCGCATCAAGGTCTCGCCGTCGGCGCTGAGGCGCACCAGCCGACCCTCGCGCTCGAAAAGCGAGGTCCCCAGCGTTTGCTCGAGCTTGAGGATCGCGTGGCTGATGGCGCTCGGCGACAAATTGAGCTCGGCGGCGGCCGCCCGAAAGGAGCTGTGCCGCGCGGCGCTCTCGAACGCCTTCACCGTCGTCAAGGAGACGTCCTTCAGCACCTCGTCGCCCGCTCATAGGAAGCCATTACGAGGCGAAAGGTGAAGCAGGTTCATCGGTCGGTGTAAAGTTCGCGTTTGAATAGGCGCCTTCCCATGGCCGATGGTCCGCCCGACACGGCCAGGGAGGACGACATGCTGCTGAGCGGCAAGACCGCGGTCATATCGGGGGCCGCGAGCCCACGCGGCATCGGCCTGGCGACGGCGAAGCTCTTCGCCGAGCATGGGGCCCGCGTCGCCATCCTCGACATCGATGCGGCCGCCACCGAAGCCGCCGCGAAGAGCCTCGGCGCCGGCCATGCCGGATTGGTCTGCGACGTCACCGACCCCGCCGCCTGCCGTAGAGCAACGCGCGAAGCCATCGAGCGGCTCGGCGCGATCGACGTGCTCGTCAACAACGCCGGCGTCACGCAGCCGGTCAAGCTGATGGAGATCGACCCGCCGAGCTGGCGGCGCATCATCGAGGTCAATCTCAGCGGCGTTTTGAACTTGTCGCAGGCCGTCGTGCCGCATATGCGCGAGCGCAGGCGCGGGTCCATCGTCTGCATGTCGTCGGTTTCGGCGCAGCGCGGCGGCGGCATATTCGGAGGGCCGCATTATTCGGCCGCGAAAGCCGGCGTGCTGGGGCTCGCCAAAGCCATGGCGCGCGAACTCGGGCCCGACAATATCCGAGTCAATTGCGTGACGCCGGGCCTGATCCAAACCGACATTACCGGCGACAACCTCACCGAGGCGATGAAGGCGGACATCCTCAAAGGCATTCCGCTCGGCCGACTCGGCGCCGCCGAAGACGTGGCGCGCATCTATCTTTTTCTCGCCTCCGACCTCTCCGGCTACACGACCGGCGCCGTGATCGACGTCAACGGCGGCATGCTGATCCATTGAGAGCGCCAATGAGCGAAACGACGCCGCTCCGCCCCAACCTCAGCCTCGCCGAGCGCGCCTATCGGATCCGGCGCAACGCGCTGCGTATGGGCGCGGTGCAGGGCCAGGGTTATATCGCGCAGGCGCTCGGCGTCGCCGATATTCTCGCCGTCTCGTACTTTCACGCGCTGACCTATCGACCGAATGAGCCGCAATGGGAAGGGCGCGACCGGTTCCTGCTGTCGATCGGCCATTACGCCATCGCGCTTTACGCGGCGCTGATCGAGGCCGGCGTGCTTCCCGAGGAGGAGCTGGAGACTTACGGCAGCGACGACAGCCGCCTGCCCATGTCCGGCATGGCCGCCTATACGCCGGGAATGGAGATCACCGGCGGCTCGCTGGGTCAGGGCCTGGCGATCGCCGTCGGCATGGCGCTCGCGCTGAAGCGCAAGGCGTCGAGGAGCCGCGTTTATTGCCTGTTCTCGGACGGCGAGCTCGACGAAGGCGCGGTCTGGGAGGCGGCGATGTCGGCCGGCTCGTTCAAGCTCGACAATCTGATCGGTGTCGTCGACGTCAACTATATGCAGGCCGACGGGCCTTCCAGGGGCGTTCTCGATTTCGAGCCGCTCGCGCCGAAGTTCGAGGCCTTCGGCTGGTTCGTCCAGCGCGTCGACGGCAACGACATCGACGCGCTCGTAGCCGCCTTCGACGCCGCCAGGCATGGCGACGCGCCCGGCCCGCGCATCGTCCTCTGCGACACGAAGATGGCGAAAGGCGTTCCATTCCTTGAAGCGCGCGAGCGAAACCATTTCTTGCGCGTCGAGCCCGACGAATGGTCGCTCGCGCTGGCGGCGCTCGACGCCGGGAGGCCGGCATGATGCGCGACAAATACAAGCGTCCGGCGATCTCAGCGGACGCATCCGGCAAGCGTTTGACCACCTCGGCAATGATCGCTTCGATCGCCGGGCCGGATCAGCCGACGCGCAGCGCGCCCTTCGGCCATGCTTTGGCCGCTCTTGCCGAGAGGCGGCCCGACATCGTCGGGCTCACGGCGGACCTCTCCAAATATACCGATCTGCATATTTTCGCGAAGGCGCATCCCGACCGATTCTACCAGATGGGCATGGCGGAGCAGTTGCTGATGGGAGCGGCGGCCGGCATGGCGCGCGAAGGCTTCACGCCCTTCGTCACCACCTACGCCGTCTTCGCGACGCGGCGCGCCTATGACTTCATCTGCATGGCGATCGCGGAAGAGATGCTGCCGGTGAAGATCGTCTGCGCGCTTCCCGGTCTCACCACGGGCTACGGCCCGAGCCATCAGGCGACGGAGGATTTGGCGATCTTTCGCGGCATGCCGAATCTGACGATCATCGATCCTTGCGACGCGCTCGATATCGAGCAGGCGACGCCGGCAATCGCGAGCCATCCCGGCCCGGTCTATCTGCGCCTGCTGCGCGGCAATGTGCCTGTCGTGCTCGACCGGTACGACTATCGTTTCGAGATCGGCCGCGCCAAGCGCCTGCGCGCCGGCGCCGACGTCCTGGTGATCGCGAGCGGGTTGATGACCATGCGCGCCTTGGAGGCGGCCGACATGCTCGCGGCTGAGGGCGTCTCTGTCGCCGTGCTGCACAGCCCGACGATCAAGCCGCTCGATGAAGCCGCGATCCTGGAGGAGGCGGAGCGCGAAGGCCGGCCCGTCATCGTCGCCGAGAATCATTCGGTGATCGGCGGCCTCGGCGAGGCCGTGGCGGGACTCTTGATGCGCAACGGCGCCCGTAATCGCTTTCGCCAGATCGGGCTGCCCGACGCCTTTCTCGACGCCGGCGCGCTGCCGACCTTGCACGACCGCTATGGACTCTCGGCGGGCGCGGTCGCCAAGACCATACGAGAATGGCTGCGATAGGGGGAACACGATGGCGCAGCGCTTCTTCGCGACCGGGCTCGGCGCTCCCGAGGGTCCAGTCTGTTTGCCCGACGGCTCGATGTACGTCACGGAAATGTCGCCGGCGACGCTGCAGGTGACGCGGCTCTTTCCCGGCGGCGAGCGACGCGTAATCAAGCGCACCGGCGGGCGTCCGAACGGCCTCGCCGTGGACGGCGACGGCAATCTCTGGATCGCGGAAGCGGGCCTGCGCGCTGTGCTGTGCATCGACGTCGAGGGCCGCGAGCTGATGCGCATCACGCATGACGGCGAGCAGCCTTTCCGTCTGCCGAACGACCTCTGCTTCGGCAGGGACGGCCATCTCTATCTCACCGATTCGGGAATGGCGGCCGAGGAATTCCTCGACGGGCAGAATTTCGCGCGGGACTATCGCAAGCTGCCCTGGGACGGCCGCGTCTACGAGATTGATCCGGCGAGGGGCGAGGTGCTGCGCATTCTCGATCGCGGCATTCTGTTCGCGAACGGAATCGCTTTTGGTCCGGACGACGCTCTTTACGCGAACGCCTCGTTTACCGGCGAGGTCTATCGTTACGATGTCTTTGGCGTTGCGAACCCCCGGCGCGAGGTCTTCGGCAATGTCCTGCAACCTTTCGAGGGAGACGATTTCCGTGGCCCGGATGGGATGTGCTGGGGCGACGACGGGCGCCTCTACTGCACGGTCTACGGGCAGCGCAACGTCACGGTTCTCGATCGCGACGGGTCCGTCGCGGAGCGCTTGCCGCTCGAAGGCGAGAACCCGACCAACTGCGCCTTTGCGCTCTCGGGCAAGGCGCTGCTCGTGACCGAGGTCGAGAGAGGACGCGTGGAACAGCTCGATACGCCCGCCGGAGGGCTGCCCTTGTACTATCCGAAGCTTGGCCTGCGCGCCTAGATCAATGATCGCGGGGTGAGCACCGAGAACATACGTAAGACTTCTGACCGGGAATGGTTTCTGCTGCTCGGCTGCGCCGCGAGAGGATCACACTGTGGCGGGCGCGTGGTCCGCTAGCCGGTAGACGACGTGGAAGACCCGTCCTTCAAACATGGTCAAAAGTCCCTTGGTCGCTTCGCGACTCTCGAATCGCACTTTCGAGGCCAAAGCCTCCTCGATGGAGCTGCGGCTGCGATAGGTGACTTCCAGGACGAGCGGATAGCGATGCGAGCCGTCCTCGGCCGCGACTTCGCGCAGGGTCTCCACGCGCAACGCGCCCGGAAAACGGGTCCAGAGCGGCACGAGACGCTCTTCGATATAGGCGTCAAACTCCTTCTCGCGGCCTACCGTGATCGCGCCATCGAAGAAGGCCAGACGTTTGAACATTGGTGAGCCTTCTTGACAAATGAGGCGAAACTGACCGCCCGAACGCGAGACGGCGCCTTGCCAATCGAGCAGAGATGTCGAATTGCGCCGCCGCCGCGCGCGGCTTGGTCTGACCGCAAGGTCTTTGCGGTCAGACTGAGCGAGGCTGGGACCGCGCGCGGCGACGGAAGGAGCGCCGGGGGAGGAGCGGCGCCGCCTAGTTCACGCCCCAAATTTTCTTGTATTCGTCGCGATAGTGATTGTCAGGGTCGAAAATATTCTTGTCACCGCCGTCATAGGCGACGTTGTCGGCGGTCACGAGATGGATCCCTGAGACATAGCCGGACCATGCCGCCTTGTTGAATGCACGGTTCAATTCGTCGACAAGCTGCCAGCCCTGCATGTTGAGCGGCTCAGGCACCGTGCCGGCCTGGTACTGCTTAGCGCGAATCCGCTGGAACGCTGATTCCGAACCGTCGCCGGCCGAGATCGCTCGCGGCGCGCCGTCGCCCTTCTGGCCGGCGGCCGCCAGGGACGGTCCCATGAAGTCGAAGTAGAGGTCGTTGATCGCCAGCGAATGAGTCCACTTGCTTCCGTATTTCTGCAGCAGGGTCGTGGTCAGTTGCGGCATGCGCTGAGAGGATTCCGCGATCGGGCTGTCGACATATTCGAGCACCGTGCAGCCGCCGCATTTCTTGATCGCCGCCTCCATCGCCTTCGCCTTGAAGACCGCAATTTCGAATTGCGAGTCGGTAAAGATTATGACGCCGGCCTTGCCGCCGGATTCGTTGATCGCCTGATAGGCCGCCGTGTCCGAGACGTCCTTCGGCGAGGTGGTCACGTTGGCGAAGATTCCGGCTTCCGGCTCCGGCCCAGGCTTGGTGCCGGAATGCCAACCGACGACGATCGCGCCGGATTTCGCCGCCGCGTCGAAGGCGACCTCTTGCTCGTTGGTGTCGAAGCCGCCGGCGACGATGCCGTCGGGCTTCAGCGTCAGCGCCTGGCTCATCGCCGCGGTACGGCCGGAGACCGAGCCCTGCCCGTCGATGACGGTCACGGTCCAGCCGATCGCCTTCGCCGCCTCCTTGACGCCCTCCGAGGCGCCGAGAATCCCGCCGTTCTTCAGGTCGCCGGCGACGAACACGATCTTCTTGCCGGGCGCGGCTTTGGGTCCGCTCGTCGGGCCGTCCCACTTGTCGACGCGCGCGGTCGCCGCCTTGGCTGCCGCGATGGCAGAATCGATGTAGTCGTCCGCGCGCGCGGAAGTCGTCAAAGCAAGCGCGCAGGCGCTCGCCAGCAATATTACGCGTGAGAATTTCATCGTACTTGACCTCCCTTGGACGCAGAAGCGGAAGAACTGCTCAGCGCGCTCGCGCCTTGCGCCGGCGCAGCGCTTGGCCGCGCGCCGCCGACCGCACGCCGCCTCTGCGCGTAGCCGGCGATGCCGATGGCGATGAGCAAGGTTGAACCGTTGAACAAAGGTTCGACGAAGAACATCGCGCCGAATTGTTGAATGCCGGAAATGCCGATCGCCAGGATCGTCACGCCGACGATCGTGCCCCAGACATTGACGCGGCCAGGCTTGATCGTCGTCGAGCCGAGGAAGGCGCCGACCAGCGCGGGCAGCAGATACTCCAAGCCGACGCTGGCTTGGCCGATCCGCAATTTCGCCGCGAGAATGACGCCGGCGAAAGCGGCGAGCGCGCCGGACGCGACGAAAGCGAAGATCGTGTAGCGCCGTACCGGCACGCCGTTCAGCGCCGCCGCTTTCGGATTGGCGCCGATTGCGTAGAAATAGCGGCCGATCGGCAGATATTCCAACGCGATCCACAGCGCGAGCGCCAACGCCAGGACATAGAAGCCGGTGATCGGCAGGCCGAAGAGGTTGGCGCCGTTGATCGCATAGAAGGCGTCGGGCGCGATGCCGATGATCTGGCGGCCCTGGCTGTGCCACATGGCGATCGCGTAGAGGATCGTGCCGGTGCCAAGCGTCGCGATGAAGGCGTCGATCTGCGCGATTTCGACGAGAACGCCGTTGACGAGGCCGACGCCTGCGCCCAGCGCCAGAACGGTCAGCACCGCCAGGGGCCAGGGGAAGCCGAATTTGCTCTGCAAGCTGATGGCGAGAATGTGCCAGAGCACGATGCCGTAGCCGATCGTCAGATCGATCTTGCCGGTCGCCATCGGGATCATCACGCCGAGCGAGAGAATGGCGATGATCGCCTTGTCGGCGATGATCGACCGCACGTTCAGCATGGTCGGGAACGTGTCCGGCAACAGCACGCTGAACAGTGCGGCGAGCAGGACGGTGAGGATGACCAATCCATAGACCGGCGCGAGACGCTTCAACCGCGCGACGCCGCCGAGCCCTTGCAATTCGACGCGGGTCGGCTCCAGCGCAGTCGATTTGATGGAAGACGCCATGGTCCTCTCCTAGGCTGCCGCGGGCGCGGCGACGGAGGCCGCATGAATCAGGCGTTCGATCGTCAGAGCGCGCCCGGCTATTTCCTCGACGATGAGGCCGCGCGAGAACACGAGCGCGCGATGACAGAGCCGCGCGACCTCCTCGAAGTCGGTCGAGACGACGACGATGGCGAGGCCGCTCGCCAGCGCCGCATCGAGCAGTCGATAAATCTCGGCCTTGGCGCCGACATCGACGCCGGCGGTCGGATCCTCGGCGATCAGCAAGCGCTTGGCGATCTCGAGCCAGCGCCCGACGATGACTTTCTGCTGGTTGCCGCCTGACAGCGCTTCGATCGGCAGGTCGGGCAGGTTCGGCCGGAGGCTGACGCGGGCGCCGATCGCCCGCGCCTGCTCGGCTTCTTTGCGCGGCGAAAGAAGAGAGAAGGCGCCGCGTCCGATGGCTGCGGGATTGAGAAAAGTATTTTCTCGGATCGAGAGCCCGCCGGCCGCCGATTCCTCGACGCGATCGCGGGCGATAAGGCCGACGCCGGCCCGCATGGCGTCGGCGGGCGAATGAAATTCCGCCGGCGCGCCGTCGAGACGCAACGATCCCGAATGCGGCAAGGCGCCGAACAGCGCGCGACCGATGCGCTCCTGGCCTGCGCCGCGCAAACCGACCAAGCCGACAATTTCGCCCTCGCCGACGTCGAAGCTCACAGGTCCAGCGCTCTCGACGCAAAGGTCGCGCGCTTCCACCCGCGCGGCGCTCTTCTTGACGACGGGCGCGCCCTCGTAGCGATCGAGCGCCTTGCCGACGATCAGGGAGACGAGCTCCTCGGCGTTGGTGTCGGCGACCTTTCGCTCGCCGACCAGCGCGCCGTCGCGCAGAACCGCAATCCGGTCGGCGATCTCGAAGACTTCGTCGAGGCGATGCGAGACATAGATCATGCCGACGCCGCGCGACCTCAGCGGCCGCAAGGCGTCGAAAAGCCTATGGACTTCATCGGCGGGCAAAGAAGCGGACGGTTCGTCGAGCACGAGCACGTCGGCTTCGACGCTGAGCGCGCGGGCGATCGCGACAAGCGACTTTTCGGTGCGCGTCAGATCGCGTACGCGCGTCGTCGGATCGAGGCGGCAATCGATTTGCGCGAGCGCGCGCTCGGTCGCGCGTTCGACGGCGCGCCAGTCGACGACGCCGTATTTTCGCGGATAGCCTGTCGCCAGGCCGATATTCTCGGCGATCGTCATCCATTCGATGAGGCCGAGATCTTGATGGATGAAGGCGACCGGTTGGCGCTCGCCGAATTTTGGCGGACGATGGCGGTAGACGCCGCCGCGATACCGAATTTCGCCGCGGGTCGGCTCGAATATTCCCGCGAGAATCTTGATCAGCGTCGATTTGCCGGCCCCATTCTCGCCGAGCAGCGCGAGGATTTCGCCGGCCGCGAGATCGAAAGAAACGCCGCGCAGCGCGACGACGCCGCCGAAAGTCTTGGCGACGTCGCGAAAGCCGATCAGAACCTCGGGCTTGGCGCTGGTCTCGGCGGACATGTCCCTCCCCGTTCGCCGCGGCGACGATCTTCTCGTTTCGCTTGATGTTATCGATAACAAGCCGCGTTGGCAAGCGTTTTATTTCGAAGCGCTCGTCCTTAGTTTGTCGGTCCGAGGCGCGGCCCGTCGAATTGGCGCATCAACGCGGCGTTGTCGTCGCCGCCCTGCCCGCCCGCGACGAAGGCGCGATGAATTTCTGCGACGATGGCGGTGACGGGAAGCGGGGTTCGCGTCGCTCGGGCCAGCGCCTGCACGCCGTCGAGATCCTTGACCATATTGTCGAGCCGGCCGGTCGGCGAATAGTCGCGCCGCGCCATTTTCGCGCCGAACTCCTGCAGAATGCGGCTGTCGGCGCGCCCGCCCGCGAGCGCCGCGGGAATGCGATCGGCCGCCACGCCGCCGCGCTCGGCAAGCGCAACCGCCTCCGCGACAGCCTGAAATTGTATCGCGCAAAGCACTTGATTGACGAGCTTGGTCGTCTGCCCGGCGCCGACGTCGCCCATCAGCGTGTAATTGCTCGCGAGCTTCGTCATGATGACGCGAGCCCTTTCGAAGTCGCGCTCCGCCCCGCCGGCCATCACGGCGAGACGGCCCGCCAAGGCGCCAGGCGCGCCGCCGGAGAGCGGACAATCGAGCCAAGCCATGCCGGTCGTCTCGAGCAATCGGCGCGCTAGAGCGCGCGTCGATTCCGGATCGATCGAAGACATGTCGATTAGGAGTTTTTCCGGGGAAGCGGCGACGGCGACGCCGTCCGCGCCAAAGACCACTCGCTCGACGATGGTCGCGGAATTGAGGCTCGTGATGACGAAGGCCGAATCGCGCGCCGCATCTGCCGGCGAAGCGGCCGCGCGCGCGCCTCTGGCCGCGACCGCTGCGACTTTCGTCACGTCGAGATCGAATACAGCGATACGGCAACCGGTCTCGACGAGACGCGTCGCGATCGCCGCTCCCATGACGCCGACGCCAATCACGGCGACAGCGGGCGATTCAGTCATTGGCGCATCCTCTCACGCAAGCGAAGATCGAGATCAGACATTGATTGGATGAGATTGCAATCGCTTCGGCCAACCGGCGCCCGACCACCATCTCGTCGGCGCCGGAAACGCCCATGACGATGATCGTGTTCATCTCAGAGGGACGATGTGACGCCGCCATCGACATAGAGGACATGTCCGTTGACGAAACTAGCCGCATCGGAGGCAAGGAAGATCGCGGCGCCGACCAACTCGTCGACCTCGCCCCATCGTCCGAGCGGCGTGCGGCCCGCGAGCCAGGCGGAGAATTTTTCGTCTTCGACCAGCGCTTTGTTGAGTTCGGTACGAAAATAGCCGGGGCCGATCGCGTTCACGCAGAGGCCGTATTTGCCCCAATCCGTGGCCATGCCTTTGGTCAGCATTTTCACCGCGCCCTTCGAGGCCGTGTAAGGCGCGATGCTCGGCCGGGCGAGTTCGCTCTGCACCGAGCAAATGTTGATGATGCGGCCGCGCTTGCGCGGAATCATGAAGCGCGCGACAGCTTGGCCGACGAGAAAGACGCTGTCGAGATTGGCGGTGATCAATTCCCGCCAGGTCTCGAGCGGATAGTCCTCCAGCGGCGTGCGGCGCTGAATGCCGGCGTTGTTGACAAGAATATCGATCGGCCCGATCTCGGCTTCGATGCGCGCGACCGACTTGCGAACCGCGTCGGGATTCGTCACGTCGAACGTCGCGCCATGGGCGAGGCCGCCGCCGGCCTTTATGGCCGCGACGACCGCATCGACCTTGTCCGCCGTCCGTCCGTTGATGACGACCTGCGCGCCGGCTTCGGCCAGTCCTCGCGCCAGCGCTTCGCCGATGCCGGCCGACGAGCCGGTCACCAAGGCGATCCGGCTGGAAAGTCCAAATAGCCGGTCGATCAGCGCGCCCACTTTCGCTCCTCCCGTCGCCGCGTAACGTCTGTCTTGCGGACCGGCGCTAGTGATGTTATCGATAACACGTCGCGAGTCAAGTGAGCCCCGAAGTCATGTCCAAGCCCGAAATTCTGATGATCGGCGCCTATCCTGAATGGGACATGCGGCCTCTAGCCGACGACTATGAAATCCATCGCCTGTGGGAGGCCGCCGACCGCAACGCTTTCCTCGAAACAGTCGCGCCGAACATTCGCGCCGTCGCCACGCGCGGCGAACTCGGCGCCCAGGCGGCGCTGATCGATCGACTGCCGCGCCTCGAGATCATCGCCTGCTATGGCGTCGGCGTCGACGCCATCGATCTGGCTCGCGCCAAGGCGCGCGGGGTGCGCGTCACCAATACGCCGGACGTGTTGACCGAAGACGTGGCCGACATGGCGATGGCGCTGACGCTCGCGACATTGCGAAAAGTGCCGCAGGGCGACGCCTATGTGCGCTCCGGCGCCTGGGCCAAGGCCAACATGCCCTTGGCCACGAGCCTTGGCGGAAAGACCATCGGCCTCCTCGGCTTCGGCCGGATCGGCCGCGCCGTGGCGCGCCGCGCCAAAGGATTCGGCGTGAGGATCGTCTATTGCGACGTTGCTCCGGCGGCGGACGCCGAAGGCGCTTACTACCCGGACGCCGTCGCGCTGGCGCGAGCGAGCGACGTGCTGATCGCGACTGTTTCCGGCGGCGAGGCGACGCGCAATCTGGTGAACGCGAAAGTGTTCGAAGCGTTGGGCCCATCCGGCGTCTTCATCAATGTGGCGCGAGGATCGATCGTCGACGAAGACGCGCTCATCGAAGCGCTCCGCCGAGGCGTAATCGCGGGCGCGGGCCTCGACGTGTTCTGGAACGAGCCCAATATCGATCCGCGTCTGCTCGTCTTCGAGAGCGTCGTCGTTCAGCCGCATCAATCGAGCGGCACGGTCGAAACGCGCAAGGCGATGGGCAAGCTCGTGCGCGACAATCTCGCCGCTCATTTCGCAGGGCGCCCGTTGCTGACGCCCGTCGTCTGAAGGAGCCCCCAAATGCGCGCCGTCGTCGCACACGCCGCTCGCGACATTCGCATCGAAGAGATGGACGAGGAAGCGCTCGGCGACAGGGACGTCCGCGTGCGGATCGCCTTTGGCGGCATTTGCGGCTCGGACTTGCATTACTTCAACCATGGCGGCTTCGGCCAAGTGCGCTTGCGGGAACCCATGGTGCTCGGCCATGAGATCGCCGGCGTCGTCGAGGGCGTCGGCCGCCTGGTCGAGCGCGTCGCGATCGGCGCGCGCGTCGCGGTCAGCCCGAGCCGTCCTTGCAACCACTGCCGATATTGCCTCGAGGGGCGGCAGAACCAATGTTTGGACATGCGCTTCTATGGCAGCGCCATGCGCTTTCCTCATGTGCAAGGCGCCTTCCGCGAAGTCCTCGTCTGTCATGAGGAGCAGGCGCATGTCGTCGGCGACAACGTCTCGCTCGGAGAGGCGGCAATGGCCGAGCCGCTGGCCGTATGCCTCCATGCGGCGCGGCGCGCCGGGCCGCTGCTCGGCAAGCGGGTGCTCGTCACCGGCGCCGGTCCCATCGGCTCTCTCGCGGTGATCGCCGCCCGTCGCGCCGGCGCCGCCGAAATCGTCGTCACCGACATCGCCGATGGCGCGCTCGGTTTTGCGCGCAAGGTCGGCGCCGATCGCGTCGTCAACACGGCGTCCGAGCCGGACGCGCTATCCGCCTATGCGCCGGACAAGGGCTATTTCGACGCGCTCTTCGAGGCTTCTGGGGCGGCGGCCGCGCTGCGCGGCGCAATCGAGGTCATGCGCCCCGGCGGCGTACTCGTGCAACTCGGGCTCGGCGGCGAGATGGCGCTGCCGATGAATGTCGTCGTGGCGAAGGAATTGGAAATACGCGGGACTTTCCGTTTCCACGAGGAATTCGCCATGGCGGCGGCTCTGATCAGCAAGCAGCTCGTGGACGTCAAGTCGCTCATTTCGGCCACCCTGCCCTTCACCCGCGCGAGCGAAGCCTTCGAATTGGCCGGCGACCGCTCCCGCTCGATGAAAGTGCAATTGGCGTTCTGAGCTCGCCTAGACCGTCTCGCGCGCGACGACTTCGAACGGCATGACGACTGTCTCTGGCGGAAGAACCTCGCCGCTCTTCTTCGCCTCGAGCGCGCTCAGAACGATCTCGGCCGCGCGACGGCCGATGCCTTGGCAATCGACGGCGATGGTCGTGAGGCGCGGATGACAGCAGCGCGCCACCTCGAAATCGCCGAAGCCGGCGATCGCCAATCGTTGCGGGACAGCGACGCCGCGCCGCTGGCACTCCATCAGCACGCCGAAGGCCGAAAGGTCGGAGACGCAGAGGATGGCGTCGACCTCCGGCCACTGCTTCAACATCAAGTCGAGCGCTTCGCCGCCCTGGCTCATCGTCACGGGCGGCTTGCCGAAGGTCACGACGCGACTGCGCGAGAGGCCAAGCTCGCGAACCGCGCGGGCATAGCCGGCGCGGCGCTCCGAGCCGCGCGTATCGAGGTTGGTCGCGCCGCCGATGAAACCGATATTTCGCCGGCCGCGCTCGTAAAGATAATGCACCATCGCCGCGCCCGCCGCCTCGTTCGAAAAGCCGACGACGTGATCGAGCGGCGCTTTCGGCAAGTCCCAAGTCTCGACGATCGGAATGCCGGCTTTCGCCAACATTTGCCGAGCCGCCGGCGTATGCACGCCGCCGGTCAGGACGATCGCTTCGGGGCGCCGCTGCAACAGCGCGCTGATCAGGTCCTCTTCGCGAGACAGGGAATATTCGGTGTCGCCGAGCAGCAATTGGAGACCGGCGGGGCCGAAGGCCTCCTCCATGCCGCGGACCGTATCGGCGAAGTTCGAGTTGTTCAGCGACGGCACCAGGGCCGCGACAAAGCCCGAGCGTCGGCTTGCAAACATGCGCGCGGTCGCGTCGGGCACATAGCCGATGCGGCTGACGATATCGAGGATGCGCGCGCGGGTTTCGGGCGAGATCGAGGCGTCGCTTTTGAGAGCCCGCGAAACTGTCATCGCAGACACGCCGGCGAGTTCGGCAATTTTCTGCATCGTCAACGCGCCAGCCTGCCCCTCCTCAGCGCGTTTCATGGCTTTGGCCTTTGGCGCACGCGGGCGCTTTTGAGCCGTTTCCAAATCTTTTGCTCGCCGGCGCTTCATACCCGCCCCATGATGGGATCGTTAACACAGCTTCGCGAAAATAAGAAAATTCGTTGACCGCACGAGGCTAACCGCAAGCTATCGTTGATCCCAGCGCCAACCCGCCGCATGCGTATTGAGGTAGATCGCATAGAGCGACGTCTGCGCGGTGATGTACAGGCGATTGCGATGGCGGCCGCCGAAACACAGATTGGAGACAATCTCCGGGATCGGAATGCGGCCGATCAATGCGCCGTCGGGCGCGTAGGCGCGAACCGAATCGGCGCTCGAGGTCCAGAGATTGCCGCGCCAATCGACGCGAAAACCATCGAAGAAGCCGGCGTCGCTGACCGCAAAGACGCGGTCGTAGCGAAGCGAGCCATCGGGCCCCACATTATAGGCATGAATGGCGCGCGGATGGTCCTGTACATGAGTCTCGCCGGTATCGGCGATATAGAGAACGCGTTCGTCGGGCGAGAAGGCGAGACCGTTCGGCCGCACGCGGTCCTTGGCGGCGGCGGTCAGGCGGCCTGTCGCCGGTTCGAAGCGATAGACATAGCAACCGCCGACTTCCGGTTCGGCGAGAGCGCCTTCGTAAAATCCGTCGATGCCGTAGGTCGGGTCAGAAAACCAGATCGAGCCGTCCGATTTGACGACGACGTCATTGGGCGAATTCAGCCGCCGGCCTTCGAACCGGTCGGCGAGAGCGATCCACCGCCCATCGTGCTCCAAACGGGACACCCGCCGCGCGCCGTGTTCGCAGGCGACGATGCGGCCATCGCCGTCCAAGGCGTGCCCATTCTGATAGCCGCACGGCGTTTCGAAAACGCTGACCGCCCCGCCCTTCTCGTCATAGCGCAGCACACGATCGTTCGGGATATCGGACCACAGTACGTGTTTGGCGGCGGGCGCGTAAACGGGCCCCTCGGCCCATCGGCAGCCCGCCCAAAGCCGTTCAAGCTTGGCGTGCCCAATGATGAGCGCTTTGAAACGTGGGTCAAGAATCTCGAAATCGCTCATCTCGCCATTCCATTGGCGCTGCTCGAGGCCTTTCGCGCCGCGCGCTCGCAGCGAGGAAGAATCGCGTTGCTCAGCGAGGCGGGACACAGGCGCCGAGGCGTTTGAACAAGACGAACCCTCGCAACGCTGAAGCGGGCGTATGTTATCGATAACACACCAGTCTTACGCGTGTCGAGCCGATTGATTGAAGGCCGGCTTTCAAGCGGTCGTTTCCGAGACGTCGGCCGCGAATTCCTTCCCGGTCAGCGAGAGCCGATGCAGGCTGCGTGTGAACTGGTGGATGCGCCGATCATCAGGCAGCGGCCCCTTCACGACGATGGGCGCGCCTTCTGGCCGCGACAAGCCTCCGGGTACTGCGCCCTTAGCGGGGTAGCGCGGGCGGAGCAAGCCGCTCGCGAAGCGCGCTCTCCATAGCGCCGTTGCGAGCGAGCGGCTTGCGGCGGTCATTGGCGGCTCCCCGGTAAGGCCGGCCGCCAATCTGGCGAGGAGCAAGCTTTCCTCGCGAAAATCGCCCGCATCGAAAAAAAAACCGCTTGCAATGTTTACTGGTTGTGCGTTACTAAACTAAACAAAGAAGTAAACATGCTGGCGGTGGGGGAGGAAATGCCGAGACGCCTTTTATTGGACGGTATGCCGCCGCGAGGCGGCGTCGCGATCCCCGGCTCGGAAACGCCGCTCGTTTCGCCGGCGGAAAATAAAACGGCTCGAGCGATCGGGGCGGGGCGATGACCCATTTCGTCAATCATCGCGAAGCCATTGTCACGGAGGCGGTCGACGGGCTTCTCGCCACGTCGCCGCCTGGCGCATTGGCCCGGCTGGGCGGCTTTCCCACTATCAAAGTGATCGTACGAGCGGATTGGAGCCGTACGAAAGTGGCTCTGATATCCGGAGGCGGTTCGGGTCACGAGCCGGCGCATGCTGGCTTTGTCGGCCGCGGCGCGCTCACAGCGGCGGTGTGCGGCGAGATATTCGCTTCTCCGAGCGTCGAGGCGGTCTATACCGCGATCCGCCACGTGACCGGACCATCCGGATGCCTGCTGATCGTCAAGAATTACGCCGGCGACCGCCTGAATTTCGGCCTCGCCGCCGAGCGGGCGCGCGCCGAAGGGTACAAAGTCGAGGTCGTGATCGTCGCCGACGACGTGGCGCTGGAGAATCTCGCCTCGCCGCGAGGCATAGCCGGGACGCTCTTCGTTCACAAGATTGCGGGCGGGTTCGCCGAAGCCGGCGCGAGCCTTGACCAAGTCGCCGCGGTCGCGCGCCGAGTCGCCGGCGCCGTGAAGAGCCTCGGCGTGGCGACGACCGCCTGCACCATCCCTGGCCAGCCGCCCCACGCGCGGCTCGAGCCCGGCCAAGCCGAATTGGGACTTGGCATCCACGGCGAAAGAGGCGTCGAGCGCATCGAGCTTTCGTCCGCGAGCGCCCTGGCCGAATTGATGAGCGAAAGGTTGAGCCGAGCGATCCCCCAGGCCGGCGCGCTGGCGCTCCTCATCAACAATCTCGGCGGCGCGCCGGACCTCGAACTGGCGGTCTTTTCTCGGGCCGTTCTGGAAACCGCGCTCGGCCAGCGCGCCAAATGGGTGCTCGGGCCGGCGCGGCTCATGACGTCGCTCGACATGAAGGGCGTATCCCTTTCCGCGCTGCCGATCGATGACGCGCTCGTCGCAGCGTTGACGGCGCCTTGCGAGGCCCCGGCTTGGCCCGGAGCCCGGCCGGTGGGGCCGATCGCGATCTATCCGGTCGAGCGCCAAGGCGGTCGGGCTGCGCCGGCGGCTAGCGACGATCCTGAGAGGCGAGCGCTCCTGACCGCGATCTGCGAAGCCTTGCTGAGTCAGGAGCAAGAGCTCAACGAACTCGATGCGCGCGTCGGCGACGGCGACACGGGCACGACTTTCGCAATTGCCGCGCGCGCCATCCTCTCCGCGCTCGACGATCTGCCGCTCGGCGAACCTTCCGAATTGCTGGCGGCGCTCTCCGATCGCCTTTCTGCGGCGATGGGCGGCACGAGCGGCGCGCTTCTGTCGATTTTCGCAGCGTCGGCCGGTCACGCCTTGGCGCAAGGAGAATCCTGGCGCCTGGCGTTGCGGGCGGGGATGGAGCGGATGCAGTTCTATGGCGGCGCGAAAGCGGGCGATCGCACCATGCTCGACGCATTGTCGCCAGCCATTCAGGCGCTCGACGAGGGCGGCGATCTCGCCGCCGCCGCGCAAGCCGCTCGCGCCGGGGCGCGCGCCACCGCCGCCATGGCCAGGGCGCATGCGGGCCGTTCGAGCTACCTCAATCCAAATGCGCTGACGGGCGTCGCCGATCCCGGAGCGACGGCGATCGCCGCTATGTTCGAGGCGGCCGCGGCCCGCACGCAGACACGAGGGCGATTGGCGGCGCTTCCGTCGGGCGAATCCGAGAGCCTGCGCTCGCAAACCTGACGCCGTTCGACGGCGACGATATCGGGAGAGGAGAGTTGCGATGGGGCGCGGAAAGGCGAATTTCGCCTCGCGTGTTTATACGGGCGAGAGTGACTAAACATCGCGCAGGCGCGGAGAGGATCCGACCGCAACGAGGAAACGCTTTTTCAGAACCGCATGCGACCAAGGTCGCCTGGGCTGGGCGCGTTTCGAGTGGCGTCTTGCCGTGAGCCGGTGAACTCGAAGGAGGAGGGAAACATGAAAGCAACCATGAAGACATCGTTGATGACGGCGGCGCTGATCGGCGCCGGCGTCGCGGCCGCCGCGCCGCTGAACAGCGCCTACGCGGAAGGAAAATCGCTCACCATGTGCTGGGCGGCGTGGGACCCGGCCAACGCGCTGGTCGAGCTCGACAAGGATTTCACCAAGCAGACCGGCGTCGAGATGAAATACGAGTTCGTTCCCTGGACGAGCTACGCCGATCACTTCATCAATTTGCTCAACTCGCACAGCAGCGAGTGCGATCTGATCATTGGCGACAGCCAGTGGATCGGCGGCGCCGCCGAGAACAAATGGTACGTCAAGCTGAACGAGTTTTTCGAGAAAAACAATATTTCGATGAATACGTTCATTCCAGCCACGGTGGTCGGCTATTCGGAATGGCCGAAGAACACGCCGAATTACTGGGCCCTGCCGGGAATGGCCGATGCGGTCGGCTGGACCTATCGCAAGGATTGGTTCGCGCGCCCGGACCTGCGCGCCGAATTCAAGAAGGAATACAATCGCGAGATCGCGCCGCCGGAAACTTGGGACGAGCTGCTCCAGGTCGCCAAGTTCTTTACCGGGAAAGAAATCGACGGCAAGAAGGTTTACGGGGCCTACATCTTTACGGAGCGAGGCTCCGAAGGCATCACGATGGGCGCGACCAATGCAATGTACGATTACGGATTCGAGTACGACGACCCCAAGAATCCTTATCACATGGAGGGCTTCGTCAACTCGGCCGGAGCGGTGAAGGGACTTGAGGTTTACAAGGAGCTTTACAAGTGCTGCCAGCCGCCAGGGCTTTCCAACGCCTACATGCAGGAAGGCCTCGACGCGTTCAAGTCCGGCGAGGTGGCCATGCAGATGAACTGGTACGCCTTCTTTCCCGGTCTCTACAAGGACCCCAATGTCGGCGGCGACAAGATCGGATTCTTCGCCAATCCGAAGGGGCCGTATGGGCAGTTTACCCAGCTCGGCGGTCAGGGTCTGTCGGTGGTGGCCTATTCCCACAACATCCCCGAGGCGCTCGATTACGTGAAATGGTTCGCCCAGCCGAACGTGCAGCAGAAATGGACCGCGCTCGGCGGCGCGTCGGCTTCGAAGGCGGTCCTCCTGTCGGACGCCTATAAGGCGAGCGCGCCCTATGCGCCGTCCTTCGTCGCGAGCATGGGCTTCGTCAAAGACTTCTGGGCCGAGCCGCTTTACGTCCCGCTGCTGCTCGATATGCAGAAGCGGCTGCACGACTTCGTCGTCGCCGACAAGGGAACGGCGCAGCATGCCCTCGACCAGTTGGTCAAGGATTGGGTCAAGGTCTTCCTGCAAGAGGGCAAGAATCCGGCCTGACCCTGCGACGACGCGACGAGGCCGCTTCTTCGCCAGCCATCGCCCCGGCGCACGACATCGCCGGGGCGACCCGCCAACGCCAAGAGATTGCAATGACCGCAGCCGATGAACCCGGGACACTGGTCGAGCGCATCGCCGCGCAAACGCCGCCGCATGTCGCCGCCCGCGTCCGCGGACTGTCCGACCGAAGCATCGCGTGGCTGTTCATTGCGCCGACGATCCTCCTGTTGCTCGCGATCAACATCTTCCCGTTGGTATGGGCGATCCGGCTCTCGTTCACGAGCTTCATGTCGAACATGCCGATGCCGATGCGTTTCAACGGCATCGACAACTATATCGACATCCTCGCCGACGAGGACGTCTGGCAGCATTTCCAGGCGACGGCGCATTTCGTCGTCTCGACCATCGCGCTCCAGGTCGTCATCGGATTGGGCCTGGCGCTGCTCATCAATCGACAATTCCGCGGTCACAGCTTCTGGACGACGGTCATTCTGTTGCCCATGATGCTGTCGCCGGCTGTCGTCGGAAATTTCTGGACGCTTCTGTTCCAGCCGCAGATCGGGCCGTTCAACTATCTCATCAGCTTCTTCACCGGCGCGCCGCCGAGCTCGTTCACCATGATCGGCGACGTCCGCCTGGCGCCGTGGACGATCGTCCTGGTCAACACGTGGATGTGGACGCCCTACGTGATGCTGATCTGTCTGGCCGGACTGCGCTCGATACCCGATTACATCTATGAAGCCGCGGAAGTGGACCGGGCGTCGCCCTGGCGGCAGTTCTGGGCGATCACGTTGCCGATGGTGCTGCCGTTCCTGATGCTGGCCGTGCTCTTCCAGGCCATCCAAGCCTTCGAAATGTTCGATCTGGTGAATCTGTTGACCTCGGGCGGCCCCGGCTCGGTGACGGAGCTGGTTTCGATCACGCTCAAGCGCTCCGCCTTCGAGAAATGGGAAACCGGCTATTCCTCCGCGCTTGCGGTCATCCTGTTCGTCACCGTCTTCGGCGCCGCCAATATCTATGTCAAGGCTCTCAATCGGGTGAAGCAGCGATGAGCGCAACCACAGCCCATTCAATCGTCGAAGCCTCGCCGCGCGCCAAGACCGTCGCCGGCGCGATCGTGATCCTCTACGCCCTGATCACGATCCTGCCCTTGCTGTGGATCTGCGCCACCGCTTTCAAGTCCCAGTCGGACGCAATCTCATACCCGCCGAAGCTGTTGTTCACGCCGACGCTGGAAGGCTTCGTCGACCTCTTCACGGTTCAGACGCGGCAGCCGCCCGACTTCATCGCCAAGCTGCCCCCGGCCAAAAGCTGGTACGAAAAATTGGCGCGCGAGCGGGGAATGGTGATCGCCGGGCCGTCGCCGGTGGTCGGGCGTTTCGTCAATTCGCTGATTGTCGGCTTCGGCTCGACCATTCTCGCGACCTTGCTGGGAACGCTCGCCGCTTATGGCTTTTCGCGCTTCCGAGTGCCCCTCGCCGATGATCTTCTTTTCTTCATCCTGTCGACGCGGATGATGCCGCCGATCGCGGTCGCGGTCCCGATCTATCTCATGTACCGCTGGCTCAATCTCTACGACACTCAAATCGGCCTGATTCTGCTCTATTCGGCGGTCAATGTGTCGCTGGCGGTCTGGCTGCTCAAGGGCTTCATCGACGAGATCCCGCGCGAATACGAGGAGGCGGCGCTCGTCGACGGCTATACGAGGTTGCAGGCCTTCCGGAAGGTCGTGCTGCCTCAGGCCGCAACCGGCATCGCCGCGACTGCGATCTTCTGCCTCATCTTCTCGTGGAACGAATACGCCTTCGCGCTCCTGCTGACGAGCGCCAACGCTCAGACCATGCCGCCCTTCATTCCATTCATCATCGGCGAAGGCGGCCAGAACTGGCCCGCCGTCGCCGCCGCGACGACCCTGTTCCTGACCCCGATCGTTTTTGTCACGATCCTTTTGCGCAAGCATCTTTTGCGCGGGATCACATTTGGAGCGGTGCGCCGATGAAACAACCGGTGAAGCGATCGGCGCCGTCTCTGCCGCCCTTGCGCCGTTTGTTTCGGCGCGGCCCCTGGGAGAATCTCGCGACCGCCTTTATCGCGGTCGGGGTCGTGATGCTCTGCCAGCCGTTCCTGATGACGCTCTACAGCTATTCGTTCATCACCATTCTGACCGGCGTGGCGCTGTTCACGATCGTGACGAAATTCCCCAAGTGAGGTCGCGATGGCCAAGATCACAGTCGAAGCGCTTCACAAATCGTTCGGCGATTTTGTCGCCGTGAAGAGCTCCTCCTTCACGATCGAAGACGGAGAGTTCTTCTGCCTTCTCGGGCCCTCCGGTTGCGGCAAGACGACGACGCTCAGAATGATAGCCGGCTTGGAGTTGCCGACGTCGGGGCGGATATTTCTCGGCGAGCAGGACGTGACTTTCAAACGGGCTGCGCTGCGCGACATCGCCTTCGTGTTTCAATTCTTCGCCCTCTACCCTCACTTGAGCGTAAGGCAGAACATCGCTTTTCCGCTGAAGAGCCAAGGCATGCCTCGGAGCGAAATCCGCGAGCGGGTTGGCGAAGTGGCCAGAATTCTCCGCATCTCCCACTTGCTGGACAAACGGGCCTCGAGCCTCTCCTCCGGCGATCGACAACGCGTGGCGCTCGGCCGCGCGATCGTGCGCCGCCCGAAGGCCTTTCTCATGGACGAACCGTTGGGCGCGCTGGACGCCGAGATGCGTCATGTCATGACGGGCGAGCTGCGCGCGCTTCATGACCGGCTCGCCGCGACGTCGATCTATGTCACGCATGATCAGCTCGAGGCCATGTCGATGGCCGACAAGATCGCGGTGATGAATCGCGGGATCGTCGAGCAACTGGGCTCGCCGCGAGAGGTCTATGACCGGCCGTCGAGCCTTTTCGTGGCCGACTTCATCGGTTCGCCGCCGATGAATTTTCTGAGTCTGGGCGAGGGGATCGCCGAGGGGGCCGACAAGATCCGGCTCGCAAACGGCCATGTCGACGCGCCGCGGATTCTCGAGGGCGGCGTCCGCGAGGGAGACCTCGTTTTGGGGATTCGGCCTGAGCACTTGCAATTCGTCGACGAGGGCGCGTTACGGGGCGTCGTATTCGGCGTCGAATATCTGGGCTCGGCCCAAATCGTCACGTTGACGACGCCGCATGGCGTTGTGCGGGCCCGCGCGCCCGCCGACCGTCGAATAAGTGTCGGAGAGCGGCTCGGACTCGAGCTCAGAACCGACAGGCTATCCCTTTTCGAGAAGAGCACAGGACGGGCGCTCGCCCTGGCGCGAAATGGAGGAGCGGCGCATGGCTGACGTAAGCCTGGCGGCGGTGACGAAGCGTTTCGGCGACACGGTCGCGGTGGACGATCTGTCGCTCGACATCGCCGACGGCGCCTTCATGACGCTGCTCGGTCCGACCGGCGCAGGCAAAACGACCGCCTTGCGCCTTGTCGCGGGGCTCGAAAAGCCTGACGGCGGGCGGATCGTAATCGGCCGGCGGGACGTCACAAGCTTGCCGCCGGCGGCGCGCGACGTCGCCTTCGTCTTTCAGCAATATTCGCTCTATCCGCATCTTTCCGTCTTCGACAATCTGGCTTTCCCCCTGCGCGCGCCGGCGCGGCGCTTGCCTGAGAACGAGATCAAGGCCCGCGTGAGCGAGGTCGCGGCGCTGCTGCGCATCGACAGCAAGCTCGGCAATCGCGCCACCAAATTGTCCGGCGGCGAAATGCAACGCGTGGCGATCGGCCGCGCCCTTGTCCGCCGTCCCGCGATCTATCTGATGGACGAGCCGTTGTCGTCGCTCGATGCGAAACTGCGAGCCGATCTGCGGCTCGAGTTGAAGCGCATTCAGGCGGAGCTCGGCGCCACCCTGCTCTACGTCACGCACGATCAGGTCGAGGCCATGACCATGGCGACGACGATCGGCGTCATCGATGCGGGGCGCATCGTCCAAATCGGCTCGCCGCGCGAAATATATGAACGGCCGGCGAGCCTCTATGTTGCGGCGCGTCTTGGCCAGCCGTCGATCAACATCGTGCCGCGACATTTGTTGCCGGATATTCCCGCCCCGTCCGGCGCCGAGACAATCGGCGCCCGCGCCGAGACTCTTCGCGTTCAGAGGAATTCCGGCGAGGGCGCTCGAGGACGCGTGACCTGGATCGAACATCTCGGCGATCAGAACCATCTGCATATCGAACTCGATCGGCACGAGTTGGTCGCGCTCGTAAATCCGGACGCGGACTTCGCGGTCGGAGATCAGGTTGGCGTCGGCTTCGTCAACCCCTTATTCTTCGATCGAAACGGCGTCCGGCTGGTGCGATGAGGAGCGGCGCCTTGGCCTTGGAGGAGGCAATGACGTCGCCAGGCGGCGGAACGGGGTTGGACGCCGGTAGGACCAGAAAGCTGATTGCCGACGTGGCCAGGAGCGTCATCGACGCAGCAGACGAACTGACCGCGCTTGACGCGGCGATCGGCGACGGCGATCACGGCGAGAATATGAAGCGGGGATTTGAGGCGATTCTTGCCGACCTCGACGCCCTTTCCGCGATGCCGGCGCCCGAACTTTGCCGAGCCATAGGCGCGAAGCTTCTATCGACGGTCGGCGGCGCTTCGGGCGCGCTTTATGGCAGTTTCTTTCTGGCGCTCGCGAAAAGCTTGCCTGTCGAGCCTTCCCGCGCGTCGGCGGCGGCGGCTTTCGGCGACGCGGTCGACGCGGTGCGCGCCCGCGGCAAGAGCGATTTCGGCGAAAAGACGATGCTCGACGTGCTGATCCCCGTGCAACGGATTTTCGCAACGGGCGGCGACGTCGTGGCAATTCGCCAGGCGGCGCGGAAAGCGGCGGAAGCGACGATTCCCATTCTGGCGACGCGGGGACGCGCCTCCTTTCTTGGCGAGCGTTCGATCGGCCACATGGATCCCGGCGCCCGCTCGAGCGCGCTCATGATCGACGCGATCTGCGCCCAGTTCGGAGAAGAGTGATGGCCAAGGTCGGCATTGTCATCGTGTCGCATTCGCCAAAGGTCGCCGAAGGCGCCGCCGATATGGTTCGTCAGATGGTGGGCGAGGAGGTGCCGCTCGCATGGACTGGAGGCAATCCCGCCGGCGGCCTTGGCACGAGCTACGAAGCGATCAGCGAAGCCATTCGCAAGGCCTGGTCGGAAGCCGGCGTCGCCATCCTGGTCGATCTCGGCGGCGCGGAGACGAACAGCGAGATGGCGGTTGAAATGCTGCCCGCCGAGCGGCGCGCCAGAGTTGTCGTCTGTAACGCGCCGATCGTCGAAGGCGCGGTCATGGCGGCGACGGAATCTGCGGGCGGCAGCTCGCTCGAGCGGGTACGGGCGGTCGCCGAGGAACTTTCAGCGAATTAGCATGGACAAGACCACGACAATCAGCGTCGCCAAGGCCATAACGGAGACGCCCCAGCCAGAGAACGAGATTGCGAGAGGCGCCGTGGAGCTCGTGCATGCGGTGGGAATGCATGCGCGTCCCGCCGTGAAGTTGACCAAATTGGCGAAGCGGTTCAAGGCGCGGATCGCGGTGAGAGTGGCCGGCGCCGTCGATTGGATCGACGCCAAGAGCGTTGCAAAAGTGATGGCCATGCGCGCCGCCCAAGGCAGCGTCATCGAGTTCGAGGCGCAAGGCGCAGATGCTTCGGCCGCCGTCGAGGCCCTGACCACGCTGGTCGCGGCCGATTTCCCCGATACGGGCCGTTGACATGACCGTCCCGCTTGCGGGTCGAATCTTCAGGGGCAGGACCGCCTCGGCGGGCTTCGCGCGAGGACCGCTGGTGCGCGCGGATGGCGCGCCGCTCGGCCAGCGCGAGGCTGGCGCGGATGAAGCGGGCGCTTTACGGGCGGCGTTAGCGGCGGCGGATCGGCAATTGTCAAAGCTGGCGGCGGCGGCCGGCAAAGACGCCGCCGAAATCCTGGAGTTTCAGATTGCGCTCCTCGCCGACGACGCCTTGCTCGGACCGATATTCGCCGCAATCGCGCAAGGAGCCGCGGCGGACGCGGCCTGGGCGCAGGCGATGGCTGAGCAAATCGCGGACTATCGCGCAGCCGCGGACGAATATCTTCGCGCGCGCAGCGCCGACATAGCCGATCTGCGCGATCGGGTTTTGTCGGCGCTTTACGGCGGTGAAGCCAATCCAAAGACGGGACGAGCCGGCGCCGTGATATGCGCCGACGACTTGCCGCCCTCGCGGTTTCTGGAAATCGATTGGTCAGCCGGCGGTGGGCTCGCCCTGTCGCAGGGCAGCGCGACGAGCCACGTCGCCATGCTGGCTCGCGCGCGCGGCGTGCCGATGGTCGTTCAACTCGGAGAAGTCCCCGAACCCGCCGACGCCGCTCTGCTCGACGCCGACGAAGGGATTCTCGAGGTCGATCCGCCCGTCGCTCGCATCCAGGCCTTGGCGACGCGCCAGGAAAACCAGGTCCTCAGCCGAGCCGCCGATCTCGCCGCGCTTGAAAACCCGTCCATCTCCTTCAGAGGGGAGCCGGTGCGGCTCATGCTGAATATCCAAGGCCCCGCCGACCTGGACCATCCCGATGCGCGCTATGCGGACGGCGTCGGACTCATGCGGACCGAATTTCTCTTCGGCCGCGCCGACCTGCCCGATGAAGAAAAGCAGCGCTCGGTTTACGAACAAGTGTTGAACTGGGCCGGCGAAAGGCCTGTCGTGATCCGTACCGTCGACGCCGGCGGCGACAAGCCGGTTCGCGGCCTCACAGAAGCGCGCGAGGCCAATCCGTTTTTGGGCGTTCGCGGGCTGCGGCTGAGCCTCAAGCGGCCGGACATATTCGCCGTGCAGCTTCGAGCTTTGGCGCGCGCCGCCGCCCTCGGCAAGCTCAGGGTGATGTTTCCGATGGTCACTACGCCGGAGGAATTCAAGACGGCGCGGCGGCTCTTCGTTCAGGCGGTCGAAGAATTGAAGAGCGCGGGCGTTCGCGCCAGCCTACCGGAAATCGGCATCATGGTCGAAGTGCCGGCGGCCGCTTTGACGATCGAATCTTTTCCGGCCTCTTTCTTCTCGATCGGCTCGAATGATCTGACGCAATATGTGACGGCCTGCGACCGGACCAACGGCGCGCTTGCGTCATTGGCCGATCCGCTCAATCCGGGCGTTCTCGAACTCATCCGGCGCGTCGCCGAGCATGGCCGGAAGCTTGGCGTCAGCGTCAGCCTATGCGGCGATATTGCCGGCGAGCCGCGCTATCTTGAAACGCTCTTGCGCTGCGGCCTGCGCGAGTTTTCGATGAGCCCGCCCGCGCTCGCGGCAGTCAAGCGCGCGCTCGCCGCGTTGAGTCGAAAGTCGGATCATGTCTGAACCATCCGCCGACAGGCCCGATGAAAAAGAAGCGGTCGCCGCCTATAAGAGCCTGTTCAAGGCCGTTCTTGAAAGCCGCCCGTCGGGCATGCGCCTCCGCCTGGCGCACGCCATGGGCAAGAACCGAAGCTTTGTCAGCCAAATCTCCAATCCCAGCTACCACACGCCGATACCGGCGCAGCATCTCAACACGATTTTTGAAGTCTGCCATTTCTCGCCCGCCGAGAAAGCGGCCTTTCTCAAAGCGTACGGTCGGGCGCATCCGAATCGGGCCGACGGGCTTGGCGGCGCACGGCCTGAGCGGGCGGTGATCCTCCATGTGCCCGATCTCGGCAGCGCGAAGCGGAACCGCCGGCTCGACGCTTTCCTTCATGAAATTGCGCGCAGCCTCGGCGCTCTCATCCGTGAGGATAAGTAGAGGCGATGAAGAAACTCATCAATTCGCCGGAACGCCTGCTTGCCGAAAGTCTCGACGGATTTGCGGCGGCGCATTCCGATATCGTCGTCCTCGGCTCGGGACGAAAATTCATCAGGCGACGCGAGCTCACGCCGGGAAAAGTCGCCCTCGTCTCGGGCGGCGGCAGCGGCCATGAGCCGCTCCACAACGGCTTTGTCGGCTATGGCATGCTTGACGCAGCCTGTCCTGGCCAAATCTTTACCTCGCCGACGCCGGACCAGGTGATCGAGGCGACAAACGCCGTGGCGGGCGAAGCCGGCGTTCTCTTTATCGTCAAGAACTATGCCGGCGACCGGATGAATTTCGAAATCGCGGCGGAACTGGCTCAATGCCGCACGGCGACGACGATTGTCGATGACGATGTCGCTGTCGAAAATTCTTCTCGCGGCGCCGGTCGGCGCGGCGTCGCCGGCACGCTGATCATCGAGAAGGTCGTCGGCGCCGCGGCCGAAAGAGGCGCGGACCTCAATGACTGCGCCGCAATCGGCCAGCGCGTGAACGCCGCGACGCGCACGATGGGCGTCGCCTTGACGAGTTGCACTGTCCCCGCGATCGGCAAACCGACCTTCGACCTCGAAGCTGATGAAATGGAGCTTGGCGTCGGCATTCACGGCGAGCCCGGCCGAAAACGCGTGAAACTGGCGCAGGCGGACTCCATTGTCGAAGAACTACTGACGCCGATTCTGAACGATCTGCCGAATCCCGCGCCGACGGACCTTCTGCTCCTCGTCAACGGCTTCGGCGGCACCCCCGTCTCCGAACTCTATCTTACGTATGACGTCGCGCGCCGCCGGCTGGAGCGGCGCGGGCTTCGTGTCGCCCGTTCGTTGGTCGGAAGCTTCGTCACCTCGTTGGAAATGGCCGGCTGCTCCATCACTGTCAGCCTGCTCGATCCTGAAACGACGGATCTATGGGATCACCCCGTCCGCACAGCGGCGCTCCGTTGGTGAGCTAGGGTCCGATCGAACGAAGGCGTCGCCAGGCTTCCTTGTCGGGAGTCCAACGCCTAGGTCAGCTTCTTCCAAGCCTGCGCTTCCGCCGCCTGAGCGAAAGCGGCCGGCGCCCAATTTTCGGCGAGGGCCTGCTTCATCAACGCTTGTTGCGTCTGCGGCGCAAGGCCGCCGAGCGGCGGATCGCGGTCAAGATTGGTGGGGAAGGAATAACCCTCGGCGCATGCGGCGATAGCGTTCGCGGCTTCCGCCTGTCCAATTCTTGTTTCGGCCAGCATTCGCCGGAGAGCCGGATAGAGCGCCAGACTCATTTTCAACCGATCCACGCTCTCCATTGCACGGCCATAGGCGGACGAGACCTGCAAGAGATTGGCGATGCGGCGTATGTCTTTGGTGCGGTTCGTTCCGGCGGCGTGGAAGAGCGCCGGATTGAAGAAAGCGGCGTCGCCCTTGGCGAGCGGCAATTGTACGTGGCGCTTGGCGAAATAATCTTTGAACTCGGCCCGGCCGGTCGCGAGGTAGCCGGGCAGATAGGCCTGGGAATAGGGAAGATACAAGGTCGGCCCGGACTCGATCGGCATGTCGCAATGGGCGACCGCGCCTTGCAGCGTCAGCATGGGCGAAAGTCGGTGGACATGCGCCGGATAGCGCTCGATCGTCTTGGCCGTCTGAAAGCCGAGATGATAGTCGCGATGAGCCGATTGCGCCGCGCCGCCCGGGTTGACGACATTGAGTTGCGAAGTGATTTGATAGGCCGGGCCGAGCCAGGCTTCGCTGATCAGCGCGATGATGTCGTTCGAATAATAGGCGGCGAACGTCTCGGGATCGCGCAAACAGAGCTTCTCCAGCGCGTTCCAGATGCGGTCGTTCGCTCCCGGCTTGGCGAAATGGTCGCCGCCGCCGGTATTCGTCCTGCGCTGCTCCTCCATGATGGACCAGTAATGCCTGTTCGAGGCGTCGATCGAGGCGTGGTCTTCGAAAGCGCCGCGGAATACGAGGACGCCCGGCCCGTCGGTCATCGCCTCGACCCATTCGGCGAAAAGCTCCTTGCGCGTGTCGGGCGACGCCGCGGCTCTCCGCACCGTCGCCGAGTCGTAGATCAAAACGTTCGACTCGACCTCGGCGGCGTAAGGATAGTCCGCCGGATCCGTTGTCCGCTCGACCAGCTGGCGAAAGTCTTCGAGATCGCAGGCCGCCTCTTCGAGCCAGACCCGATTGCCGCGGATCGTTCGGGAATTGTCGGTCTTCATGGGCGTCGCTCCGGTGGAATTTCGATATCTGCGGCAGTATAGAGCGGGGCGCCGCAGGAACATTGCGCAAATCTCAAAAATCCATCAGACGCTAATGTCGCATCCTTTCTTGATCAAGGAAATCGCGCTGCAAGCCGGCCTCAGCGAGGCAACGGTCGATCGCGTGCTCAACAAGCGCCCAGGTGTGCGCCGTCACACGATCCAGCGGGTCCGTCAGGCGATCCGCGAACTGGGAGGGCCAGAGCCAACAATCCGCCATGGCCGGCCGGAAGTTCGTTATCGACGTCATGATGCAGGCGCCGGACCGCTTCTCGGAGGCCGTGCGGCTTGCGCTCGAAGCCGAGATGCCGGGGTTGCAGCCAGCGGTGTTTCGCGCGCGCTATCATTTCAGCGAAGTTGCGCAAGCCAGCACGCTGGCCGCCGTCATGGAGACGCGCCTGCCGCGTCTTCATCGATCATGACCTCGACGCCAATAATTGCGCGCTTTTGGCGAAGCCGAGAATATCAGCCGCGCCGCATCACGATTTGCGCGCCGACATGCGCTCGGCCTGCCAGCACATCATGCATGCGCATCGCGTATTGCCGAAGCCTCCTTTGACATCGTCGCATATTCAAATCGTCACGCCTTACAATGCGCCGTAAGACGCAATTTCGTCCCATCCATGACTGAGAGTCGGCGACGGGGCGCCTACCCCAAAATAAACTCGCTTAGAACGGCTCCGTCGAACAAAGTACGTCGCGGGCAGGACGGCGAAAGCGCCGACCCTGAGCAGCATTTTGCTCAACGGCGGCCAGCCTCCCTAGACCAGCGGATCGCCACAACCAGCCGGCGGGCGGCTAGGCTGCGAGCAATGTCGGCGAACTGAAGCTCGCCTCCGCTCCCGATCGGCGCATCTTCAAATAGATGATTGGCGCCTCCAAATACTCCGCCCACCACAGCGCGGCCTGCATCGCGTCCCGCGGATCGCCGAAACCGTTCGGCGACGCGCGCGGTTCGACCGACCGTCCATTCGCCCTTCCCGTCAGGAAGTACCGATCGTCCCGTTTTTCGATAACCACCCAATCGTCGCCCCGGGGCGAATGGCGATCCAGGCTACGAAACTCGACCATCGCTGTCGCGCCTCTATTTGTCGAGAAGATCGCGCGGGTTCAGAACTCAAGGCCCCCGGAATCGCCCGAACAACTCGTCGAATTTCTCGGCGGCGTGACGCAGGATGTCGCTCGCCGGCGGATCGAATGCCTCCGCCCCGACCGCGCCCTTGGCCGGCGCATCCGCGCTGCGGCCTTGAACTGTTTCCTGCGTCGGCGCGTCGACTGATCGGCTGGTCGGCGGAATGGTTCGACGGTCCATTTTGAATGTCCTTCGAAAGACGACGACCGGGCGACGTGGAGGCTTGGAAATCCGGCCGCCGAACGCAAATCGCCGCCGATTGGCAGCCTAAAGTCGCCGGAGAGCGAGCGATGTGCGCTTCGTCACAGTCCGAAAGGCCAGCCCCGGCCCCGCATCGGCTTTCCGTCTATGCCGGCTTCGGTCGGCTTTGCCGCGATTTCGCGATTGGAACCGAGAACCGCGCTCGATTGTTGTATATTCGTCTTCGAACTGGAAGGAGGTTCGAATGGCCATCATGCGAAATCTGCCGCTGATCGCGGCCGCGGTCTCGGCCGCCGCTCTCATCGCCGCCAGCCCGGCTTCGGCGCGCACCATCTGCCGAGCGGACGGGATTTGCTTCAACACGAGCGGGGAGCCCATCGCGCCCTGGCAGCAGCCCGCCTTTCGCGGCGGCTTCGCCTATCCGCCCGGCTACGGTTACTACGGCTATTACCGCTATCCTTATCACCACCGGCATCATTGGCATTACGAATACGGCTACTAGCTCCGACGGGGGCGGCTCGTCGGCGAAAAACGCCGCGTGAAATTCGAACAATGTCGTTTCGACGCCGGTCATTGTCGGAATAGGCAAAGTCGGCTTGGCCTGCCGGCGCATCATGACCTCTAAGGAACGAGGTCCGCATGCGCCTCGGCGACGCCGTGCGGCGTGAGCCGCAGCGATCCGAGTTCGCCGCCGAAGGGGCCGCCTCATGAACTCAGAAGCCTTCATCACTTGCGCGGTGACGGGGGCCGGCGATACGCTCGGCCGGCATCCCGGCGTGCCGGTCACGCCGAAGCAAATCGCGGAGGCGGCGATCGAAGCGGCCAAGGCCGGCGCAGCCATCGCCCATATCCATGTGCGCGATCCCGAGACCGGCAAGGCGGCGCGGCGGCTCGAGCTCTATCGCGAAGTCGTCGAACGGATCCGCTCGTCAGATATCGACGTCGTCGTCAACCTGACCGCCGGCATGGGCGGCGACGTCGTCTTCAGCCCGGGCGAAAGGCCGCTGCCGCTCGATCCTGCCGGAACCGACATGGTCGGCCCGAGCGAGCGCCTCGCCCATGTCGAACAATTGTTGCCCGAGATTTGCACGCTCGATTGCGGCACGATGAATTTCGCGCTCGGCGACTACGTGATGACCAATACGCCGAGCATGCTGCGCGCCATGGCGAAGAAGGTCCAGGCGCTCGGCGTCAGACCGGAACTCGAAGTCTTCGACACGGGCCATCTCGTTTTCGTCAAGCAATTGCTCAAGGAGGGATTGATCGACGATCCTTGCCTCATCCAATTGTGCATGGGCATTCCCTACGGCGCTCCGGACGATCCGTTGACATTGATGGCGCTGGTCAACCAGCTTCCTCCCGGCGCGGTCTTCAGCGCCTTCTCGATCGGCCGCCATCAATTGCCCTATGCGGCTTTGGCCGCGATCGCCGGCGGCAATGTCCGGGTCGGCCTGGAGGACAATCTGTTTCTCGATCGCGGCGTCCTCGCCACGAACGGCCAATTGGTCGAGCGCGCCGCGACCATTTTGACCGCGATGGGCGTCAAGCTGCTCGGTCCGGCCGAGGTTCGCGAGAAACTCAAGCTGCGGCGGATTTGAGGGGCCAAGATGATGGAGAAACGTCGCATCGGGCTGGTCGGCGGCGGCGTGATCGGCGCCGGCTGGGCCGCGCGTTTTCTTTTGAATGGCCACGACGTGTCGCTGTTCGATCCGGACCCCGAGATCGCGCGCAAGCTCGACGCCGTCGTCGCGGCGGCCCGGCGCGCCTACGCCAAGCTCTTCCCGCAAGCCGTCCTCCACGAAGGCGCGCTGACCATCGCAAAATCGGCGGCCGAAGCGGTCGCGGACGCCGATTTCGTGCAGGAAAGCCTGCCGGAGCGCGAAGACTTGAAGCGCGCCGTTCTGGCCGAGATCGACCGCTGCGCCCCGACGGAGGCGATCGTCGCCTCCTCGACTTCGGGTCTGCCGCCGACGCGCCTGCAAGCGGCGATGAGCCGGCCGGAACGGTTCGTCGTCGGCCATCCGTTCAATCCGGTCTACCTGTTGCCGCTGGTCGAAATCTGCGGCGGCGAAAAGACCAGCGAAGCGACGGCGGAAGCCGCCTCGCGCCTCTACGTTTCCGTCGGCATGCGGCCCTTGCGCGTGCGCAAAGAGATCGACGGCTTCATCGCTGACCGTTTGCTCGAAGCGCTGTGGCGCGAGGCGCTGTGGCTGGTCAAAGACGGGATCGCGACGACGCAGGAAATCGACGACGCGATCCGTTTCGGGGCGGGCTTGCGCTGGTCGTTCATGGGCACATTCCTGATCTACCGGATGGCGGGCGGCGAAGCCGGCATGCGGCATTTCCTGGCGCAATTCGGCCCGGCGCTGAAACTGCCCTGGACCAAATTGCCGGCCCCGGATCTCACCGAAGAGCTGATCGAGATGGTGGCGCGGCAATCGGACGATCAAGCCGCAGGCGCCTCGATCCGCGATCTCGAAGAGAGGCGCGACGAATGCCTTGTCGCGATTTTGTCGGCGCTGCGCGCCGCCGATTACGGCGCCGGCTCAGTCTTGAAGCAGCACGAACGGCGGCTCGGCGAAGAAGGCGGCGCGCGCCACGGTTAGGGAAAACCGCGTGGCCGCCGCGCAAAGTTCAGGCAATGTCGTTTGGCCGCCGTTTGGTGTCGAATCTGGCAAAGTCGGCGGCCGATTGTCGCGCATGATGAAAGGAGGTTCAGGCCGCCTGCGGCTTTTAGCTCGCACAACATTCGCAGCTTGAGGGCGCCGCGAATGGTTCTTTTTTCGGCAATGGCTTTCTAAGAAATGGGCCTCGATCCGCCAAAATTCGCTCGCCAAGTCCATTGCGCTTCTTTGGCGGCCGTTGATAATGCCGGAACATCAGTTGCGTCTTTGAGGGACGACGCGGGTTTAAGCCACAGCGTTGAGGGAGAAGATGAGCATGACCGACACACTGGAAAAGCCGCATAGCGCATCCGGACTAATCGTCGACCGCCGCCAGTTGATGGCGGGCGCCGCGGCTCTCGGCCTCGGCTTCGGTCTCCCCGCCGCTTCGGCCGCTGCGGCCGCTGCGGCCGAGACGCCGAAGAAAGGCGGCACGCTCAGGCTCGGCATGGAAGGCGGCAGCGCCTCCGACAGCCTCGACCCGCGCACTTACGCCGACTCGATTCCGATTTCCTACGGCTGGCAGATCTGCAACGGCCTCGTCGAAGTCGACGAGAAAGGCGACGCGGCCGGCGAACTGGCGGAGAGTTTCGAGCCGAAACCCGGCGCGACCGGTTGGGTTTTCAACCTTCGCAAGGGAATCACGTTCCACTCGGGCAAGACGCTCGACGCCGACGACGTGATCTACTCGCTCAATCTGCATCGCGGCGAGACCAAGTCGGGCGCCAAGGATCTGCTCAGCGGCATTTCCGAGATCAAGAAGCTGACGCCCAATCAAATCGAAATTTCGCTGAAGAATCCCGACGCGAGCCTGCCTTACGTCTTCGCCGACTATCACATCCTGATCGTGCCGAACGGCTTTTCGAATTTCTCGACGCTCGACGGCACCGGCGCCTTCGCGCTCGAGACGTTCGAGCCCGGCGTCAGGGTGATCACCAAGAATCACGGCAATTACTGGAAGCCGGGCCGCGGCAATTTCGACAGCGTCGAACTGCGCTACATTCCCGACGCGGCGGCGCGCACCCAGGCGCTGATCTCCGGCCAGATCGACGCGGCCAACCGTCTCGATCCGAAGACGGTCGCCTTCGTCATGAAGGCGCCGACCGTCAATGTCGTCAGGACGAAGGGCACCGGCAATCGCTTCGCCTTCGTCGCGCTCTGCGACACCAATCCCTACACGTCGAACGACGTTCGCCTCGCCCTCAAATACGGCATCGACCGCCAGAAGATCGTCGACACCGTCTATAAGGGCTTCGCGACGATCGGCAACGACACGACCGTGCCGCCGTCGATGAAGTATTTCGCCAAGGACATTCCGCAGCGTCCCTACGATCCGGACAAGGCGGCGTTCCACTTCAAGAAGGCCGGGATCGGCGCCGCCAAGCTGGAGCTGCAGGTCTCGGAAGGCGCGTTTTCCGGCGCGACCGATTCGGCCGTGCTCTATCAAGAGGCGATGAAGAAGGCCGGCATCGACCTCGAGGTGAAGCGCGTCTCCGGCGACGGCTACTGGGACAATGTCTGGCTCAAGCAGCCGTTCTGCGCCGTCTACTGGGGCGGCCGTCCGACGATCGACAACCAGCTCTCGCAGACCTTCCTGTCGACCGCCAACTGGAACGACACGCATTGGCGGCGGCCGGATTTCGACAAGATCATCATCGCCGCGCGCGGCGAGCTGGACGAGAAGAAGCGAGCGGAAATGTACGCCGAGGCGCAGAAGATGATCGTCGACGACGGCGGCATGGTCTGCTTCGCCGTCGGCGACTATCTCGACGGCTACGGCAAGAAGGTCAAAGGCACCGCGCCTCATCCCCATTACGACATGTGCGATCAGCGCGTGGCGGAAAAGGGCTGGTTCGCGTGATCTCGCTCAGAGCGTCCATGAAAACCTGATCGACGCCCGTGTTACGCCTCGTCGCCACGCGGGCGGCCCTCGGGGTTCTCACCCTCCTGGCGGTCTCGGTGCTGATCTTCATCTGCACCCAGATCCTGCCGGGCGACGTCGCCGCAGCTGTCCTCGGACAGCAGGCGACGCCGGACGCGCTGAAAGTGTTCCGCGCCGAGCTCGGCCTCGATAAGCCGGCCTATATCCGCTACTTCACCTGGCTGTTCGGCGTGCTGCACGGCGATTTCGGCCGCGCCCTCACCAATCAGCGCGACATCATCGAAGAGCTGCTGCCGCGCTTCATGAATACGTTGTTCCTCGCCGGCTACGCCGCGGCCATTTCGGTGCCGATCGCAGTCGGCCTCGGCATCATGTCGGCGATTCGCGAGGGGCGAATATCGGACCGCGTCGCCAACGTCCTTACCTTGATCGCGATTTCGGTTCCCGAATTCTTCGTCGGCTACATTCTGATCTTCATCTTCACCAGCCAGCTCGACTGGTTTCCGTCGCTTGCGACCGTATCCTCGGACATGAGCGTCGGCGATCGGTTCTATGTCGCGACCCTGCCGGCGCTGACGCTGACGCTGGTCGTCCTGGCCCATATGCTGCGCATGACGCGCAACGCGGTCCTGTCGATCATGTCGACCGCCTATATCGAGATGGCCTTCTTGAAAGGCCTATCGCGGACCCGCGTCGTCTCCCGCCACGCTCTGCCCAATGCGGCCGGGCCGATCGTCTCGGTCGTGGCGCTCGACCTCGCCTATCTCGTCGTCGGCGTCGTCGTGGTCGAGAACGTCTTCGTCTATCCCGGCGTCGGCCAATATATGGTCGACGCGGTCGCCAAGCGCGACGTGCCGGTGATCCAGGCTTGCGGCCTCGTCTTCGCCGCCGTCTTCGTCGTCCTGAACACGCTCGCCGACATTCTCGCCATCGTGTTCAATCCCCGTCTCCGCCACCGTCGGGTCGCAAGCCATGGTCATTTACGGGCATAAAGCGCCGCTGACCGCGGTGATCGGCCTGGCGATCGTCGTCCTTTACGTCGTCGTCGCGGTGCTCGGGCCCTGGTTCGCGCCCTATGGCCAGTCGCAGTCGGTTGGCGACACCTGGGCGCCGCCGTCGCCGCAGATGTTGCTCGGCGCCGACCAGATCGGCCGCGACATGCTGACCCGCCTGATCTACGGCGCGCGCACCACGATCGGCATCGCCGCGGCGACGACGCTGCTCTCCTTCTTCATCGGAATCAGTCTCGGGTTCACCGCGGCGGTGAGCGGGCCGTGGATGGACGCGTTCCTATCGCGCCTCGTCGACGTGATCCTGTCGATCCCGCAACTCATTCTCGGCCTCATCATCCTCGGCGTGTTCGGCTCGTCGATCCCGGTTCTGATCCTGACGATCGCGGTGCTCGATTCGACCCGCGTCTTCCGTCTCGCCCGTGCGCTCGGCAAGAACATCGTCGTGCTCGAATTCGTCGAGGCGGCGCGCCTGCGCGGCGAAGGCCTGTGGTGGATCATCACGCGCGAGATTTTCCCCAACGCCTCGGCGCCGTTGATGTCGGAATTCGGCCTGCGCTTCTGCTTCAACTTCCTGTTTGTCGCGGCGTTGAGTTTTCTCGGCATCGGCGTCCAGCCGCCCTATGCGGATTGGGGCGGCATGGTCCGCGAGAACGCCGCGGCGATCAATTTCGGCCTGTTCGCGCCGCTTTATCCCGCTTTCGCCATCGCGACCCTGACGGTCGGCGTCAATCTTGTCGTCGATTGGCTCCTGTCGATCGACGCCAGGCCCTCGGGCGCGCAAGCGGAAATGTGAGGACGCGTCGATGAGCGCTCCCGAATACGTGCTCCATCTCGAGCAGCTCAGAGTCGAGACGATCAAAGGCGCGGTGCTGGTCGACAATATCGACGCCGAGCTCAGGCGCGGCGAAATTCTCGGCCTGATCGGCGAATCCGGCGCCGGCAAATCGACGATCGGCCTCGCCGCCATGGCCTACGCCCGGGCCGGGTGCCGGATCACCGGCGGCGTCATCGAGATCAACGGCACGAATTTGCGGGCCAGCACCGCCGTGCAGCGGCGCAATTTCCGCGGCAAGAGCATCGCCTATATCGCTCAGAGCGCCGCCGCCTCGTTCAACCCGTCGATGACCTTGATGGATCAAGTCTGCGAAGCGCCGGTCGTGCACGGCGTGATGTCGCGGCCCGAGGCCGAAGCCAATGCGCGACGGCTGTTCCGCATTCTGCAATTGCCCGATCCCGACAATTTCGGCGACCGCTATCCGCACGAAGCTTCGGGCGGCCAGTTGCAGCGCGCCATGGCGGCGATGGCGATGAGCTGCCGCCCGGACATCATCGTGCTCGACGAGCCGACCACGGCGCTCGACGTGACGACGCAGATCGAAGTGCTCGCTCTGCTCCGCGACCTTATCCGCGAATTCGGCACGGCCGGCCTCTACATCACCCACGATCTCGCCGTCGTCGCCCAGATCGCGCATCGCATCATGGTGCTGCGCCACGGCAAGATGGTCGAAGTCGGCGACGCCCGGCAAGTGCTCGAGCGGCCGCGCACGCAATATGCGACGGCGCTGGTCAACGAGCGGCGCGAGGCCGAGCATCTCGCGCTGATCCAGCCACCCCAGGACGCCAAGCCGGTCTTGACCGTGGCGAATGTCGACGCCGGCTATCTGGCTGGACATCCGGTCGTCAAGAACATCAACGTCACGATCGCGCGCGGCGAGACCCTCGCGGTCGTCGGCGAATCCGGCTCGGGCAAGAGTTCGCTCGCTCGCGTCGTGGTCGGCCTGCTGCCGCGCTGGACCGGCGACGTCAAGCTCGGCGGCGAGATTTTGCCGCCGGCGCTCGCGCCCCGGCCGCGCGAGACGCTGCGCCGCCTGCAGATGGTCCATCAGATGCCCGACGTCGCGCTCAATCCGCGCCAAACGCTCGCCGAAATCATCGGCCGCCCGGTGGCGGCGTTCTTTGGTCGCCCGAAAGCCGCGATCAAGGAGCGCGTCGCCGAACTTTTGCGCCAGGTCGGCCTGCCCGAGGACTTCGCCAGCCGCCGCCCGGGCCAATTGTCCGGCGGCCAGAAGCAGCGCGTCTGCATCGCCAGAGCGCTTGCCGCCGAGCCCGAATTGATCATCTGCGACGAGCCGACATCGGCGCTCGATCCGCTCGTCGCCGAGGAGGTCCTCAAGCTGCTGCGCCGGCTGCAGGACGAATTGGGTCTCGCCTATATGTTCATCACCCATGACCTCGGCACGGTGCGCCGCATCGCCCATCGCACCGCGGTGATGCTGAAAGGCGAAATCATTGCGCAAGGTCCGACGCCGCAAATCTTCGCGCCGCCCTACCATCCTTATACGGAGAAGCTGATCTCCTCCGTGCCCGAAATGGACACGACCTGGCTCGACCAGGTCCTCGCCAGCCGCGGCGGCGTCGCTGCGTGAGGGTCGCGCGATCCACTGTCATTCCCTCGCAAGCGGGAAGCCAGGAACCACAGCGCTTGCGGGATTGGCCGTACTGGATTCCCGTTTATGCGCAGGGCTGTCCGGGGAAAGGACTGCGCCTCGGTCCGGCGGTTTGGCTTGCTTTCAACACCGCGGCGCCACGCCGCCCGATCGCCGTCAACCCGCCATGGCGCCTCGAAGGTACGCGCAACACGATGTCTGTCCGCGCGGCGCCATGGCGGGCGCGGGTCAAGGCTCGCGAAGCGGAGCGGAGCGACCGGCGAAGCCGGCGTGGCCTTGAGGCGCGCCCGCCTCGATGGCGGCGCGGTGTTCGGGATTTGCTTTCTCGAGCACGCTCGTTCCTAAGTCTCGCTCGTCAGAAGCCCGCGAATAAACTCGATATCGCCTTGTTTCGCGACGAGCGCGCTCCGGGCGTCAAATTTGCCCTCATTTTCCGCGGACAGCCTTGCGCTTATGCGGGAACGACAAGTTTCAGAGCCTGAGGAATTTGTCGGCCAATGCCTGCCGTCAAAGTCATCGAACATCTCTTCATCCCGCTCGCCGACGGCGCGCGCCTCGCGGCGCGCTTGTGGCTGCCGCACGACGCCGAGCAGAGGCCCGCGCCCGCGATCCTCGAATACATCCCCTACCGCAAGCGCGACGGCACGCGGGCGCGCGACGAGCCCATGCATGGCTGGTTCGCCGAGCGCGGCTACGCCGCGATCCGCGTCGACATGCGCGGCTCGGGCGAATCGGACGGCCACATGGCCGACGAGTACCTGGCGCAAGAGCTTGAAGACGCTTGCGAGGCGATCGACTGGCTGAGCAAGCAAAGCTGGTGCTGCGGCCGGGTCGGCATGATGGGCAAATCCTGGGGCGGCTTCAACGCGCTGCAGACCGCCGCTTTGCGGCCGCCGGCGCTGAAGGCGATCATCACCGTCTGCTCGACCGACGATCGCTACGCCGACGACATCCATTACATGGGCGGCGCGCTGCTCAACGACAATCTCTGGTGGGGCGCGATCATGCTGGCGTACCAGGCGCGGCCGCCGGATCCGGCCCTGGTCGGCGAAGCCTGGCGCGAGCAATGGCTCGAGCGCTTGCGCAGGCTGCCGTTCTTCCCTGCTTTATGGCTCGCCCATCAGCGCCGCGACGCCCATTGGCGCCATGGTTCGGTTTGCGAGGATTTCTCCGCGATCCAGTGTCCCGTCTTCGCCGTGGGCGGCTGGGCCGACGCCTATACCAACGCTATTCCGCGCTTGCTCGAAGGGCTGGACGTACCGCGGCTCGGCCTGATCGGCCCATGGGCGCATGTCTACCCGCAAGACGGCGCGCCGGGCCCCGCGATCGGCTTTCTGCAAGAGGCCCTGCGCTGGTGGGACCATTGGCTGAAAGACGAGGATCGCGGAATCATGCGGGAGCCGATGCTCCGCGCCTATATCGAAGAATGGTCTCCGCCCGGCGATCGCGATCCCGCCCCAGGCCGCTTCGTCGGCGAAAAGCAATGGCCGTCGCCGCGCATCGAGCGGCGCGGCTTTTATCTGGGCGAGACAGGCCTCGGCCCGGCGCCGCTCGGCGCCGGCGCGACGACGATCCGGTCGCCTTGCTGGACCGGCCTCGCCGCCGGCGAATGGATGGGGACCGGCGTCAACGGCCAAGCGCCGATCGATCAGCGCCATGACGACGCGTTCTCCCATGTCTTCGACAGCGCGCCTTTGCAAGAGCGCCTAGAGATTCTCGGCGCGCCCGAGGTCGAACTGGAAATCGCCTCCGACAAGCCGGTCGCGCAGATCTGCGTCCGCCTTTGCGACGTCGCGCCCGACGGCTCGTCGCGCCGCGTCTCCTACGGCGTGCTTAATCTGACCCATCGCTCGAGCCATTCCGAGCCGAGCGCGCTGACGCCGGGCGCATTCGACAGAGTACGGCTCAAGCTCAACGATTGCGGCTACGCCTTCGCGCCTGGCCATGGCGTGCGGCTCGCCGTTTCGAGCGCCTACTGGCCGCTGATCTGGCCCGCGCCGGAAGCCGCGACCTTGACGCTGCGCCTTCCGGCCAAGCTCACGCTGCCGGTGCGGCCGCGCGATCCTGGCGACGCAGCGATTCATTTCGAAGCGCCGCAAAGCGGCCCGCTTGCGCCGCGGACCCGGGTCGCCGAAGGAAGCTCGGCCCGCCGAACCGAGCTCGATCTTCTGACCGGCATGGCGACTTATGTGACCGACGGCAAAGGCGGCTTGTTCGGCGAGGGGGCGCACCGGTTCGACGACATCGATACAATCGTCTCGCATGACCTGAGGCGGGAGCTGACGATCGGCGCAGACGATCCTTTATCCGCGCGCTATCAATTGACGCAAAGCTACGACATGGGACGCGAGGGCTGGCGCATCCGTATCGAGACGGAGACGTCGATGCGCGCGACCGCGGCCGATTTCGTCCTCGAAGCCAAGCTCCGCGCCTATGAGAACGGCGCGCTCGCCGCCAAGCGCGAATGGCGAGAGACGATCGCGCGCGATCTGATGTAGGAGCTGCAATGTGTCATTCCCGCGCAAGCGGAATCCAGGAACCTCGGCGGTCGAAGGAGGGGCTTTCGCTGGATTCCCGCTTACGCGGGAATGACATGATTTATCTTGGACGTCCGGAGCCTGTATCCTCTCATGCCTGCTGAAAGACCGAACATCCTGATCGTCATGGCCGACCAACTGGCGCCGGCCTTCCTGCCGATCCACGGCCACAGAGTCGTCAAAGCGCCCAACATCGCGGCGCTGGCCGCTTCCGGAATCATCTTCGACAGCGCTTACTGCAACAGCCCGCTCTGCTCGCCGTCCCGCGCCGTGTTCATGACCGGCCAATTGCCGTCGCGCTCCGGCGTCTACGACAACGCCGCCGAGTTTCGCGCCGACGTCCCGACATACGCGCATCACCTGCGCAATCTCGGCTACCGCACCATCCTTTCCGGCAAGATGCATTTTTGCGGTCCCGATCAATTGCACGGTTTCGAGCAGCGGCTGACGACCGACATCTACCCGGCCGATTACGGCTGGACGCCCGATTGGGACAATCCGCACGAGCGGCCGGACTGGTACCATAATATGAGTTCGGTGATCGACGCCGGCCTCTGCGTGCGCACCAATCAGCTCGACTTCGACGACGAAGTGACCTTCGCCGCCGAGCGCGCCCTCTACGATATCGCCCGATCCAACGACAAGCGTCCCTTTCTGCTCGTCGCCTCGCTCACCCATCCGCATGACCCTTTCGCCATCCCGGAGCGCTACTGGACTCTCTACCGCCACGACGAGATCGACATGCCCGGCCCGGCCGCGCCAAAGGGCGAGCTCGATCCGCATTCGCTCCGCCTGCGTCATGTTTGCGCCATGGACGCGCAGGAGGTCAGCGAGGCCCATATCCGCAACGCGCGCCACGCCTATTACGGCGCGATTTCCTACGTCGACGAAAATCTCGGCCGGCTGACGCAAGCTTTGCGAGAAACCCGGCTCGCAGACAGCACGATCGTCCTCTTTGTCAGCGATCATGGCGAGATGCTCGGCGAGCGCGGCCTGTGGTTCAAGATGACCTTCTTCGAAGGTGGCGCGCGCGTGCCGTTGATCGTCTCGGCGCCGTTTCTCTTCGCGCCCCGCCGCGTCGCGGCCAGCGTCTCGCTGGCCGACATCCTGCCGACGCTGGTCGAGCTCGCCGGCGGCGACGCCGCCGGGCTCGATGGGACGATCGACGGCCGCAGCCTGCGGCCGCATCTCGAACGCGGCGCGGGCCATGACGAGGTGATCGGCGAATATCTCGCCGAAGGCGCGATCGCCCCGATCGTCATGATCCGGCGCGACAGGTGGAAATTCATCCACTCGCCGGCCGATCCGGACCAGCTCTATGACCTCTCCGCCGATCCCAGGGAGCGCGATAATTTGGCGACGCGCCCCGACCATGCCGGCCGCGTCGCCGAGTTCAGGGCGGAAGTTTCGCGGCGCTGGGATCTTGCCGCTCTCGATGTTGAAGTGCGCGCAAGCCAGCGCCGCCGCCGCCTCGTCAACGCCGCGCTGAGCAAAGGCGAAACCCGCTCCTGGGATTTCCAGCCTTTCACGGACGCGGCGAAATCGTACGTGCGCAACACGATCCCGCTCGACGATCTCGAAGCGATGGCGCGGTTTCCCAGAGTCGCCGCCCCGCTCCCGGAAGGAGATGGGCAGGGCTGAGGGCGCGGCGGTCCACAGAAGGGCGACCGGTCCATACGACGTATCCCGATTGCCCAACAGAGCGCCTCCCATGCCGAGCCCTTCTCATCACTCGGAGGGCGAAAGGTTCAATCCATGTCCCACGATTCCCACGATCCTCTGCTCCAGCCCTATCAGCTCAAGCATCTGACGCTGAAAAATAGGATCATGATCACGGCGCATGAGCCGTCCTACGCCGAGGACGGCATGCCGAAGGCGCGGTATCGCGCCTATCATGCCGAGCGGGCCAAAGGCGGGGTCGCCTTGACGATGACGGCCGGCTCGGCCGCCGTATCGCGCGACAGCCCGCCGGCCTTCAACAACATCCTTGCTTACCGAGACGAGGTCGTGCCTTGGCTCAAGGACTTGGCCGATTCCTGCCACGAGCATGGGACGGCGGTGATGATCCAGCTCACCCATCTCGGCCGGCGCACGCGTTGGGACTACGGCGATTGGCTTCCGGTCGTGTCGCCGTCACACAAACGCGAGCCGGCGCACCGCGCCTTTCCGAAGAAATTGGAGGATTGGGACATCGACCGCATCGTCCGCGACTACGCCGATGCGGCCGAGCGAATGAAGGCGGGCGGCCTCGACGGGATCGAACTCGAAGCGTACGGCCATCTCATGGATCAATTCTGGTCGCCGCTGACCAATACGCTGGAAGCGCCCTATGGCGGCTCGCTCGACAATCGGCTGCGCTTCGCCTTCGAGGTCCTCGCCGCGATTCGCGCCCGCGTCGGCCGCGATTTCATCGTCGGGATGCGTTACTCGGCGGACGAGGTCGCCGCCGGCGGCCTCACGAAAGAGGACGGACTTGAAATCTCGCGCCGCTTGAAAGCGAGCGGCATGGTCGATTTCCTCAACATCATTCGCGGCCATATCGACACCGACGCGGCTCTGACCGACGTCATTCCGATCCAAGGCATGGCGAGCGCGCCGCATCTCGACTTCGCCGGCGAGATTCGCGCCGCGACCGGGTTTCCGACTTTCCACGCCGCCCGCATCGCCGACGTCGCCACCGCCCGTCACGCCATCGAAGCGGGCAAGCTCGACATGGTCGGCATGACCCGCGCCCATATGACCGAGCCGCATATCGTGCGGAAGATCATGACCGGGCGCGAGCACGAAATTCGCCCCTGCGTCGGCGCGAATTATTGCCTCGACCGCATCTATCAAGGCGGCGCCGCGTTCTGCATCCATAATCCGTCTACCGGCCGCGAGGAGACGGTCCCGCACGAGATCGCCAAAGCAGAGGTCAAACGCAAGATCGTCATTGTGGGCGCTGGACCGGCCGGCTTGGAGGCGGCGCGCGTCGCCGCCGAGCGCGGGCATGACGCGATCGTCTTCGAGACGGCGAACGAGCCCGGCGGCCAGGTGCGCCTCACCGCGCGCAGCCAGCGCCGCCGCGAGATGATGGGGATCATCGATTGGCGCATCGCGCAATGTGAAGCGCGCGGCGTCTCCTTCCGCTTCAACGTCTGGGCGGAGGCGGCGGACGTTCTCGCCGAGGCGCCCGAAATCGTCATCGTCGCCACTGGCGGCTTTCCGCATACGGAGATTCTGAGCGCCGGCAATGATCTCGTCGTCTCGGCGTGGGACGTCATTTCCGGCGACGTGAAGCCTGGGACGAACGTGCTCCTCTTCGACGACGCCGGCGATCACGCCGCGTTGCAGGCCGCCGAATTCATCGCCGCAAGCGGCGCCAAACTCGAAGTGATGACGCCCGACCGCGCCTTCGCGCCGGAAGTGATGGGGATGAATCTCGTTCCCTATATGCGCACCCTGCAGAAGCTCGACGCGACCTTCACCGTCACCTATCGGCTCGAATCCGTGCAGCGCGACGGCAATCAATTGATCGCGATCATCGGCAGCGACTATGGCGATGTGCGGCAAGAGCGTCGCGTCGACCAAGTCGTCGTCAATCACGGCACGATCCCTCTGGACGATCTCTATTTCGCGCTCAAGCCGGCCTCACGCAATCTCGGCGCGGTCGATTACGCCGCGCTGCTCGCCGGCGGAGCGCAGAAGCTCGTACGCAATCCGGAGGGCAAGTTCGATCTCTTCCGGATCGGCGACGCGGTCTCGGCGCGCAACACCCACGCCGCAATCTACGACGCGCTTCGCTTGGCGCGGACCCTCTGAAGCGCGCGCCCTCCCCGCTCCGTCAAGCGGAGCGGCGGAGGATCGCTCACATTCCCTCGCGCGCGGCCAGGAAGGCTCTCATATGAAACCGCGCCTGGTCCTCGCTTGGAGCGAATTCGGCGCCGATCGGGCAGGCGCGGCGGGCGAGGCAGCCGCGCGCCATGCATTCGCGGCCTTCGCCGCGCAAATGCTCGGCGCATGCCGCTACATCGTAGCCTGTGCTCGAAAAGGCGCCGACAGGACAATTCGAGAGACACGGCTGCGTCGCGCAAGCCGCGCATGGGCTCGCGCGAGATTCGACCGCCGGAATCGGAAACGGCTCTTCGAAAGCCAGCGCGCCCCGATAGGAATGCCAAAGCCCATATTCAGGATGAATCAGCATGCCGAGCGGCGAGACATGAACCGACTCCGCCCGCATCGCCCATTGCTGGAACGGCAGGTACGGCGGTCCGTCGAAAGGGTAGAGCGCGCGGCCGCCGCACTCCGCGGCCAGCGCCTCGATAACGCGGCGCGACCAGCGGTCGAGCGGGTTCGGCGCGCCGTCCCGGCGTTCGGCGGATTCGGCGAACGCGCTCCATCCCCGCCGCCCGGCCATGCCGATCAGGACAATCGTCGCCAGGCCCGCCAGCGCGCCGCGCCGCTCGGCCCCGTCTAGTCGGAGCGCGCCGCGCGGGACGAGCCCGACGCGGTCGATCGCCTCATCGATTTGGGCGGCTTTGTCTTCGCTCAAACCCGACGTCCCATGGCGGTCATGACGAGCGAGGCGTCTCGTCAGCACGCCTCATCCCCGCAAGCGCGCATTCTCCGGATCGAACGGGCTGTCCGGTATAATAACGGCCCGGCGCTTCTCGCCGAGCACCTGAACTTCGAGCTCGGTTCCGATCTCGGCATATTCGGGCCGCACCATGGCCAAGGCGAGCGACTTGCCGAGGCGCCAGCCATAGCCGCCCGACGTCGTACGTCCGACCGAAGCGCCGTTCTTGAAGACTGGCTCGGAGCCGCGCGCGTCCGCATCCTTCGCGCCCGTCACCTCCATCGTGACGAGGCGGTTGGAGAAGCCCTTCTCGCGCCAGGCAAGCAGCGCCTTGCGGCCCAGGAACTCGCCCTTGTCGAGATCGACGAAGCGCTCCAATCGCGATTCCAGCGCCGCATATTCGATCGAAAGCTCGCGCCCGACCAGCTTGTAGGATTTTTCCAGCCGCAGCGAATCCATGGCGCGAATGCCGTAGGGTTTGATGCCGAACGGAGCGCCCGCCGCCATCAGCCGATCGAAAATATAGTTCTGCATCTCGATCGGATGGTGGAATTCATAGCCGAGCTCGCCGACGAAATTGACGCGCAGAGCCAGCAATCCCGCCGCGCCGATCGACAGCGGCCGCGCCGTCAGCCAAGGAAAAGCCTTATCCGAGACGTCGATATCGGCGACTTTGGCGAGGACCTCGCGCGAGCGCGGCCCAGCGAGGACGAGCACGCCATATTGCGTCGTCGCCTTGTCGAGCCGCACGCCGCCCTCGCTCGGCAGAAGCTTCTGCAGGCAATCGTAATCATGCGATTCGAGCGCGCCCGCCGAGACCAGATAGAAGCGCTGCGGTCCGAGACGGGTCAGCGTGAATTCGGCGCGCACGCCGCCGCGCGCCGTCAGGAGGTAGGTCAGCGTCGTGCGGTTGATCGCCTTGGGGATGCGATTGGTCAGGATCGAATCAAGCCACGCCGCCGCCCCGGGGCCTGACACTTCGAACTTCGCGAAAGGCGACATGTCCTGCAGGCCGACATTCTCGTGCACGTTGCGGCATTCCGCGCCGACAAAGTCGAAATAATTCGAGCGGCGGAAGCTCCATTTCTCGCGAACCTTGCCGTCCGCGCCCGGAGCGGGATGGTTCTCATTCAACAGCACGTCCGGCTTGTTCAGATCTTTTTCGCCCAGCGCGTAATCCGGCGGAGCGAACCAGTTCGGCCGCTCCCAGCCATAGACCGAGCCGAACACCGCGCCGAGATCGCGCATGCGTTGATAGCAAGGCGCTTGGCGCAGCGGCCGCGTCGCCACCCGCTCTTCGTCGGGATAGTGGATGGTGAAGACCTTGGCGTAAGCTTCCTCGTTCTTCTCGACGAGAAAGCCTTGCTGCGCATAAGGCCCGAAGCGGCGCGGATCGACACCGAGCATGTCGATCGTCGGCTCGCCCTCGACGATCCATTCGGCCAATTGCCAGCCGGCGCCCCCCGCCGCGGTGACGCCGAAAGAATGGCCCTCGTTGAGCCAGAAGTTCTTCAAGCCCGGCGCCGGGCCGACGATCGGGGAGCCGTCCGGCGTATAGGCGATCGCCCCGTTATAGACCTTCTTGATGCCGACTTCGCCGAAAGCCGGGACGCGCGCGATCGCCGTCTCGATATGCGGCGTCATGCGCTCGAGATCCTCCTGGAACAATTCGTACTCGCTGTCCGGCGACGGGCCGTCGACATAGCAAGCCGGCGCGCCGACTTCGTAAGGGCCGAGCAACAGGCCGCCGGCCTCTTCCCGCATGTACCAGGAGCTGTCGGATTCCCGCAGCACGCCCATTTCCGGCAGGCCTTTGGCCTTGCGCGCCATGATCGCCGGATGCTTCTCTGTCACGATATATTGATGCTGCACCGGAATGACCGGAACATTGATCCCGACCATTCGTCCGGTTCGCCGCGCGAAATTGCCTGTCGCCGCGACGACATGCTCGCAAACGATCTCGCCCTTGTCGGTGACGACCTTCCACTCGCCGGACGGCGTCCGCCCGATCGCGGTGACGACCGTGTGGCGATTGATCTCGCCGCCGCCGTCGCGCGCGCCGCGCGCCAGAGCCTGAGTGAGATCGGCCGGCTGGATATAGCCGTCTTCGGGATGCTGAATGGCGCCGACGATCCCGTCGGTCTCGCAGAGCGGCCAGACCTCCTTGACCTGCTCGGGCGTCAGGAACTTCACCTCGACGCCGATCGTCGCGGCGACGTCGGAATAGTATCTGTACTCGTCCAGCCGGTCTTTCGTGCGGGCGAGGCGAATGTTGGAGACCTGGGCGAAACCGACATTCAGGCCCGTCTCGGCGGCGAGGCGCTTATAGAGCGCGACCGAATATTTATGAATCTGCCCGACCGAGTAGCTGAGGTTGAACAGCGGCAGCAGCCCCGCCGCGTGCCAGGTCGAGCCGGAGGTCAGCTCCTTGCGCTCGATCAGCACGCTGTCGCTCCAGCCCTTCTTGACGAGATGGTAGAGCGTCGACACCCCGACCACGCCGCCGCCGATCACCACCGCCCGCGCTTGGCTTCGCATCAATCCCTCCGCATTCTGACTTCACGGCCGTCATTGCCGGGGAGCAACCCAGGGCGAAGCCCTATGAACGGATTGCTTCGTCGCTTCGCTCCTCGCCAATGACGGCGGCGCCTGCCCTTCGTCCTCTCGCCATCCGGCGCTAATAATTCGCATCCGGCATCGATGCGGAGCGTTTGTCGATGAATTCGCGCAGCGCTTCGTCGATCGAAGGATCAAGCGCCGGCGCTTCGTATTCGGCCAGCATCTTCTTCCACAGCGCATTGGCGCGCGTCGCCATGTCCTTACGACCCTCCTCCTGCCATTGCTCCACGGAATTGTTGTCGGCGAGACTGGAGCGGTAGAAGGCCGATTCGAAATTGGCTTGCGTATGCGGGCAGCCGAGGAAGTGGCCGCCCGGTTCGACCTGATGGAACGCCTCCATGGCCTGGCCGTTCTCGGAGAAATCGACGCCCCTGGCGAGAACGTGCATGGCGCCGAGCTGGTCGAAATCCATCACGAACTTCTCGTAGCTCGCGGCGAGCCCGCCTTCCATCCAGCCGGCGGCGTGGAGGACGAAATTCGTCCCGGCCAGCACGGTCGGAACCAGCGTCTGGGCGCTCTCGTACGCCGCCTGCGCGTCGGGAATTTTCGAGGCGCAGAGCGAGCCTCCGGTGCGGAACGGCATGTTCATGCGCCGCGCCAATTGCGCTGCGCCGAAGATCGCGAGGGCCGCTTCGGGCGTGCCGAAAGTCGGCGCGCCCGATTGCATCGAGAGGGTGGAAACGAACGTGCCGAAAATCACCGGCGCGCCCGGCCGCGTCAACTGGCAGAACGCCGTCCCGGCCATCACCTCGGCGAGAACCTGCGTGAGCGTCCCCGCCACTGTCACCGGGCTCATCGCGCCGGACAGGATGAACGGCGTGATGATGCAGGCCTGATTGTTGCGGGCGTAGACCTCCGCCGCGCCGAGCATCGAGGAATCCCAGACCAGCGGCGAATTGGCGTTGATCAAGCTCGTGCAGACCGTGTTCGACTGGATGAAATCCGCGCCGAACAGTATCTCGCACATCTTCACGGTATCTTCCGCCCGTTCCGGCTTGGTCACCGAGCCCATGAACGGCTTGTCCGAATATTTGATGTGCGAATAGACCATGTGGAAGTGGCGCTTGTTGACCGGCAAGTCCACCGGCTCGCACACCGTGCCGCCCGAATGATGGATGAAGGGCGACGAATACGAGAGCTTCACGAAATTACGGAAATCTTCGATCGTCCCGTAGCGGCGGCCCTTGTCGAGATCATGGACGAAGGGCGAGCCGTAATTCGGCGCAAACACCATATGAGCGCCGCCGATGACGACGTCCCGGCCGCGGTTGCGGGCGCATTGGACATAGCGCGGCGGCGTCGTCGCACAGAGCTTGCGGGCGAGGCCGCGCGGGAATCGCACGCGTTCGCCCCGAATGTCGCAGCCCGCCTCCTTGAACAAGGCGAGGGCGCGCGGAAATTCGCGGAATTCGATGCCAACCTCTTGCAGCAAGGTCTCGGCGTTGCGCTCGATCAGCGCCAGACCTTCCTCGTTCAGGATTTCGGTCAGCGGAATCTTGCGCGTGATAAACGGAACATGGGCGACGCTGCGCTGCGCGCGCGCCGCCCGGCGCGCCTCCCGGCCGCGCCGGGCTTCGTGAGCGGGAGCGCCGGTCGCAGGCGATTCGACGGACATGGTTCTGCTCCTCTGCTGAGGTCGGTCGTTCATTCGCGGGCCGGGCAATCGCGCGCGGCCTCGGCCAAGAAGGCGTGCACATACTCTGCGAACGAGCGCCAGCATTCGACGCGGAAGACCGGCGCCGAAGCCGGCCGCATCAGCACGATTTCGGCCTTGCCGAGAATGCTTCGCGTTGCTGATCCGCCGGGAAAACCAACGAGAGAGAGATCGAGCGGGCAGCCGGCGTTGAGAATGTTCGCGGCCTCGGCCCCGGCCACGTCGAATGCGACCTGGCGGTGCGAAATGTCGGTCACGCCATGTATCTGTCCGGCCAGCGCCGCCTCGATTTCCGCCGCGATCGCCCCGCCGTCGCCTTCCGGGCCGCCGAGGAGCCATTCATTGGGGCCGAGCCGCGCCGACCATCGCTGGTCGTTCTTCGCATAGCGGTTGACGGGGACGGCCAGCGAAAATCCCGCGACCTCGGCCGCCGTCGCGGCGGCGGCCTTTGGCAGCCGCAGCGAAAAACGCGCTTCGTCCGGTAAGACCTGAATGGCGACCCCTGCCCACAAAACTGGCGGCGCAGCGAGCGCCGGCTGGCGTCTTGCCGCGCTTGCGGAGCCTGCGAGTTCAGCCATGGACGCGCTCTCCCTTCGGATCGACGAAGACCGGCGCGCTCACTTTCACGCTGGCGAAGCCCGCCGCAACCGTCGCATGCAAGGTACGGCCCATCAGGTTGCGCCCATCCGCGATCATCGCCAGGGCGATCGAGCGGCCGCAATTGGCGCTCCAATAGCTCGACGTGACATGGCCGATCATCCGCATCGGGATCGGCATGGCGGGATTTTCGACAATCTGCGCGCCTTCGTCGAGAACGAGGTTCGGATCTTCGGTCAGCAAGCCGACGAGTTGCTTGCGCCCGGGCGCGACAAGGTCGGGTCGCGCCAGCGATCGCTTGCCGACGAAATCCGGCTTGGCCTTGGCGATCATCCCGGCCAGGCCGACATCGTCCGGCGTCATCGTCCCGTCCGTCTCCTGGCCGACAATGATGAAGCCGCGCTCGGCGCGCAGCACATGCATCGCCTCGGTTCCGTAGGGCGTAATGCCGAAAGCCTGGCCGCGCTCATAGACCGCCTCCCAGACGGCGCGGCCGAAATCCGACGGGACGTTGATCTCATAGCCGACCTCGCCGGTGAACGAGACGCGAAACAGCCGGCAAGGCGCGCCGAGGATGCGGCAGGCTCTGACCGACATATGCGGAAAGGCCTCGTTGGAAAGATCGACGCCTGCGACGAGCGGCGCGATCGTCTCGCGCGCCTTCGGCCCTTGCACGGCGATCACCGCCCATTGCTCGGTGGTCGAGGTCAGGAACACGTCGAGATGCGGCCACTCGGTCTGGAGATAATCCTCCATGTGGTTGAGCACGCGCGCAGCGCCGCCGGTCGTCGTCGTCACATGGAAGCGATCCGGCGCGAGCCGCGCCACGACGCCGTCGTCGAGAATGTAGCCGTCCTCCTTCAGCATCACCCCGTAGCGGCAGCGGCCCGGCTCGAGCTTGGTCCACGAGTTTATGTACATGCGATTCATGAACTCGGCCGCGTCCGGGCCGACGACTTCGATCTTGCCGAGAGTCGAGCCGTCGAACAGGCCGACCGCGCCGCGCGCCGCCTTGCATTCGCGCGCCACCGCGGCATGCATGTCCTCTCCCGGTTTCGGGAAATACCAGGCGCGTCTCCACAGCGAGACGTTCTCGAACTTGGCGCCGCGCTCCGCCGCCCAATCGTAAATCGGCGTCTTGCGCACGGGATCGAACAAGGAGCCGCGCGACGGGCCGACGATCGCGGCGAAGCTTACCGGCGTGTAAGGCGGCCGGAACGTCGTCGTGCCGAC
>Ga0070738_10000553_pt1 | contig 103698 bp, 94 predicted proteins | sample Coa_R2_2_FD_66446 | JGI IMG/M metagenome (GOLD analysis project Ga0070738, IMG submission 66446) | Surface soil microbial communities from Centralia Pennsylvania, which are recovering from an underground coalmine fire - Coalmine... | ecosystem: Environmental > Terrestrial > Soil > Unclassified...
CGACCACCGACGGCGTGATCCGGTTCCCCTCGGCGTTCTCCAGCACCGTCGGCTCCCCGGCCTCCATCACCGCCACCACCGAGTTCGTCGTTCCCAGGTCGATTCCGATTACCTTGGGCATGGAGGGACTCCTCAGTCAGCCGTCAGCTTTCAGCGCTCAGCAGTCGGCTTGGCGGCCGACGACGGGTTGCTGAGCGCTGACGGCTGAGAGCTACTTACTGTAGTGACTCGCGGACCAGACTGTCGATCAGCGTCCCGACGAAGCGGACGAGGGGCACCGCGCGCCAGTAGGGCATGCGGGTTGGCCCGACGATCCCCACGACCCCACGCAGCTCGGGCTCTGGCCCGTAGCCCATGATAACGACGCTGCACTCGCGCATCGTCTCGTGGGGCTGCTCGCGGCCGATCACCACGCACACGCCCTCGTCGGTGAGCGCCTGCGTGAGTACCGGCGCCAGTAGCTGCCCGTGCTCCAACGCCGCCACGATGGGCTGCAGCTTGGCGCTCTGCGCGAACTCCGGCTGGGCAACGATGTACCGGATCCCCTCGTAGGATACGTCCTCCAGCCCCTGTTGTTCCGTATGCTCCATCGCGCGCACGATCGCGAGCAGCACCTCGCGCTCCACCCCGAGCGCCACCAGCGCCGCCTTGCGGACGCCGGCCAGGGTGCGCCCCGCCAGCTCCGCGCTCAGCTTGTTGCTCAGGCGCGTCAGCGCCTCGCGGTCGAGCGGCTCCTCTAGCGGTAGCATTTGCTGGCGAATGTGACCGGATTGCAACATCAGGACCAGCAGCACCGTATGCTCTTGCAGCGGCACCAGCTCGATGCGCCGCACCTTCGGGCGCGAGGCCAGCGGCGGCGTGGCCAGCGCCGCGTTCTGCAACGCCTGGGCCAGCACCGCCCGCCCCAACGCTAGCCACTCGTCGATCGAGAACTCGACCTGGTGGAACTGGTGGTTGATCGTGCGGCGCTCGGCCGGCTGCAGCTCGGCCGGCCCCATCAGGCACTCGACGTAGTACCGATACCCCGCGTCGGACGGCACGCGGCCCGCCGAGGTGTGCGGGTGGCGCAGCAAGCCGAGGTCTTCGAGCGCGGCCATCTCGTTGCGCAGCGTCGCCGTGCTGATCGGCGTCGCCGCCTTGCGAGCGACGCTCTCCGACGACACGGGCGTGGCCGAGCTGACGTACTCTTCGACGATCGACTTGAGAACCCACTGGCGGCGTGGCGTCAGTTCCGCGGGCATCCGGCCCATCCCTCGTGCAGTGCGAGTCTTGAGCGGCCCCGGGGCCAGTCGGCCTCAGGGTACACCATCCGCGGAGCCGGGGGGAACCGCGCGCCTCCGCCGGCAACGAGGCGCGCCCGGCGCCTGAGCCGCCCAGATTAGCACTCGTTGACTACGAGTGCTAGGATGATACCACCATGCCAAGCCATTATCAAGGAACTATAGGCCAGGAACGCAGCCGGCTCGCCATCGCCGCCCCGCGCGGGCCGCTGGGGGGTTGGTTCGCCAACCCCGCGGGGGCTGGTACACTCATCGTAGCTTGGCCGATGCGCCTGCGGCGGCGCGCGGGCGACTGGCCGAGGATGCGGCGGGGACGCGGCGGCAGCGCGCCCCCGAGGGGAGGCGCGGCGTGCCCCAGCCCGGTGCCGACGGCGACCTGGACGCGGCGTTGGCGGCGCTGATCGAGGCGGCGCTCCGCGGCGCGGCCGCGACCGAGAGCGCGTCTCCCGCGGAGCAGGCGCGGCTGGTCGCGCGCACGCTGGCCGTCGGGCTGCGCGAGCTCGTGCGGGCGCCGCTGCGCGAGGCCCTCCAGGCGGGCTACGATCTGGGCTGGCGCGCCGCGCTCGACGCGCACGCCCGTGCCGCCGCCACGCCGCCGTTGCACGACCCGCCGCCGGCCCCCTGCGCCGCTTCCGCGGCGCCGTCGCCCGCCGCGCCCGCCACCCTGGCGCCGCTCGCCGCGATGGCGGCCGACGCCGCTTCGGCGGCTCATCAGGTGTGCGTCGAGGTGAGCCCGCTGCCCAACTTCAGCGCCGTGAATCGGTTCCACGCCGCAGTGGCCGGCGCGCCGGACGTCGCCGACACGACGATGGTCGCCTTCCGCGACGGCCGGCTCACCCTCCAGGTCGAGCACCCCGACGGGCGGGCGCTCGCCGCGGCGCTCCGCGCGCTCGACGTCGGGCGGCTGCGCGTGTTGGCCGCCACCGTTGACCGCCTGGAGTTAGCGTTGGAAAGCCATCAGCCGACCGCAAACAGCCGCCAGCCGGCGCGCGAGGGACGCCGCAGGCCGTCTCCCCATCGCTGACGGCGGAGAGCGACCAGCCAAGTGCTGACCGACTGCCACTCCCACCTCGATCGCTATCCACGCCCGATCGTGGCGGGGATGATCGCGCGCGCGGCGGCCGCGGGGCTCGGCGTGGTCGTCACAGCCGGCGTCGACGTCGCTAGCTCGCGGCGCGGCTTGCGGTTGGCGGCCCGCTATCCACTGCTGCGCGCGGGCGTGGGGCTGCACCCGATTCGAGTGCGCGGCGCCGAGCCCGATGGCGTGTACACGTCCCTCGACGCCCTCGCGGCTCATCCGGCCGTGGTCGTGTGGAGCGAGTGCGGGCTTGACTACCGCGAGGCCGCGGCGCCGCCCGCCGACCAGCGGCGCGCCTTCAGGCGCCAGCTAGGGCTCGCGCGCCAGCACGGCCTTGCCGCGATCGTCCACGCCGTGGACGCCGCCGACGACGCGCTCGCGCTGCTGGCCGCTGCCGGCATGGCCGGGCGGGCCGCGATCCACTACTTCGTCGGCGACCAGGCGCTCGCCGAGGGCTACCTGGCGGCCGGGCTCTACCTGTCGGTCGGCAAGCCGGTCACGCGGCCCGCGAACGCGGCGTTGCGGGCCGCCATCCGCGCGACGCCGCTCGACCGCTTGCTCCTGGAAACGGACACCTACCCGCTCCCCGGCCGCAGCACCGAGCCGGCCGACGTGCGCCTGGTCGCCGCCGCCGTCGCCGAGCTGCACGGCGCCTCCGTCGACGCCGTCGCCGCCGCTACCGTCGCGAACCTCGCGCGGCTGCTCGGCCCGCGGTTCGCGGCACCGCTGGCCTGAATCTTGCCTTCTCGCCGGGCGGCGTGGGTGGCACGGGCGCGTCAAAAATTGTCCGCGCGACGTATCCTCTAGGTAGCGGGCGACGCCCGGGAGCGCCGCGGCAGCCCCCGCGCTACCTCGGTCGGGACAGCGTGGCCCCGACCGTGCGCCCGACCGGGCGGCCAGCGTTGGCCGCGGCGGCCGAGGCCATCTGAGGAGGGACCACTATGACCGTGGTCGGGATTCCCCGGGAGATCAAGACCGGCGAGCGCCGCGTGGCGCTCACCCCGGACGGCGCGCGGGCGCTGTGCGCCGGCGGCGCGCGGGTGCTGGTCGAGCGCGGCGCCGGAGTTGCTAGCGGCTTCCCCGACGACGAGTACGCGGCGGCGGGGGCGACGCTCGTCGACCGCGCGGCCGTGTTCGCGGACAGCAACCTTGTCGTCAAGGTCAAGGAGCCGGTCGACGGCGAGCCCGAGCTGCTGCACGCCGGCCAGACGCTCTTCTGCTACCTCCACCTGGCGGCCGCGCCGGACCTCACCCGGCGGCTGCTCGGGCGCGGCATCGTCGCCATCGCCTACGAGACCGTGCAGGCGGCCGACGGCTCGCTGCCGCTGCTCTATCCCATGAGCGCCATCACCGGACGCCTGGCCGCGCAGGTCGGCGCCAACCTGCTCCAGTCCGACCACGGCGGCCGCGGCGTGCTGCTCGGCGGCGTGCCGGGCGTGCCGCCGGGCAGCGTCGTCGTCCTCGGCGCCGGCACCGTGGGCAGTAACGCCGTTCAGATCGCCGTCGGGCTCGGCGCGCGGGTGCTCGCCGTCGACCGAAACCCCGCGGCCCTCGCCCGGCTCGACGCGGCGTACCACGGCCGCGTGGAAACCCTGATCGGCAGCGCCGACGCCATCGCGCGGGCGGTGAGCGGCGCGGACCTGGTGGTGGGCGCCGTGCTCGTGCCGGGCGCGCGGGCGCCGGTCCTCGTGTCGCGGGCGATGGTCGAGGCGATGGCGCCGGGCAGCGCCATCGTCGACGTGGCGGTCGACCAGGGCGGCTGCGTGGCGACGACGCGCCCCACCACCCACACCGCGCCTACCTACGTCGAAGCCGGCGTCGTACATTACGCCGTGCCCAACATGCCGGCGCTCGTCCCGCGCACGGCCACCCTCGCGCTTACCAATGCCACCCTGCCTTACCTGCAGGAGCTGGTAGTCGACGGGACGGTGCCGGCCCTGCGCGCCGATCCGGCGCTGGCCCGCGGCCTCACCATCTGGGGCGACCGCGTGACCTGCGCGCCAACCGCTGCCGCCCTCGGCCTGCCCGCGGCCGACCCCGCTCCGCTGCTCGCGGCCCGCGGCCCCCTCGCGCTGAGCGCGTAGCCCGGCTCCCCCCTCTCCCCATAGGGAGAGGGGGGAGCCGCGGGGGGCGGGTCCGGCACGCGCCCTCTCCCCTCTCCTCTCTGTCACGGTACCGCCCCATCATCCCCGCCCAGTTGGGCGCCCGGCACAAAGCTTGCTCAACGGCCGCCGACCGCGCGGGAGCGGGCGCTGGCGGGCGCCCCGTCCGCCGCGTGAAACAGGGTGCAGCGGCGTGAACCCTTTTCCCCTCCGGATGGATCAAAGAGGTAGACGCACCGCTGAGGGCGCCCACGCGGCGGCACGGCGGCTGGGTGGAGGAATCGAATGGCGATGAATCTGGCAACCCGAATGGAGCAGTACCGTGCGGCCGAGGCCCAGCTCGCCTGGGAAGGCCCCTTCAGCGAGTACTTCGACCGCGTGATCGCGAATCCGTCCCTGGCGCGGCTGTCCCACGCCCGCGTCTACGACATGCTGATGAGCGCGGGCGTCGAGGCGGGGCCGCACGACCGCAAGGAGTACAAGTTCTTCACCGAAGAGCTGTTTGGGCTGGAGAAACCGATCGAGCAGCTCGTGGACTACTTCGCCTCGGCGGCCCGCCGGCTGGAGGTGCGCAAGCGTATTCTCCTCCTAATGGGCCCGGTGGGCGGCGGCAAGTCCACGATCGTCACGATGCTCAAGCGCGGCCTGGAGGCATACAGCCGCAGCGACGCCGGCGCGGCCTACGCCATCAAGGGCTGCCCGATGCACGAGGAGCCGCTCCACCTCCTGCCCGACGAGCTGCGCGCCGAGTTCATGGCCGAGCACGGCATCTACGTCGAGGGCGATCTCTGCCCGGCCTGCCGCCAGATGCTGCAGGACAGGTACAACGGGCGCATTGAAGACGTGATCGTCCAACGCGTGGCCTTCTCTGAGAAGAACCGTGTGGGCATCGGCACCTTCTCGCCCTCCGACCCGAAGAGCCAGGACATCAGCGAGCTGACCGGCAGCATCGACCTGGCGGCCATCGGCGAGTACGGCGTCGAGTCCGACCCGCGCGCCTACCGCTTCGACGGCGAGCTCAACATCGCCAACCGCGGGCTCATGGAGTTCGTGGAGATGTTGAAGTGCGACGAGAAGTTCCTGTATGGGCTGCTGACGCTTTCTCAGGAACAATCCATCAAGACGGGCCGCTTCGCGATGATCTACGCCGATGAGGTGATCGTCTCGCACACCAACGAGAGCGAGTACAACAACTTCGTCGGCAACAAGCGCTCCGAAGCGCTCCACGACCGCATCATTCTCATCAAGGTGCCCTACAACCTGCGCGTCACCGAAGAGGTGAAGATCTACGAGAAGCTGCTGCGCCAGAGCGCCGTGCGCGACGTCCACGTGGCGCCGAACACGCTGCGCGTAGCCAGCATGTTCGCCGTGCTCAGCCGGCTCGAGCCGTCGAAGAAGGCCGGCATGAGCCCGATGAAGAAGCTGAAGCTATACGACGGCGAGGAGGTCGAGGGCTTCGGCCAGAAGGACCTGAAGGAGGTCCAGGACGAGACAGTGCGCGAGGGGATGGACGGCATCTCGCCGCGCTACGTCATCAACTGCCTCTCGTCGGCCCTCGCCCGCGATGGCGCCGTCTGTCTGAACCCCATCGACGCCCTGCGGGCGCTGCGCGACGGGCTGGGCCAGCACCCCGGCCTCGGCCGCGAGCAGCGCGAGCAGTTCCTGAACCTCATCGCCGAGGTCCGCCGCGAGTACGACGAGCTGGCCAAGAAGGAAGTGCAGCGCGCCTTCGTCTACAGCTTCGAGGAGTCGGCGAAGACGCTGCTCAACAACTACCTGGACAACGTCGAGGCCTATTGCAACCGCACCAAGCTGCGCGACCCGATCACCGAGGAGGAGGTCGAGCCCGACGAGCGGCTGATGCGCTCCATCGAGGAGCAGATCGGCGTCTCCGAGAACGCGAAGAAGGCGTTCCGCGAGGAGATCCTGATCCGTCTGTCGTCGCTCGCCCGGCGCGGCGCGACCTTCGAATACACCAGCCACGAGCGGCTGCGCGAGGCCATCGAGAAGAAGCTGTTTGCCGACCTCAAGGATGTCGTGAAGATCACGACTTCGACGAAGACGCCCGACGTGGAGCAGCTCCGCCGGATCAACGACGTGACCGACCGGCTCGTTCGCGAGCAGGGCTACTGCGGCGTGTGCGCGAACGAGCTGCTCAAGTACGTCGGCACGCTGCTGGCGCGGTAGGGAGCTGTCAGCCGTCAGCTCTCAGCCTGACTCCGTCCCGCGTCTGCTGATCGCTGATGGCTGACAGCTAACGGCTAGGAGCCGCTGATGTTGCAACACACCGTATCGCTCTCGAAGCAGGACTGGTCGCTCCACCGCAAGGGGCCGATCGACCAGGCCCGCCACAACCAGAAGGTCAAGGAGGCGATCAAGCGCAACCTCGCTGACATCGTGAGCGAGGAGTCGATCATCACCTCCGACGGCAGCAAGGTGGTGAAGATCCCCATCCGCTCGCTCGACCTGCCGCATTTCCGCTACGACACCCGCCGCAACCAGCAGCCCGGCCAGGGCACCGGCGGCTCGAAGGTCGGCGACGTGATCGGCCAGAGCGGCGACCCACAGGGGCAGGGCCCCGGCAAGGGCCCCGGCGCCGGCGAGATGCCGGGCATCGACTACTACGAGGCCGAGATCACCATCGACGAGCTGGCCGCCCTGGTCTTCGAGGACCTGGGCTTGCCAAACTTGGAGGACAAGGGCAAGGCCGAGGTCGTGTCGCCCGACGTGCGCTTCAACGAGATTCGCAAGCACGGGCCGATGTCGAACCTCGACAAGCGCCGCACGCTGCTGGAGAACCTGCGCCGCAACGCCCGCGACGGCCACGCGGTCGTCGGCGGCGTGCAGAACGACGACCTGCGCTTCAAGACCTGGGTGGAGGACGTCCGCCAGGAGACGAACGCCGTCGTCATCGCCATGCGCGACGTGTCGGGCTCGATGGGCGAGTTCGAGAAGTACATCACGCGCAGCTTCTACTTCTGGATGGTCCGTTTCCTTCGCACGAAGTACGACCACGTTCAGATCGTCTTCATCACCCACCATACCGAGGCCAAGGAGGTCGACGAAGACGCCTTCTTCAACCTCGGCGAGTCGGGCGGCACGAAGGTGTCGTCGGCCTACCAGCTGGCCCTCGACATCGTGAACGACCGCTACCCGCCGGCGCTCTGGAACATCTACCCGTTCCACTTCTCGGACGGCGACAACTGGGGCGAGGTGGACAACCAGCGCTGCCTGGACATCGTGCGGCAGCTCCTCACGATGTGCAACATCTTCGGCTACGGCGAGATCCAGGAGGGCGGGCGCCGCTCCATCAGCACGCTCATGTCCGCCTTCCAGCACATCGACGACCCGAAGTTCCTCGGCGTGACGATCACCAGCAAGGAAGACGTCTTCCCGGCCCTGCGGCGCTTCTTCAGCACGCGCGAGGCGGTGCCCGCATGAACACGCAAGAGTTGGCCGAGCTGGAGCGCGCGATGGGCCAGTGCTGGGACATCGCTCAGCGCTTCGGCATCGACCCGTTCCCGACCCACTTCGACGTGGTGCCCGCCACGATCATGTACGAGTTCGGCGCCTACGGGCTGCCGGGGCGCTTCTCGCACTGGACGCACGGCCGCGCCTACCAGCAGATCAAGACGATGTACGACTACGGCCTGAGCCGCATCTACGAGCTGGTCATCAACGCCAATCCGGCCTACGCCTTCCTGCTGGAAAACAACTCCGTGCTCCAGAACAAGCTGGTCGTGGCCCACGTGCTCGGGCACTCCGACTTCTTCAAGCACAACGCCTACTTTGCGCCCACCTCGCGCCAGATGCTGGAGACGGTGGGCGTCCACGCCGAGCGCCTGCGCCGCTACGAGTACGAGCACGGCCCAGAGAAGGTCGAGGAGTTCCTGGATGCGGTGCTGTCGATCCAGGAGCACATCGACCCCTTCCCCGACATGCGGCGCAAGGAGAACGCCGCGCCCGACAAGCCGCAGAAGCCGCACGAGACAGCCTACGACGACCTCTTCTACCTCGGCTCCGAGAAGCGGCCCGAGCCGGCGCCGGTGTCGCGGAAGAACCCGCCGGAGCCCGAGAAAGACCTGCTGCTGTTCATCGCGGCGAACGCGCGCGAGCTGGAGGACTGGCAGCGCGACGCCATCCACATGGTCCATGACGAGCAGCTCTACTTCGTCCCGCAGATGCAGACGAAGATCATGAATGAGGGGTGGGCGGCGTACTGGCACCTGCGTATCCTCCGCGAGCTAGACCTCACGCAAGACGAGTACGTGCAGTTCGCCGAGCTGCACGCCAACGTGCTGGCGCCGTCGAAGCGCAGCATCAACCCCTACTACGTCGGGCTGAAGATCTGGGAGGACATCGAGCGGCGCTGGGACGCGCCGACTGCCGAGGAGCGCGAGAAGCTGGGCCGGCGCGGCGGCGAGGGCAAGGCGAAGATCTTCGAGGTGCGCGCCCAGGAGAACGACGCGTCGTTCATCCGCAACTACCTGACGAAGGACCTGGTCGAGGAGCTGGACCTCTACCTGTACAAGCAAGAGAACGGCAAGTGGGTGATCGTCGAGAAGGACTGGGAGAAGATCCGAGACATGCTGGTGCGCAGCATGACGAACTTCGGCCAGCCCTACATCGTCGTGGAGGACGGAGACTACAACCGCAACCACGAGCTGTACCTGCGCCACTGCTACGAGGGCCAGGACCTCGACGTGGACTACGCCGAGCGCACGCTGCGCTACGTCTACCGGCTCTGGGGTCGGACGGTCCACCTGGAGACGGTCATGGACGACAAGCAGGTGGTGCTGACCTACGACGGCGACCGCGCGCGGACGCGCGTCGGCGAGGCGGTGAAGAGCTAGCCGCGGCATTTCACCACGACGGGCTGCCCGGTGTATAATGATGAGGTCCCAGTTGTCCTGGCTACCGGTCTGGCGCGGGGCTCGCAACTGCCTGGCGAGCGGCGAACCCGCTGTTTCCATCCCACGATCTCGACACCGCAAGGGGGCGGTGTGCCCGGCACGCGGGCTGCGTACTGCTGACCTTCGGACGCTCGCGCGGCCGGGGTGAGCGCGCAACGCGCGGTGCCCAGCGCACGCGGTCGACCGCGTGCAGGAGAACCCGGACAACGTAGTCCTGGCGGAGTCGGCTCCGCGGCGGCGAGCCCCGGGGAGCCGACAGACGCGAGCGGGAGGTGTGCGGTGACCTACGCGGAAGGCGGGACCGGCAGCGTAGGGTCCGGCTACGGTCGTCTGGGAGGACGGACGGCTAGCGTGGAGATCGCCGAGCTAACGCACGACGAGATTCGTGGACAGCTCGGCGACTACTTGGAAAACACTCTCGACTCCGCGCCGCGGGCGCGGGTCGCCGCCCACCTGCGGCAGTGCGCCGCCTGCGCCGCTTACCTGGCCACCCTGCGCGCGACGGTCGATCTCCTCGGCGCGCTCCCCACCAAGACCGCGCCCGACCGCTTGCGGCAGCGGCTCCTGGCGATCCCCGATGACGAGCCGGCCGCGCCGGCCTGAGCGCTCGCCCGTCGGGCGCGTCGACCGTGGCCTCGCGCCGTGTCGTGGACTGCTTGGTGGCCCCGCCTGCCGCGGCAGCGGGGCCTTTCGCTTGTCTCCGGCCGGGCGATGCGCCTCGTGCCCTGCCTGAGATCGCCGCACTCACGGCACCGGTACGCCGGTCGGCTCTTCCGCTCCCGGCATGTCGGCCGCCGTGTTCGGTGATTCCGCGCTCCTGCACGTCGGCCCGCTCGAGCTGCGGTGGGCCGGCGCGCTGCTCGTGCTCGGCCTGGCGCTCGGCTACCTGGCCGTGCGTGCCACCGCCGCACGAGGGCAGCTCAGCGCCCGCGTCCTCCACGACGCGGCCCTCTGGTCGCTGCCGGAGGCGTTGCTCGCCGCGCGCCTCGCGTACGTGCTCGGCCACCCCGACGTCTACCTGGCGACCCCCGCCCGCGTGGTCGAAGTCTGGGACGGCGGGTACTCGTTTGGCGCGGGCCTGCTCGTCGGCGCCTGGGCGCTCGCGCGCTACGCCCGGCGCCACGGCCTCTGCGGCGGGAAGCTGCTCGACGCCGCGGTGCCCGGCCTGCTGATCGCCCAGGGGCTTGCCGCGCTCGGCCGCGCCGTCGACGTCGTCACCCAGCCCATCGCCCCCTTGCCCCCCTGGGACCAGTCCGCGCCGCCCGCCAGCGGCAGCGGCGCGGCCCCAGCGCTGGGCGACAGCAGCCTCGCCGTCGCGCCGCTCACTATCGCCTGCTGGGCGCTGGCGCTGCTCGTCGCCTACGCCGCCCGGGCGCGCTGCCAGCCCGCGCCGGGGCTCGTCTTTCGCGCCTACCTCTTGCTCGAGGCCCTCGGCCAGATCGCCGCGCGCCTGCTCGCCGGCGGCGCGGCGCCGGAGATCCTCGGCCTCGTCGCGTGGGCCGCCGTAGCCGTGGCGACCGCCCTGAGCGCGCTGTATCATTTTCGGAGTGCTAAGTGCTGAGTGCTGAGTGCTGAGTGCTGAGTGCTGAGTGCCGAACGCCGAGCCGCTTGCAGTGGTGGCGTAGGGCAGGGGCTCGTCCCCTGCCGCCCGGCGTCCGGCCCGGCCACACGAAACCGGGCAGATGAGGTAGGGCAGGAGCTTGTCCCCGGCCGCCCGGCGTCGGCAGTGATTCGATCCGCGCGCACACCGCGCAACGCCCGCCACGACGAACGGACGCAGGCCACAGGAGCCCGACGGTCATGGAGCACCTCGTGCCTACGCAGCAAAGCGCCCTGATCCTGCCCGCCTCGCCTGAGCCCTCAGCCCTCGGCCCTCAGCGCTCGTCCGCGCACTCGGCACTCAGCACTCCGTACTGTGCGCAGTACTCACCACTCAGCCCTCAGCCCTTCGTAGCTCGGCACTGGCTAGCCCTGCTGAACCTGATCGTTGCCGTGTGGGTGGCCCTGCCGCTCGCCGCGCCCGCGCTCATGGCCGCCGGCTGGCGCGCGCCCGCGCTCCTCATCTATGCGCTCTACCAGGTGGCTTGCCACCAGTGGCCCGGACGCAGCTACTTTCTGTTCGGCCCACGGCTTGTCTACAGCATGGACCAGTTGCAGGCCGCGGGCGTCGGCATGGCCCGCGATTTCGTGGGCAACGCGGCGATGGGCTTCAAGGTGGCCTACTGCGAGCGCGATTTCGCGATCTACACGACGGTGCTGCTGGCCGGGCTGCTCTACGCCGTTCTGCGGGGCCGCGCCCGGCCGCTCCCCTGGGCGGTGTTTGGCGTCTGTCTGGCGCCCATCGCGGTCGACGGCTTCACCCAGCTCTTCGGCTTGCGCGAAAGCTCCTGGGAGCTGCGAACCCTCACCGGCGCGCTCACCGGCTTTGCCGGCGTCTGGCTCGTGTACCCGCGCATCGCCCTGGCGCTCGCCCCATCGCGGCGCCGGCGCGCGCCTGCCGGCGCCGTGGGCGCGCGTCCCGCGCCGAGCCGGCCCCTGGCTGCCGATGGCTGAGCGCTCAGGCCCCGCCACCGCGCGCCGCGGCGGCCCGCGCGGCCTCCTGCGGCTCGGCGCCGGCCTCGCCACGGCGCTGTGCGTGGTCGCCCTGCCGCTCGGCCTGGTCGCGGCCAACGTGCGGGCCGTCACGCTCGACCGGAGCTTCTACCTGACCGAGTTCGCGCGCTACGACCGCGGCGCGTTCGTCGGCCTGGCCCCCGACGAGCTGCGGCTCGTGGCCGACGCCTTCATCGCCTACTTTCAAGGCCCGCCCAGCCGCCTGGACGTCCGTCTGCCGCGCGGGGGCACGCTCCAGCCGCTGTTCAATGAGCGCGAGCTAGCCCACATGGAAGACGTGCAGGCGCTGATGCACCTCGTCTTTCGCGTGCAGGCGCTCGCCTTCGCCTACGTGGCGCTCTACGCGCTCGGGGGGCTGGCCTGGGGGCGGCGCGCCTTCCTGCCGCTCGCCGCGAAGGTGCTCGTCGCCGGCGGGGTCCTGACCCTCGGCATCATCGGCGTGCTCGGCGCGCTCGCCGCAACCGATTTCTCCGACCTCTTTCTGGAGTTCCACCTGCTGTCGTTCAGCAACGACCTCTGGCTGCTCGACCCCCGCACCGACAACCTGATCCGCCTGTTTCCCCAGGAGTTCTTTCTCGACGCGGCCATGCGCGTCGTCGTCTTCACTGTCGTGGAGGCGCTCGCCCTGGCCGTGGTCGGACTGGTCGGCCTGCTGGTGAATCGCCGCACGACCTAACCCCCCTCCCTACCCCCCGGGCTGGAGCACCAGCAGCCCGTCGCCCGGCTGGTTGACCGGGCAGGGGAAGGCTGGCGCCACCACCGGCACGCTCGTGCCGTCCCAGTGCTGCTCGGCCTGCTGACCGCCGATCTCGCCGGGCCGCCACCAGCGCCGGACCGCCCCGACGACGCAGACGCCGTCGCCGAAGTAGGGGAAGTCGCCCGCCAGGTACACGTTGCCGTCCAGGCCAGGATCGCCCGCGGCCTGTTCCAGCGCCGTCAGCGCGTTGGCGGCAATCGCCAGTTGATACGTGTCGCCCTCACAGGCCAGGGGGTAGGCCCCCAGCCAGCGGCCGACGAGCCGCCCGGCGGCATTCGACGTCATGAGCGTGAGCCCCATGATGTTCAGGTCCGGCCGCAGCTCGCAGCCCACCAGCGCGGGGCGCGGCGCGAGCGCCGGGACCGTCACGAGTGTCGCGAGGAGCGCGGCGAGGGCGCGGGGATGAGCGAGACGCATGTCATCTTCCTTACGGCGGAGTGGAGGGCGACGAGCGCCAGCCGGCGGAGCCCACGGCTCATCACGCCGCGCCCGGCCGCCCCAGTAAGGTTAGATGACGTCCTCGCCCAGCGCCAGCCCATAGGCGTGGGCGCTGATCGCCCGGTAGTCGGCTTCAAGCCGGCGCTCGAATTCGCCGGCGTCGGCCGCGAACGGCGCCGGGCCCAGCCGCTTGACCGCCAGCGCGTCCAGCTCAGCCGGCTCGAACGCGATCGCCGGAAGCGCGGCGGCGGTCCAGTAAGTGTCGAGCAGGTCCGCGAGCGCGGGCGCCGGCGCGGCCGCGGGCGCCACCTCGGCCGTCGCCTCCGGCTCCGCGGCGGGCGGCGGAGCCGCGCCGGCGCGGCGGGCGCGGAGCGCCTCGGTCATCCACTGCTGGTCGCGGCCGCGCAGCACGAACAGCAGGAACGGGTCGGCGTCGAAGCGCTCGCCCAGCAGATAGTACACGGCGGCGACGTGCTTGCAGGGATTCGACCAGTCGGGACACGAGCACTCCGTCTCTAGGTCCTGGCGCGCGGCCGGGAACAGGCTGGCGCCCGCCGCCGTGAACGCCTGCTCGATGTCCTGCGGCATCTCGCCGCTCAGCAGCCTCGCCGCGTACCGCGCCTCCCCCGCCAGCGCGTCGGCCACCTGCTCCCATGCCTCGTCCGAGAGGCGCCGGAAGCGGATGCTAACGGTGTAGGGCGTCGGCCGGCTGCCCTGCACCTTGGCCGCCACCCCGTCCGGCCCGACGTCGAGCGTGAGCACCTGGCCGCTGCGGGCGTACGACCGCCCGCGCCCCAGCCGACCCGCGTCCACCAGCCGCTCCAGCGCCGAGATCCAGCGGCTGGCCCACCACGTCTTGCCGAACTGGCCGCGCTGCGTCTGCGCCTTGATGCCGTTCGCCGGACGGCGGGGCGCGCGCTCGTACTCGCGCCACCACGGCTCCGGCTCGTACCGCGTGCCATACGACCGTCCAGCCCGCGCCATCACTCGTCTCCCACCGCCTCGCGCCGCAGCGCGAACAAATCGCGCAGCTCGGCCGTCGACAGCTCCGTGATCCACGCCTCGCTCGTGCCGACGATGCTCTGCGCCAGCGCCGTCTTCCGCTCGATGAGCTGGTCCAGCGTCTCCTCGAACGTCCCCGCGCACAGTAGCTTGTGGACCTGCACGTTGCGCCGCTGGCCGATGCGGAACGCCCGGTCGGTCGCCTGGTCCTCGACGGCCGGGTTCCACCAGCGGTCGAAGTGGAAGACGTGGTTGGCGCGTGTCAGCGTCAGCCCCGTGCCGCCAGCCTTCAGCGACAGTAGGAACAGCGGCGGCCCCGCGCCCTCGCTCTGGAACCGCGCCACCATACGGTCCCGCGCCGCCGCCGGCGTGCCGCCGTGCAGGAACAGCGTCTCGCGCCCGAACGTCGCCTGCAGGTGCTCCTGCAACAGCTTGCCCATCTCGGCGTACTGCGTGAAGATCAGCGCGCGGTCGCCCACCGCTAGCACCTCTTCCAGCATCTCGGTGAGCCGCGCCAGCTTGCCGCTGCGCCCGGCGAGCGCGCTGGCGTCGTGCAGCAGCAGCGCCGGGTGGTCGCACACCTGCTTGAGCTTCGTCAGCGCCGCCAGGATCTGCCCGCGCCGCTGGATCCCCTCGGACTCGTCCGCCTCCTCCAGCAAGGTCTGCACGATCGCCTCGTAGAGCGTCGCCTGCTCGCGCGTCAGCGTGCAGTAGACCTTCATCTCGTTCTTCTCGGGCAGGTCCTGGATAATCGCGCGGTCGGTCTTCAGCCGCCGCAAGATGAACGGCCCGACCAGCCGGCGCAGGCGCGCGGCCGCGGCCGGATCGCCGCCGCGCTCGATAGGCGCGGCGAACCGCTTGCGGAACTGCTCGGCCGAGCCCAGGTAGCCCGGATTGAGGAACTGGAAGATGCTCCACAGGTCGGCCAGCCGGTTCTCGACCGGCGTGCCCGTCAGCGCCGCGCGCCAGCGGGCGGGCAGCGCCCGCGCGGCCTGGGCGGCGCGCGTGGCCGCGTTCTTGACGTTCTGCGCCTCATCGAGGATGACCGCGTCCCACTCCACGGCCGTCAGCGCGTCCTGGTCGCGGTGCAGCAGCGCGTAGGTGCTGAGGACCACGTCGTGCTCGGCGGCCAGCGCGGCCAGCTGCGCCGTGTCGCGCCCGGCGCCGTGGTGGACGAGCACCCGCAGGCCGGGCGCGAAGCGCGCCAGCTCCCGCTGCCAGTTGCCGACCACCGACGTGGGGCAGATGAGCAGCGCCGGCGGCGTCGCGGCCCCCTCGTCGCGAGTGTGCAGCAGTAGCGCGATCAGCATCACGGTCTTGCCCAGGCCCATGTCGTCGGCCAGGCAGGCGCCCAGGCCGTAGCGGCGCAGCGCCGCCAGCCAGCCGACGCCGACCTGCTGGTAGGGCCGCAGCGCCCCCACGAAGCCCGGCGGCTCGGCCAGCGCGACGCGCTCCTCGCCGGCTTGCAGGTCGCGCAGCACCGTGTCGATCCAGCCGTCTGTACTCACGCCGACAATCGGCAGCCCCGCCTCTCCGTCTGGGGCCAGCGCCAGGCCCACCGCGTCGAGCAGCGGCATCTGCCCGCCCCGCCCGTGCTTCTCGAAGTAGGCGAGTGCCTGCTGCAACTGCTCCGGTCGCAGCTCTACCCACCGTCCGCGCACCTGCACCAACGGCTGCTTGAGCCGCGCCAGCGCCCGCAGCTCCTCGCGCGACAGCGGCTCGTTGCCCAGCGCGAGCTGCCAGTCGTACTCTACCAGGGTCTGCTGGCTGAACCCTGCCTTCGTGCTCGTCTTGCCGGGCGCCGCGCGGCCGCCACCCAAGCGCACGCGCACGCCTAGCCGCGTGTCCAGGCCCGGCACGAGCACGCCGAAGCCGCTCGCCCGCAGCAGCAGCGCCTTCTCGCGCACGAACTCGTGCGCCTCCGCGACGTTCAGGCGCGCGGCGGTTGGCGTGGCGGTGCGCAGGCTCGCGTCGATCGGCGGGTACAGCCGCGACGCCTGACCCAGCCAGCCCAGCAGGCGCTCCTGTGGCTGCTCCAGCCGGCGACTCAGGAAGCGCGCCGTCGAGCCGCGCTCGCGCCACACCGCGCCGGCCGGCACCAGCAGGCTCGGGTCGTCGTTCGCCTGAAGCAGGTATTCGAGCGTCCAGTCGCGGGCGCTCGCCTTCGGCACCACCACGCCGTCCGCGGCCGACGGCTCCGGCGGATCGAGCCGCAGGCACAGCCGGAACGGCTCGCCGCTGGCCGTCGCGGCCACGGGCGCGCTCCAGGCGCGGTACTGCGCGTAGAACGCCGCCAGATCGTCCGGCTTGCCGGTCAGCACGGGATCGCCGGCGAGCGCCGCGAGCCAGGCGTCGCCCACGCTCGGCCGGCGCGGCGCGCGCGGTCGGGCCGCGTGGCCGTTCGTCGGCGCGGCCGCTTCCAGCGCCGCGCGGGCCACGGCGTCGGTCACCGCGTCCAGGAAGTGCCGCAGCAGCCCCTCCGGCTCCGGCTCGGCGGCATCCGCGCTCAGGGCGATCGCGCGGCACGCGGGCGGCATCGCCGCCACCAGCGCCGCTAGCCGCTCGCGGTCGGCCGGCGCGTCCAGCAGCGCGCGCCAGCGCGCCACGTAGCGGGCGCCTTGCTGGTCGAGCGCGGGCAGCAGCCGCTGGCCATACAGCAGCGCCAGCGCGCGCCGCGCGGCCGCGGCCCAGTAGCGCACGTCCGTGCCAAGGGCCATGTCGGCGCGGCCGTCGCTCGCGGCCAGGCCCATGAGCAACTCGGCGGCGCGCGCGGGCGCGTAGGCCACGGCCTCGACGCGCCAGGCGGCCAGCGCGCGCGGCTCGTGAGCCGGCTCGTCAGCCGTCGCCAGGCCGGGCGACGGCAGCGGCCCGCGCGCCGTCGACGGCAGCCGAACCACCACCTCGGCCGGCGCCCCGGCGCTTACCGCTGCCGCGTCCGGCCCACGACCGCTGGCCGGCCCGGCCTCCGCCACGCCCGCGCGCGCCGCCCCGGCCGGCGCCTCGGGGCTCCCCGCCTCAGCCTCGAGCGCGCCGGCCAGCGCCTCCAGCAGCTGAGCGCGGCGCGCGGCGAAGGGATGGCGGCGGACGCGGCCGGCCGCCGCGGCTGTCGCCCGGCCCTGCGGCGTCCCGCGCGGCCGGCCGCGCGCGCCTGCGGCTTCGGCCCACAGCACGAAGGCGCCCCCCGCGCCGTCCTGCTCCGGCAGCCACGAGCCGTGTACGACGAGCATCTGCCTGCCCGATTCCACCGACGTGACGCGCCGCGTGCGGGCGACAGCCCGCCGGCAGCGCGTCGCGTTACGTCTTGCCGGTCAAATTGTAGTGCCTGCGCGCCAACCGTGCCGGCAATCACTACCCGTGGGTGCCTGGACGCTGCCCCACCCGGCCTCCGCCTGCTCGCCCACGGACATACGTGCGAGCGCCGAGCTAGCGGGAGTTGGCCGCGAACTCGCGCTCGACCTGCCCGGACTCGACACGTGGCCAAGCTACGGTTGCACCGGGGCGGAGCAGAGGAACGCAGGCGCGGGCGATGGGAAGCGGGCGGAGTGTGGCGCGGCGCGGCATCCTGGCGGGCGTGGCCGGCGCGGTCGCGGCCGTGCTCGCCAAGGCCCGTGAGCGCGTGGGACAGGCCACTGATGGCAGCCCCCTCATCGCTCAGCAGCGTGGTGAGGGAGGTTAGCCACCCGTGGGCACGTCTTGCAGGGCCAGCCGAAGCACTTGGCCAGGAATAGTGTGTAAGGTTGGCTTCGCCAACCTTACACACCAACCTGGGCCGGCCGCTTAGTAGCCGTAGCGGCTGGGGCGACCGCGGCGCTTCTTGAACGCCTCGGGCGGCAAAGGCGCGACCTTCGCGGCTCGCCGGACCAGGAAGCGGTACTCGCCACAGAGCAGGCACAGGTAATCCAGCTCGCCGGCCGCCTGGGGAAACATCGGTCCGCTGCAGCGTGGGCAGCGGAGCGCCGGTGGAGTGTCCGCGAGTTGCGCCATGTCAGGCTCCAGGAGCGGCGGAAGGGCGGGCCGACGCCGTTGTCGGCCACCCACCCGCTCAGGCAGTTCCAGCGCGGCGTTGCGCTTGACATGGCTAGCATCGCAGGGGGGCCGATTTTTCGGGGTCCACAGATCGGGTGATTCGTTGGGGTGATCCAACGATCAGCGATTTGACGATGAGGAGTGCTTGGGCATGGCCCAGCCTGCATCGGGGAGCCTACAACAGACGCGGGCCTCCCAGGACCGTCGCGGGCGGGTGCGCCACGGGCAGCCCCAGCCGCCGCTGCAGCGCCGCCACGGTGCCCGGCGAGTGGCCCTGGTAGTGATTGTTCGCCGCCACAACCACCGTCCGCACCGAACGGTCCGCCAGCGCCCGAACGACCGCCGCCCACTCGTCCAGCGCCTCGTCGCGGTCGATCTGAACGGCGTCCATGTGGACGATGTCCTGCCGCCGCCCTTGGAGCCGGATGTACGCCAGCGCGGACGTCGTCACCTCGACATGCCGGGGCATGTAGTACAGGTCCTGGATCACGAACGCCGCCGCGTGTTCGCGCAGTAGCGCAAACACCTCCGCGTTCAGCCACCCCCGGTGCCGAAACTCGACGGCCCACTGGATCTCGCGCGGCAGGGCTTCAAGGAAGCGCTGCAAGACGCCCAGGCGCTCCGGGCGCCAGTGCCACTGGGGCGGCAGCTGCGCGACGATCGCTAGGAGCTTGGCGCCCAGCGGCCGCATCGCCTCCGTGAACCGGGCTAGCTCGTCCTGCCAGTCGTCAGCCGCGAGCGGCCGGCGGGGCAGCCGGGTCTTGGGGTCCGGATCGTGAGTGATGCTCTGCGGCAGCTTCGCCGCGAAGCGGAACCCCGCCGGGGTGCGGTCCCGCCAGGCCTCCACGATCCGTGTTGCAGGGATGGAGTAGAACGTACTGTCGATCTCCGCGAAGTCGAAGGCCGTCGCGTAGCAGGCTAGCCGATCCCTCGCCTTCAGGCCCCGCGGATAGAACACGCCCTGCCAGTCCGGCTCGCTCCAGCCCTGACCGCCCAGGCGCACGTCGCAGCCGTCGAGTAACACCATAATGCTTTCAGTCCTCTGGCATCGCCAAGCCGGGTCACGGGACCAGGGTGCATCCGTGGCGAGGCCGCTCCTACCTGCTGGCCTACGTCTCGTACTTCAGGTTGTAGTCGGCCATGAACGCCAGGAACGGGTGCGCGCCCAGCGCCGTGAGCTGCTTGACGTTGCGCGCCTTCACAGCCGCGCGCTCCTCGTCGGCCAGCGGGAAGTCCGCGATCGCCGCGTCGGCGTCGGCCAGGAACCGCTCGCGCAGCGCCCGGTCGTTCATCAGGGTGTACAGCGCCGTGTTCAGCGGGTAGCGTGCCGGGTCGGCGTAGACGTAGTGCTGCTCGGCCGGGCGCGGCCCCGCCGACACGTCCCACCACACCACCGCGTAGCCGTGGTGCCAGCTGGGCTGGTAGGTCACTAGCTCGGCCGGTGGCTCGTCGCCCAGCATCCCCAGCAGCACCAGCCACTGCAGCAGCTCCAGGTTGCCGTGCCGGTCCAGCTCCATCGGCGTGAACGCCGCCAGCCGGTGCATCTGGCCGGCCTCGATCAGCTTCAGCACCTCCGCGTCAAAGGCGTTGTCGGGGTGCGGGTACAGGTCGGTGCCCGGATAGTGCGACAGCCCGCCGCTCGCGATCACCGCCACCCGCTCGGGCCGCTGACGAATGATCTCGGCCAGCTTCTGGCCGACCTCGTAGCAGCGGCGCGGCCAGGGCTGCGGCGGCAAATACGTGTTCACGAACAGCGGGATCACCGGCGGCGCCGGCTCGGGCAGCAGGAAGTGCAGCGGCACGACGAACGAGTGCCCCAGGTGCGCCTGCTGCGAGTAGGCGATGTCCACGCCCAGCCGCAGCCCCTCCTCCAGCAGCGCCCGCGCCAGCGCCGGGTGGCCGGGATACGCGTAGTCCTGCCCGGCGAAGTGCCCGCGCGCCTCCGTCCCTGTGAACACGGTAAACGGCGGCACCACGTCCAGGTAGAAGTTCTCCACGTGGTCGTTGGCGATGATGATCACTACGTCCGGCGCCACCGCGCGCAGCCGGCCCTTTAGCATCGTGAGCGCCTGGAAGACCGCTTCGAGCTGCTGCGGGTCTTCCGTGTCCGGCTTGGTCAGGAACTGCGGTGCGTGCGCCGTGCCGATGGCCGCGACGATCTCGCCCATGCTGCCTCCAAGTGCCGTAGGGGCGCTGCTTGCCGCGCCCTGCTACGTCGGGCGCAGCCGCTCCCGGACTGATACCGCATCCGCCGGCCCGGCGGCCAGCCGCTGGCCGGCTGCATGCCCTTGCGGCGCTTCTCCGCCAGAGCTACCCTTTCTCAGCACTCAGCACTCAGCACTCAGCACTCAGCACTCAGCACTCAGCACTCAGCACTCAGCACTCAGCACTCAGCACTCAGCACTCGGAGGCGCCATGCAGCACTACGGACTGTTCATCGGCGGCGCGGAGACCGAGGGCGCCGGCGGCGAGCGGATGCCGGTGATTTACCCCTACACCGGCGAGGCGTTCGCCACTGTCAGCGTCGCGGCGCCCGCGGATGTCGACCGCGCGGTCGGCGCCGCCCAGGCGGCGTTCCGCGACCACCTGCGCGCCATGCCGGCCCACGAGCGCGCGCGCCTCCTGATGCGCACCGCCGAGGCCATCGGCGATCACCGCGCCGAGTTCACCGACGCCATCGCCCGCGAGGCCGGCAAGCCGCTAAAGGACGTGGCGATCGAAGCCGGCCGCGGCGGCGAGCTGTTCGTCATGGCCGCCGGCGAGACGCGCGACATCGTCGGCGAGCTATTGCCCATGGACGCCATCCGCGGTGGCGAGGGGCGCTGGGGCATGGTGCTGCGCCAGCCGCTCGGCGTCGTGGCCGCCATTGGCCCCTTCAACGCGCCACTCAACCTCGTGGCGCAGAAAGTCGCGCCCGCCCTCGCCGCCGGCAACAGCGTCGTCGTCAAGCCCGCATCCAAGACGCCGATCGCCGCCGTCCTGCTCGCGCGCTGCATCCACGAGGCCGGCTGGCCGGCCGGCGCCTGCAACGTCGTCATCGGCCCGGGGCCCCAGGTCGGCGACCCACTCGTGCAGGATCCCCGCGTCCGTATGGTCAGCTTCACCGGCGGCACCGAGGCTGGGCGACGCATCCACGAGCGGGCGGGCCTCAAGCGCGTCACGCTCGAGCTGGGCTCGAACGCGCCCAACATCGTTTGCGCCGACGCCGATCTCACGAAGGCCGCGGCGGCGATTACCCGCTCCGGCTTCTCCTCGGCGGGCCAGCAGTGTATCTCCGCGCAGCGCGTCTACGTGCAGCGCGACGTCCAGGAGCGCTTCACGCGCATCTTCCTCGACACGATCGCGGCTCTCAAGGTCGGCGACCCGTTCGACCCCGACTGCGACGTGGGGCCGATGATCTCGGAGGACGAGGCGCGGCGCGTCGAGAGCTGGATTCAGGAGGCGACGGCCGCGGGCGCGCGGGTGCTCGTCGGCGGCAAGCGCGAGGGCGCGCTGCTCTGGCCCACCGTCGTTACCGACACGCGGCCCGACATGCGCGTCCAGTGCCAGGAGGTGTTTGCCCCCCTCGTCACGCTCACGCCGTTCGACACGGTCGACGAGGTGCTGGCGCTCGCCAACGACAGCCAGTACGGCCTGCAAGCCGCTGCCTTCACGAACGACCTCAACACGGCGCTGCGCTTCGCCCGCGAGCTGGAGAGCGGCTGCGTGTGGATCAACGAGGGCTCGCGCTACCGCCAGGACAACTACCCGTTCGGCGGCGTGAAGGACAGCGGGCTCGGCCGCGAGGGCGTCAAGTACGCGATCCAGGAGATGACCGAAGTCAAGTTCGTCGGCATCAAGACGTGATCCTGCCAGGAGCAACGCCATGCTGCAGCTAGCCAACGTCACCTTCGACGCGGCCGACCCGCCGAAGCTTGCCGCTTTCTGGGCCGCCGCGACCGGCCGTCGCATCGAGCGGTCCGAGCCGTACTTCGCCGTCCTGACCTCGGACGCCGACCCGATCCGCATGCTCTTCCTCAAGGTGCCCGAGGGCAAGACTGTCAAGAACCGGATGCACGTGGACTTCACTGCCGCCGACCGTGAGGCCGAGGTCGCTCGCCTCGTGGGCCTCGGCGCCACGCGCGGTCCCAGCCACGACGAGTACGGCGTCAACTGGACGGTGCTCCAGGACCCCGAGGGCAACGAGTTCTGCGTCGCCCAGGCCTGACGCGCGTCCGACGACGATGCAGGTCTGATTCCCACGAGCTTGCGACGAGGCCGCGGCCACCGGCACCGCGGTCCCGCCGCTTCGTCCTACCCGCCGACTCGCATAGAGATCCACCCGGGCGGATCGCTCGCCGGGAACGAATCCATCGAGGCCTGGGTCACGCGGTCAGGCGCGACGGGCGCTGGCGCCGCGGCCGCCGACTCACTCGCGTCCACCCCCGCGCGTTCGCCGTGCCACGCGGTGCCCCACTGCTCGCCGTCAGCGGCTGAGCTGCCCGCGGCGGTGCGCCCCACGCCATTGGCATTTGGCACGGAATCGGGCGGGGCTTCGGCGGGTATCCACTGGTGATGCTGCACCGCGGGCATCATCTCGCCGCCAGCCGGATCACCCGGCCCCTCCAACGGTGTTGCTTGTGCCTCTCGGGCCGTCATCATACCGTCTCCCACAGAGATCATTCGCCATCTTCCTTCTATTCAGTCTATCAAAGATCGGTAGAACAGTCGCATAAAATCGCAAGAAAACCGCGTGAACATTTCGAAACTGACGTAGCTGCTTGCTAGTGACACAAATAGTGCTATCATTTGGCAGCGACGGTCGCGTTTGCTGCAGTAATGCGGATAGATCATCAGAATCGTGGCGCAATCATATAACCCCGTGGGGCCCTAACGCTCTTTAGCGAGCCGCGGAAGGAGCTACACATGGCCGCCCTGAGATACGTTCCCGCCACAACCCATGACGACGTGCAAGCGCTTCCGGGGCTGCTCGAGACGCTGCGAGCGACCCCGCCGCCGGAAGATGGCGTCCTGTCGGTCTATCTCGCCACGCCGCTGGTGCCGGTGGCCGGCCGCGCTTATCTGCTCTCGTTCCAGGAAGGATGCCGCAGCTTGCGGGCCTCCCTCGGGCCGGAGGTGCCCGCGGCGTTCGAGCGCGCGGTGGCGCAAGCGGCGCACCATCTCGCCGAGGCGTTCGTGCCGCGCGCGCCCGGCCTGGCGCTCTTCGCGTCGGGACAGGCCGACTATTTCTACGCCGCCCCCTTGCCGACTCGGCCGGCCGAGGAGTTCGCCTGGGGGCCGCGGCCGGCACTCGCGCCGCTCGCCGAGCTGCTCGACGCCTACGAGCGCGTGGCCGTGGTTCTCTTCGATCGGCGCCGTGCACGCATCTTCACCGTGTTCCTCGGCGCCATAGAGGAGCAGCAAACGCTGGAGGACGAGGAGGCCGGGAGCCCGCCCGCGCGGCGGCCGGGCGGCACGGCGGAGACGCATTACGCGTTTCGGGCGGGGCAGGGCGGCGATGGGGCGCCCCAACGCGCGGCGCGCGGGGGCGTCGCCGAGACCCGGCTGGCTCGCTACCAGGAGGGCCGGGCCGTGCGCCACGCGCGGCGCACCGGCCATGCGCTGATGACCCTGCTGCGGACTCATCGGTTCGACCGGCTGCTTCTCGCCGGGCCGGAGGAGCCCCTCGCGCTGCTCCGCGCCGAGCTGCCACGGCCCCTCCGCGCGCGCCTGGCCGGCGATCTGTCGCTCGCCACGGACGCGAGCGAGGCCGAGGTGCTGCGAGCGGCAGTGCAGGCCGCGGAGGCAATCGAGCGGCAGGCTGAGGTGGAAATGGTCGATCGGCTCGTCGAGGCGGCGATTACCCCGCGCGCGACCCTCGGCCACGACGCCACCCTGGCCGCGCTTAGCGACCACCGCGTGTATCACCTGTTCCTCGCCGATACGTTCGCCGCGGTCGGCGCCGAATGTCCGCGCTGCGGACGGTTGGTGCCGGGTCCCGGTCCTTGCCCCGCGTGCGGCGCGGCGACAACCGGCCTCGGGGACTTGCGCGAGCGGGTCGTCGAGCGCGCGTTGGAGCAAGGAGCGCGGGTCGAGACTGTGTCCGGGGACGCGGCGTCGCTGCTTACCCTACACGGCGGTCTCGGCGCCTTGACGCGATACTGAGCGACCACACGACGGTCTAAGCGCTCGGCCAGGGATTGCGTGCGTGGTGTGGCGTAGTCAAACACGCACCCCCACCGGGGCCGGCTGCTCGACATGGAGGCTCTGCATGGTAGCGACGACGCGAATCAAGATACGCGGCCTCGCGCTGAACGACCTCGAGGCGCGGCGGATCGAGCGCCAGTTGCGCGCGCTCGGCCAGCGGCTGGAATCGGCCCCGGACCCGCTGATCACCCTGCTGTTGGACCGGCCCGGTGGCCGAACCGACGTGAGCGCGCGGCTGCGAGTGCGCCTGGGGCACCTGGGCGGGCATCTGGTGAGTCGCGAGACGGGGACCACCGCCGATCAAGCCGTCCGCGGGGCGGTAGCGCGGATCAGCCGCCAACTGGAGCGGCAGCGCGCGAACCAGCGCGGCGAGCCGACCTTCGGCGAGCCGAGCCGTCGCGGGACCCTGCGCCCGGCGTGGGGCGCGGCGGCTGATACGGCTGCCGAAGCGCCCACGGCTGACGGACTCGACGGGAGTGAGGAGCCATCCAGCGCGGCGTCGGCTGCTTCTGCCGCGCCCTGAGTGCGCTCAGCCTTGGAGCGCGCGGTCCGCTCGGTCCTCCCCGCGGGCCGCGCGCTTCGCCAGGCCCCAGAGGAGCCCGTCGATCGCGGCGGCGCCGAGCGCCAGGAAGCCGAGGGCGCGCCTGCGCGCGCTCGCGCCCTCCTCCATGTCGGTCCGCGCCATGATCAGCGCGTCGCCCGCGTCCACGAGCAGGCGCGTGAGCAGCCAGGGAGCGTACTTGCCGCCGTGCAGCGCCGCCGACATGAGCCCGACGCCCGTAACCGCGTCGCGCACGCCGACCGAGCGCAGGGCCGCCAGCGCGCCGGCCCCGCCCTCCATCGGTAACCCGAACGTCCGCGCGAACGCCCCCGGCGCCAGCGCCGGCCAGATCCCGAACGCCGTCGTCCCCGCGCCTAGCGCGGTGGCCAGGTAGCGCAACAGCGTGTCGTCCTCGCGGTGAACCATCGTGAGCCCCCTCCGGCCACTCCACGAGCCGGCCCGGCCGGCGGTGGGTGGCGCTGGCGTATGTTGGCGTCGGCGACCCGGCCGGGGCCGGCAGCCTCTCCGAGGGGTGCGCGGCCGTCGCGGGCGCGTCGCCTCTCCGCAAGAGCCGCGCCGGGGCCGTGCCGGGCGCGGGGCCATGGCGCTCAGCCGCCCGGCGCTCGGACGGCCGCGCCCGCCAGCGCGCGCAGGAGGTGCGAGTAATCCACGTACGGCGTGCGGCAGGGGGCGCCGAGCGCGCAGTGCAGCTGGCTGGCGGCCAGGTCGGGCGCGAGCAGCGCCACGAACGACGACACCGTGCCCGCGTCCTCGCGGTGGCGGCAGATCGCGTCGTCGCGCTCGCCGGGCGGCGCGTGGTGGCGCAGGACAGCCTGCAGCGCCGCGCGGAGCGCGGGCGCGTCGCGCTCCGCCAGCCGCGCCGGGTCCAGCGCGCCCAGCACGTACTCGCTACGCCAGCGCGCGTGGTCGGCGCCGATCGCGCTCACCATCACGTCGATCCCCGGCGCGAGCGTGCGAAGCTGCACCGGCCCAGCTGTATGATGGCCGATGCTCGCCGCCCGCACGTCGGCGTGCAGCAGCGTGAACGGGTTGTAGTCGGCGGGGACGATACTCGCCAGCAGCGCACTCACCGCTCCGACCGTGGGGCAGCCCAGCGCGTCCAGCACCAGCAGCCCGCGCGACCGCTTGTCCGGGGAATGGGGGATAGGAGATGGGGGATAGGGAGTCGCCGGCCGCCTCGCGTCTCCCTCCACCACCCCCCGACCCCTATTCCCTATCCCCTCTGTCAATCCCTGGTCGGCCACGGCGACGGCCACACCCTGGGCGTTCACGCCGAACCAGGTGCCGCCGAAGTCGAGGTCGCGTCCAGCCACGACGGCGCGGGGCTCGTCGAGCAGCGCCGGGCCGCTGCTGGGGCGCGCGTAGCGCTCGTCACGGTTGGCGGCGATGACGAGCGGGTAGGCGGGATGCGCCTGGAAGAGGGTGATGATCGTACACATGCGCTGCCCCGCTCGCCTGGAATCTGGCGAGATTATAGCGGTGGGGCGGTAAGCCGCCGTGGCACCCGCTGGCTGCCGCCAGTTCCTGCCATGAAGATCGCCGCGCGGCCCGCGGATCGGGCGAGAGGTTTACGGGGAAGGCCGGAGCGGGGGAGCAGCCTCATGGAAGTCTCAGGCTTTGCGAGACTTCCGCCGTGGCCACCACGAGCGGGGTTGCGGCAGCAGGTAGGCCCCCACCAGGCCCAGCCCGAACATCAGGCACACCGCTCTACTACGACTCTACTACGACTGTCGGCAGCCGGGGACGCGAGAGTAAGCGGGCCCGCCTGGCGCTGCGCAGGTCACGGCGCTGCCGCGGATGGCAGCGCCGGCCCGGACCGCGCGGCGCTCGATCCCTGGCCGCGTGGAGGGCGCGAGACACGGCATGATCGAGACGCGGTAACATAGGGTGCTGGCTCGGTTCAACCGTCCGCTCCACGCCTGCGGCGGCAAGCGGGCGGCTGACAGCTGACCGCGGACCACTGATTGCTTTCGTGGAAAGGGCGCCATGCTCACGACCGACGTGCTCATTATCGGCAGCGAGGGCGCCGGCGCCCGCGCCGCCTGGGAAGTCGCCGACCGCGGCCTGCAGGTCACGGTCGTCACCAAGGGCCGCTTCACGCGCTCCGGCGCCACGCTTACGGCCGCTGCCGACCTCGACGTGGACAGCGGCTCGCTCTACCGCCTGCTCGGGCCGGAGCCGCTGATCAGCGGCGTCCCCCCGAACCCAGCCGACAGCCCCGAGGTCTTCTTCCGCGACATGCTGGTCGAGGGCAAGTGGCTGAACGACCAGCGGCAGACGCTGGCGCACGTCGAGGACGTGCCCGAGCGCGCGCGCGAGGTGCTGGAGGCGGGCCTGCGGGTGTACGACGTGCGCCAGATGCCCGGCCACTCCTACCCGCGCAACATGTACACCAGCGGCCACGACCTGATCCAGGTGCTCAAGCGCGAGATCAAGCGCCGCCCCGTGCGCATGATCGAAGACGTCATGGTTACCGATCTGCTGACCCGCGATGGCCAGGTAGTGGGCGCGGTGGGGCTCGACCTGGAGCGCGGCGAGCCGGTGGCGTTCGCCGCGAAGGCCGTGATCATGGCCACGGGCGGCGCGCACAACGTCTTCGAATACAACACCGGCCCCGAGGAGCTGACCGGCGACGGCCAGGCGATGGCGCTGCGCGCGGGCGCCGAGCTGCTGAACATGGAGATGATGCAGTTCCTGCCCACGACGATCGTCACGCCGCCGCTGGCGCGCGGCAACCTCTTCCCCTTCCTGCTCGGGCCGCAGAACGCCCTGCGCGTCTGGCTGCTGAACAAGTACGGCGAGCGCTTCATGGGGCGCTGGGATCCTGAGCGCATGGAGCACTCGACGCGCGACCTGCTGTCCATCGGCATCCAGACAGAGATCCTGGAGGGGCGCGGCTCCGAGCACGGCGGCGTCTACATGTCGCTGCAGCACCTGCCGCGCAACCTGATCGACTACTTCGCTCAGTGGGGCGCCAAGCCGTTCATCCGCAAGGACTGGTACTCGCACGGTCTGAACTTCGCCGACCTCATGGAGCGCGTGAAGGCCGGCGAGGCCATCGAGGTCGCGCCCGCCGCCCACTTCTTCATGGGCGGCATCCGTGTCGACGAGTGGGGCGTCGCGACCCTCCCCGGCCTGTTCGCCGGCGGCGAGGTGACCGGCGGCTGCCACGGCGCGAACCGCCTGTCCGGCAACGCCTTCGCGCAGATCCTCGTGCAGGGCCAGCGCGCGGGCGCGGCGGCGGTCAACTTCGCCAAGGCGTCGCGGGCCGTGCCCGAGCCGGACCGCGCGCAGGTGAAGGCGCTGCAAGCGGAGGCGATGGCGCCGATCGCCCGCGAGGGGCTGTCGAGCTTCGAGGTGCGCGAGGAGCTACGCAACCTAGCGCAGCAGAAGGTCGGCGTGCTGCGCGACGGCCCGCTCATCCGCGAGGCGCTTGAGCGCTTCGAGGCGATCTGCCGCGACGCGGTGCCCCGCCTGGCGGCGCGCAACCGCGACCGCGTCTACAATCCCGAGTGGATCGAGTGCTTGCAGGTGGCCAACCTGGCGCTCACCACGGCCGCTGTGGCGCGCGGCGCGCTGGCGCGTGAGGAGAGCCGCGGCGCGCACTTCCGCCGCGACTTCCCGCGCATGGACACGACGCGCGGGCCGCAGAACACCATCCAGCGGCTCGTCGACGGCATCGTGGAGACCCGGCTGGAGCCGGTGCCCACGCCGATCCTCGCGCCGCCGCGCGAGTAAGCAGCAGGAGTAACCGATGGCAGGCACGGTGCGCGTCACGGTGCAGCGCTTCAACCCCGAGCACGACAGCGAGCCGCACTTCGAGACCTACGAGGTCCCCGTGCGCGACACGACCAGCGTGACCAACGTGCTCTACGACGTGAACGCGATCCACGGCGCCGCGATTGCCTATCGCGTGAGCTGCCATCGCGGCATCTGTGCGAGCTGCCGCATGAAGGTGAACGGCAAGGCCCGCCTCGCCTGCTGCCATCCGGTCGACGGGGGGGAGATCAAGCTGGAGCCGTCCATGGGCTTCGCGATCGTCAAGGACCTGGTCACCGAGTCCGATTGGAAGGGCCTCGGCCGCGACGACGCCACCGACGAGCTGCTCGACTAGCCTCGTCCTCTCCGGGGGTGCAGGGGCGCTCCCCTGCCGGGGCGCTGTCCTCCTCGTCCTCTCCGGGGGTGCAGGGGCGCTCCCCTGCCGGGGCGCTGTCCTCCTCGTCCTCTCCGGGGGTGCAGGGGCGCTCCCCTGCCGGGGGCTTGGGGGTGTCCCCCCAACTTGCCCCTCCTCATCCCCCCCAATCTTGGGGGAGGGGGTGCTACCCTATGACATCGACGTGCGGTGCAGCGTCAGCAGCTCCGCCGTCGTCTGGACGGTGCCCGGCCGCGTCGTGAGGGCGAGGTCGTAATGCTGCCCGACGAGATCGACCGTGGGCGCGTCGTAGGCGCCGTTGGGATAGCAGAAGCCCTGCACCGTGTAGTCGCCGCCGACGATCTCCTCCAGCCGCTCCTTCGACCGGATGATCTCCGCCTGCCAGCCCCCCGGGTTGCGCACGCGCTCGCGGGGCAGCGTGACGTGGTTGAAGGTGTGGGAGATGACTTCCATGCCGTAATCGTAGACCAGCATGCGGAAGTCGTCGTTAGTCATGTAGCTGTGGACCCGGTCGCCGCGCCAGTCGGGCATCACGCAGAACACCGCTGGCACCTGCCAGTCGCGCAGCACCGGCAGCGCGTTCGTGCGCGGGCTGCGCAGGCCGTCGTCGAAGGTGAGAATGAACGGCCGGCCCCACAGCGGCACGTCCTCGCCGCTCAGCAGGCGGTAGAGCTGGTCGAGGCTGATCGGCTGGTAGCCGTCCTGCAAGTACCGCGCGAGCTGTCCCGTGAACCGCACCCGATCGTAGACCTCGTGGTACGTGAGGATCGGGCACTCCAGGCGCACGTCCGGCGCCTGCGCGCGTGCCACACCGGCTGATGCTGCCAGGCCGGCCGCGACCAGGCCAGCCGCTCCCGCGCCCTGGAGGAACCGTCGTCGACTCCAGCGCTCGCCGCTTGCTCTCCCCACCCGCGTCGCCCGCTCCCCAGGTCTCTGTAACCTATTCTACCCGCACCCGATGGCCGGCTCCGGCGATCCTTGGCCGTGTCCACGGCGCGTTCCTATACTTTTTCGACGAGCATCCGCCGACAGGGAGGAGAGCGTGGCCGAACAGCCGCCGATCGAGACGATCGTGCGCGACTCGAACCGCGTGTCGCGCGCGGAGACGCAGGCGCTGGTGGGCGAGCTGCGCGCCGGGGGCGCCGCCGCGTGGGAGGCGCCGACCGCGTGTCCAGGCTGGGCGGCCAAGCACGCGGTCGCGCACCTCGTGCAGGCGCTGTGGTTCTTCAACGCGGCCACCCACGCCGCGCTCGACGGCCAGCCCCCACCCCCGAGCGAGCCCGCTCTCATGGACGCGGCCGTCGCGCAGCTCGTCGCCCAGCCGCGCGAGTCCGTCCTGGGTCTGCTCGCCGAGCGCAACGAAGCCTACTGCGAGTATCTCGACAGCCTGGACGTGGCCGCGCTGCCCGCCCCCGTCGACCTGACGTACATGGTGCTGCCCTTATGGCAGCTCGCGCTCCTACGCATGAACGAGCTGGTGCTCCATCGCTGGGACATTCGCGCCGCCCGTCAGCCCGATGCGCCGGTCGAATCCGAGGGCGTGCCGATGGCGCTCGAGATGTCGTTGGGCGGCGCGCAGATCATGGCGACGCACGGCGAGAAGACCGACGGCACCTGGCAGCTCGACGTGGCCGGGCCGGGCGGCGGCCCCGTCACTCTGCGAGTGCAGGGCGACCTGGTCAGCGCGACGCGCGGCACGGCGCCAGGCGCCGACGTGCGGCTCGCGCTGGCGAGCGAGGCCCTGCTGCGGCTCCTCTGGGGCCGGCTCGACCTGGCCATGGCGATCGACAGCGGCCGCGTGCGCCTCGACGGCGACCGCGCCAAGGCGCTCGCCCTCCAGCGCCTCTTCCCCGGCGCATAAGCCACGCCCCTACTGGCCCCAGGACCTTGACAGCCGTCAACACAGCGCCGTTCAATGAAAGAGACTTCCCGACGCCAATTCGGCACCGGCTGGTAACAATGGACGGATTTCGCGTGCTCACCTGGGACACCCCGCCCGACGACGGCGCGGCCGATGTGCCCGAGCAGTTCAACATGGCGACCGCGCTGGTCGATCGCCACTTGCAGGCGGGACGCGGCGACCGCGTGGCCGTGTACTACGGCGACCAGCAGCTTACGTACTGGGACCTCGCCGCGCTCGTCAACCGCACGGGCAACGGCCTGCGGAGCCTCGGCATCGGCCTGGAAGACCGCGTGGTGCTGCTGCTGCCCGACTGCCCCGAGTTCATCGCCACCTTCCTCGGCGCCATGAAGATCGGCGCCGTGCCCGTGCCGGTGAACACGCTGGCCACGGCGGAGGACCTGGGCTACTACCTGCGCGACAGCCGGGCGCGTGCCGTCGTGCTGACCGAGGACTGCCTGGAGCGCGTCGAGGCGCTGCGGCCCACGCTGCGCCACCTGCGCCACGTCGTGCTGCTCGGCGAGCCGCGCCCGAACACCGAGTCCTACGCCGCGCTCGTCGGCAGCCAGAGCCCCGAGCTAGCCGCCGCGCCGACCAGCCGCGACGACGCCTCCTACTGGCTGTACAGCTCCGGCACCACCGGGCGGCCGAAGGGCGTCGTCCACCTGCACGCCGATATGGTCTACTGCACGCGCGCCTACGCCGAGCACGTCGTCGGCTTCGGCGAGAACGACATCAGCTACTCGGCGTCCAAGCTGTTCTTCTCCTACGGCCTGGTGAACTCGCTCTACCTGCCGCTCTGGTCCGGTGGCGCGGTCGCGCTGAACCCGGCGCGGCCCGACGCGCCGACCATCTTAGCGACGATCGAGCGGTACCGGCCGACGCTCTACTTCTCGGTGCCCACGTCGTACGCGCAGGTGATCCGCGAGATCGAGACGCGCGCCCAGCCGCCCGACCTCACCTCGCTGCGCCTGTGTGTCTCCGCGGGCGAGGCGCTGCCGCCGCCGATCTACGAGCGCTGGCGCGAGCTGACCGGCGTCGAGGTGCTGGACGGCGTCGGCTCCTCGGAGATCGGCTACATCGCCATCTCCAACTTCCCAGGCCGCAGCCGCGCCGGCACTAGCGGCGAGTTGATTCCTGGCTACCAGGCGCGCGTGGTCGACGAGGACGGCGAGGCCGTGCCGCAGGGCGAGGTGGGCGACCTGTGGGTACGCTCGCGCAGCACGGCGGCGCTGTACTGGAACCAGCACGACCGCACGAAGCAGACGTTCGTCGGCGAGTGGCTGAAGACCGGCGATAAGTACTACCTCGACGACGCCGGCTACTACGTCTACGCGGGCCGCAGCGACGACATGCTGAAGGTCGGCGGCATCTGGGTGTCGCCGATGGAGGTCGAGGCGGTCCTGCTCGCGCACGCCGAGGTGGCCGAGGCCGCGGTCGTCGGCGTGCCGGATGAGGCCGGGCTGGTGAAGCCGAAGGCGTACGTCGTGACCAAGAGCGGCGCCGGCGACGACGCGCTCGCACAGGCGCTCCAGGAGTGGGTCCGCGACCGGCTCGCCCACTACAAGTACCCCCGCACCGTGGAGTTCGTGGCCGAGCTGCCCAAGACGGCCACGGGCAAGATCCAGCGCTACCGCCTGCGCGGCTGAGGCGCCGGCGTGCAGCGCGCACGCTCTCGCCTGCCCAGGCGCACGGTCAAGGAGCGGTCGCTAAGCCGCCGCATGGCAGTCGGCCGCCCCCGCGTCGCGCTGGCGCTCGCCCTCGCGCTCGGCGGGCTGCTGGCCGTCGCGGTGCCGGTCGCCGGGCAGTCGCCGGAGCCTGGCGCCGAGCCCCCGGCCGACAACCCGATCGTCCGCGAGAACCAGCTGCCGGGCAGCCGCGAATGGCAGCGCCCCAACCCGCCCAAGCACACGAGCACAGGTGTGACGAGCGCCGAGAGCGAGGCGCAGGCCGCCAGCGGCGGCGGCCTGGCCTCCTGGGAGCCGCCCGTTATCAGCGCCTACGTGGACCGCGTCAGCGTCGCGCCCGGCGAGTCGCTCGGGCTGTACGTCTCGACCACCGCCGCGCGCTTCGACCTGACCGTGAGCCGTATGGGCTGGTACGGCGGCCAGGGCGGCCGGCTGTTGCAGACCGCCTACGGCCTGCCCGGCGTCGACCAGCCGATCCCCAGCCCCGATCCCGACACGGGCCTCATCGCCGCCGCCTGGCAGCTCTCCTACTCGATCCAGGTAGGCCCCGACTGGCCAAGCGGTATCTATCTCGTGCGCCTGCTCGCCAACAACCCCGACCTGGACGTCGGTTACGCGGTGTTCGTCGTCCGCGACGACGCCCAGATCGCCGACTACGTGTACAAGGTCGCCGTCAATACCTACCAGGCCTACAACAATTGGGGGGGCAAGAGCCTCTACCCCTACAACTCGGTCGGCGCGCCCGCCACCAAAGTCTCCTTCGACCGGCCTTACGACCAATGGGACGGGGCGGGCGCTTTCTTCGACTGGGACTTCCCGATGATCCGCTGGCTGGAGCGGGAGGGCTACAACGTCACCTACATCACCGACGTGGACGCCCATGTGGACACGCGCTACCTGCCCGGCCGCCGCGTGCTGCTCTCTGTCGGCCACGACGAGTACTGGTCGTGGGAGATGCGGGAAAGCTGGGAGACCGCGCGCAACGAGGGCCACTCGCTGGCCTTCTTCAGTGGCAACGACGTCTACTGGCAGGTGCGCTACGAGTCGGCCGCCGGCGGTGCGCCGAACCGCGTGCTCGTCTGCTACAAGGACGCCGACCGCGATCCCCTGCGCGGCGTGGACGATAGCCGCGTGACCGTCCGCTGGCGCAGTCCGCCGGTGAATCGGCCCGAGAACGCGCTGCTCGGCATCATGTCGGAGGGCGTGCTCTCCTTCGGCAACGACTACCCGTTCGTCGTCCAGGACGCGAGCCACTGGATCTTCGCGGGCACCGACGCGCAGCCGGGCCAGGCGTGGAGCCGCATCGTTGGCTACGAGTACGACCGGGTCTACGACAACGGCGCCACGCCGCCCAACCTGACCGTCCTGTCCGCCTCGCCGCTGGTCACGGTGGACGGCCTCGCCTCGGCGTCCAACGCGGCGTACTACCGCCAGGGCGGCATGGTGTTCGCGGCCGGCACGGTCGATTGGGCCTGGGCGCTCGACGACGTGCGGGTGCCCGACCGGGTGGACCCGCGCATCCAGCGCGTCACCGCCAACGTGCTGCAAGCGTTCCGCGAGGGCGCGCCACCCGCTGAGTCATCGCCGGCCGCCTCGCGGCCGCTCTTCTTCGCGCTAGCCGCGGGCGCCCTCGCCGTCGCCCTCGTCGCCGTCTGGGCGGCCTGGATCGTGCAGCGCCGGTCCGCGGCGGCGTACAAGGACGAGTGGTAGCGAGGCACCACGCGCATGATGGACGCAATACCTCCAGCGCCGAGCTTGATCCCGAATCCGACCCGGGAGTTCCCGGACTCCCTCTCCCCCTGGGAGAGGGCTGGGGTGAGGGCGCTATCCTCGTCCCTCCCCCTCTCCCCCTGGGAGAGGGTTGGGGTGAGGGCGCGCCCCAGTAGCCCAACCGCCGGGCCGGATCCGACATGAACCGACAATCCAGCGACGACGCCCTCAGCCGCGGCGCGGCGCCGCCCGGCCTCTTCGCCCAGTTCGCCCGGCCCTCGGGGCCGCTGGGCCGGGTCGCCGGCTGGCTGATGGCGCGCACCGACGCCGACGACCGCTGGATCGTCGATCTCCTGGACGTGCAGCCCGACGACCGTGTGCTGGAGATCGGCTTCGGCCCGGGCGTGGCCATCGCGCTCCTGGCCGCGCGGGCCACGGCGGGCATCGTAGTGGGTGTGGACCCCTCCGACGTGATGGCCCAGCAGGCCGCGCGCCGCAACCGCGCCGCCGTCCGGGCGGGACGCGTGGCGCTCGCGCAGGGCAGCGCCACGGCGCTGCCGTTTGGCGCGGCGCAGTTCACCAAAGCCTGCGCCATCCACGCGCTCTACTTCTGGTCGCCGCTCGACGCGGCCCTGCGCGAGGCCTACCGAGTGCTCGCGCCGGGCGGCCTGCTCGTGCTCGCCGGGCGCACGCTGCGGCCGCACGCGAGCCGCTTCGATCCTTCGCGCTACGGCCTCAGCGACGCGCAGCTCGGCGCGATCGTGGCTGGACTGGAGACAGCCGGCTTCGACGACGTCACGGAGCAGCGGCGCGACCTGGGCCGCGAGACGATCGCCGCGCTCCTAGCGCGGCGGTAGCCTCCTGACGCCTCACGACTCGGCCGAAGTCGGCCCGGTCGGCTGATAGCGGACGGCGGACGGCGGACGGCTGAGCACTCGTCGCACGCGGTGCCAGGCCTCCATAAGCCCGCCCGGCAGCAACAGTACCACCAGGATGAACAGCGCGCCGAAGACGATGAGGTGTAGCTCCACGAGCTGTTGCGCCAGCAGCTCGCTCACCACGACGTAGAAGAAGGCGCCGATCACCGGCCCAACGACGGTGCCCACGCCGCCAATGAACACCGCCAGCAGCGGGTCGAACGTCCACAGCGGGCTGAACGGTCGATACAGATAGTAGCTCACGTCATGGTAGGCGAAGACCGCGCCCGCCAGGCCCGCGAACAGCGCGCTGATGACCAGCGCGGCGATCTTGTGGCGCAGCGCGTCCACGCCCGTCGCCTGCGCGGCGTCCTCGTCCTCCCGCACTGCCACCATGCCCAGCCCCAGGCGCGAGTGGGCCAGCGCGTAGGTCGCCGCCACGGCGCACGCGGCCACCGCCAGCGCCACCCAGTAGCGCGGCTGCAAGCTGTAGTCGATCAGCTGGCTGGTGGGCAGCGCGCTGACGTTCGGCTGCGTGTTCGTCACCGTGATGCGGAGCATCTCGGCGAGCGCCAGCGTCCCGACCGAGAAGTAGACGCCGCGCAGGCGAAAGGTAGGCAGGCCGATGGCCAGCGCGATGACGACGCCGGCCGCCGCGCCCGCGACGAACGCCAGTGGCAGCGGCCAGCCGGCGAGCCAGGTGACCCGCGCCACGAGCGCGCCGGTGCCGAAGAACGCGGCGTGGCCGAGGTTCACCTGGCCCGCGTAGCCCCCGAGCACGTTCCAGCTCGCCGCCAGCGCGACGTACAGAAACACCTGGAACAGCAGGTTGAGCAGGTCGTCGCGCGGCGCCACGAGCGGCACCACCGCCAGCGCCACGACGACCGCCGCGCCCCCCGCCACCGCCCGCCAGTTCGCTCCGATCACGCTTCTCTCCACCTCTCGCCGGCAGTGCAGGAGCGCTCCCCTGCCGGGGGCTGCTCCTTCCCCTCGTCCCCGGGGGTGCAGAGCGTTCCCCTGCCGGGGGGCGTGGGGGGTGTCCCCCAACCTACCCCTCATCCTCATTACCGGGGGTGTGGGGGTGTCCCCCACATAACCTCCTTGCCCCTCTTTCCCCTATCGGCTCCTGCCGAACAACCCCTCCGGCCGGACCAGGAGCACCACGACGAACAGCACCAGCCCCACCAGCTCGCGGTACGAGCCGCCATTCGGGATCAGCGTCACCAGCGATTCACCCACGCCCAGCAGCAGCCCGCCAACAAAGGTGCCGAACACGCTGCCCAGGCCGGCCAGCACCACCACGATCAGCGCCTTCAGCGTCCAGTCCAGGCCGATGCCCGGCGACACCGTGAAGCCGACCGTGACCAGCGTGCCCGCCACGCCGGCGAGCGCCGTCCCGAGCGCAAAGGCGATCAGGTAGGTGCGGCGCACGTTGATGCCGACGAGCGTGGCGGCTTGCCAGTCCTCGGCCGTGGCGCGAATGCCCTTCCCGAGATAGGTGCGCGTCAGGAACAGGTGCAGGCCGACGATCACCGCCAGCGCCACGGCGAGGTTGCCCAGCCGGTCGAGCGGCAAGTTGACGGCGCCCAGACGAACGACGCTGCCGGCGTAGCTCGGCGTGATGCCGCGCTCGTCGGCCGTCCACAGACGGATGGCCAGGTTTTCGAGCACCAGCGCCAGCCCGAAGCCGATCAGCAGGGAGTTCTTGATCTTCGTCTCCTCGTCGAAGCGAGTCAGCGGGCGGAACAGCGCCAGTTCCAGCGCCAGCCCGATCACGAACAGCGCCGGGCCGACCACCAGCAGCGAGGCGAACGGGTCGACGCCGTACAGCGTGAACAGCCAGAAGCTGCCGTAGCCGCCGAGCATCAGCAGGTCGCCGTGGGCGACGTTCAGCACCTTCATCACGCCGAAGACGAGCGACAGCCCGGCCGCGGCCAGGCCGTAGAGCGCGCCCACGAGCACCCCGAAGACGAGGCTCTGAGCGAAAGCCTCCGGCGTTACCGTCACGCGGCCCCTCCCGCCTCGGCCTCGCCCACCGTCGGCGGCACGACCGTGCCCGCGGTCCCGACGACGGCGCCCAGGTACGCCTCGCGCACGTTCGGATCGTGCAGCAGCACGTCGGCCCGATCGTGCCGCACGACGCGGCCGTTTTCGACGACGTAGCCACGCGTGGCCAGGCGCAGCGCCGCCCGCGCGTTCTGCTCGACCAGCAGCACGGTGACGCCCTGCGCGTTGATCTGGTGGATTACCTCGAAGATCGCCTCGACTACGACTGGTGCCAGCCCGAGCGACGGCTCGTCGAGCAGCAGCAGGCGCGGCCGCGACATCAGCGCCCGCCCAATGGCGACCATCTGCTGCTGCCCGCCCGACAGCGTGCCCGCCAGCTGCCGTCGCCGCTCGGCCAGGATCGGGAAGACCTCGTAGACCCAGTCCAGCGCGCGGCGGCGCTCGGCGCGCGCGCGCCCCGGATAGGCGCCCAGCTCCAGGTTCTCCAGCACCGTCATCGTGCCGAATAGCCGTCGTCCCTCCGGCACGAGCGCCAGGCCCAGCGCGACGCGACGGTGCCCCGGCTCGCGCTCGACGCGGCGGCCCGCCAGGCTGATCGTGCCGCGCGTCGGCTGCAGCAGCCCTGCCAGCGTGCGCATGATCGTCGTCTTGCCGGCGCCGTTCGGCCCGATCATCGCGACGATCTCGCCGGCCGCCACGTCCAGCGAGATGCCCCACAGCGCCTGCAAGTCGCCGTACGACACGTCCAGGTCGCGGCACTCCAGCATGCTTGGGCCAGTCCTGAGAGCTGAGAGCTGAGTGCTGAGTGGGTCGCGGGCATCGTTACTCATCACTCGCTACTCATCACTCATTGCTCGGGTAGGGCAGGGGCTCGCCCCCTGCCGCCCGGTCGGCGCGACGCTCCGTTACGGATCGCTCAGCCGCGGGCTCCGGCTGGATTACCCCACTGGCCGCCGCCGTGAACGGCGCGCCTAACCCTGTCCGCTGGCCGGCCGTTCACGGCGGCGGCCAGATCAACCGTGTCCCCAACCTAGTCGCTCAGATAGTTGCCGCGGCCCAGGTACGCCTCGACCACTTGCGGGTCGGCGATGACGGCGGCCGGCGGCCCGTCCGCGATCTTTTGGCCCGCGTTCAGCACGGCCACGCGGTCGGAGATGCCGAGCACCGCCTGCATGATGTGCTCGACCATGATGACGCTGATGCCCCGGTCGCGGATCCGGCTGATGAGGTCCATGGCCCCCGCCGTCTCGGTGGGGTTGAGGCCCGCCATCATCTCGTCGAGCAGCAGCAGCCGCGGCCGCGCCGCCAGCGCCCGCGCCAGCTCCAGCCGCTTGCGGTCCACGAGTGTGAGGCCCGCGGCCAGCGTGTCGGCGCGGCCCGCCAGGCCCACGAACTCGAGCAGCTCCTCCGCCTCGGCAGCGCCCCGCGCCAGGTCGTGGGCCGGCGCGGCGCCGTAGGCGCGGCCGACCAGTACGTTCTCGCGGGCCGTCATCTGGGCGAACGGCCGCACGAGCTGAAAGGTGCGCGCGATGCCCCGGCGGCACGTCTCGACGGGCCGGCAGCCGGCGAGCTGCACGCCGTCCAGACAGACGCTGCCGCCGTCGGGGCGGTAGTAACCGGTCAGGACGTTGAAGAAGGTCGTCTTGCCCGAGCCGTTCGGCCCGATCAGCCCGACGATCTCCCGCTCGCCCACGGTCAGGTCGACGCCGCCGAGCGCCTGCAGCCCTCCGAACGCCTTGCGGAGCCCCCGCACCTCGAGTAGAGCGGAGTGCTGAGGGCTGAGTGCTGAGTGGGTAGCCTCCTGCGTCATCGCTCAGCGTCCGCAAGCCGGCGGTCGGGCGGGCACCAGGATGCCGCGAATCGTGGCTGCTGAGCGCTCGGCACTTTCGACTCGGCCGTCGCTAACGCTGATTGAACGGGACGGCCGGGTAGGCCAGCGGCGCCGATTGCTGCTCGCGTGGCCAGACGAGCTGCGACTGGCCGTTCTGCCACTGCGTGATGATCGTCTCGATGACGCCGGTGCCGTCGGGATTGAACTTCACCGGGCCGATCACCGTGTCCTTCAGGTCGGTGGCCGCGAGCGCGTCGCGGATCGCTGGGCCGTCGACCTTGCCCGCGCGGTGGATCGCGTCGGCCAGGATCTGCACGAGCGCGTAGGACGGGCCGGTGAGCACGTCCGCGGGCCGGTTGAACTTCGCCTGGTACTTCGCGTTCAGCTCGGGCACGCCCGGGAACTTCGCCGCGTGGTGCCAGCCCGGCATGTGCGCAACGTAATCCCCGTCCTTCCCCAGGTTCTGGCTCCAGCTCGGGTCGTCGGGCGCGCGCACCAGCATGACGAACTTGGGGTTCCAGTCCAGCTCCTTCATCTGCTTGACGATCGTCATGCCGTCGGGCGGGTTCGGCATCCCGAGCAGCGCGTCGGCGTTGGCCGACTTCGCCCGCAGGATCGCATCCGAGAAGTCCTTGGCGCCCGGCGCGTACTCCTCGTCGAGGGCGATCTGCGCTCCGGCCCGCTGGGCGCTCTCGGTGTAGTACTTCGCCATCTCCAGGCCCCAGTCCGTCTTCTCGTGGAAGATCGCGTAGCGCTGCGGCCGGTCGCTCTGCGGGATCGCGCTGAGCATGTCGAACGTCGCGCGCGCGATGTCGGGCGACTTCGGGAACGGCGAGAAAAGGTACTTCAGGCCGCGCTCGTGGATCTGGTACAGGCCGAAGGCGATGCCGAGATACGGAATCTTGTTCTTGTCGCCGATCGCCGCGCCCGCCGCGTGCAGGTCCGAGCCGCCGCCGCCCAGGTACGCGACGACCTTGTCCGACGAGTTGAGCGACTCGAGCCGCTGCACGGTCTTCGCCGGGTCCGACTCGTCGTCGAGGATCTTCAGCTCCAGGGGGCGGCGCACGCCCCCCACGTCCACGCCGCCCGCGGCGTTGATGTCGTCCACGGCGAACTCGTAGCCGGGACGAATCTGGCCGCCCAGTGAGGCGTAGCGCCCGGTGAGCGGCACCACGGCGCCGATCTTGATCGGCTCGCCGCTCGCTGCTTGCTGGCCCGTGCCCGCGGCCGGCGCGGCGGGCCGGGTGTTTTGTGGGCTGCAGGCGAGGAGTAGCCCGATCAGCACAACGCTCAGCGACGAAATAACCGAGTGGGTACGTTTCATGCTTCGGACTCCTAGCAAGCGGAAAAGGCTCGCTGCAGCCGCGCGAATCAGGCTGCCAGCGCATTGGCTCGCGCGCTTGCGCCTATCGTACGTCAACTCAAGCGTGCCGCTCAAGCATGCGGAAAAGTCCACGAAACTTGGCTTTGCCGGGTCCGGCGCCTTGGTATTGGCTAATCTGCTAGCTCACAATATCATTCGGGTAGCAGGTGCCCAGCTTGCGGAGGGAGGGGCGGGTCCTGGTGATCGAGTCGACGCCGGTGCCTTCGGAGCGCCCCGCACGGCGCGGCGCGGGGGGCGCGCCCCGCGAAACCGCGGTGCTGGTCGTGCAGCTTGCCGACCGGCGGCTCGCCATACCGAGCGCCGTGGTCGAGCGGGTGCTGCCGATGGCCGAGCTGACGCCACTGCCCGACCCCCCGCCCGGGATCGTCGGCCTGCTGAACGTCGCCGGCGCAACGCTGCCGGTGGTCGATCCGCGCCCGCGCCTGGGCCTCAGCACCCCGGCCGTGCGGCCCGATCAGCACCTCGTGCTCGTCGCCGCCCCCACACCCTATCTGCTCTGGGTGGACCGCGTGGAGACGCTGACCGTCGCGCCGGTCGAGACGCTGGCCGTCGGCGCCGGGGACGAGGCGCGCGGGGTCGCGCGTCTGGGCGCGGCCGCGGTGCCCCTGTTGGCGGTCGATCGGCTGGCGCCCGCGCCGGCCGCGGCCGCGCGGAAGCCGGTCTGATGTGCGCCGCGTCCGCGCGGCCGCGCGCCGCCCAGCTGGACCCGCCGTTGCGTCCCTCCTACTTGCAGCTCGTGGAGCAGCACTACGGGCTGCACCTGACTCCCCACCAGGCGCGCGATCTCGACGCGGCGGTCCGGGACCTGCTACCCGAGGCGGGAGTCGCCAACGCGGCTGCGCTCTACGACCTGCTGGCCGCGGGCGGCCGCCCCGATCTACTGGAGACGCTCGCCGCGCGGCTGACCGTGGGCGAGACGCATTTCTTCCGCATCGGGCCGCAGATCGACGCGCTCCGGCAGATCGTCCTGCCGGACGTGCTCGCGCGCCGCGCGCCGCCACGCCGCCTGCGCCTGTGGTCGGCGGGCTGCTCCAGCGGCGAGGAGACCTACACCCTCGCTATTCTCGTGCGCGAGGCGCTCACGGATGCCGACGCCTGGCAGGTCGATCTGGTGGGAACGGATATCAGCCGCCCGGCGCTGGCCGCCGCGCGCCGCGCCGTCTACGGCGAGTGGTCGTTCCGCGGCACGCCGCAGGCGGTTCGCGGCCGCTACTTCCAGGCCGAGGGCAGCCACTGGCGGCTCGACCGCTCGATCCGCGAGATGGCGCGCTTCGCCTACCTGAACCTCGCGGCCGACGCGACCACGTGGCAGGCCGTGGTGGGGACCGACCTGGACGTGATCCTCTGTCGGAACGTCACGATTTACTTCGGCCGCGAGGCGGCCCAGGCGCTGTACGCGCGGCTGGCCGCCGCGCTGGCGCCCGGCGGCTGGCTGGTGCTCGGCCCCTCGGACCCGGCCCCCGAGCTGGCCGCCGGGCTCGATTGGGTCTTCGCGCCGAACGCGGTGCTGTGGCGACGGCCGCTGCCGGAGCCGCCCGCGAGTGAGCCGGCCGCCACGTCCGCCCTGGCGCCCGCCCCGCGCCGGCCGCCGCCCGCTCCCCGCCGCGTGCCCTCCACGCTCGACCGGCGACGCCGGGCGCTCGCCACGCCAGCGGCGCCCCGCGCGGCCTCGGCCACGCCGCCTCCGGTGGCGCGGGCCGCGGCGGGCGGCTCCGCCGCGGCCCGCCGGGCGGCGCTCGCTCGCCGCGTCGCCGCCGCGCCCCTCGACGCCGACGCCCAGCTGCAGCTCGGCCTGCTGGACCTGGACGACGGCGCGGCGGAGCGGGCGCTGGGCAGCCTGCGTCGGGCGGCGTTTCTGGCCCCCGACAGCGCCCTCGCCCACTACAGCCTGGGGCGCGCCTGGCAGCGTCTGGGCGACGCCGCCCGCGCGCGGGCGGCGCTGCTGCACGCGCGCCGGCTGCTCGCGGCCGTCGCGGATACGGCCCCCGTCGCCGGCGGACACGACCTCCCGGCCGGCGAGCTACGCGCCGCCGTCGAGGCCGAGCTGCGCGTGCTGGACGGCGTGCCGTCGCCTCACGGCGAGGACCGCCGATGAGCCGAGACGGGCCACCCGACGCCGCCGAGCGCGCGGCCGAGGCGCAGGCGGCCGCCATCCTGCGGGAGCGAGCGCGCCGGCTGGCCCTGGCGCCGGTCGTCACGCCGCGCGCCGACGTGGTCGAGGCGCTGACGTGTCGCGTCGGGGAAGAGCAATACGCCGTGCCGCTGGCCGCGCTGCGCGGGCTGGAGCGCGCGGCCGGGCTGACGCCGCTGCCGTGTACGCCGCCGTTCGTCGCGGGCCTCCTCAACGTGCGGGGCGAGGTCGTCGCGGTGCTCGACCTGGGCGTGGCGCTCGGCCTCCGCGCGGCACCGGCGGCCGGCGGGGCCGGCCAGGTGCTCCTGGTGGAGACGGCGCGGGGGCGCGTGGGCCTGCTGGTGGACGAGGTGTTCGACGTGCGCCAGCTGTCGCGCGCGGCGCTGGCGCCCTCGCTGTCCCACCGCGACTACGCGGCGGGCGTGGCGGACGCGCGAACGGTGCTCCTCGCCGTCGACCGGCTGCTGGCCGACGGGCGCTTCGAGGTAGACGAGGACGTTCCCTGACGAGGAGGGACGCGCATGGCAGGCTGGGTGGTCAGGCGAGTCTCGACGACGTTGCGCGGACCCATGCCCCGCCACTGGCGGGTGGCGGGCCTGTCGCGCCGGGGCGGCCGATGAAACCGCTGCGCGACCTGGCGCTGCGCTGGAAGCTGCTAGCCGCGTTCGCGCTCGTGCTGGCGATCGTGGTGGCGCTGAACGCCTACGTCTACCAGCGCTCGATCAACACTCTTCAGGCGCGAGCGGCTGTAGAGCGCTCCCGTCAGGCCATCGCGTCCAGCTCCGACCTGCTGGAAGCGTTATTGAATATGGAGACCGGGTATCGCGGGTTCCTCATCACCGGCGTCGATGAGTTTCTGGAGCCGTACAATCAGGGGCGGCAGGAGTATCAGACCGCGCTGGAGCGCGTGAAGCAGGCCGCGGCAGATGATCCCGAGCAGCTGCGCCGCTGGCAGGATGTGGACCAGCGGGTAGCAGCCTGGCAGCGGGAGGTGCTCGACCCCGGCATCCAGCTCCGTCGCGACGTAAACCAGGGGACGAGCACCTACGACAGCGTCATCCGGTTCGAGGCGCTCGGCGTGGGCAAGCGCTACTTCGACGGCTTGCGCGCGGTCATCAGAGACGCGCAGAGCGCCGAGAGCGCCCTCCTGCAGCAGCGCGACGCGCGCGAAACCGAGGCCAGCGAGCGCCTGCACTGGGTGATCGTGGGGGGCACGCTCGCCGCGGTGCTCGCCGGGGCACTGGTCGCCATCGGGCTGGCGCGCTGGCTCGCCGGGGCGATGGGGCGGCTCGGGCGCGCGGCAGCGGGTATCGCGGCGGGCGACGTGGACCAGCGGATCGACCTCCGCTCGAAGGACGAGATCGGCCAGCTGGCCGACTCCTTCCGGGCAATGGTGGCCTACCTGCGCCGCATGGCGAGCGTCGCCAACAGCATCGCGCAGGGCGACCTGACGCGCGAGGTCCAGCCCCAGTCGGCCCACGACGCGCTCGGCGTCGCCTTCGCCAGCATGGTGACGAACCTGCGCGAGCTGACGGGCGCGCTGCAGGCCGCGGCGCGCGATCTGGCCAGCGCCAGCAACGAGATCCGCGTGGCGGTGTCGCAGCAAACGTCGGGCGCCGCCGAGCAGTCCGCGGCCATCACCCAGACGACGGCGACGGTGGACGAGGTGAAGGCGTCCGCCGACCAGGCCAGCGGGCTGGCGGTGGTAGTGTCGGACACCGCCCAGCAGGCGAACCGCGTCGCCGCCGATGGGGTGGAGGCCGTGGCCAACGCCACGGCCGGCATGGGGACGATTCGGGAGCAGGTGCAGTCCATCGCCGACGACATCCTCGCGCTCTCGGAGCAGTCGCAGCAGATCGGGGACATCATTACCACGGTCGGCGACCTGGCCGACCAGTCCAACCTGCTGGCGCTGAACGCCGCGATCGAGGCCGCGCGCGCGGGCGAGCACGGCAAGGGGTTCGCGGTGGTGGCCGCCGAGATTCGCGCGCTGGCCGAGCAGTCGAAGGCCGCCACGGCCCAGGTGCGGACCCTCCTGTCCGACATCCAGCGCGCGACCAACGCCGCCGTGCTGGCCACCGAGCAGGGCACCAGCGGCGTCGATCACGGCGTGCAGCTCACGGCGCAGACCGGGCGCACGATCGACGAGCTGGCCCGAGTGATTCAAGACACCGCGCGCTCGGCGCAGCAGATCGCCGCCGCCGTGCGCCAGCACTCGGTCGGCATGGAGCAGATCGCCGCGGCGATGGCGAACATCAACCAGGTGACCAGTCAGAGCCTGGCGGCCACCACGAACACGCAGCAGGCCGCGGAGCACCTGTCCGATCTGGCTGCTCGGCTGGACGGGCTCGTCGCCCGATATCAAGTGTGAGGGCGGGAGGCGTGACGGAAGCCGATCCTCGCTGGCAGCAGCTGCGCGCGGCGTTCAGCGCCGAGCTTGACGAGCGTGTGCGCGAGCTAAACCAGCTCTTGCTGCGGCTCGAACGCGGCGAGGCGGTCGGCGCGGCGCGCGCCGAGACGTTCGACGCCCTGTTCCGCGAGGCCCACAGCCTGAAGGGCGCCGCCCGCGCCGTCGGCCTCGGGGACGTGGAGCGTTTGGCGCACGCGCTGGAGTCCGCGCTGGGCACGGCGCGGGCCGACCCGGCGACGCCCGGCCCCGCGTGGTTCGACGTCGTCTACCGCGCGGTGGACACGCTCGCGCCGCTCTATCGCGCCGCCCTGGCGGGCCGCGGTACGGACGGCGTGGACCTGCCCGCCACGCTCGACGCCCTCGAGGCCGCCCCGGCCCCCGCGCCCGCCAAGCCGCCGGAGCTGCCCGGCGCCGCGGCGGCCCCGCCGCCCGAGTCGCCCGCTGGCGCGGCCCCGGCGGAGCGCGCGGCAGCCGCCGCGCCGGCAGGCGGGGCGCCCGCGGCATCGGTGCCCCCGGCGTCGCCCATCCCGCCGGGCGCCGAACCGCCCGCGGCGCTCACTGGCGAGCCGTCCCCGACGCTGAGCCACCGGCCCCCGCCCGAGGGCCTGGGGGCGCCAGCGGCGGCCCCGCCCGATCGCGCGGCGCCCCCCATGCCCGACGCGGGGGGCGGGGCGGTCGCGCCGGCGGCCGAGAGCGTGCGCGTGGCCGTGGACAAGCTCGACGCCCTGCTCGCCGCCGCGGGCGAGCTGACCGTGGCGCACATTCGCGTTCGCCAGCGGCTGAGCGAGGTGGCGGCCATGCGCGACGAGCTGCAACGCTGGCGCCGCCAGCGCCGCACCGAGCGCCGCCTGCGCACGCGCCTCCAGCGCGCGCTGCCGGTCGCCGAGCAGATCGACCGCCCGAGCGCGCAGGCGCTCGCGGCGCTGCTGCGCTTCGACGAGCGAGCCGAGCGCGTGACCCAGGCGCTGCTGGAGCGCACGGAGCAGTTCGTCGCCCGCCTGCGCGACGATACGGCGCAGCTCGGCCTCGTCGCCCGCGCCATCGAGGACGACGTGCTGGCCGTCCGGTTGCTGCCCATCGCCACGCTCTATGGGCCGTTCGAGCGCCTGGTGCGCGACCTGGCCCGCCACCAGGGCAAGGAGGTCCACCTGGTGCTGGAGGGCGGCGCCACGGAGATCGACCGCAAGATCATCGAGCAGGTGCGCGATCCGCTCATGCACATGCTCCGCAACGCCGTGGACCATGGCATCGAGCTGCCGGCGGCCCGCGCGGCGCTGGGCAAGCCGCGCGCCGGCACGATCCGGCTGGCCGCGTCGCAGCGCGGCGGCACCATCGAGATCGCGCTGGCGGACGACGGCGGCGGCCTGGACCCCGCCCGGCTGCGCGAGACGGCCGTCGCCAAGGGGATTCTCACGCGCGCGGAGGCGGACACGCTGAGCGACGCCGCGGCGCTCGACCTGATCTTCCGGCCCGGCTTCTCCACGAGCGCGGTCATCACCGAGACCTCCGGGCGCGGCGTGGGCATGGACGTCGTGCGCACGCAGCTCGAGCGCCTCCAGGGCCGGGTGGTGGTCAGCAGCGAGCCGGGGCGCGGCACCGAGTTCACGTTGACCGTGCCGCTGACGCTCGCCACGACCCGCGCCGTCCTGGTGGAGCAGGGCGGTCTGGTGTACGCTATCCCGTCGGCGCTCGTCCAGCGGAGCGGGCGCGTGCGCGAGGCCGAGCTGCGTTGGCTGGAGGGGCGCCGCGCCACGGCGATCGACGGCCAGCCGGTGCCGGTGGCCGAGCTGGGCGTGGTGCTGGAGCGCCCGGCGACGGCGCCCAACGGCCTCCCCGCCGAGAGATGGCGGCCCTTCGTCGTGCTCGCTCAGGGCCAGCGGCGCCTCGCGGTCCTCGTGGACGCCCTCGTCGGCGAGCAGGAGATCGTCGTCAAGCCGCTGGCCTGGCCGCTGCGCCGCGTGCGCAACGTCGGCGGCGCCGCCGTGCTCGGCTCGGGCCAGCTCGTCGCCATCTTGAACCCGGTGGACCTGCTGCGCACCGGCTTGCGGCAGGCGGCGCAGGCGCCCGCGAGTCCAGCACCGCGCGCCACAGCCGCGCCCGCGGGCAATGGGGCGGCCGGCCGCCGCGCCCGCCTGCTCGTCGTGGACGATTCGCTGACGACGCGCATGCTGGAGCGCAGCATCCTCGAAGCGGCAGGCTACGAGGTCCTGGTGGCCGGCGACGGCGCCGAGGCGCTCGACGTGCTGCGGCGCGAGCCGGTCGACCTCGTCGTGTCGGACGTGGACATGCCCCGGCTCGACGGCTTCGGCCTGACGAGCGCGATTCGCCGCGACGAGGCCCTGCGACGGCTGCCCGTCGTGCTCGTCACCTCGCTCGCCGCCCAGGAGCACCGCGAGCGCGGCGTCGCGGTCGGCGCCGACGCTTACCTCGTCAAGAGCGGCTTCGATCAGGTCCAGCTGGTCGAGACGGTCGGCAGGCTGCTGTGAGGCTCGACCCGCCCCGCCCCGCCTCGCCGCGCCGGACGCGCGTGCTCGTGGTCGACGACTCCCCGACCCAGCGCGCGATCCTCGTCGCCCTCCTGGCCAGCGACCCCGAGCTGGAGGTGGTGGGCTGGGCCGCCAACGGCGAGGAAGCGGTCCGCGCCGCCGCTCGCCTGAGGCCCGACGTCATCACCATGGACCTCCGTATGCCCGTCATGGACGGGCTGGAGGCCACGCGCCGTATCATGCACGAGACGCCGACGCCGATCGTCATGGTCACGGCCAGCGCGTCCGGCCGGGACCGCGACCTGGCGTTCGCCGCGCTGGACGCCGGGGTGCTGGCCTTCGTGCCGAAGCCGGCGCTCGCCGCGGCCGGCGGCCCCGCCGCGGACGACCTGGTGCGCACCGTCAAGAGCATGGCGGCGGTGAAGGTCATTCGTCGCTGGGCGCCGGAGCGCCTGACGCATCCGCCGGCCGCCCTCCCGGCCGCGCCCGCCCCGGCCCACGGGCGCCCGCCGGCCCTCGTCGCCATCGGCGCGTCGACCGGCGGCCCCCAGGCGCTGCACGAGATCCTGACGCGGCTGCCGGCGACCTTCCCGCTGCCGATCGTCGTCGTGCAGCACATCGCCGAGGGCTTCGCCGCGGGCCTGGTGGACTGGCTGCGCCCGCTGTGCGCCCTGCCGATCCAGCTCGCCACGCCGGGCGCCGCGCTCGACCGTCCGGCGGTCCACGTAGCGCCGACGGGGCGGCACCTCGTCGTGCGCGGGCGCGCGCTGGCGCTCTCGGACGAGGCGCCGGTGTCCGGCCACCGCCCGTCGGCCACGGTGCTCTTCCGCTCCGTGGCCCAGGAACACGGCGGCCGGGCGATCGGCGTGCTGCTCAGCGGCATGGGCGACGACGGCGCCGCGGGGCTGCGCGACCTCAAGCGGGCCGGCGGCGTGACGATCGCGCAGGACGAGGCCTCGTCCGTCGTCTTCGGCATGCCGGCGGTCGCCATCGGCATGGGCGTTGTCGATCACGTCCTGCCGCCGTCCGCCATCCCGGCGCTGCTCGCGCAGCTGGCCGCGGGGCGGGCCCGGGGGTAGCGATGGACGCCTGGGCGTACCTCGACGAGTTTCGCGCCGAGGCCGAAGAGCATCTCCGCGCCCTCGACGACCAGCTCCTGCAGCTGGAGCGCGACCCCGCGGACCCAGCGCCCATCCGCGCGATGTTCCTGTCGGCGCACACGATCAAGGGCGGCGCGGCGATGCTCGGCCTCGCCGACGTGCAGGGCCTGGCCCACGCGATGGAGGACGAGCTGGGGCGCCTGCGCGATCGCGGCGCCGCCCTGGACCCCGCCAGCGCCGACCTGTTGTTCCAGGCCACCGATGTGCTGCGCGATCTCGTCGCCCGCGCCACCCCCGACGCGCCCTCCGACGACCCCCGTATCACGCCGCTCGTAACCGCCCTGCGCGCGAGGGCTCGGGGCGGGGCCGGGGGGAACAGTGGGCCAACGCCGACCGCCGCGGGCGCCGCGCGGCCCCCTTCCCCCGCACCCCTATCCCCCGCGCCGCGCGCGTTGCTCGTGGAGGACTCGCCCACCGTGCGTATGCTAGAGTCCATGTTGCTCACCGAGGCCGGCTACACGGTCGAGGCGCTCGCCGACGGCGCCGAGGCGCTGGCACGGGCGCTGCGGGAGCCGTATCACCTGCTGGTTACGGGAATCGAGACGCGCGGGCTGCGGGGCCTGGACCTGGCGGCCGCGTTGCGGCAGCAGGGCCGCGGCGCGGCGCTGCCGATCATCGTGATGAGCAGCGACGAGAACCCCGTCAACCGCGAGCGCGCCGCCGCGGTCGGCGTCCAGGCGTACATTCGCAAGGGCGCCTCCGGGGAGCGGCGGCTGCTGGAGGCGGCCCGCGAGCTGTTGCCGCGGCATGAGGAGTAAGGTGCAGTTCTTTGTCGTCGACCTGGAGTTCAGCGGCTTCGTGCCGGGCTACCATGAGATTCTGGAGATTGGGGCCGTCGCGCTCGACGCCGAATACGCCGTGCGCGAGGAATGGGCGATGCGCGTGGCCGCCGAGCACCCCGAGCGGGCGAGCGACTGGGTGCGCGCGCACCAGCAGCACCTGCTGGCGGGCGGCACGCCCCTCGCCGAGGCGATCCCGGCGTTCGTGCGCTGGGTCGAGGCGTTGCGGGGCGAGGACACGGCGCTCTACGTGGGCTGGACCTGCGGCGCGGACCTGGAGCACCTGGAGACCGCCTACCGCACCTGCGATCTGGCGTCGCCCTTCCACTACCGGCACGTCGAGCTGAACAGCGTCGTCGTCGGCCGGCTGGGGCTGCCCTGGGACTACGATCACAGCGCCGCCCGTCGCCTGCTCGGCGTCCCCGGCGCTGGCTCCCACGTCGCGCTGGCCGACGCGCGCGAGGCCGCCGCGGTCTTTCAAGCGGTCATGCGCTGGCCCGTCGTGCGCCCCGAGGGTATCCTCAGCGCCGAGCCCGAAGGCGGGGCGTCCCCGGACGCGACCGCGCCCGCCACTACCTGATCGCCGCCCACCCGCCTCCCACTTTCTCCCACCGGGCGCTGCCGCTTCCGCCCGGGGCCGCGCGCCGCCCGCCGGCCGCGCCCCCGGGCTACCCTCGCACGGCCTGAGCGCCGTTTGCGCGCCAGGCGAGCAGCCGATGTGTCGTAGGGCGGCTCTCGTGGCCGCCACCCCGTCGCCAGCGACTGTTCACCGAAGCTGCAAGCCGCTGTAGCGGGCGCCAGGAAGACGGACCCGCGAGCATCTGTTCACCGCTTATGGTGCGCCCGGCGCGTAATGGCGCGAGTGCGCGAATCAAATCTTACGCGGGGTCCAACCTTGCCGCTCGCGGAAGGGGGTGCCTAGAATGTGGCACGTTGTGGATAACTGTGGGGATAAGTGGAAGGGCGGTGGATAACCGACGGTGTTCCTCGGCGAGTTCGAGCACAGCCTGGACGATAAAGGGCGTCTGGCCATTCCGGCAAAGTTTCGCCCGGAGCTCGGCCAGGGGCTCGTCCTCACCCGAGGACTCGACCGCTGCTTGTTCGCCTGGCCCATGGCCGAGTGGCAGATCGTCGCCGACAAGCTCGGCCGGCTGTCGCTGATGCACGCCGAGGCCCGCCGGCTCCAGCGCCTGCTGTTCGCCGGCGCCGTCGACACGCAGCTCGACCGCTTGGGCCGAGTGCTGGTGCCGGCGTTCTTGCGCGGCTACGCCGGGTTGCAAGACGCCGTCGTCGTGGCCGGCGTCCTGAATCGCATTGAGATCTGGGATCGCAGCCAATGGGCCGAGGAGCGCACGGCCGCCGAGGAGCACAGCGCCGAGCTGGCCGAGCACCTCTCGGAGCTGGGACTCTAGTGAGTGCTGCGTTGCCAGTGCTGGGCCCATCTCAGCACGCAGCACTCGCCACTCAGCACTCGCCGGTGCTGTACGCCGAGACGCTCGCAATTCTCGCGCCGCGACCGGGAGAACGGTATATTGATTGCACGGTCGGCGGGGGCGGGCACGCGGAGGGCGTGCTGCTCCGCTCCAGTCCAACCGGGCAGCTGCTCGGGCTGGATGCCGACCCGGCGGCGCTCGCTCGTGTCGAGGAGCGGCTGGCGCCGTTCGGCAGCCGTGTGCGGCTGTGCCACGCGAACTTCCGAGACGTGGGCCGCTGTGCCGCGGCGGCACGGTTCGCCGCCGTCGACGGCATCCTGTTCGACTTGGGGCTCTCGTCGGACACGCTGGAAGCCTCGGGCCGCGGCTTCTCGTTCCGCCGCGACGAGCCGTTGGACATGCGCTTCGATCCCACGACGGGCGAGCCGGCGGCCGCGTTGCTGGCGAATAGCAGCGAGGCCGCGCTGCGCGACGTCCTGTCGCGCTACGGTGAGGAGCCGGCGGCCGGGCGGCTGGCCCGCGCCCTCGTCGGGGCGCGCGAACGCGGACCGCTGCGGACGACGGGCGACCTGCTGGCCGTGGTGGAGCGCGTGCTCGGGCCGCCGCGCGGCCGCACGCACCCGGCGACGCGCACGTTTCAGGCGCTCCGCATCGCGGTAAACGATGAGCTAGAGAGCCTCCGCCTGGGGCTGGCGGCGGCCGTGGAGCTGCTCGCGCCGGGCGGCCGCTTGGTCGTCATTACCTTTCACTCGCTGGAGGACCGGATCGTCAAGCAGTTCTTGCGGACCGAGAGCGGCGGCGAGTGCCGCTGCCCCCCGGGCCTGCCCGTCTGCGTCTGCGCCCGGGCGCCGCGCCTCCGGCTGTCTACGCGCAAGCCCATCGTGCCATCCGAGGTGGAGATCGCTCGCAACCCGCGCGCGCGCAGCGCCAAGCTGCGCGCCGCCGAGCGCCTAGCGACGGAATCTGAAGGCGACACATGAGACACTGGTCGCAGCGCCACGCGCTCGCCGTCGACGACTGGGACGTCGAGGACGAGGAGCCGGAGCCGGAGGCGGAAGCCTCGGCCCGCGTCGGGCGCCCGCTGCGCGAGCGGCGCCGCGCCTGGGTGCCCCTCGGCATCCTCGGCTTCGGGCTGGCGCTGCTGCTGTACTCGATGCAGCTCGGCAGCTTCACCACGTCGGGCTACGACTTGCAGCGCCTGCACAGCGAGCGCGACGAGTGGCGCCAGCGCAACGAGCAGCTCGACCTGGAGCTGGCGAAGGTCCAGTCCCTGGCCTGGATCGAGGTGGAAGCGGTACAACGCCTGGGGATGCAGAAGGCGTCGCACGTCACCTATCTCGAGGTGCCCCCGGGCACGGCCGCCGCGCCGGACCAGGGGGCGAGCGCGACGGTGACGGCCGCGCCGAGCACCGAACCGGCGCACTCGGCGTTCGGCGACGTGCTGGCGCTGTGGCGCGGCCTGCTGGCGCAGCTCGTGCCGCCTATTGACGCGCGCCCGTAACGTTTCGCGATCTGGCCCACGAGATTCGTGACGAACGCTTGCCGCGGACACCCGTGTGCGCGTCGTTGAGCAGGGACCTGTGAGAGTCATCAGCGGCGAGGCAATCGCCTCGACCTGGCGCCTGTGGGTGCTCGGCATCGCCATCATGGCGTGCGCGAGCGTCGTGTTTGCTCGCCTGTACACCTACCAGGTGCTGGAGCACGATCGCTTCCAGAGCCTGGCCGACGACGAGCAGGTCGAGGACCAGATCATCCACCCTAAGCGCGGCGCCATCCTGGATACCGGCCGCCGCCCCCTCGCCATCAGCGTCATGTATGACAACCTGTATGCCTACGGTCCGGGCGTGAAGGACCCCGACGGCACGGCCGCCGCGCTCGCGCCGCTGCTCGAGATGCCCGTCCCGGAGGTGCGGGCGAAGATCGACCCGCAAAACCGCATCGCCTCGCTGATCCGGGGGCGCCTGCCCGCCAGCCTGAGCGCGAGCATCTCGGCACTGCACCTGCCCGGCATCTACCTCCAGCCCACGCCCTACCGCGACTACCCGGAGGGCAGCCTCGCCGCGCAGATCCTTGGCTTCATCGGGGTCGACGCCCACGGCCTGGCGGGACTGGAGCTGAGCTTCGACGACGAGCTGCACGGCGACGCGGGGCGCCTCATTAGCGCCCGCGACACCACCGGCCAGGAGATCGCCGTCGCCCGCCGCGAGTTCGTGCCGCCCCGCGACGGCGCCGACCTCGTGCTCACGATCGACCGCTACTTGCAGCGTGTCGCCGAGCGCGAGCTGGAGCGCGGCGTCCGCGAGAACAAGGCGGTGGGCGGCAAGCTGATCATCATGGACCCGACCACCGGCGCCATCCTGGCGGCGGCGAGCTACCCGACCTACAACGTGACGGAGCCGCCGCGCCCGGATCAGGCGGCGCTCCAGAAGCCAACCATCGTCACCGACGTGTACGAGCCGGGCTCGGTCGTCAAGCTCGTGACGATGAGCGGCGGGCTCGAAGAGGGCCTGGTCACGCCCGATACCACCGTCCAGGACAACGGCTCGGTGCTGGTGGACGGCGTGCGGATCAGCAACTGGGACCACGCGGGCCACGGCCTGGAGACGATGCGCGAGGTGCTCATCAACTCGGCCAACGTTGGCGCCGCGTTCGTCAGCCGCACGCTCGGGCCCGACCGCTTCTACAAGTATTTCGACCTGTTCGGCTTCGGCCAGCCGACCGGCGTGGGCCTGCCGGGCGAGGCCGCGGGCAGCTACCGCACGCCCGCTGATCCGGGCTGGACGAACGTGGACCTGGCCACCAACTCGTTCGGCCAGGGCATGTCGGTGACGCCTTTGCAGATGATCACCGCCATCTCCGCGCTTGCCAACGACGGCGTGATGATGAAGCCGATGCTCGTGAAGGAGCTGCGGCGCGGCGACGAGGTCACGCCGGTCGAGCCCGAGGCGGTGCGCCGCGTCGTCTCGTCCCGCACCGCCGCGCAGATGACCGACATGATGATCTCGGTCTGGAAGCAGCCGGCGGCGATGCAGTACCGGATTCCGGGCTACACGATCGCGTCGAAGACGGGCACGGCCGACACCCCCACGGCGGGCGGCTACCAGTTGAACCGCACCTACGCGTCGCAGATCGGCTTCGGGCCGGCGAACAACCCGCGCTGGATCATGCTGGTCCGTATCGACGCGCCGGAGGCGCTCTACGGTGGCGCCGCGGCCACCCCGGTGTTCAAGGCGATGGCGGAGGAGCTGTTCACCCACCTGCGAATCCCCCCCGAGGAGCCGGTGCCCACGCCGACGCCCGCGCCCCGGAGCCCGAGCGGCGGCCCGGGGCCAGCCGTCGGGGGCCAGACGGCGGGAGCCCCGGCCCAGGCGCCGGTCGCCCGGCCGACGGCGGTGCCGCTGAACGGAGCGCGCCAATGACCATGCCCATCGCCGGCCCCCGGCGCCCGGCTCCCGATGCCCAGCTGGCCGGCCAGCGAGCGTTGGTCGTCGGGTTGGCGCGCGAAGGGACCGATCTGGCGCGCTACCTCGTCGCCGCGGGCGCGGACGTCTGCGTGACGGACCGGCGGCCGGCGACCGAGCTGACCGCGTCGCTGGACGGCCTGGAGGGGCTGCCCATCCGCTACGCGCTCGGCGGGCATCCACCGGCGCTGCTCGACGACCGGGACACGCTCTACCTGAGCCCCGGCGTGCCGCCCGAGCTGCCGCTGGTCGTCGAGGCGCGCCGGCGCGGCCTGGCGCTCAGCAGCGCCACGGAGCTGTTTCTGGCGCGCTGCCCGGCCCCCGTCGTGGGCATCACCGGCAGCAGCGGCAAGACCACCACGACCGCGCTCACGGGCGAGGTGTTCCGCCGCGCCGGCCGCACCGTGTTCGTGGGCGGCAACATCGGCGTGCCGCTGCTCGGCCGCTTGCCCGAGATCACGCCCGCGGCCTGGGTCGTGCTGGAGCTGAGCAGCTTCCAGCTCGAGCCGCTCCGGCGCAGCCCCCACGTCGCGGCCATCACCAACATCACCCCCAACCACTTGGACCGCCACCCCAGCATGGAAGCCTATACGGCCGCGAAGTACCAGATCGTCGCCCACCAGCAGCCCGCCGATTGGGCCGTGCTGAACGCCGATGACCCGCTCGCCGCGGCGGCGCCCGGCGCCGCGCGTCGCCTGCGGTTCAGCCTGGCCGGGCCAGTCGAGGGCGCCTACCTGGCCGACGACTGGCTCGTGGTACGGCGCGGCGGGCGGGAGACGCGGGTGGCCCCGCGCGCCGTGCTGCGGCTGCTCGGCCGCCATAACCTGGCGAACGCCCTCGCCGTGTGCGCCATCGCCGCCGCGGCCGGCATCCCGCCGGAGGCCGTCCGCGCCGCGCTGGCCGAATTCCCCGGCGTCCCTCACCGCCTGGAGATCGTGGGTGAGGTGGACGGTGTGCGCTACGTGAACGACTCGATTGCCACGTCGCCGGAGCGCAGCATCGCCGCCCTGGAGAGCTTCGACGCGCCGATCGTGCTCCTGGCCGGCGGGCGCGACAAACACCTGCCTTGGGACCGCTGGGCGGCGGTCGTCGCGCGACGGGTGCGCCACCTCGTGTTGCTCGGCGAGGCGCAGGACCTGATCGCCGCGGCGGCGCGAGCACACGGCGCGGCGGCGGTGCCCCAGCACCGCGCGGCCACGCTGGACGCGGCCATCGCGCGAGCGCACGAGCTGGCCCGGCCGGGCGACGTGGTCCTGCTCGCGCCGGGCTGCACCAGCTACGATCAGTTCCGCGACTTCGAGGAGCGCGGCGCGCGCTTCCGCGCCGCCGTCCAGGCCCTGGCGCCCTCGGCCCCCCAATCTTGGGGGGAGCACGAGGACCGCCCAGGCGATGGCGCCCACTCGCTGGGGACGCCAGCCCCCTCTCCCACGGGGAGAGGGCGGGGGGCGAGGGCGATAGCCCCCTCTCCCTCTGGGAGAGGGCGGGGGGTGAGGGCGGGCGCCGCCGCGACCAGCAGCCTGCCGCATCGGGAGAGGAGCGCCAATGACTGAGTCGCCGCGGCGCCCGCCTGACCTCTGGCTGCTCGTGGCCGTCCTGCTGCTGCTCGTGGCCGGCATCGTCTGGGTGTACAGCTCCAGCTTCATCGTCGCGCACAACGAGTTCGGCGACGACAACTACTTCCTCACGCGGCACTTGATCGCGCTGGCGGGCGGACTGGTGCTGATGGGCTTCCTGGCGGGCGTGGACTACCGGCGCTGGCGGCGCTGGGCGCTGATGGGGATGGTCGTCTCGGTCGGGCTGCTGGTGGTCGTCCTCATCCCCGGCTTGGGCGTCGAGGTGTACGGCTCGCGGCGCTGGCTCCAGACTGGAGGGCTGTTGCCGGGCGCGCAGCCCAGCGAGCTGGCCAAGATCGCCGTCATCGTCTTCATCGCGAGCTGGCTGGCGAGCGGCCGCGAGCGGGCGAGCGGCCTCAAGAGCGGCTCCCTGCCGTTCCTGGGGCTCGTCGGGCTGGTGGCGTTCCTGATCATGCGCGAGCCCGACATGGGCACGACCATCGTGCTCGTGCTGGCGGCCGCGACGGTGTTCTGGGTCGCCGGCGCGAACGTCGTGCACGTGGCCGGCGCCGCGGGGGTCGGCGTCGCCGCGATGGCCTGGCTGGTCACCTCGGCCGCGTATCGGGCGCAGCGCCTGCAAGGGTGGGCGGACCCCTGGTCGGACCCGCTGGGCGCCGGCTGGCACACCAAGCAGGCGCTGACCGCGCTCGGCTCCGGCGGCCTGGTGGGGCGCGGGCTCGGCGCCAGCCTGGCCAAAGCGTACTACCTCCCCAGCGCCCACACCGACGCCATCTTCGCGGTGATCGGCGAGGAGCTGGGCCTGCTCGGCACCGGGCTCGTGCTGCTGCTGTTCGTCTGCATCGCCTGGCGCGGACTCGTCATCGCCCACCGCGCGCCCGACCGCTTTGGCCGCTTGCTGGCCGTCGGTACCACGGCGCTTATCGTCTGGCAGGCGCTGCTGAACATGATGGTGGTCACCAACGCCGTCCCCTTCACCGGCGTCACCCTGCCCTTCGTGAGTTTCGGCGGCTCCTCGCTCGTCATCTCGCTCGCGGCCATTGGCCTGCTGCTCGGCGTCTCGCGCGCCACGCCGCGCCCGGAGCCGGCCGAGCTGCGGCCGGCGGTGCCGCGGCGTGCCGAGCGCCCCCTCCTGGGAACTCCCCGCCGGCGGCCGGCGGCGGCCCGCCCGGCGCGTCCCGCGCTGGCCAGCCGGCCGCTGTCGTCGGTCAGCCGCTCCGGCGCCAGGGCGCGCTACGCGGACCGCGGTTAGCCGCGCCGCGGGTCTGGAGCTCCGTCTTGTGGATGACTGATCGCTGATGGCCGATTGCTTGCCGCTGGCTCTCGACGCCGTGCGCCATGCCCACTTCGTGGGTATCGGCGGCTCCGGCATGAGCGGGCTCGCGCGCCTGTTCCGCGAGCGCGGCCAGGGCGTCTCCGGCTGTGATGCCCGGCCGGGCCCCGCGTCCGACGCGCTGGTCGCCCACGGTGTGCCGGTGTACACCGGCCACGCGGCGGCGCACGTCGACGCGGCCGATCTGGTGGTCGTCACCGCGGCGGTGGCCCACGACAACCCAGAGGTGCGGGCCGCGCGGGCGCGGGGCATCCCGGTGCTTAGCCACGCCGACGTGCTGGGCCTGCTCACCGCGCGGGCGCTCGGGATCGCGATCGCGGGCACCCACGGCAAGACCACCACCACGGCGCTGGTCGGCTTCTTGCTGGAGCGGGCCGGACGCGACCCGACCATCCTGGCCGGAGCGGAGATGCTGAACTACGGCGCAAGCGTGCGCCTGGGGCGCGGGCCGCACGTCGTCGTCGAGGCGGACGAGTACGATCGGCGCTTCCTGCGGCTGACCCCCCGGGTGGCCGTCGTGACCAGCGTCGAGGCCGACCACCTCGACTACTTCCGCGACCTCGCCGAGATCGAGGCGACCTTTGCCGCCTTCGTGGACCGCCTGCCCGCTGAGGGGCGCCTGATCGCCTGCGCCGACGACGCGGGTGCCCGGCGCCTCGCCGCGCCCCAGCGCATCGCCTACGGCCTGACCGCCCAGGCCGGCTGGCGGGCGCGCGCCTGCCGCGCCGCGGCGCTGGCCGACGCGCCCGGCGAGGAGGCCCTGCCTCGGTACGGCATGGAGTTCGTCGCGGTCGCCCCGGACGGCGCGGAGGCCGCCGTGCGGCTGCCGCTCGTCGGGCGCCACAACGTGGCGAACGCTCTTGCCGCGCTGGCGGTCGCGCACGGCGAGGGGGTGCCGCTCGCCGAGGCGGTCGCCGCGCTCCCGGCCTTCCGCGGTACGCGGCGGCGCTTCCAGCCGTTGGGCCGCGCGCGCGGCGTGGCCGTCGTCGACGACTACGCCCACCACCCGACCGCCGTGCGGGCGACGCTCGCGGCGGCCCGCGCCGTCCACGCGGGGCCGCTCTGGGTCGCCTTCCAGCCCCACACCCGCAACCGCACGAGCCGCCTGCTCGCCGAGTTCGCGGCAGCCCTCGCGCTGGCCGACGGCGTACTCGTGACGGCGATCTATGAGCCGGTCGGCCGCGAGCGCGAGCCGATCGCGGTCTCGGGCGCCGATCTGGCCGCGCGCGTGAGCGGCCCCCCGGCCGTCTACGTGCCCGACCTGGAGTCCGCTGCTGCCTACCTGGCCGCCCGCCTGCCGCCCGGCGCCCTCTTGCTCACCATGGGCGCGGGCGACGTAGACCGCCTCGGGCCGCTCGTCCTTGAAGCGCTGGGTGCCGCGCGATGAGCGCTGAGTGGCTGCCGCGCGAGTGGGAAGGCGGCGACGTGCCGTCCGAGCGCCTCGACGCGCTTTACGCCGCACTCAGCACCCAGCACTCCGCACTCGGTATGGCGCTGCGGCGGGCCGAGCCGCTAGCGCCCCACACGTCGATCCGCATCGGCGGGCCAGCCGACCTCTTCCTCGTCGCCACGCGCCCGGAGCAGGTGGCGGCCGCGCTGCGCGCCGCGCACGCGCTCGGCGTGCCGTGTCGAGTGATCGGGGGCGCGAGCAACCTGCTGGTGGCCGACGCCGGCGTGGCGGGCCTGGTGGTGAAGAGCATGTTACGCTCGCCCGTGCGCTACGTGGCCCACCCCGACGAGCCGGGCCGGGTCACCGCCGTCGCGCCGGCGGGGCACTTGCTCGCCAGCTTGGCTCGCCAGACCGCGCGGCGCGGGCTGGCGGGCCTAGTGTGGGCGAGCAACGTGCCGGGGACGGTGGGGGCGGCGGTAGTGAACAACGCGGGCGCCTTCGGCGGCGCGATGGCCGAGGTGCTGGAGCGCGCGCTGGTGGTCGGTCCCTCGGGGCAGACCGCCTACTTGACGCCGGACGACCTGGCGATGGCCTACCGGACCACGCGCCTGAAGCGCCGTGAGCTGGACGACGTCGTGCTCGAGGCGGAGCTGCGGCTGACCGCGGCCGACCCCGGGCCGTTGGCGGCGGAGCTGCGCGCCGTGCGCGATCAGCGGCGCCGCACGCAGCCCGCCGGCTTCAGCGTCGGCTCGACGTTCACCAACCCACCCGGCGACTCGGCCGGCCGGCTGATCGACGCGGCGGGCCTGAAGGGGCGGCGCGTCGGCGGCGCGGAGGTGTCGCCGCTGCACGCCAACTTCATCGTGAACCGCGACCACGCCACGGCCGCCGACGTCTACACGCTCATGCGCACCGTGCAGGACGCCGTCTACGCCCAGACCGGCATCTGGCTGGTGCCCGAGGTCCAGCTCGTCGGCCGCTGGCCGCGCGCCGCGCTCGCCGGCCTGGCGGCGCCGCTCCCCGATCCGCCCGACGGAGGCGCCTGATGGAGACGCGCTCGCGGCCCCGGCCAGTAGCCATGCGCGTGCGGAGCACCACGCGCCCGCGCGCGCGGGCACCGGTCGAGCGCGGGCCGGGCCCGCTCGATCGGCTGGTCAGCGGCCTCCGCGCACCCAACTTCTGGTGGTGGTGTCTGGCGAAGCTGGGCGGCCTCGCCGTGTTGCTGCTCGGTGTCACATTTCTGTATCATCTTCTGACCTCGTCGAGCTACTACGTCAGCGAGGTCACAGTAGACGGCAATCACCTGCTCACGTCGCAACAGGTGGTCGACGCCGCCGCGGTCAGTGGAGTCCATATCCTCTGGGTCAATGGCCGACAGGTCGCCCAGCGCCTGCTTGGGTTGCCTGCCGTGGCGTCCGCCGAGGTTCACCCGATCTTTCCGCGCCGGGTAGCAATTCGCATCACCGAGCGGGTGCCGTACGCCCAGTGGCAATTAGGCGCCGTCACGTTCTTGGTGGACCGGGATGGGCGAGTGATCGGGCCTGCCGCGCGCGGCGACTCGCTGGTCCTGGTGCGCGAGAACCGCGCCGGGACGCTGGAGCCGGGCGCGATGGTGCCCGCCGAGGCCGTGCGGGCGGCGGTGCAGCTCAGCGCCCTCCTCCCGCCGGCCTGGCAGCCGTCTACCGGGGCGTTCGAGTACGCCGCCGACACGGGCATCGCCATTACGACCCGCGGCGGCTGGCAGGTGCGGTTTGGCGACGACACCGATCTGGCCTGGAAGGTGACGACGTTTCAGGCGCTGGCCGCGGAGATCGAGCGCCAGCGCGCCCCCGTGCAGCTGGTCGACGTGCGCTTCCCGGGGCGGCCATACTACCGCTAGCACGGTAGGTGCAATTGCGAACCCGTTGGGATACCGCGGCGCCGGGGCCGGGCGGGGCGCCCGGCGCGGTGGGCGGGCGCTCCACGGCTGATAGCGGATTGCGACGCGCGCTTGCCTGGCCGCGCCGCCGGTGGGCGCGATATACTGCCGCCACGACTACGGCGGAACGGCGGGAGCGGGCGGCCTGGCGGCCACGGGCGCTCTTGCCCCCGAGCCGCGTGGGGGGCGATGAAGGGGCGGTAGGGGCAACGGATGGGGGAGCACATCGTCGTCGGCATCGACGTCGGGACCACCAAGGTGGTCACGCTCATCGGCGAGGTTCTCGTCGATGGGCGCGTCGAGGTGATCGGCGTGGGCATCACCCCCTCGCGGGGGCTGCGGAAGGGCATCGTCGTCAACGTCGACGAGGCCGTCGAAGCGATCGGCGCCTCCGTCCGCAAGGCCGAGCAGCAGTCCGGGTTCAAGCTCGTCGGGGCCTACGTCGGCATCGCCGGCGGCCACGTCGCCTCGGAGAACAGCCACGGCGTCGTGCCGGTCCGCCGCCACGACAAGGTCATTACCCAGGAGGACGTGAACCGGGTCCTGGACGCGGCGCGCATCGTCAACCTGCCGCCCGACCGCGAGATCATCCACATGATCCCGCGCTACTTCGTGGTCGACGGCCAGGAGGGCGTGCGCAACCCGGTGGGCATGCTCGGCCATCGCCTCGAAGTCGAGGCGAACATCGTGACCGGCGCGCTCACGTCGGTCCACAACCTGCTCCGCTGCGTCGAGCGGGTGGGCGTCGGCGTGGACGCCCTGGTGCTGCAAGGGCTGGCGGCTGGCGAGGCGGTGCTCACGGAGGCCGAGAAGGACCTGGGCGTGCTGCTCGTGGACGTGGGCGGCGGCACGACCAGCGCGGCGGTGTTCGTGGACGGCAGTATCAGCCACGCGCTCGTGTTGCCGGTGGGCGGCTACCACCTGACCAACGACATCGCCATCGGCTTGCGCGTGCCGTTCCACACCGCCGAGGAGATCAAGCTGCGCTACGGCTGCGCGCTCGCCAGCGCGATCGACGAAGACCGCGCGCTCAACGGCACCACGCCGAGCGACGGCCGCGGTCGCCAGGTGTCCGAGCGCATGGTGAGCGAGATTCTCGAGGCGCGGCTAGCCGAGACGTTCGAGTTGGTGTACACCGAGTTGCGGCGCGCGGGGTACGATACGAGCCTGCCGGCGGGGGTGGTGCTCACCGGCGGCACGGCTCAGTTGCGCGGCATTCGCGAGCTAGCCGGCGTGGTCTTCCCGGGCGCCGTGCGCGTGGGGGTCCCGCAGGGCGTGACCGGCCTGACCGACGCGCTGGGCACCCCGGCCGCGGCGGCCGCGGTGGGCCTGCTGCGCTGGGGCAGCGTGCAAACCGAGGAGCCCTCGGCCGCACCGCACCGTAAACTGGTAGGGGGGGCGCTCGGCGCCATCAGCCACTGGCTGCGCGCGTTGTTGCCGGAATAGCTATCAGCTATCAGTGGTCAGCCATCAGCAAGCCTGGGAGACGGTAGCCAAGCTTATTGCTGAGTACGAAGCGCTGACTACTGACAACTGACCACTGACAGCTAGAGGGAGGGAGTAGTGTCCGTTGGCGGTGAGTACGAGCGGAACCAGCAGGGCACCGCTCGCATCCTGGTAATCGGCTGTGGCGGCGGCGGCAGTAACGCCGTGAACCGCATGATCCAGGCCGGCGTGCGCGGCATCGAGTTCGCGGCCGTGAATACGGATTTGCAGGCCCTCCACCGCTCGGAGGCGCCGACGCGCATCGGGATCGGTGAGAAGCTGACGCGTGGGCTGGGCGCGGGCGGCAACCCCAGCGTGGGCGAGCGGGCCGCCGAGGAGAGCGCGGAGGAGCTGTTCCACTTGTGCAGCGCCGCCGACATGGTGTTCATCGCGGCCGGCATGGGCGGCGGCACCGGCACCGGGGCCTCCCCCGTGGTGGCCGAGATCGCCCAGAACTGCGGCGCGCTCACCGTCGGCGTCGTCACCAAGCCGTTCGCCTTCGAGGGCGCCCGCCGCCGCCAGGCGGCCGAGCAGGGCCTGGCCCGCCTCAAGGAGAAGGTGAACACGCTGATCACCATCCCCAACGAGCGGCTCCTCCAGGTCGTCGAGAAGCGCACCTCGGTCGAGACGGCCTTTATGATCGTGGACGATGTGCTGCGCCAAGGCATCCAGGGCATCTCCGAGCTGATCACCGAGCCGGGCCTGATCAACCTCGACTTCGCCGACGTCAAGACCATCATGTCCGAGGCCGGCTCCGCCCTCATGGCGATCGGTCGCGGCTCAGGTGAATCGCGGGCGGCCGACGCGGCCCGCATGGCCATCTCCAGCCCGCTGCTCGATCTGTCGATGGAGGGCGCCCGCGGCGTGCTGCTCAACATCACCGGCGGCACCGACCTGACGCTCAACGAGATCAACGAGGCCGCGGAGGTCATCCGCGAGGCCGCCGATCCCGAGGCGAACATCATCTTCGGCGCGGTCGTCGATCCGCGCATGCAGGACGAGGTCAAGCTGACGGTCATCGCGACCGGCTTCGACGGCCGCACCGAGCCCAAGGCCGCCTCGCCGATCGCCGAGCGGCTCCGGTCGCCGGCCCTGCGCGCGCTCGAGCGCCAGCGCGAGCTGGCGGAGCCGCCACCTGCCCCCAGCCCCTACGTCGACGAGGACCTGGAGGTGCCCAGTTTCCTGCGTAAACACTTCCGCGACCGTCGCTGACGCCGCGCTCGTCCCGTACCTCCAGTTCCCCGCGCTGGCCGCGCTGCCGGGCCTGGTACACGGGGTCTTCACCCGCGCGGGCGGCGTCAGCGAGGCGCCTTACGCTAGCCTGAACGTGAGCTTGGCCGTGGGCGACGAGCGCGAGCGCGTGCAGGAGAACCGCCGTCGCATCGCCGCGGCGCTTGGCGCGGATCCCTCGGCCGTGTTCGGCGCGCGCCAGGTTCACGGCGCTGCCTGGCGCGCGGTCGGGGCGCACGAGACGCCCGCCGCCACCGAGCGCGAGCCGTACGACATCCTGCTCACGAGCACGCCCGGCCACCTGCTGCTGCTGAAGTTCGCCGACTGCACCCCCCTGATCCTCTGGGACCCGCGGCGGCGCTGGGTCGCGGTGGCGCACGCGGGCTGGCGCGGCACGGCGCAGGACGTGGCGGGCACGGCCGTGCGGGCGCTCGCTGCCGCGGCGGGCACGCGGCCCGCGGACCTCTGGGCGGGCATCGGTCCGGCGATCGGCGCGTGCTGCTACGAGGTGGGGCCGGAGGTGGTGGCGGCCGTCGAGCGGGCGGTCCCCAACGCGGCGGCCATCGTGCGCCCGAGCAGCGGCGGCCGCGCCTATCTCGATCTCGAAGCCGCGAATCGCCAGCAGCTCGTCGCGGCGGGTGTGCCGCCCGCTCAGGTCGCCGCGGCCGCGCGCTGCACCTGCTGCGATCCGGCGACGTTCTATTCGCACCGGGCGCTCGGCCTGCCCGCCGGGCGCTTCGGCGTGGCGGCGGGGGTGCGCGCATGACGGCACAGGAGACGGTGGCGACGCGCCTGGAGCAGGTGCGCGCGCGGATCGCGCGCGCGGCCGCGCGCGCGGGCCGCGCGCCCGACGCGATCGTCCTGGTCGGGGCGAGCAAGACCGTGGAGCCGGCGCGCCTCGCCGCGGCGCTCGCCGCCGGCCTGCGGGACTTCGGCGAGAACTACGTCCAGGAGGCCGAAGCCAAGCAGGCGGCGCTGCGCCAAGCGGGCAGCCCCGCGGCCGAGCGCGCAGCCGGCGACGACGGAACGCCGTCCGGTGCGCCGGCTCGCGTGCGCTGGCACCTGATCGGCCACTTGCAGACGAACAAAGCCAAGACGGCCGTCGAGCTTTTCGATATAATCCAGTCGCTTGATAGCGAGCGGCTAGCCCGAGCGCTGGCGCGGCACGCGGCGGCCCGTAGCAAGCGCCCGACCGTCCTGCTCGAGGTGGACTACACCGGGCTGCCCGAGCGCACGGGGCTGGCGCCCGAGGCCGTCTACCCGGTCGTGGAGGCCGTGCTCGGCCTGCCCGCACTGGAGCTGGCGGGCCTGATGACGGTGCCGGCGCCGGGCCTGTCCGCGACGGACACGCGAGCCGTGTATCAGCGCCTCCGGACGCTGCGCGACGATCTGGCCGGCCGTTACCCCACCGTCGATTGGCGCCACCTGTCGATGGGGATGACCGACGATTTCGAGCTGGCGATCGAGGAGGGAGCGACGATGGTCCGTATCGGCCGGGCGCTCTTCGGCGAGCGACCCTGAGCGGCCGGCTGGCACGGAACTTGCGTAACCAGTGCCGCACCGCCGACCGGAGTGCTCGCGCTGCCGACCTGATGCCCGAGAACGCGGGATGAAGCACGACGTCAGGGGTGCGGTGTAATGGCGTGGACGCTCTGGCTCGTCCAATTCGTGCACCTGCTGTTCACGGTGCTCGTCTTTGCGGTCATCGCGCGGGCGTTGCTGTCCTGGTTCAGTCTCAGCCCGAGCAATCCCCTCGTGCGGATTCTCAACGACGTGACCGAGCCAATACTCGCACCGCTGCGTCGCGTGATACCGACCATTGGCATGATCGACATAACGCCAATCGTGGCCATACTGCTGCTTCAGGCGGTCCAGCAGATGCTGGACACGGTGCTCCGGACGATGCGGTGAGCTTCCTCCCGCCGGTTGTGATGGGGTTGTGTCACCGCATTTAAGGGGGCCGTCCTCTAGCATAGTTGCCGCGAGTTTGGTAACTTGTGAGCGGGCCTAGTGGCCTCGCACCATGCTAATGGGTGGTTCGGGCCACGCTAGCCGCGAGCCTTTATGAATGAGGAGGGGCAGTCGACGCGTAGACGTAACTCTGGGAGGGGAGGGAACATGCCGCGAGGCCCAATCGTTACGGCGCTTGTCGCCGGTCTCCTCATCACTGCCGCGGTGCCGGCTCTGGCGGCGGATGAAGAGATCCAAGACCAAATCGCGCCCCCGGATGGCACGGTCGATCAAGTGCCGGTCCCAGCGCCGGTCGGGGTGCCGGTGCCAGACCCGGTGCCCGTCGGGGTGCCGGCGCCGGTGGCCGTGCCCCAGCCGGTAGCCGTGCCCCAGCCGGTCGGCGTCCCGGCGCCCGTGCCCGTCGCCAACCCGGTGGCGGTCCCGGTCGACGTACCACAACCAGTCCCGGTCAGCGTCCCGGCGCCCGTGCCCGTGGCGAACCCGGTCGCGGTGCCGGTCGACGTGCCGGCGCCGGTGGCGAACCCGGTGGCGGTCCCGGTGAACATCCCGCAGCCGGTCGCCAACCCGGTCGCCGTGCCGGTCGACGTGCCGCAGCCGGTCGCCGTGCCCGTCCCGGCGCCCGTGCCCGTCGCCAACCCGATTGCGGTGCCCGTGGACGTGCCGCAGCCGGTCGCCAACCCGGTAGCAGTCCCGGTGCCCGTGCCGCAGCCCGTCGCCAACCCGATTCCGGTGCCCGTGCCGAACCCGGTCGCGGTGCCGGTCGACGTGCCGGTGGCGGTGCCCGTGCCGCGGCCGGTCGAGGTCGACGTGCCGGTCCGCGTCGCTCGGCCCGTCGAGGTGCCGGTCGACGTGCCGCGCTATGTGGCGCGGCCGGTTGACGTCGAGGTGCCGGTCCAGGTGACGCGCTACGTGCCGGTCCCGGTGGACGTGCCGCAGCCCGTCGCCAACCCGGTCGCGGTGCCGGTCGACGTGCCGGCGCCGGTGGCGAACCCGGTGGCGGTCCCGGTGAACATCCCGCAGCCGGTCGCCAACCCGGTCGCCGTGCCCGTGAGTGTGCCCGTGGCCGCGCCGGTGGCGAACCCGGTCCCGGTGCCGGTCAACGTCGCGGCGCCGGTGCCCAACCCGGTGCCCGTGGCCGCGCCGGTCGCGAACCCGGTGCCCGTGCCGGTCAACGTCGCGGCGCCGGTCCCGGTGCCGTCTGGCTTCCCGGTGCCCGTGCCCGGCTTCCCGTTCCCGGGTGGCTCACAGGACTCGGGTCAATAAGGCATCACCGCCAACGCTCTCGGCTGGCCCGACTGCCAGTCCGCGAGTGCATGGTCTGGCGCGAAGGGAGCCCCGCGAAAGCGGGGCTCCCTTCTGGTTTCCTGTCGCCTCTCCGCGCCCCGGCCGCCCGCTCGCCGGGCGCTCAGTCGGCGTCCAGCGCCCGCCGCACGGCGGCCGGGTCCAGGGGCAGCTCGACCAGCTTCTCCCGCCCGCGCTCGCCCCGCAGCAGCGTCACCTCGCGGCGGCGCAGCCGCAGTCGCGCGGCCAGCAGCGCCAGCAGCGCCGCGTTCGCGCGGCCTTCCACGGCCGGTGCTGTCACCCAGGCCTCGAGCGCGTCGTCCTCGTGCAGCGCCAGGCGCTCGCGAGCCGCGCGTGGGTGGACACGAACCGCGTAGCGCACGTGTACCTCCGGCCAGGGCGCGGCGACCGCCATGTTATAATTCCTGCGCGATCCGCGATCGGTTGTGGCTGCCCCCTGCTCCTCAATACCCGCCCCGGTGGTGAGTGGTGGCGGGCGGCGTTCCCCGCGTCTCGTCCTTGGCCGGTCGGCCGCTGATCTGTATGGCAGTTGCGGAGGTCTTTCGCCCGTGTACCAGGCGCCGCGTGGCACCCAGGACATCCTGCCCGAGGAGGCCGCTTACTGGGACTACGTCGAGCGCGCGGCCCGTCGGCAGGCAGGGCTCTACGGCTACGCCGAGATTCGCACGCCGACCTTCGAGGATACCGGGCTGTTCCTGCGCGGTGTCGGTGGCGGCACCGACATCGTCGAGAAGGAGATGTACTCCTTCCAGGACAAGGGCGGCGGCGACCTGACGCTGCGCCCCGAGGGCACGGCCTCGGTCGTGCGGGCTTATCTAGAGCACGGCATGGCGTCCCGCCCGCAGCCGGTACGGCTCTTCACCTTCGTAAACTGCTTCCGCTACGATCGCCCGCAGCGCGGCCGTTACCGCGAGTTCCACCAGTGGGACTGCGAGGCCATCGGCGAGATGGACCCGCTCGTGGACGCCGAGATGATCGCGCTGCTGTGGCGCTTTTACGAGACGCTGGGCCTGCGCGGGCTCACGCTGCAGCTCAACAGCATTGGCGACCTGAACTGCCGCCCGGCCTACCTGGAGCAGCTCAAAGCCTACTACCGCGGCCGTGTGGACGAGCTGTGCGGCGACTGCCGGCGCCGTCTGGAGACGAACCCGCTGCGCCTGCTCGACTGCAAGAACGCCTCGTGCCAGCCCGCCATCGCCGGCGCGCCGCGGCTGCTGGACGCGCTCTGCGCGGAGTGCGCCGAGCACTTCGCCGCCGTCCAGCGCTACCTGACGGACCTCGACATCGCTTTCGAGGTCAATTCACGCCTCGTGCGCGGACTAGACTACTACACGAAGACGGTCTTCGAGGTGTGGCCGGCCGAGGTGGGCGCGCAGTCTGCGCTCGGCGGCGGCGGCCGCTACGACGGTCTGGCCGAGCAGCTGGGCGGTCGGCCGACGCCCGCCATCGGCTTTGCCACGGGCATCGAGCGCATCATCCTGAACCTGAAGCAGCAAGAGGTTCCCGTGCCGCCCGCCCCGCCGCCGCACGCCTTCATCGTCCACGCCGGCGAGCCAGCGCGCGAGAAGGCCGTGGCGCTGGCCGATGCGCTGCGCCGCCGCGGCGTGGCCACGCTGGTGGCGACGGGCAACCGGTCGTTCCGGGCGCAGCTGCGTCAGGCGGGGACGGCGGGCGCGGCCTGGACCGTCATCCTCGGCGAAGACGAGCTCGCGGCGGGCGCGGCGACGCTGAAGGACATGGCGACCGGCGGGCAGGAGCGCGTGCCGCTGGGCGACGTGCCCGGCCGACTGACAGGCGGGTAGCCGCAGCCTGAATGCCTCCGAGTCCGTCGCTTGGACGGACTGAAGCCTGATGGCTGACCGCTGACAACTCGCCGTGGAGAATCCCCGTGGTAATGACCGAAGACGCGCTGCTCCAGCGCCTGGACGACATGGCGCGGCGCTACACCGCGCTAACGGAAGAGATGAGCCAGCCCGACGTGCTGACCGACGCGCGCCGCATGCGGGCGCTCGGACGGGAGCAGGCCGAGCTGCAGGAGCCAGTCGCCGCCTATCACGAGCTGCAGGCCGTGGAGGCCCAGCTGGCCGAGGCGCGCGCCTTGCTCGCCGACGGCGCCGACGAGGAGCTGCGCGCCCTGGCCCAGGAGGAGGCTGAGACGCTCGGCCGCCGCCGCGCCGACCTGCTGGCCCAGCTCGCCGACCTGCTGCGGCCGCGTGACCCGAACGACACGCGCGACGTGATCGTGGAGATCCGCGCGGGCACCGGCGGCGAGGAGGCGAGCCTGTTCGCCGCCGACCTGTTCCGCATGTACGTGCGCTACGCCGAGGCGCGCCGCTGGAAGGTGGAGGTGCTGAACACCAGCGAGACTGACCTCGGGGGCTTCAAGGAAGTCGTCTTCGAGGTGGCCGGCCGCGGCGCCTACAGCCGCCTGAAGTACGAGAGCGGCGTTCACCGCGTGCAGCGCGTGCCAGCCACCGAGGCAAGCGGCCGCATCCATACCTCGACCGCGACGGTGGCGGTGCTCCCCGAGGTCGACGAGGTAGAGATCGACGTCAACGAGGCCGATCTGCGCATCGACGTCTACCGCTCTAGCGGCCACGGCGGCCAGAGCGTGAACACCACTGATTCGGCGGTGCGCATCACCCATCTGCCCACCGGCCTCGTCGTCACCTGCCAGGACGAGAAGTCGCAGCTCAAGAACAAGGTGCGCGCCATGTCCGTGCTGCGGGCGCGGCTGTACGACCTGGAGCAGCAGCGCGCCCACGCCGAGCAGGCCGAGGCGCGCCGCGCGCAGGTGGGCACGGGCGAGCGGGCTGAGAAGATCCGCACCTACAACTTTCCGCAGAACCGCGTGACCGACCACCGCATCGGCCTGACCCTGCACAACCTCGACCGCCTGATGGCCGGCGACCTCGACCCCCTCATCGAGCCGCTGATCCTGGCCAATGGCGGCACGACCGAGTAGCGGGGCCAGCATGAACGCCCCGCCGCTCCCCGCGACTCCGGCCCCGCCGCTCGTCCTCGATGCGACGCTGCCGGACGGCGTCACGGTCGATGCCGCATTGTCCTGGGCCAAGCGGGCGCTGCGTGCTGCGGCGGTGCCGTCCCCCGCGCTCGACGCGCTGCTCCTGCTGGCGGCCACCCTCCATGCGAGCAAGGCCAGCCTGCTTGCGCACCCCGAGCGCGCGCTAACCGGCGCCGAGGCGGGCCAGTATGCCGCCTGGGTCGCCCGACGCGCGCAGCGCGTGCCGCTCGCCTACCTGCTCGGCACCCGCGAGTTCTATGGCCGCGACTTCCTGGTCACGCCCGACGTGCTGGTGCCCCGCCCCGAGACGGAGCTGTTGATTGAGATCGCCCTTGACCACCTGCGCGGGCAGGCCGCGCCCGGCTGGGCCGCCGACCTGGGCACCGGCAGCGGCGCGCTGGCGGTGACGCTCGCCGCCGAGCGGCCGGGCCTCCGCCTGGTCGCGACCGACCGCTCGCCGGCGGCGCTTGCCGTGGCCGCGACGAACGCCGCGCGCCACGCCGTTGCGGACCGCGTGTCCCTCCTTGCCGCCGACCTGCTGGGCGGCGTGGTCGGCCCGCTCGGCCTCGTCGTCGCCAACCTGCCCTACATCCCGACCGCCGCGATCGACGCGTTGATGCCCGAGGTCGCGCGCCACGAGCCCCGCCTGGCCCTCGACGGCGGCCCAGACGGCTTGGCGCTGAATCGCCGCCTGCTCGCCGAGGCGGCCACCCGCCTGGCGCCCGGCGGCTTGCTGCTTCTCGAGATCGGCAACGACCAGGGCGCCGCCCTGCGGGCCGAGGCCGCGCGACGACTGCCCGGCGCGGACGTGGCAGTCGTGACGGACCTGGCCGGCCACGACCGCGTACTGCGCGTGAGGACTAGCTGATGAGCCAGCAGCCGCCCCACGATCCCACCCCGCGCTCCGCACCGGACCGAGCGCCGCAAGCACCTTCCCCACAGCACGGCGCAGCAAGCGACGCCCCTACACCGCCCGGAGGCGCGGACCGGGAGCGCGCGGCAAGCCGCCAGCCCGCGCCAGTCGCGACAGCGACCGGGCAGGGCGCAGCAAGCAGCACCCCCACAGCAAGCAGCCCTCAGTGTTTCGTCTGGCCGGGTGACGCGGCGGCGCAGGCCCCCGCGCTGGCGGCGGCCGTCGCCGCGCTGCGCCGTGGCGACCTCGTCGTGCTGCCCACCGACACGGTCTACGGCCTGGCCGCGCACCCCGACCTCCCCGACGCCATCGCGCGCGTCTACACCGTCAAAGAGCGGCCGGCCGAGAAAGCGCTGCCGCTGCTCGTCGAGAGCGCCGCCCAGGCCGCGACGATCTGCGTCGTCTCCCCGCTCGCCGAGCGCCTGATGGCGCGCTTCTGGCCCGGCGGCCTGACGCTCGTCCTGCCGACCGCGCGCGAGCCCGGCACCCTCGCGCTCCGCATGCCCGACCACCCGGTGCCCCTCGCGCTCATCCGGGCGCTGGGCGCCCCGCTCGCCACCACCAGCGCCAACCGCTCGGGCCAGCCAAGCTGTACCACCGCCGCGGCCGTGCAAGCCCAGCTACCCACGGGCTACGCGGTCCTCATCGACGCCGGCCCGTCGCCCGGCGGTCGCGACTCCACCGTGCTCGACCTCGCCAGCAGCCCGCCCCGCGTCCTCCGCCCCGGTGCCATCGCCACCGCCGACCTCGCGGCCCTCGTCGGCCCGCTGGCGGAATGAGTACGTCAGTGACCCCGGCCAACCGAACACGCTCGCGTACCGATTCCACCTCTGGGATTCCCCTCCTTCCTCGCCCCTTCTGAGGGGGCTAGGGTGAGGGAGTCCCTCCCGTCCCTCCCCCTCTCCCCCTGGGAGAGGGCTGGGGTGAGGGCCGGTTCCTCCCCCTCTCCCCCTGGGAGAGGGCGGGGGTGAGGGCGCGCCCCGGTTGGCACGCCGCCGGCCCACATCCCGTTGCGCCTATCTTCGCCGGACGACCGCCCCGTGCCAATGCATTATCTTGTAGACGCGCTGCTTGCTGCGCCATGCCCGGCTGTCACCCAGCCAATATCCGGCCGCGAGGCGCGCCGGAGAGCGCCCGCTACCTCGCGCGACGTGGTCGCCGTCCCTGCCCGTACACGCATCCCACCGCGCTCGCCGCCCGCGCCCATGCCCGGGGCACGCCCCCGCCGGCCCGGCCCGCCGCGAGCCATCGGAGGATTATCGTACGGGGCAAACGATGCGACCTTCCGCGCCCGACCAGCGCGCGCAGACCCGCGCCCGGCCTAGCACTTAACCGACTGGTAAAGGAGCATCGTTTGACCGTTCCTCGGATAAACTTGCGCACCCCGCACTCGGGGTCTCACGTCCGGTCGGGCCGCGCCCCGACCACGCGACGCCGAACCGCGGGAAACACCCGATTGGGCTATGTGGCTCGTCTCCACGGGCCAAAGCGTGCTATGGTGCCCCCAGAGAGGCGTCCGGGGGCGCTACACGGCAGAGAGAGCAGAGCGATGGAGCGCACTGAGCTGGTCGCGCGGCTGCAGCAGGTCCTGGGGCCGGATGGCGTCGTGCACCGGCCGGACGAGCTGGCCATCTACGAGTACGACGGCGCCTTCGACGTCCACGAGCCCTCGGTTGTCGTGCTGCCCACGCGCGCCGAGCAGGTCGTCGAGATCGTCCGCCTGGCGAACGAGGCCGACGTGCCGATCGTGCCGCGCGGCGCCGGCACGGGACTGTCGGGCGGCGCGGTTGCCAAGCGCGGCGGCATCCAGGTCGCCATGACCCGCATGAACCGTATCCTGGAGCTGGACTACCGCAACCGCCGCGCGCTGGTCGAGCCCGGCGTCATCAACCTCGACCTCTCCATGGCCACGAGCCCGCACGGCTACTACTACGTGCCCGACCCCTCCAGCCAGAAAGCCTGCACGATCGGCGGCAACGTGGCCGAGAACTCCGGCGGGCCGCACTGTCTGGCCTATGGCGTGACCACGAACCACGTGCTAGCGCTGGAGGTGGTGCTGCCGAGCGGCGAGTTAGTCTGGACGGGCGGCCCGGGGCTCGACACGCCCGGCTACGATCTCACCGGCGTGATCGTCGGCTCCGAGGGCACCCTGGGCATCGTCACCAAGGCGCTGTTGCGCCTGACGCGCCTGCCCGAGGCGGTGCGCGTGCTGCTCGCCCAGTTCGACAACGTGGTTGACGCCTCGAACACCGTCTCGGCGGTGATCGCCCAGGGGATCGTGCCGGCCGCGATGGAGATGATGGACCGGCTCGTCTGCCAGGCCGTCGAGGAGGCGTACCACGTCGGCTTCCCGCCCGACGTGGGCGCCGTGCTGCTGATCGAGGTCGACGGGCTCGGCGAGGGCCTGGACCTCGCCATCGAGCGCATCGCCGCCATCTGTCGCGACAATGCGGCCCGCAGCGTGCGCGTCGCGGCCACCGCCGAGGAGCGGGCGGCGTTGTGGAACGCTCGCAAGATGGCGTTCGGCGCGATGGGCCGGCTGGCCCCCAGCTACTACATGCAGGACGGCGTCGTGCCGCGCACGAAGCTGCCCGCCACGCTGGCGCGCGTCGAGGCGGTGAGCCGCGAGTACGACCTGCGCATCGCCAACGTCTTCCACGCGGGCGACGGCAACCTGCACCCGCTGATCCTGTTCGACCGCCGCGACCAAGGGGCCGTCGAGCGCGTGCTGCGCGCCGGCGTGGAGATCCTCCAGACCTGCATCGACATGGGCGGCACGATCTCGGGCGAGCACGGCATCGGCCTGGAGAAGAAGGAGCAGATGGCGCTGATCTTCACGGCCGACGACCTGGCGGCGATGGCGCGGCTGAAGGGCAGCTTCAACCCGCGCGACCTGTTCAACCCGGACAAGATCTTCCCCAGCCGCGTGTCCTGCGCGGAGGTGCGCGAAGTGCGCCAGGACAGCCGCCACGCGGCGCTGCTGGCCGAATATGGCCACTGAGGCGCAAGGCCCGGCGCAGCGACCTGCGGGCGGGGGGCAGGGGCCAGCGGGAGACGATAGTCTCTGGCCCCCGGCCCTCAGCCCACGGCCCCTCGCACCTGACGCGGCGGTCGCGCTCCAGCGACGCTTGGTGGACGCGCTGGGCGCCGATTGGGTGTACGCCGGCGAGCGGTGCGCGGCATACCGTGTCGACGATCTGACGCCCGCGCTGGTCGCCGCGCCCGGCAGCGCAGAGGAAGTGGTCGCAGTGCTGGCGCTGGCGAACGAGGCCGGCGCCGCCGTGATCCCCTGGGGCGGCGGCACGGCGATGGCGCTCGGCTATCCGCCCCGCGCCGCCGACCTCGCGCTCGACCTGCGCCGGCTGAGCCAGGTTGTCGCCTACGAGCCCGCCGACCTCACGCTAGCGGTCCAGGCGGGCGTCAGCTTCGCCGCACTCGACGCGGTACTCGCGGCTCACGGCCAGCGGCTCGCGCTCGACTGCCCGCGGCCCGAAACGGCGACGCTCGGCGGCCTCGTCGCCGCCAACCTTTCCGGCCCGCGTCGCTTCCGCTACGGCACCGCCCGCGACGCGCTCATCGGCGTGCGCGCGGCTCACCCCGACGGCACGCTCACGCGCGGCGGCGGCATGGTCGTGAAGAACGTCTCCGGCTACGACATGATGAAGCTGTACGTCGGCTCGCTCGGCACGCTGGCCGTGATCGTCGAGCTGAACTTCAAGCTCTCGCCGCGCCCGCCGGCCGACGGCACCGCCGTGCTCAGCTTCGCCGCGCTCGACGCCGCGCTCGTCGCCGCCGAGTCGCTGCTCGCGTCGCAGCTACTGCCCTGCGCCGTGGTCGTGCTCGACGGCGTCGTCGCCGGCGGCCTGGGCGTGCGTCCGTCGGCCAGCGGCAGCCCGGGCACTGCCGGCGCCGCGCTGGCCGCACGCTTCGAGGGCGCCGAGGTGACGACCGCGCGCCAGGTCCGCGAAGTCTGCAGCCGCGCCGGGGTCTGGGGCGCCGCCGACGCGCGCGCGCTGGCGGCCGATGCTGCGGCAACCTTCTGGGACGGCCTGCTGGCGTTTCAGACGCTCGACGCCGACCCGCGCAACAGCGCATTGCTCAAGCTCAGCGTCGTGCCCAGCGACCTGCCGGCGGTAATGGCGGGCGTGGCCGAGGTGGCGGGCCAGGTGGACCTCCGCTGCCTCCAGTTCGCCGACGCGGGCTCTGGTATCATCTACCTGCGCGTGGGGCAGCCGGAGGACGCGCTGCCCGCGGTGTTCGCCTGGGCGCTCTGGGCGCTGCAGACCGAGCTGGTGCGTCGCTGGGGGCAGTCGGTCGTGCTCTCCTGCCCCACGGTGGCGAAGGAGAACCTGCCGCTGTGGGGCCGCGAGCCGGCGGGGCTCGCGGTCATGCGCGAGCTAAAGGCGCGCTTTGACCCCAGTGGCATCCTGAACCCCGGGCGCTACGTGGGCCGCATCTAGCCCGGGCGCCCTGCCGCGCCGAGCGCCTGGCCCCTGGCGGTGGCCCAGGCGCATCCCAGCCTCGCAGGCGGTAAGAGCCGTGGACACGACCGCAGCGCCTCCTCGAGCGGGCTTCACGTCACCCGACGTGCCGTCCGACAACATCCTGCAGACGTGCGTCCACTGCGGACTGTGCCTGCCAAACTGTCCGACGTACCGCGAGCGCTACGTCGAGCCGTCCTCGCCGCGGGGCCGCATCCACCTGATCCGCCAGGTGGCCGAAGGGCGCATCGGTCTCGACTCGCCAGTCTTCCGTGAGCAGATGTACCAGTGCCTCGACTGCCGTGCCTGCGAGGCGGTGTGCCCCTCCGGCGTGCAGTACGGCCAGCTCGTCGAGGCGGCCCGCGCCCAGATCGAGCGCGCGACGCCGCGACCGTGGTCGCAGCGCCTGCTTAGGCGGGTGGTCTTCGGCGGTCTCTTCGCCTCGATGCCGCGCTTTCGGCTGTTCGCCGGGCTGCTGCGCCTGTACCAGCGCACGGGGCTGCAACGGCTCGCCCGCGCCACCGGCCTATTGCGCGTCGCCGGCCTGGCCGAGCGCGAGCGGATGCTGCCCGCCATCGACCGCCAGTTCCTGGTGCCTAAGGGCCAGACCTGGATGCCCACGGGGACAGCGCAGCGGCGCGTCGCGTTGTTCGCCGGCTGCGTGATGAGCACCGCCTACGCGGAGATCGACCGTGCGACGGCCCGCGTGCTGGCGGCGAACGGCTGCGAGGTCGTCGCCCCGCCCGGCCAGGGCTGCTGCGGCGCGCTGCACGTCCACGCGGGCCTCTTGGACGACGGCCGTGCGCTCATGCGGCGCAACGTCGAGGCGTTCGAGCGGCTCGACGTCGAGGCGATCGTCGTGAATGCCGCCGGCTGCGGCGCCGCGCTCAAGGAGTACGGCCACCTGCTCGCCGACGACCCGGCCTACGCCGAGCGCGCCGCGGCCATGGCCGCCAAGGTCAAGGACGTGACCGAGTACCTGGCCGCGCTCGATCTCGTCCCGCCGCCCGGCCGGCTCGACCTGCGGGTCACCTACCAGGAGCCGTGTCACCTCGTCCACGCGCAGGGCATCAAGACCCAGCCGCGCCAGCTCTTGCGGGCGATCCCCGGCGTGCAGCTCGTGGAGATGGCTGAATCCGACCTGTGCTGTGGTAGCGCGGGCATCTACAATCTCACCAATCCGGGCCTGTCCGGCGACCTCCGCCGGCGCAAGCTCGCCAATGCCCTCGACATGACACCTGAGGTCATCGTCTCGGCCAATCCCGGCTGCATGCTCCAGCTCCAAGCGGGTCTGGCCGAGATCGGCAGCCCTATCCGCGTCCGCCATCTCGTCGAGTTGCTCGACGAGGCGTACCGGACTCCCCCGGCCCCTCTTCCCTCCGAGGCAAGCGGGGAGCCGGCTTAGCCGGTGCGAAGGCCGCCACGTCGCCGTTGTGTAAGGAAGGGGGGCAGACGGCGCCGGGGCCGTTGCCCCCGCTCGGTTGAGCGCGGCTTGGGTAGTGGACTGCGATGTGTCGTTCCGGTCCACCCCATTCCATGCCGCGAGGAGGGGTCGAGGGCACGTCGGTTACTCTTCGTCGTCCGCGAAGTCGTCGATGGCGTTGCGCGCGTCCCGGGCCTGGTCGGGCTTGCCCTGCGCCGCGAAGAGATCGGCTGCGCGCTGCATGTCGGCGCGGGCGCCGGCGCGGTCGCCCAGCTCGCCGCGCGCGTAGCCCCGGCCCATGTATACATCGGCCAGGGTGTCGTCGATCGCCAGCGCCTGGCTGAAGTCGTCGATTGCGCCCCGCGTGTCACCCATCGCCACGCGAGCGTACGCGCGGCCGCTGTAGGCATCGGCGAGCCGCGGATCGAGCTGGATGGCCTGCGTGAAGTCGTCGATGGCCGCCTGCGGGTTGCCGAGCGTTGCGTTCGCGTAGGCGCGGCTGCTGTAGGCGGCAGCAGTGGGCCGGAGCCGGATGATCTGCGTGAAATCCTCAAGGGCGCCTTGCGCATCCCCGCTGCTGGCGCGCGCGTTGCCGCGGCCGTCGTAAGCGTCGACCAGGTTCGGATTGAGACTAATGGCCTGAGAAAAATCGTCAATGGCGCCCGTGGTGTCATTCTCTGTAATGCGCGCGTAGGCGCGCCCCAGGTAGGCATCGGCGAGGTTGGGATTGAGTTGGATGGCCCGGGTGAAGTCGTCGATGGCGCCGGCCACGTCGCCCGCGCTGGAGCGCGCGTAGGCGCGGCCGCTGTAAGCGTCCGCCGCGTTGGGATTCAGCTGCAAGACCAGGCTGAAATCCTCGATGGCGCCGTTCGTATCGCCGAGCGCCGAGCGGGCGTAGCCTCGGCCGCTGTAGGCATCCACCGCGCGGGGATCGATCGCCAGGACGCGATTGAAGTACTCGATGGCCGCCTGCGGGTTGCCGCTGTCCGCGAGCGCGCCGGCCTGTGCGCTGAGCGCGTCCACCGAGTTGGGGTTGATGGCGATGGCCTGTGCCAGGTCCTGCATCGCGCCCTCGCGGTCGCCGGCCTTCATCCGCAGGTCCGCGCGAGTCGTATAGAGATCGGCGGTCGGGCGGAGGCGGATCGCCTGCGCCAAGTCGTCGAGCGCCCCAGCCGTATCGCCGCGTGCGGCCCGCATGGTAGCGCGAGCGCTGTACACGTCGGCGGCCGCCGGGCTATTGGCGGTCAGGCGCAGCGCCGTCGCGTAGTCGTCCATCGCACCCTGCACGTCGCCCTGCCGCGCCCGCGCATCGGCCCGTCCGACGTACGCCTCCGGCGTGTTGGCGAACAGCAGGGAGTGGGTGAAGTCGTCGATGGCGGCGGTGAGGTTGCCGAGCCGCGCGAGCGCATTGCCCCGTCCCACGTACGCGTCGGCGCGACTGCGGTCGTTGTTGCGGTTGCCTTGGATGGCGCGGGTGTAGTCGTCGACGGCGCCCTGGAAGTCGCCCGCCTCGAAGCGTTGCGCGGCGCGTCCCTGGTAGTCGAACTGACCCACCGGTGCTGCCAGCGCTCGCGGTGTGAACGGCGTGAAGGCACCGGAGACGAGCGCCAGGCTTGCGGCCAGCACGGCGGCCATGCGAAGGGTAACATGCATGGGTAGCGCAGCCTTTCTGTCAGAGGTGGTCGCGAGGTTGGGGCCCGTGTTGCGGCCGAAGAGTTGAGCCGCCAATGGTGCCTATAGCTTGGCATCGACGGGGGGGCGCGTCAAGCATATCGCTGCTGCTGCCCCGGGATCTTATTGGCATACATCTTGCTGCGCGCGTAGACTGCGCGTGGCGTGCCGACGCCGCTGGCCTGCCTTTTGGCCCCGGGCGTATCATGCCGGGCCGGGTGGTTCTCCGGGCCCTATACACCTGCTATTCTGTCGTGGGGTGATCTGATGACCGCGGAAGAGGAGGGGCTCCTGGCTGCTATTGACGAGCGTCCGTCGGCGCGCGACCCCGACGAGGGCAAGCTGGTCTATTGCATCATCGAGGCGGACGTGCCCCGCAGTTTCGGGAACATCGGTATGGGCGGCCGTGGCGATGAAGTGTACACCATCCATCACGGCGGGTTGGCGGCGGTCGTGTCGGATACCCCCGTGATGGTCTACGACCCGACGAGGGAGAACGCGCTGACCTACGAGCACGTCAATGAGACGGTGATGAAGGAGTTCACAGTCATTCCGATGAGCTTCGGCACGGTGTTTCGCACTGAGGAGGACGTGGTCGAGTTCCTGAAGGACACGGCCGATGCCTTGCGCGACGTGCTGGAGAAGATGAAGGACAAGATCGAGTTCGGGCTGAAGGTGAACTGGACGCCCGAGACGGTACTGAAAGAGGTCGAGGACGAAAGCGAGGAGATCGGGCGGTTGAAGGACGAAATCATGTCCAACCGACAGACCTCCACGTACTTCGCACGCATGCAACTTGGCCGCCTGGTGGAACAGGCGATGAGTGAGAAGTCGGACGCATACGTCCGCGAGATCTACGATCACCTGCGCGACTGCGCCATTGCCTCGCGGCACAACAAACCCATTGGCGACAAGATGATCCTGAACGCCGCCTTCCTGGTGGAGCGCAGCAGCGCGGGCGCCTTCGATCAGAAGGTGCAGGAGATCGCCCAGCGCTACGAGGGCAAGCTGCGCTTTCTTTACACTGGCCCCTGGCCGCCATACAACTTCGTGAATATTCGCCTCAAGCTAGAGCGCGCAGGGACCTCGGGCTGATGCTGTTGAAGCTGCTCACCGCTCCGCTCACGGCGCCGCTGACCGGATTCCGCTTCATACTGAACCGGATCGAGGAGATGGCGGAGCGCGAGCTATACGACGAGGCCCGTATCCGCGAAGAATTACTTGAGCTGCAGCTTCACCTCGACGAGGGGGAGATCACCGAGCAAGACTACGCCGCGCAGGAGGCGGACATCATGGCCCGCCTGCGGGCGGCCCGCGAGTACCGCCAGTCGCTCGCCCGCCCATCGGCGGAACCCGATTCGCCCGCGATCACCTACAGCGGGCAGGAGCCGCCATGACCCCAATCGGCGGGCGCCGGGGAAGCTCGCCACGCGATGCGGGAGAGCGGCCTGCCGGCGCGGTAGACGTCACACTCACTGGAGCACCGGCACTCCTCTACCTATACGGGATCGTTGAGGCCGGGACCGAGGGCGAGCGACTCTTGGCGAACCGCGCGGTGTCAGGACTCGACCCGCGCGAGCCGCTGTTTCCGATCACCGTGGGAGACCTCGTGGCTGCCGTGAGCCGCGTGCCGAGCGCGACGTTCGAAGAAGAGCCGCTCAACGCGCTGCTGACCGACCTCCCGCGGTTGGCGCCGCTCGCCGTACAGCACGAGGATGCGGTCCGTGCCCTGCTACCGGCTGCGCCGGCCCTGGTGCCGATGGCATTCGGCACGGTTTACCGAGGGCCGGAGCGGGTCGAGGCGTTGCTCCGCGAGCGCGCGGAGGAGTTTCGCACCTTGCTGGAGCGGGTGCGTGGCAAGTACGAGTGGGGGCTGAGGGTGTACCGAGACGACGCACGCTGGCTCGCCACGGTGAACGAATCTAGCGACGAGCTGTGCCGGCTCGCCTCGGAGATCGCTCAGGCGAGTCCCGGGCGGGCCTACCTGCTCCGCAAGCGGCGCGAGCGGCTGCGCGCCGCGGCGGCCGATCGCCTGGCTGCGGAGGCGCTCGCCGCGATATTCGGCCGGCTCGAATCGCTAAGTGCCGCGGCGCGACGCAATGCTGTGGGGGCGGCGGCGCCCGGTCCGACGCGGCTGATGCTGAGCGCGGCCTTGTTGGTCGATGCGACCGCCGCCGACGCGTTCCGGGCAATCGCGGCCGAGCTGGCGCGCGCGTACGAGCCGCAAGGGGTGAGTGTCCAGCTGACCGGCCCGTGGGCCCCATACTCGTTCGTCGGGCAGGATTATGGCGCCGCTTGAAGAGCCGCTGACGGAGCGCCTCGCGCTCGTCGACGCTGTCGATCACCTGCTCAACCGAGGCGCGGTGCTGGTCGGCCAGACTACCCTGTCGCTGGCGGGCGTGGATCTCGTGTACCTCGGGCTTAACCTGCTGGTGTCGTCGGTAGAGACGCTCCGCGAGCGCGAGCCGGGCGCGGGAGCGCCGGGACCGCTGGCCACCACGACCGGCGGGGCCCTGGCGGCCAGATCAGTTGTGGCCCAGCCGCCAGTCGCCGCGAAGACCGTCGGCCCGCGACCTGGTGCTCTGGGCTCGGTGGTCCGGGACATGCTGGTAGAGCAGTCCCCGTCCGAGCTGTTGGCAGGGCTGCCAGGGCGAACGGAGGCAGATGCGGGCGAGTCGCCCGAGCGTGGGCTGGCGCGTCTGGTGTTAACCTTAGTGGAGCTACTGCGCCAAATCCTGGAGCGCCAGGCCGTGCGACGCATGGAAGGGGGCGGGCTCGCTGCGGAGGAGATCGAGCGAATGGGGTTGGCCCTGATGGAGCTGGAGGCGAAGATGGTCGAGCTACGCGCCGTCTTTGGCCTGGAGGAGGGAGATCTGAATCTCGACCTGGGGCCGTTGGGTGATCTCCTGTGAGCCTGGAGCGGACCGCTTCCAGTCAGCCACGGGCGACGAGCCTAGTCGACATCCTCGACCGTGTGCTGGACAAGGGCCTGGTTGTCGCCGGCGACATTCGTGTGTCGCTAGCCAACGTGGAGCTGCTCACGGTACGTATCCGGCTGCTCGTATGCTCGATTGACAAAGCGCAGGAGATCGGGCTTGACTGGTGGCGCCACGACGGGTTTCTTAGCAGCCAAGCCGAGCTTGCTGAACCGGAAGAGTTAGCCGCGCTGCGGGCGCGGGTAGAGATGCTGGAGCGGCAGCTTGCCGCCCCGACCACACCGGCAGCGCGGTCGGCCCGAAGGGCCGCGCGGCGACAACAGAGCGGGAGTGAATAATGGCCGTTGAACGCCGCCCCGGCGGTACTAGCCTCATCGACGTGCTCGACCGCGTGCTCGACAAAGGCATCGTGATCGACGCGTGGGTGCGCATCTCGCTCGTCGGCATCGACCTGATCACCGTCGAGGCACGCGTCGTCGTCGCCTCCATCGACACGTACCTCAAGTATGCGGAGGCGGTTGGGATCACTGCTCCTGTCGCTCGGCCGGCGCTGGAGCCACCAGCGGAGCCGCTGCCGGCTACCCGTGCCCGGGGCACAGTGGAAACGCGCCGGGAGTAGGTAAGCGCTGCCACGCCGAGGAATCGTCGTCACGATGCAGGATCTTCTCGAGGTCTATCAAAGCGCCACGTCAGCTGCGCGGATGGCCGAGCTACACGATCTCGTGCAGCCCATCCTAGAAGAGTTGGCGGCCGCGCTAGATTACCGGCGGGCCTTTATCGTTGTGCTCAACGAGGGGCAGGGCACGCTAGAGGAGGCGGTCGGGGTCAACGTGCCGGACGAGATCCAGGAGAAGATTCGGGCGCGCCCTGACGAACCCCCCGGGCCGTTGGTACAGGCATTCCAGTCAGGCCGGCCGCTGCACGTCGATGACGCGCTGCGCGACCCGCGCATACCCGAGGGCCGGCGGTCCTACTATGCGGATGCGGGCCTGCTGGCGTTTGCCGCCATCCCGCTGCTGCCGGCGTCGGCGGTGCTCGTCGTGAGCAAGGACCGCCCGGTCACCGACGCTGAGCTGAGCGACCTGCTGCCCTACGCTGGCCGCATCGTGGCGATGATCGCCGACCGAATGGAGGCTCAGCGCTCGCGGGCCTCAGGCGAGCAGCACGCGATCGAGAAGGAGTGGCTCTGGTGGATGGCCAACTCCGTGCAGGACCCCATCGTGCTGAGCAACGAGCAGAACGAGATCCTGCTATACAACATCCACGCCGAGCGATTGCTGGTGACGACGCCCGACGACAGCCCGGGCAAGCGCCGTGCTATCGAGCTGAACAACTTCCTGCTCTCAGCGGCGCTCTCCAGTTTTACCCTAGACCAGGGGCGCGCGATGGGCCGCGAGCTAACGCTGGTCGATCCTATGGAGGGCGCCGAGCTACTGTTCGAGGTGATCTGCCAGCCGGCTACCAACCTGCGCACGGGCGAGCGGGGCCTCGTCTCCTTTCTCAAAGATGTGACTGACCTACGCCGCGCGGCCGAGGAGCTTAATCGCAGCCTGGAATCGCTCCATGAGGCCGGCGAGGAGGCGCGGCGCGAGCGCGATCGGCTGAACCTCATCCTGGCCAGCGTGGCGGACCCCATCGTGGTGACCGATGCCACGGGTCAGTTCGTCTTGATGAACCAGCAGGCTGAACGTCTGTTGCAGCCGCCAGCACGGCCCGGGACGCCCGGCACGACGACTTATTTGGCCAACAACGCGAAGCTAACGTCGTTCGTGTCACAGCTGGGGCTAGAGGCCGCATCCCTGCGGCGCGGCGAACTGGAGATGGTGGACCCGGAAACCGCCGAGCCGCTCACGATGAGCGTCACCGCGACCGAGGTCTACGACGAGCTGGGCCAGGTCACCGCGTTCGTCTCCGTGCTGCACGACCTCACCAAGATCCGGGAGTTAGAGCGGCGGACCATCGAGCAGCAGCTTTTCGAATCGGAGAAGCTAGCCGCGGTGGGCCGGCTTGCCGCCTCCGTCGCGCACGAGATCAACAATCCGCTGGAGGCGATCACCAACGCCCTGTATCTCGTCCTGTCGCGCACGCCGGAAGACGACCCGAACCGGCGCTTTCTGGAGATCGCTAACCGCGAGACGGCCCGCGTGTCGGGCATTATCCGCCAGATGCTTGGCTTCTACCGCTCGAAGGCGGCGAAGGCTCCCACCGACGTGAACCAGGTGCTCGACGAGACGATGGCTCTGGTGGAGCGCCAGCTACGACAGCACCGAGTGGCGCTACGCAGCGAGCTGGACCGAGGCTTGCCACCCGTCCCGGCCTCGGCGGACCAGCTCAAGCAAGTGTTTCTGAACCTCTTCCTGAACGCTCAGGAGGCGATGCCGGATGGCGGCACGCTATATGTGTCCACCCGCCTGTCGAGGGAGAACGATCCCGAGTTCCTGTCGGGGCGCTACGTGCTCGTGCAGGTGCGGGATACGGGGACGGGGATTCCGGAAGACAAGCTGCCCCACATCTTCGAGCCGTTCTACTCGACCAAGGGTGAGTCGAAGGGGACTGGGCTGGGGCTCTGGGTCAGTCTCGGCATCGTGCAGAACCACGGTGGACTGCTCAAGGTGCGCAGCCGCTCGGGGCGCGGGACGACGTTCACCGTCGCGCTGCCGGCGACGGCGGAGGGCTGAGCAGTGCGGACGACTAGGAACCCCGCGGGCGAGCCGGGACGGGGGACGGGCCGAGCGCGTGACTGGGCGCAGCGTGCGGAGGCGGTCCAGGACGCGGAGGAGGCGCATCGTGGCGCCTAGTGTACTGATCGTTGAGGACGAGGAGGCAGTCGCCTTCACCTTGCGAGAGATTCTGAAGCAGGAAGGCTACACTGTAGAGGATGTCAGGAACACGGCGGATGCGCTGGCGCGGGTGGAGCGCGAGCGCTTCGACGTCGCGCTCCTCGACTTGCGGGTGGGCGAGGACAGCGGCCTGACGGTGCTCGCCCGTCTGAAAGAGCTGTCGCCGAGCACCGTCGCTCTGATCCTCACCGGCTACGGGTCGCTCGAGACCGCCATCGAAGCAATGCGCCAGGGCGCCTTCGACTACCTCCTCAAGCCATGTGACGTACAGGAGCTAAAGGCCGCCATCACGCGGGGATTAGATCAGCGCCGCGCCGGGAGTCCCGACGCCCACCCGGCTAACGCGAGGGACGCCGCCGCAGCGCGGGCCGAATTGCAGGAGGCGGTCGAGCAGGCGACGCGCGCTCGCGACGCTTTCTTGACGGTGGCTGGCCACGAACTGAAGACGCCGTTGTCAGCCGTCATCGGCTGGGCGCAGTACGTCCAGCGGCAGCTTGCTCGTGGCTCGGCGGACGAGGCGGCCGAGAAGCTCGATGTGGTAGTCGATCAGGCGCGGCGTGTGTCGCGGCTGGTCGAGGCATTTTTGGAGGTGGTGCGCATCCAGCACGGCGGTATACAGCTAGCTCACGCCCCGATAGATCTGCACCAGCTCACGGAGCAGGCCGTTCGCGATGTAGCGAAGCGCTATCCGCATCACCAATTCAAGGTCGACGCGCCCGATGGCGAGCTGTCGGTGCGCGGCGATGCCACGCGGCTCAGCCAAGCACTCGGGCACCTGTTGGAGAACGCGGCGAAGTTCTCTCCTGGCGGCGGCGCCGTCACAATCCGCCTGAGGCGGGCGGACGGCGAGGTATGGCTCGCCATCCGCGACCCTGGCATTGGCATTCCTGCCGACGAGATTCCCCACCTGTTCGAGCGCTTCTACCAGATCGACAATGACATCATGACGCGGCGGTTTGGCGGCATCGGCGTTGGCCTATACCTAGCTCGCGCGCTCATCGAGGCGCACGGCGGACGCGTGTGGGCCGAGAGCGCCGGCCCGCAGCTTGGCAGCACCTTCACGATCGCCCTTCCCCTCGCGACCGCCGCGACCAAGTAGCGCCTGGTGTACGTCGGCCCCGTTAGCGTAGCCTATCGCTGGCCTGCCCGACGCCCGGCGCGGGGCTTGCGAGGCCGCGGTGGCGCAAGTTAGAGCCGAGCCGTCGGTCCGCGCCTATGTCCTGGCGCTGGCTAGCGCGGCGCTTGGCTTCCTCGTGATCACCCTGGCGACTGCGCATGGCTGGTTGCTGCCCGTCGACGAGCCGATGCTTCGTTGGATCGCCGCCCACCGCGACTGTGGCGACGTCGCGCTGGCAACTGGGTTGAGCTTCGCCGGGGCAGGGGAGGTATCCTTACTCCTGACCGCGCTCCTGGCGGCGGTTTGCCTGGTCCGCCGCCGGTCCCGCGCGGCCGCGGCGCTGCTACTGCTCTATCTCAGCGTGCCTATCGAACTGGGCCTGAAGCTAACCCTGGCTCAGCCGCTGCCGGGCGTCCTGTTCCCCATCCCGGGCGCCTGCGAGTGGTATCACCCGACCATCTCCGTGCTGACGCCGCACTCCTACCCGAGCGGCTACGCGATCCGCGTGACTTACTTCTTCGTCCTCGCCGCGGCTTGGCTGCTCCACCGACAGGCGGCGAACTCCGCTCACGTCCCGCAGGCCCGGCTCCGCGCTCGCCTGATCATGCTGCTCCTGGCCGGGGTGCTCGCGCTGCTCCTCGCCAGCCGCCTAGTGCTAAGCTGGCATTGGCCGACCGACCTTCTGGGTGGGGCGCTGCTGGGCGGGGCGCTGGCGACCGCCACCCTGCTCGCCTCCCACCACGCCGCTCCCGTGCAGCCGGTGGTAGCTGGTCGGCGCTAGCGAGCCGGCAGCAGCGTGGGCACGGCGATCGCCGGCGGCGTTAGCCGTGGCTGGGGCATTAGGCTCGTCGGAAATGCTTGGGGAGCCGGGGCTAGGCGCGCAGGCGCCTCCGGCCGGGCGGTCGGCGCGGGGCTTGGGTGCGTGGCCGGGGGCACGGGGGCGGCCCGGGCCGCCGTGGGCGGTGGGGGCACGGCTGTCGGGGGCGCCGGGGGCGGAGCGGCCGGCGCGGGCGGGCGCGCGATCGTGGGTGGCGGTGGCACGGCGGTGGGCGGTGCCGCAGCGGCCGGCGGCGGGTTGCTGGGCGGCGCTGCAGGCACCGCGGCGCTCGCGCTCTCCGGCGGGGGTTCTGCGGGCGCTCGGCGGCTCGGAGCCGCAGGCGCGCGGGGCGCCGCGACGGGCGGGTTCGGGGCTGCGGGCGCGACACGCCGGGCGGCGGTTGGCGTCGGTGCGGCAACGCGGGGCACGGCCGTGGGCCGTCTGGCCGGTGGCGGGCCCGCGGGCGGCGCTGGGGCCGGCGGGACCGCGGCGTCCACCGTGGTATCCGGCTCGTCTGTTGCCTCCGTTGCCTCCGACTCGTCGGTCTCCGCTGTCGTGGAGGGTGGCTCGGCTGTTTCGGGTGCTTCGGCGGCTGCCGGGGCCTCCGTCGGCTCCTCGGTGGGCGACGGGGTCGGCGGGGCGGGCTGCGGCGTCGGCGGCACGGTCGGCGTGAGCCCGGGGAGCAAAGCCTGGACCGTCACGGTGGGCGCTGGCGTCGGCCGGGGGGTGCCGACGGCTGGCGTGGGCAGTGACCGTGCTGCTCCGGGCGCCGCCGTGCCGAGCCTGTAGCCTCCCAGCGCGGTCGCGCCGGCCATCGTGAGCACGAATCCGACCACCGCGCCCGCCAGGACCAACGCAACTTGCTGCAGCCGCGGTTCCACGCTTCTCGCTCCCGTTAGCTGGGACCCGATGCCGGACGCTCATTCATCGTAGGCAGCAATTGGGGAGGCGGGCAAGGTCGCGAAGCCGGCACGGTGTCTGGATGGAGCTACAGTTTTGAGATGGGAGCGGGCGCGGACCGGCGCCGGCAATCGGCGGACGAAAGAAAACAGCGCCGCGGAGAACCACGGCGCTGTGGGTGGACGTGAGGGGAATCGAACCCCTGACCTCGCGGATGCGAACCGCGCGCTCTCCCGGCTGAGCTACACGCCCTGGGACGTAAGGATTCTACTGGAGCGCGGGGCCCGAGAGCAAATGGCGTGCTTAGGGTGGCGCTGCCGCGTACCAGGTGCCGCCGTGGCCGCGTGGCGAACGGTACCACGGACGGGGTAGCAGCAGACATCGGCCATTCAGGAGCGAGCGGCCGGCTGTGGCCGCGTGGCGAACGATACCAGGGACGGGGTAGCGGCAGCTCAGCTCATCGTGAGGCCGCCGCTGATGCTGAGCGTCTGCCCCGTGATGAAGGCCGCGCCGTCCGACGCCAGGAAGGCTACGGCCGGCGCGACGTCGGCTGGCTGTCCCAGGCGGCCCATGGGGATTGCCCGTTGCAGCGCCTCGACCAGCCGGGGGTTCGCCTCCGTGAACCGGGCCAGCAGCGGCGTGTCGGTCGGGCCGGGACAGACGCAGTTCACGGTGATGCCGTGACGCGCTGTCTCGCGGGCGATTGTCTTCGTGAAGGCGATGACGCCGCCCTTCGCGGCGGAGTACACTGCCTCGCCCGAGGAGCCGACGCGACCGGCGTCCGACCCGAGGCTGATGATGCGGCCGTAGCGGCGCTCCTGCATGGCGGGCAGCGCCGCGTGGACCGTGTGGATGACCCCGCGCAGGTTGATTGCTAGCAGGCGCTCCCACGTGGCCGGCTCGCTGTCCACGAAGCGCTCGGGGGTGTCCCAGCCGGCCGCGTTCACCAGGATGTCCACAGGCCCCAGCCGCTCGCGCACGAAGGCGAAGGCACGCTGGACCGCCGCGTAGTCCGTCACGTCCACCGGCACCGCGAGCCCTCGCCCGCTAGCGGCGGTCCCCGGGGCCGCGCGTCGCTCGTCGTGGGGCTGAGTATCAGCCGAACGCGCTCCAGGATTCGGGGGCGAGGCGGGCGAGCCTCCCTCGGCACTCGGGGGCCGAGGGGCTGCCTCGGCTAGCTGCGCGACTGTCTCGATCGCGCCCGCGGCGTCCAGGTCGGCGACGGCCACCCGCGCGCCCCAGCGTCCTAGCTCGAGGGCGATCGCCCCCCCGATGCCCGACGCCGCGCCCGTAACGAACGCCACGCGCCCGTCCAGGCTGCTCATGAAGGAGCCTGTCGGCTGCATACTTGCCTCCTTGCCTTGCCGCGTCTGGCGCACGCCAGCGGAGCCCCCGAGGGGGACCGGGCGGCCGGGACGGCCGCGCTCCCAGCGGGTCGGCGACGCTTACCGCCAGCGGCTCAGATCGACTTTGGGCGGCGTATCGCCCAGCCGGCGGCGCATCGTCGCCTCCGCGAGCGCGCTCGGGATACGGCGCAGGGCCACGTCGACGAGGGCGGGGCGCCCCGCGGCGAATGCGCGCTCGAGCGCGCCGGGCAGGTCGTCGGGCCGCTCGACGCGCTCGCCGTGGCCGCCCAGGTCGATCATCAGCCGGTCGTAGCGCACGGGGCGCAGGTTGGTGGCGACCGCGCGGCCGTAGTACGCGAGCTGGTAGCCGTTGTCGATCCCCCAGGTGGCGTCGTTGCCGACAACCACGACGACGGGCAGGTTGTGGCGCACGGCCGTGTCCAGCTCCATGAAGTAGAAACCCAGGCCGCCGTCGCCGATGAACAGCGTCACCCGCGCGTCGGGCGCCGCCACCTGGCAGCCGAGCGCCATCGGCAGGCCGACGCCCAGGTGACCCAGCGGCCCGGTGCGAATCCAGCGGCCCGGCCAACGGGCGGGCAGGTACGCGCGCGGCCACTGCACGAAGTCACCCGCGTCCATGACGACGATCGAGTCGGGCGCCAGGAACGGCTCGACGGCCCGGGCAACGGTCATCGGGTGCAGCGGCGCCTCTGGGTCGTCGGCCAGCTGGCGTAGGTGGGCGAAGTGCTCCTCGCGCGCAGCGTGCAGCGCGTGGAGCCAGGCGGCGCGCGCGGACGATGGAGTGTTGGCGGTAGGGGGCGGGGGCACGGCGGCCAGCGTGTCTACCGTGGCGCCGAGGTCGCCGACGAGGGCGAGGTCGACGGCGCGGTTGCGGCCCACCTCGGTCGGATCGGCCTCGACCTGGATGACGCGCGCATCGGGCGCCACGGCGGGCGGCCGGCCGAAGCCGATGCGCCAGTCGAGGCGCTTGCCGATGAGCAGCAGCACGTCGGCCTCGCGGAGGTAGCGGGCGGCGGCGTTGAGCGTCACGTCGGCGTAGCCGAAGCTCAGCGGGTGGTCGTCGGCCAGGAGTCCGCGCGCCTGCTCCACGGTGAAGACGGGCAGGCGCTCCCGCTCGGCCAGGGCGGCGAGCGCCTCGGGCGCGACACCGTAGCGCGCGGCCGCGCCGACGATCACGACGGGTCGCTCGGCGGCGCGCAGCATCGCCAGCGCTTGTTCGACGCTGGCGGCGTCGGGCGTGGCGCGGCTCTCTGCCCGCGCACCGACCGCGGGCAGGCGTGGCACGCGGCTGTCGTCCACCGTGGCGTCCTGTACGTCGAGCGGCACGGTGAGGTGGACCGGCCCGGGCCGGCCGGCGCGGGCCAGCCGGAAGGCCCGCGCCACGGCCTGCGGAATGTCGGCCGGCGCGCGCACCAGGGCCGCGTCCTTCGTCACGGGCGCGGCCATGCCGAGCTGGTCTAGCTCCTGGAGGGCCAGCAGGCCTTCCTGGGCGATGTCGGGCCGGCCGCTGATCTGCACCACTGGCGTCTCGACGAGGTAGGTGACCGCCAGCCCGGCGATGACGTTGGCGTGGCCCGGGCCGCCGGTGACCATGCAGACGCCGGTACGGCCGGTTGTGCGCGCCCAGCCATCCGCCATGTGCATGGCGGCCGACTCGTGGCGGGTGTCCACGAAGCGAATGCCGTGCTCGAAGGCGGCGTCGGCCACGGGCAGGATGTGGTCGCCGATCAGCGTGAAGATCGTGTCGACGCCCTCGGCGCGCAGCGCCCGCGCCAGCAGCTCGGCTCCCGTCACCGTGCCCATCGCTCCGACCCCCTTGTCTCTGTCGGCGGCCGTGGTGCCGCCCGCGCGGCTAACTCTACCACGCGCCGCCCCGGGCTCGGCACGCCGGCCGAGTCCGGCCCTCGCGGCGTGTCCTCCGCGGTTTGGCGGTGCGGGGCGCCGCGCTTGGTGGCGTCCGCGGCCCCGCTGTCGGGTGTATGCGTTTAGCCGAGGAACGGTCAAACGATGCTCCTTTACCGGGTGGTTAACTGCTAGGCCGGGCGCGGGTTTCTGCGTGCTGGTCAGGCGCGGAAGGTCGCATCGTTTACGCCGTACGATACTCCCTGGCTCTCCTGCCGCGGGCCGGGCCGGCGGGGCGGGGTGCCCCGGGCCGGGCGCGGGCGGCGGGCGCGGGGAGGCGTGTACGGCGTAAGATAGGCGACCACGTCGCGCGAGCTAGCAGGCGCTCTCCGGCGCGCCTCGCGGCCTCTCTACTATGAACGCATTGGCAGGGGGGCGGTCGTCCGGAGGGAGCGGGGGAGGACGCGGGGACGCCCTCACCCCGACCCTCTCCCAGAGGGAGAGGGGGAGGGACCGGCCCTCACCCCGACCCTCTCCCAGAGGGAGAGGGGGAGGGACCGGCCCTCACCCCGACTCTCTCCCAGCGGGAGAGGGAGTGGGACGCCCCATCACCGGATTCGCTCGGGCACTAGGACGGCTGGCGACCGGGCAGGGCGCAGCAAGCGGCGCCCCGACCCTACTGATCGCAAGGTGAGTTTGGAAACAGGTCTGCGGGTGCTCCTGCGCCCGCAACCGCTGGGCTTGAAACGCTGTCTGAGAATAGTTTATATATAAACTATCGATGGCAGAGCAGGGGGTGGCGTGCATCTACCAACCGACCCGGGAGGCGGGGAGGCCGTTCGCGCGGGCCACCGGCAGGCGAGTGTTTTGGCCTGGATGCGGCTGGCACGGGTGTACGACAAGATCCAGCGCCGCAGCCAGCAGCACCTACGCCGCTTCGGCTTGACCGTATCGCAGTTCGACGTGCTCGCCCAGGTCGGCTCGGCAGAAGGGCTGTGCCAGCAGGAGCTGGCAGAGCGGCTGCTGGTCACCAAGGGGAACGTGTGCGGTCTGATCGACCGCATGGAGCAGGCGGGGCTGATGGTACGCCGACCTGATCCTGAGGACCGGCGAATCCACCGGCTGGAGCTGACACCCGAAGGGCGCCGGCTCTACGCCGAGGCGGTCCCTGCCCAGGAGCAACTGATCGCTAGCCTGCTTGCGGGCCTAGAGCCCGAGGAGCAGCGGGCCCTGCACGGCTTGCTGCGGCGGCTGGATCGGTCCATCGACTCTTCGTCGTGTCTCAGCTACCGGTGAGCAGGAGGTCAGGAGGTCACTATGCCAGCAGTTACCGTCGACAACGTTCTCGCCCTTCCTCGGGTACCCGCGCTGGATCCGCAGCGCGATCGACTGCGCGGCGTGCGCTCCATCAGCACCGCGCCGAGCGGCTTCGAAGGGGAGGGGTTCCCGGTGCGCCGCGCCTTCGCCGGCGTGCCGCTGGCCGACCTCGACCCGTTCGTTCACCTCGACCAGATGGGCGAGGTGGAGTACGCGCCGGGCGAGGCGAAGGGCACGCCCTGGCACCCGCACCGCGGCTTTGAGACGGTCACCTACATGATCGACGGGGTGTTCGAGCACCAGGACTCGCAGGGCGGCGGCGGGATCATTACCAACGGCGACACGCAGTGGATGACGGCCGGCGCCGGCATCCTCCATATCGAGAAGCCCCCGGAGCAGCTCGTCGTCAGCGGCGGCTTATTTCACGGGCTGCAACTGTGGGTCAACCTGCCGGCTCGGGACAAGATGATCGCCCCGCGCTACCAGGACATCCGCGGCCAGTCCGTGGCCCTGCTTAGCTCACTGGATGGCGGTGCGCTGCTACGCCTCATCGCCGGCGAGCTGGGCGAGCTGCGAGGACCGGGCGCGACCCACACGCCGATCACGATCGTCCACGCCACGCTCCAGCCCGGCGCGGAGGTGGACCTGCCGTGGCGGCCCGACTTCAACGCGCTCGTCTACGTCCTGAACGGCGCCGGCTACGTCGGCGCGGAGCGTCGCCCGATCCGCGCGGGACAGCTCGCGGTGCTTGCGGCTGGCGACGCGATCCGCGTGGGGGCTGACCGGGTCCAGGAGAGCCGCTCTCCGACGCTGGACGTGTACATCATGGGCGGTCTGCCGATCCGCGAGCCGGTCGTGCAGTATGGCCCGTTCGTGATGAACACTCCCGACGAGATTGCCCAGGCGTTCGCCGACTACCAGGCTGGGCGCTTGGGTGCCGTGCCCCCTGGTCAGGCGCGCTAAGCGGCGGAACAAGCTGACGCGCGCCGCGGTGTGACAGAATGCCAGACACAGCACTTGGCCCATTGCTCATCTGGCGATCGGTGTCGTTCGACTCGGTATCCCGCCTGATGGCAGCGTGGGCACATGGCTGACAAGGACACCGACCGGACGGAAGCCTTCAGTGATGGCGTGTTCGCCATCGTCATCACGCTACTCGTCCTCGATCTGCGGAGTCCACAGCACGAGCCAGGTCAGCTGCTGCCAGCGCTGCTGCAGCAATGGCCCGTCTATCTTGCCTACTTCGCGTCGTTCCTTTACGTCGGCGTGATCTGGCTGAACCACCACGCCGTCTTCGCTCACATTCGACACGCCGATCAAGGCCTACGGCTTGCGAACCTTGGCATTCTCTTCACCACGGCGCTGCTGCCGTTTCCGACCGTGGTCGTGTCTGACGCGTTCCGGGGAGGGAACGCCACTGACATTCAGGTAGCTGTTGCGGTCTATGCCCTCATCGCCGCGGCGATGTGCGCGAGCTGGCTCGTCTTCTACAGCTACCTGGCCCACCGCCACGGCCTGCTTGCGGAGCGGGGTGTCGACGCAGTCTTCTTCCGAGAAGAGCACAAGCGGGCCTGGGTCGGCATTGCTGGCTACACGGTCGCGGGCATCCTCGGCTATGCTGTGATGCCAGTTATTGGGCTCCTGGTCTTCGTGGCTCTGCCTGCCTTCTACGCTCTAACGAGCGAAGGCCTGCTCTCCCTGCGTGCTAGAGCATAGCGCAGCGAACAACGCCGAAGGTCGATGCTTGACAGGCGCGGGGCGGATGGGCCTACACTGCGGCCAGGAGCGATTCAGCCACGGGCGAGAGGGAGGGCGTGGTGCGACTGCGCTACTTTGGGGTGCCCTACGACCGCACGCACGCGCTCATGACCGGCGCGGTGCGCCCCGAGGGCGTCGAGCTGGAGTACGTCGCCGGCCTGCCGAACGACATCTTTCGTCGCATGTTCGCCGGCGCGGAGTTCGAGGCGAGCGAGCTGTCGTCGTCGAACTACGTGATGGAGCGGGCGCGGGGCGTGGATCGGTTCGTGGCGTTGCCCATCTTCCCGTCGCGGGTGTTCCGCCACAACACGCTGTACGTGAACACCGCGGCGGGCATCGAACGGCCGGAGGACCTGGCCGGCCGGCGCGTGGGCCTGCCCGAGTATCTCCAGACGGCGAACTTCTGGGTGCGCGGGTTCCTGCAGCACGACTACGGCGTGGCGCCCGAGTCGATCCACTGGGTGCGCGAGGACTCGGAGAAGCTGCCGTACCCGCTGCCGGCGGGCCTGGACGTGACGGACGCGCCGCCGGGCCGCGCGCTGGGCGACATGCTGGAGGCGGGCGAGATCGACGCGCTGATCCACCTGCACCAGCCGGCCTGCTTCGTCGCGGGGTCGCCGCGCGTGCGCCGCCTGTTCCCCGACTACCGGCAGGTCGAGGCCGACTACTACCGGCGCACGGGCTACTTCCCGATCATGCACCTGGTCGTCCTGCGGCGGGAGGTGTACGAGCGCGACCGCTCGCTCGCGCGCCGCCTGTACGACGCGTTCTGCGCGGCGAAGGAGGAGAGCTACGCGCTGCTGCGCCAGAGCGGCTTCCTGGCGACCGACCTGCCGCTGCAGGTGGCCCACGTCGAGGAGACGCGGGCGCTGTTCGGCGACGACCCGTTCCCGTACGGCATGGCACGCAACGAGCACACGATGCAGGCGATCGCGCAGTACGTCCACGAGCAGGGCATGGCCGACCGCCAGGTCGATCTGGAAGAGCTGTTCGTGCCAGAGCTGCTGGACACGTAGGGGAGGAGAGGACTCGATGGAGAACGCCCCGCCGCCCCCGTCTGAGCTAGAGATGCTCATGGAGATGCTGAAGCGGGCCGAGACGCCCGAGGCGCGTCAGCGCGCGTGGGACCAGCTCGTGCGCTTCCAGCGCGAGCGCGGCGTGCGTGCCCAGCCGCGCGGCGCCCCCGAGCCACCGCAGGCGTGAGTGCGGAGGCGAGACGGGGCGGGCCCTCACCCCGACCCTCTCCCAGGGGGAGAGGGGGAGGGACGAGGAGGACGCCCTCACCCCGGCCCTCTCCCAGGGGGCGAGGGAGAACGACCGCCCTCGCCCCCGCCAGCTAGCAGGGGGTGAGGGGGAAGGGCTGAGCGGTAGCGGGCGAAGACCTCGTCGGTGAAGCGCTCTAGCTGCGCGGGGGCGTCCCAGGCCGCGAAGCGCACGACGAAGAGGCGCACGCCCGCCTCGATAAAGGCGTCGATGCGCTCGCGGATCGTGCTGGCCGGCCCCCATGGCCCCCAGCGGTCGCCCCAGTGGCGGCGCGGATAGTAGCTCAGCAGGAACTCGTCGGCCTCCCGCTCGGCAGCCCTCACGTCGTCACCCAGGTGGATCGTGAAGTAGAGCGCCGGCGTGAGCGTCGCGGGGTCGCGGCCACGCTGCCCGGCCGCGGCCATCACCTGCGCCCAGATGCGGCGGTACTCGTCGGGCAGCGCGCGGCTGGGCATGATGCCGTCGCCCCACGCCAGGACGCGGTTCAGCTGCCGCGGCGAGAGCTGGTCGCCGTTGTTGCCGACGCTGAGGAGAATGCGCGGCCCGCGGGGCTGGGCGGGCCGCGGCAGGACGGTGACGTTCTCGATGTGGAAGTGCTTGCCGTCGTGAGTGACAGCCTGCTCGGTCCACAGCCGGCGCAGCAGCAGCAGCGTCTCCTCCAGGCGGCTGAGACGCCGGTCGGGGTCGACGCCCACGCTGCGGTACTCGTGCAGGCTGGCGGGGTCTTTCGCGCCCATGCCCACGCCGAGCGTCAGGCGCCCACCCGAGATCAGGTCCAGCGAGGCGAGGGTATACGCCAGCAGCACCGGCTCGCGCAGCGGCGGCAGGAAGACGCTGGTGCCGATGCCCAGTCTCCGGGTGCGGCCGGCGACGAAGGCGAGGGTGGTCAGCGCCTCCAGGCGCGGCCGGGCCAAGAGGCTATCGCCGACCCACGCTGAGTCGTAGCCCAGGGCCTCCACGCGCTCGGCCATGTCGAAGATGCGGGGGCAGTCCTCCATGCGCTCCCGCACGATAAAGTCGCGCGTGGGCAGCACGATCCCGAAGCGGACGCCGTCGGAGCTACGCTCTGGCATTTCGCACAGCCATCCACGGATGATCGGCTATCATGAAACCACCGCCGTCACGCATCCTGGGGCGGGCTTCGCCCGCGCCCGACGCGGCCCGGCCGCGTCGGGCCGCGGCCTGTCGGCTCGCGGCCGCTCGCAGCATACCACACGACCGGCACGGAGGCTACGCGATGGACCACGCGCCCGGCCCGCTGGCGGGTGTCGCCGTGCTCGACTTCTCGCGCGTCGTCGCGGGGCCATACTGCACGATGCTACTCGGCGACGACGGCGCCGACGTGGTGAAGGTCGAGCGACCGGGCGCGGGCGACGACACGCGCGAGTGGGGCCCGCCGTTCGTCGGCGGCGAGAGCGCCTACTATCTCGCCATCAATCGCAACAAGCGCAGCATCGCCATCGACCTGCAGAACCCGGAGGGGCGCGACCTGGCGCTGGACCTGGCGGCGCGCGCCGACGTGGTCGTCGAGAACTTTCGGGTGGGCACGATGGAGCGGCTAGGGCTCGGGTACGAGACGCTGGTCGCGCGCAACCCGCGCCTGGTCTACTGCGGCATCTCGGGCTTCGGGCCGAAGGGGCCGCGCCGCGACCAGGCCGGCTTCGACCTGATGGTGCAGGCGTTCGGCGGCATGATGAGCGTGACCGGCCACCCGGATGGCGCGCCCGCGAAGGCGGCCGTGCCGCTGCTCGACATCGCCACGGGCCTCACGGCGCACGGCGCCATCTGCGCGGCGCTGTACGGGCGCGAGCGCAGCGGCCGGGGCCGGCGGATCGACCTGTCGCTGTTCGCCACGCAGATCGGCATCCTGATGAACGCCGCGGGCGACTACCTGCTGGCGGGCAAGGTGATGGGCAGGATGGGCACGGCGCACCCGTCCATCGTGCCCTACCAGGGCTTCGCGGCGCGCGACGGCTACCTGATCATCGCGGCGCCGAACGACCGCCTGTTCGCGCGGCTGGCGCAGGCGCTTGGGCATCCCGAGTGGCCGGAGGATCCGCGCTTCGCCACGAACGCCGGCCGCGTGGAGCACCGCGCCACGCTGGTGGCGGCAATCGAGGCGGTGACGCGCGAGCGCGACGTGGCGGACTGGGTGGCGGCGCTGGAGCCGCTCGGCATCCCGGCGACGCCGATCAACTCGGTGGACCGCGCCCTAGAAGACCCGCAGGTGGCGGCCCTGGAGCTAGTGCGGGCGGTGGAGCATCCGACGGCAGGGCCGATCCGTCTGCCAGGGCCGTTCGTCCAGTTCGACGGCGCGGCGCCGCCCATCCGCTTGCTGCCGCCGCTGCTCGCGGAGCACACGGACGCCGTGCTCCGCGAATGGCTCGGCCTCGACGCCGCGACCATCGCCCGCCTGCGCGCCGACGGCGCTATTCAGTGATGAGTACTGAGTGCTGAGTGCTGAGCGGGGCGCGGCCCATCACGCGGTACTCGGCGCTCGATGCTCGGAGGGGTCGTGTACTTCGAAGACTTCGCGGTGGGGCAGGAGCTGGTGACGCGCGGGCGCACGGTGTACGACTACGAGGTCGGCCAGCTCGTCGCGCTCGCCGGGCTCAACGAAGAGTTGTTCCTGAACCGCGAGCACTACGAGAAGGAGAGCGTGTTCGGGCGGCGGGTGGCGCCCGGGCTGCTGACGCTTTGCCTCGCCGAGGGCCTGGTCATGTCGGAGGAGTGGTTCCGCGGGACGGGCATGGCGTTCCTGGGGCTAGACGAGCTGCGCCTGCACGCGCCGGTGAGCCCCGGAGACACGATCCGGGTCCAGGTCGCGATCGTCGAGACGCGGGCCTCGCGCCAGCCCGGCCGGGGCATCGTCACGGCGCGGCATACCGTCCGCAACCAGCAGGGAATCGCGGTCAATACCTTTCGCATCACCCGCCTGGTCCGCGGCCGGCCCGCCGCCAGCGGCGCCCCGCACTGAGAAGGAGCCAAGCAGCATGATGTCGCGCTGGACGCCGAGCAGCGGAACGCCCGCCGGGCTCATGACGGAGGGCGACCAGCACTCCGCGGCCGGCAAGCCGCACGAGAGCGGTTTCGAGGCAGAGCGAACCGGGCAGCATCGGCCGGGCGGCGGGGGGCGAGGCCCTGCCCGACGTTATCTAGACGGTCTCCAGAGGGCTCCTCGCCTAGGGAAACCGCTGTAGCCGATGGACGTGCCGCAGCTCATCGTCGACCTGGCCATGGCGCTCGTCGCCGCGCTCGTCGGCGGAATGGTCGCCCAGCTGCTCCGCCAGCCGGTGATCCTCGGCTACTTCCTCGCGGGCATCGTGATTGGGCCGTTCACGCCCGGCCCGGTGGGGGACGTGAACCGGCTGGAAGTGCTCGCCGAGATCGGCGTCACGTTCCTCATGTTCGCCCTGGGGGTGGAGATCTCTGGGCCGGCGCTGCTGCGCGTCGGTCGGGTGGCGCTGCTCGGCGGGGCGGGACAGATCGCCGTCAGCATGGCGCTGGGTGCGGGCCTGGGCGCGCTCCTCGGGCTGGAGGGGAGCGCGCTTGTGTTCTTCGGCGCACTCATCGCGCTGTCCAGCACCGTGGTCGTCGTGCGCCTCCTGGCGCAGCACGGCGAGCTGGCGGCGCCGCAGGGCCGCATCGCGCTGGGCATGCTGGTCGTGCAGGACCTGAGCGTGGTGCCGATGATGGTGATCCTGCCGGCGCTGGCACAGCCGACCGAGGACCTGGTGCCTGGCCTCGCCCTGGCGGCGGTGAAGGCAGCGGCGATCCTCGCCGGCACGCTGCTGCTGGGGCCGCGCGTGGTGCCCTGGGTGCTCTTGCGCGTCAGCGTCACGGGCTCGCGTGAGCTGTTCTTGCTCACCGTCATCGCGCTCGCGCTGGGGACGGCGCTCGTCACCGCCTGGGCGGGGCTCTCGCTGGCCTTCGGCGCCTTTCTCGCGGGGCTCGTCGTCGCCGAATCCGAGCTGAGCCACGAGGTGCTGGGCCAGATCACGCCGCTGCGCGACGCATTCATCACGCTGTTTTTCGTGTCGGTCGGCATGTTGCTCGATCCGGCGTTCGTGCTGCAAGAGGCGGTGCTCGTGCTCGGCCTGGCGCTCGCCGTGCTCGTCGGCAAGGCGGCCATCGCCGGCGCCATCCCGCTCCTCTTCGGCTATCCTCTGCCCACCGCCCTGTTCGTGGGCGCGGCGCTGGCGCAGGTTGGGGAGTTCTCGTTCGTGCTGGCCCGGCTGGGCGTCGCGGAGGGCATTCTGTCGGAGCGGGTCTTTGGCCTGGTGCTCGCCGTTGCCATTGTGACGATTGTCCTGACCCCCGCGGCGATGCGCTTGGCCCCGGTCCTGGCGCGTGGGCTCCGCCGGGTCGGGTCAGCGCCCGTCGGCCCGTCCGGCGAGGCACGGGCTGACGATCGCGCGGCAGCCGAACCGGAGCAGCCGGCGCTGCGCGACCACGTCGTGCTGCTCGGGTACGGCCGGGTGGGCGCCGAGGTCGCGCGCTGGCTGGAGGCGCACGGGGTGCCCTACCTGGCGATCGACGCCGATCCTCTCCGCCTGCGGGCGCCGCACGCGCGGGGGGTGCCGACGCTCGCGGGCGACGCCAGCGGCCCGGCGCTGCTAGCCCACGCGCAGCTCGGGCTGGCGCGCGTGCTGGTCATCACGATTCCGGAGGTGCCGGCCGCCGAGCGCGCCATTCACTACGCACGCGAAGCCAACCCGGCGATCGACATCGTGGTCCGCGCCGACGCCGCCGCTACCGTCGCGGCGCTGCAACGGAGCGGCGTCGACGAGACGGTACAGCCGGAGTTCGAGGCCGCGCTGGAGTTCGTGCGCCACACCCTGTCGCGCTACGGGGTGGACGGCGCTGCGCTGGAGGTTGACCTGAACGCCCGGCGCACGGCCTTCTACGCGGCCGGGGCGGAAGCCTGAGCGGGGCGAGCCGCGGCCGCAGCGGTCGCGATGCCCTACAATGCGGGAGTGAACGGCCCCGCTGCTGCCCCGCTGTTCGTCGTCAACGCGCGCGCCGGCGCCGGCCGCGCGGGCGCGCGGTGGCCCGCACTCGCCCGCGAGCTGGGGCGCGTGGGCCTGGCGTTCGAGCCCGCCTTCACGGAGGCGCCCGGGGACGCGACGCGCTTGGCCGCGGCGGCAGCGCGCGCCGGGCGGACGGTGGTAGCCGTGGGCGGGGACGGCACGATCAACGAGGTGGTGAACGGGCTGATGGCGGGGCGAGCGCCGGGCGCGCCCCCGCCCGTGCTGGGCGTGCTGCCCAGCGGTACGGCCCAGGACTTCGCGCGCAGCGCCGGCATACCGCTCGCCCCGCGCGCGGCCATCGCCCTGCTCGTGCGGGCCGAGCCGCGCCTGACGGACGTGGGGCGGATCCGCTTCGGCTCGGGCGCCGTCCGCTACTTCGCCAACTACGCGGGCGCGGGCTTCGACGCGATGGTGACCGTGCGCGCCCAGGGCTGGAGCAACCGCTGGCGCGGCGCGCTGGCCTACGTCCTGGGCTTTTTTGCGGTGCTGCGCGGCTACGAGAACAAGCGGTTCGAGCTGCGGCCGGACGGGGGGCCGCCGCTGGAGCCGCCGCGGCGCATCAACATGGTCATCGTGGCGAACGGGGGCAACTACGCCGGGGTGCTGCGGATGGCGCCGGGCGCCAGCCTCGACGACGGCCTGTTGGACGTGGTGGTGATCGGGGACGTCGGGCGCTTCGAGCTGCTAGCCTACCTGCCGCTCGCGCTGTTCGGGCGGCACTTGGAGCATCCCAAGGTCGCCACGCTGCGGGTCCATTCGGTCGCCATGAGCGCGGGCGAGCCGCTGCCGGTGCAGAGCGACGGGGAGATCGCCGGCGAGCTGCCGGCGGAATTCGACGTAATGCCGGGGGCGCTGCGCCTGCTTCGGGCATAATACGGAGTGATGAGTGCTGAGTGCGGGGTGCCGAGTCGGGGCGGTCCACTCGGTACGGGCCGTCGGCACTCCGCGCTTGGAGGAGTGATGTCTCGTTATGGCCGGTCGCTCGGGACCGGGCTACTGATCGGAGCCGCGGCCGGCCTGTTGCTGGGCGTGGTGGACCACTACGGGCGCCGGCGCGGCCCGCAGCTGATCGACTGGGATTGGGCGGTCAACATCGCGCGCCGGACGTGCGGCGCGGTCGCGCCGCTGAGCGGCGCGGAGCGCGCCTCGCTGGAGGCCGACTATCGGCGGGTCCTGGAGCTGATCGAGGCGCCGATTGGCAACTACACGCGGACCCACCTGCCGCTGCAGGGGACCGCGGTTCACGTGCTCGACCGGCCGGGCTGGATCGAGGCGAACGCGGCCAACTTCGAGGAGCTACTGCAGCCGTTCGAGGCGTTCTACGAGGAGAAGGCGCGGAAGGAGCGCGGCGCCGGCCAGGGCATCGGGCGCATGGCGATCAGCAGCCAGCTTGGGGTGCTGTTGGGCTATCTGGCGCGGCGGGTGCTCGGCCAGTACGACATCAGCCTGCTGGGCCGCGAGCCGGTGGACGCGGGCAAGCTCTACTTCGTGGAGCCCAACATCCGCGCGCTCGAGGCGACGCTGGGCATGCCGCCCGCCGAGGTGCGCACGTGGATCGCGCTGCACGAGGCGACGCACGCGCACGAGTTCGAGCTGCACCCGTGGGTGCGGCGCTATCTGAACAGCACGCTGCAAGAATACCTGAGCAGCATGGTCGAGGAGCTGGCGGACGGCCGCGGCCTCGGCGCCCCGTTCGGGGGATTGGCCGAGCGGCTGGTCGAGAACCTGCGGCACGGGCACAACCTGCTCAACTCGTTCATGACGCCCGAGCAGCGCGCGCTCGTCTCGCGCTTGCAGGCGCTGATGGCGCTGCTGGAGGGCTACAGCAACCACATCATGCACCAGGTGGGGAAGGGGCTGCTGCCGCACTTCGCCGAGATCGAGGCGCGCGTCGAGGCGCGGCAGAAGCAGCGCTCGGCCGTGGAGGTCTGGTTCCTGCGCGTTACCGGGCTCAGCATGAAGATGGAGCAGTACGCGCTCGGCGAGAAGTTCGTCGGCCAGGTCGTGCAGGCGCGGGGCGTGGACTTCCTGAACCGCGTCTGGGAGGGGCCGGCGACGCTGCCCACCGAGGACGAGCTGCGCGCGCCTGCCACTTGGATCACCCGCGTCGACGCGGCAGCCGCCTAACCGCTCGGCAACGGTCAAATGCTCGGCAGGGGGAGTTCCCCTGCCGAGCATTTGACCGTTGCCGGACAACTAGTGGTATCATTCAGCGCCAGGCGCCCGCCTGGGAGGGCTGTTGTGGACGTCATGCGCTTCACGATCATCGATATGGCCTCGCGGGTCAGTTTCGTGGCGCCGTGCCCCGTGCTGGACGCGCTGGTGGCCGCCTGCGCGCAGCAGCCGACGACGCTCGTCGAGCTGCTGGACGCCGCCGCGCCGTTCGCGCCGGACTTGAAGGACCGGGTGCTGAGCGGCCTGGCGGTGTTCGACGAGCACAACTCGCCGCACAACCTGGAGCGCATCCACGCGGCGTTTCGCTACTGCAAGCCCGAAGAGCTGCCGGTGTTCCGCATTCTGGACGGGCCGACGCGCGACGCCTCGACGACGCCGGTGCGGGCGGGCGTCGTGCTGTTCAACCTGCGCGAGAAGCGCATCGTCCAGCTACAGAACACATATTCCGAGATCAAGCGGAAGGGGCGCATTCGGGAGGTGCGGTCGCCGGCCACGCAGGGGCGCGTGCGCCGCTACGAGCTGCCTCCCGATTGGTCGCTCGTGCCCAGCCGGTAGACCCCTCACCCCCCTGCCCCCCTCTCCCCCATAGGGGAAAGGGGGGAGACGTGGGGGAACCTAACCTCCCAGCTCCCCTTCCCTTCGAGGGAAGGGGGTGGACGGCGGGGCGGCTCCGCCGGGAGCCCCCGCCCCCTATGCGGAGAGGGGGCAGAAGGAGACCCACGTGGAGACTTCGGAACGGTTGGCTGCCACCTGGAGCGCGATTCTGCCGCTTGGGGCGGAGCGCAACGGCGAGGGCCATCTGGTGGTGGGGGGGTGCGATTGCGTCGCGCTGGCGCGCGAGTACGGTACGCCGCTGTACGTCTACGACGAGGGGACGATCCGCGCGCGCTGCCGCGAGTACGTGGCCGGGATGCGCGCGGCCTACCCCGACGGGCTGGTGATCTTCGCCGCGAAGGCGCTGGGCTCGCCCGCTATCTTCCAGATCGTGGCGGAGGAGGGACTAGGGCTCGACGTAGTGTCGGGCGGCGAGCTATACGCCGCGCGGCGCGCGGGCGTACCACTGGAGCGGGTGTACTTTCACGGCAACAACAAGTCGCCCGCCGAGCTGGCCGAGGCGCTGGACGCGGGCGTCGGGCGCGTCGTCGTCGACAACTTCTACGAGCTGCGGCTGCTGAACGAGCTAGCGCAACAGCGCGGCGTGCGGCAGCGCATCCTCCTGCGCGTCGGGCCGGGCGTCGAGGCGCACACGCACGACTACCGCAAGACCGGCATCCTCGACTCGAAGTTCAGCCTGCCGATCCAGACGGGGGACGCGGAGCGCGCCGTGCAGGAGGCGCTGGCGGCCCCGGGCTTGGAGCTGATGGGCCTGCACGCGCACATCGGCTCGCAGATCTTCGAGCTGGAGCCCTACGCCGAGACCGTCCGCATCGTGCTGCGGTTCGCGGCGGAGATGCAGGCGCGGCACGGCCTGCGGGTACAGGAGTTCAGCCCGGGCGGGGGCTGGGGCATCGCCTACACCGAGGCGGACGACCCGCCGGCCTACGGCGAGGCGGCGGCGATGGTCGGCGGCACGGTGCGGGCCGAGGCCGCGCGGCTGGGGCTGCCGATCGCGCGCATCACGCTGGAGCCGGGCCGCTCGATCGTCGGGCAGGCGGGCGTGGCGCTGTACACGGTGGGGGCCATCAAGGACATCCCGGGCGTGCGCCGCTACGCCGCGGTGGATGGCGGCATGGCCGACAACATCCGCCCGGCGCTGTACGGCGCGGAGTACCGGGCGCTGCTCGCCAACCGCGCCGACGCCGGCCCGATCGAGCGCGTGACGCTGGCGGGCAAGTACTGCGAGTCGGGCGACGTGCTCATCCGCGACGCCGACCTCCCCGCGCTCCAGGCGGGCGATCTGGTGGCGCTGCCCGCCTCGGGCGCCTATAACCTGGCGATGGCGAGCAACTACAACCTCGCGCCCAAGCCCGCAGCCGTCCTCGTCGCTGACGGCCAGGCGCGGGTCATCCGGCGGCGGCAGACCTACGACGACCTGCTCCGCGAGGAATGCCTGCTCTACAGCGGTTTGCAGCGAGACTGAGCGGGCGGCCGATGCGGGGGCGGCGGCAGTGGCGCTCGCAGTATTCCGCGCCCCAAGCCCCCGCGGCGCCGGCCCTCCCGGTGGCTCCGGCGCCGGCACGGGGGCAGTGGCGCTCGCAGTATTCCGCGCCACAGGC
>Ga0070738_10000555_pt1 | contig 103624 bp, 85 predicted proteins | sample Coa_R2_2_FD_66446 | JGI IMG/M metagenome (GOLD analysis project Ga0070738, IMG submission 66446) | Surface soil microbial communities from Centralia Pennsylvania, which are recovering from an underground coalmine fire - Coalmine... | ecosystem: Environmental > Terrestrial > Soil > Unclassified...
TCGGGGACCTTTTATCAACGCGTACCCGTTCCGATTGGCATGTGGAAGCCATTCAGCCGCGACAGCGTTCCGCTGCGCATCAACGCTCCAGGCGTTCTAAACGTCGATCATCAACGCGCCGCCATACTCATTTGCTACGAACAGATGCTGACGTTCCCGGTTCTCGCGTCGATGCTCCAACATCCGACCGTACTCGTCGGTACCAGCAACACCTTCTGGGTTACAGGCACGAACATCCCGCGATACCAAGCCAACGCGGTGCGGGGATGGGCGAAGCTGTTTCGCCTTCCATACCTGTTAGCTGTCAATTCGTGAGTGTGATCGATGGCCACGAAATCGCGAGCGGGAAGCCCATTCACGGACGAGAATCAACTCAGCCTGTTCTCTGATGTCTCCGGGCCGGAACTGGCTGATAATTTAGGAAAGGAGCCTGTCCATGGCGGAAATGGAAACGCTCACGCCTCTCGGCCATCAGATCCTGGAGCATTGGAAACGCTACCGTCCCAAGATGGTGGAGAGCCTGGAGAGCGGGAATCACCTTCAGCGAGCGATCTTCGCGGCACAGGAGTTGACCAGCAATCTCTTGTACGAGCTGACGGTGGTGCAGAAGATGGAATACCACCGGGCCTGGGAGATCGCGACGAGGGAGTGGGCGTTTCTACCGGACGAGCAGGATCAGCCTCAGTTGTCGTTCGATCCGGCGATGCTCGATCCGCAACAACCCTTGCCCGTGATTTCCGCATAGATCCTTCCCACCGCATCGGCGAGGGCAGTCTCAAACAGAAGGCGCAAGATAATCTCGCGGCCATTCGAACGCTGAAAATCATCGAATCCGAAAACCGCCTCGCTACGCCAGAGGAAAAGGCCGTTCTGGTGAAGTATGTCGGGTGGGGCGCAATGCCAAATGCGTTCGCCTCACCGCCACCACACGACTGGCAGAGCGTCGCGACCGAGCTGAAGGACATGCTCAACCCTGACGAATACGCCTCCGCTCGGGCCTCAACTCCAAATGCGCACTACACTTCCCCGGAAGTGATCGGGGCGATCTGGCGGGCGATGGAACGACTCGGCGTCCAGCCCGGCGCGCATATCCTCGAGCCGTCGGTCGGTGTCGGGCACTTTTTCGGCCTCATGCCGGAACTTCTGTATCTGGGCACGAGGCGCACGGGCGTCGAACTGGACTCGATGACTGCGCGCATTGCCGCCCACCTCTACCCCGAATCAACCGTTCATCACAAGGGTTTCGAGGACACACCATTTCCGAAGGACTATTTCGATGCGGCGGTCGGAAACATTCCCTTCGGCAACTATCCGGTGTACGACCCGGCGTACCGCGGCAGTCCGCACTTGACCCACGCCATTCATGACTACTTTCTTGCCAAGTGCGTCGATGTGGTCCGGCCCGGAGGTGTGATGGCGTTAATCACCAGCCGGTACACGATGGATAAACAGGATTCGGCGGTTCGACGCCATCTTGCAGAGCGGTCGACGCTCCTCGGTGGCATCCGGCTCCCGAACACCACGTTCAAAGGAAATGCCGGAACGGAGGTGACCACCGACATTCTCTTTCTCCAGAAGCGTTCCGCCGATGGAGTTCGCGGTGAGGGCTGGACCGAATTGAAAGTGGTTGACATGCCAGATGGCCCGATCCACGTGAACGAATACTTCGCCCGCCACCCTGAGATGATGCTGGGCCGCATGGCCTTGGAATCGGGCCAGTATGGCGACGCTCCCGTCTTGATCGGAACCTTGCATATCGATGATCTCGACAGGGCAGTTTCATCGCTTCCCACCCATGTGTACAAGAGCCGGGAGAATCAGGAACCGCTCATGCGGCCGGACACCGACCAGGTCCCCGCAGCCGGCAGTATCAAAGAAGGAGGCTTGGCGGATCGTGGCGGCCAGATCGTGGTGTGCCGCCGCGGGGTCCTGGAGCCGTTGGCGGTCCCGGCATCTGTTGCCGCGCGAATTCGCGGCATGCTCCAAGTTCGCGATGCCGTGCGCGACGTATTCCGAACTCAGCTCGTGGACGCGCCGGAAGAGACGATTGCAGAGGCGCGCCGGCATCTGAACCGAACCTACGATTCCTTCGTTTCACGGTTCGGACCACTGAGCGCGAAGGAAAACGTCAGAGCGTTCGTTGGCGATCCCGACCAGCCTCTCCTGCTCTCGCTCGAAGAATTCGACCCCGAGACGAAGCGCGCCACTAAGACCGCGGTTTTCGAGCGCCGAACACTGGAACGCTATCGGCCCGTCGAGCGCGTCGGAAGCGCATCCGAAGCGCTCCTGGTATCGCTTAACGAGACTGGCAGAATTGACTGGCCGCGGATGGAATCGCTCACCGGTCGAAGCGGTCCCGAGTTGCAGAAGGAGCTCGGAAACCTGGCGTACCAGAATCCTGAAAGCCGGGAGTGGGAGACGGCGGACAGCTATCTCAGCGGCAATGTGCGCTCGAAACTTCTGGTCGCACAGGACGCGGCCCGAACAGATTCCGCTTACCGCCGCAATGTGGACGCTCTTCAGGAAGTTCAGCCGAAAGATCTGGACCCGAGCGAGATCGAAGCGCGTCTCGGCTCGTCATGGATACCACCGTCCGACATCCGCAAGTTCGTCGCCGAGTTGTTGGATGTGCCCCAGGTGAGCGTACGAATCGGGCACGCTCCCGCCATCGCGACATGGACCGTTGAACTCGACTACAGCGCGAAGCACGTCGTGAACAACACGACAACGCACGGTACGGCCCGCTTCCGTGCCTCCGAACTGATCGAGCAATCGCTCAATGGGCGCACTCCGACTGCGTATGACGAGCACGAGGATGGAAGCCGCACAGTCAACCAGCCGGAGACCATCGCCGCACGCGAGAAGCAACAGCAATTGAAGGATCGGTTTCGGGATTGGGTTTGGGAGGACCGTGAACGCGCGGAGCGGCTCGCCAAAGAATACAATTTTCGATTTAACAACCTTCGGCTTCGGGATTTCGATGGGTCGCATCTGTCGTTGCCGGGGATGGTCCGAACCTCCCTCCGTGATGGAGATCTCGGGCCGCATCAAAAGAACGCCGTGTGGCGCATCCTCCAGGGAGGCTGCCCGCTCCTGGCGCATGTGGTCGGCGCAGGAAAGACCTGGACAATGACAGCGGCGGCGATGGAGCTGCGCCGTTTGGATTTGGCCAAAAAGCCGATGTTTGTCGTGCCAAACCATCTGGTAGATCAGTGGGGAGCGGAGTTCCTGAAGCTTTACCCGCAAGCCCGAATCTTCGTGGCCGGGAAGGAACACTTTGAAAGCGGAAAACGCCAGGAGGCGATGGCTCGTATCGCCACCGGCAATTTCGACGCGGTGATCATCTCCCATCGCTCATTTGAATTCCTTCCAGTTTCCGACGAATACTTCAACCGTTTCGTCGAGAAGCAAATCGCCGAACTCGATTCCGAGATCAATTTGGCCAAGGATTCCAAGGACGACAACCGCCGGATCGTTAAGGAACTAGAAAAGGCCAAGAAGCGTCTGACGGTCAGGCTGAAGAAGCGCGCCGACCGCGAGTCGAAGGATAAGACCGTAACATTTGAAGAACTGGGGATTGATCAGCTTTTCGTGGACGAAGCGGACTTGTACAAGAATCTCGCATACACGACAAAAATGAGCCGGATCGCGGGATTACCGAACTCCGATAGCAACCGCGCGTTCGACATGTTTCTTAAGATCCGTTACCTCCAGGAACGGGGCGACGGCCGTGGCGTCGTGTTCGCAACCGGAACCCCGATCTCGAACACGCTCGCGGAAATGTACACGATGCTTCGCTATCTCTCGCCTGGGATGCTGGAGGAACGGAAGGTGGAACACTTCGATTCCTGGGCCGCGAACTTCGCGGAGGCCGTCACCTCCCTCGAACTCGCTCCGGATGGATCTGGTTATCGCATGCACACGCGATTCGCCAAATTCATCAACCTGCCGGAATTGCTCACGGTCTTCCGCAGCGCGGCGGATGTGCAGACCGCGGACATGTTGAACCTCCCGCGGCCGGAACTCGAAAACGGAAAGGCCGGGATCGTGGCTGCGCCCACCAGTCGGGAACTGAAAGCGTTCATCGGAACTCTCACCGCGCGCGCCGAACGGCTGAAAAAGGAGCGTGTCGATCCGAGCGTAGACAACATGCTTAAGATTACGGGTGAAGGTCGAAAGGCAGCACTGGATATGCGGCTCGTCGACCCCACGGCGGAACCGAACGGGGAAACGAAACTTGACCTCGCCGTCACACACATCGCGCGGATTTGGGAAGCGACTCGTGCCGAACGCTCGACTCAGCTTGTGTTTTGCGATCTCTCGACCCCTGATCCAGATCGGTTCAATGTTTATGACGATGTCCGCGCGAAGCTGATAAATACCGGAGTGCCGGCCGAGGAAATCGCGTTCATCCATGACGCCGAGACGGACACCGCTAAGAAGCTTCTATTCGATGCCGTGAACGCCGGGAGAGTCCGCATTCTGCTGGGGTCGACCGAGAAGATGGGTGCCGGCACCAATGTCCAGCGGCGCTTAGTGGCCCTCCATCATCTGGATGCGCCGTGGCGTCCACGTGATATCGAGCAACGTGAAGGGCGGATTCTCCGGCAAGGGAACTCCAACAAAGAGGTTCAGATCTACCGCTATGTGACAGAAGGTTCCTTCGACGCCTACATGTGGCAAACGCTCGAAACAAAGGCCCGCTTCATCCAGCAGGTGATGCGGGGAGAAACTTCGGTTCGCGCGGCGGAGGATCTGGAAGGCGGCGCGCTCACTTACGCTGAGATCAAGGCAATCGCCTCTGGTAATCCCGCCGTCGTTGAAAAGATCAAGATCGACACAGAAGTCCGCAAACTGGACCAGCTCCGGACCGTTCACGCCAACCAGCAGCGGCATATCCGCTGGGCCATGCGCGACCTTCCTCGCCAGATCGCAGAAGCTAAGGAGCACCTGGCGCACATCGACGCCGACATCGCGACCAGGAATGCCAATGATTTAGACGAGTTCGTCATGAAGGTCGGCATTCGCGTCTTTTCCGGCAAGGGTGCGCGGGAGGAAGCGGCTAAGGCGCTCACGCATACGGTCCTGACGTGGCGTGATGACCAGACAATGCAACTGCGCGGTTCATTCCGTGGCTCCGAGATTTTGAGCAAGGGAAAAAGCGGCGGGTTTGGGCTGATCCAGGAGGACCGGGTCCCGGATCTGTTCGTTCGTGGTCAAGCCACGCATTCTGCCAATCTGAATGCCACGAACCCCATCGGCACAGTACAGAGCGTCGAGCACACGCTGAGGAATTTGGACAGACTCGCTGTGGATCAGCAGAACCGCGTTGCCCGCATCGAGAAAGAACTGGCTGATTATCGGGTACAGGCGGATCGCCCATTCGAGCACCGCGAGAGGCTCAAGCAATTGCTCGCCCGCCAAGCCGAACTGAATTCGCTCTTGGACCTTGACAAAGGCGATCAGCAAGGAGCCGCGCCAATCCCGGATAAAGATGACCCAGATGTGGAGCGGACGGGTTCTCCATCAAGGCCACGCCGAGATATGGTAGTGAAAATGGCCGCAGCTTACATGCGCGAATTTGGAGCCGCTGTTAAAGAAATGCCCATCTCCGAACGCACCCCGCCGCAGTTCGGTCGGATTAAGGCCAAAGTGGTCGCAAAGAATGATTTTGAAGTAGCGCTTGCGACTGGAGCAAATAGCTTCTTCGTAATGGCTTCAAATTCGTTCGGACGTGATCTGAAGATCGGAGAGCGCCTGACGTTGCGCTTCCATGACGGCCGCGTATTGGTGGACAACGACCGGTTCCGGGAGAGATAAGATACTCTGGACGATTCCAAACTGATTTGAGATTGGATGCGAGTAACGGGGTCGAGCCTCACGCGCTGAGGATTCTTAGCCGGAGATCGTCACGTGAGTGAATAGGGAGGTGCCGGAACTCTCCGGGGACTTCTACATGGCCACGTAGGCAGGTGCCCTTCCGCCGAAACGCCCACAAAATTAGGTTTTCATGTTTGAGGTGCGAACTTCGGCCTACTCGGACGAAGGCGCACACCATTCCACCGTCAGCTCTGACCAGGTCATTTCTACCAAATAGAGCGCCAGGCGTGGTCTCAGGCGGATTGATCTCTGACATCTCAAGTGACGTGGATCACGGGCCGGTGCTCCACATCCGGAATCGCGCGCCGGAGCACCTCATGGGCAATAGGTGCCAAGTCACCTTCTCCGAACAGCATGAAACGAAACAGGTTTCCGACAGGATTGCCTTCGGTCCACTTGAAGTAAGCATGGGGAACTCGCCCTGTCATTTTCTCAAGGTGGATCAGCATAGCAGCAATAGCATTGGCGACTACCGGGCTTCTCGCACGCAGAACCGAATGCTTGCCGATCCGCTCGCCCATTACGCGCAAGGTGTCCTCGAACTCCGAGGCGTCGCCGCGTTCGATCTCAAAGAAGTAAAGGCGTTCGTCGGCGCCGAGATTGTGAAGATCGCGGACCTCCTGATCCATCTTATCCAGCGCTTCCTCAGTTTCGACTTGCGTTCTCCGTGCGATCAGACGGATCACTCGGTCTTCGTCTTCCGCCAATAAGGCCGTCGCTTGCTCATTTAGCTCAACATCGCGTATCCGCAGTTCTGTCGAACGCGTTGCGCGAGAGATCAGCGAGGTCGCAATCATCGCTCCGATAAAGAATGATGCCACTTTGATGCCCTCGGGCCGCTCGTATATATTCAACGCGGTCGTGTAGATGAACACCAACGAAATGATCAGGAATAGCCAGCGCCGCGGGGTGCCCCATACCGATATCGTTACCGCGATGGCAGCCGAAGTTATCAGCACCAACACGCCAGTGGCATATGCTCCGCCCTGCGCGTCCACGCTCGCCCGGAAGAGAATCGTGACGCCGAACGCAACCGTGATGAACACCAGCACCAGCGGGCGCGCCGCCCTCGCCCACTCGGGCGCCATGCCGAAGTGGGGAAGGTATCGAGGGATCAGATTGAGCAAACCCGCCATTGCGGACGCGCCCGCGAACGCAAGAATCAGAATCGTGCTGATATCGTAGAGCGCTCCAAAGCCGTTGCCGAGGTACTTGTGTCCGAGATATGCCAGCGCACGACCATTTGCCTCTCCGCCTTCTTTGAACTTGTTCGGTTCAATCAGCAAAGTTGTCGCAGTGCTCGTAGCTAGAAGGAACAAACTCATGATGATCGAAGCCGTCACCAGCAGTTTGCGCGTATTGCGGACGCGATCGGCCACGGTTTTGCATTTGATAAGGGGCATCACAACCACGCCAGTCTCGAAACCAGAGAGTCCCAACGCGAGCTTCGGGAAGAGCACGAGCGAAACACCGAGCATGGCGAGCGGATTGCCGCGTTGCATGAGGATCGCGTTCTTCCAGTTCGAGATGGACTGTGGGCTCCGCAATACTTCTTGGAGGGCAACGGCGGTGACCACAACGTTCAAAACCAGATACAACGCCACTAGGACGACAGCTACGCCGATCGCTTCTTTAAAGCCCTTGAGGAAAATGACGCCGAGAATGGCGAGCAGCACGAGCGTTACCGACATCTGGCTCTTCATCCAGGTCGGCGTGAACGGGTCCTGCGTGAGGTGGGCGGCGGCATCCGCTGCAGAAAGCGTCATCGTAATGACAAAATCAGTAGTCGCAAACCCCAAGAGAATCAGCACGAACGTCTTGCCGCTCCATCGCGGAAAGAACTTCTCCAGCATGGCGACGCTGCCCTGTCCGTTGGGACTCGCTTCCGCTACGTGGCTATAAACTGGCAGGGCGCCACATAGTGTCACGAGCACGAGAATGAGCGTGGCGACCGGTGAGAGTATCCCGGCCGCAAGGAAAGCGATGCCCGGCTGGTAGCCAAGCGTCGAGAAATAGTCGACACCCGTCAGGCACATCACGCGCCACCAGGCGTGCTCCGATTCCGCCCTACTGTAGAACCCCTTTGGCAGGCGAATATCGGCCAACAACCAATCCGCAAAGGTCACGGGCTAGTATACCCACCTTTCCGACCCAGGTGGAAACAGATTCCGGGCGGTCCAGGCGTGATGACTCTGTTTGAATCGCACCGCTTGAATCGCACCGCGAATCGAAGAAATCGAAACGTTTGCAGCTCAAGCGGCACCTCGGTAGAAGTTCTTGCAAGGACAGTGCTGGCCTTGAGAATGCCCGCGCAGACGCGGACAACCACGATGGGTTCATCAAGGGATCTCTCGAAATCGGCTCGTTGGGCTTGGATTCATCCGCTGTTCACAGGGCGAAGATCATGAATGCCGGTAGAGTTTGGTTCGTGATGCCACGAGTTCAAGCCAGTGCCGCAACTTATGGGTGGAACAGCAGTGTCGGACTATTTCTTTGCCGTGCTTTGCTTAGCCTCCCCCGAGGTGACCATACGTGGTCACATGACCGTATATCGTTATGCCTCTTTAGGGTTCCGCTGACAGGACGCATCCGTTTGGACGAGCCGCGTTGAATATTCATCCAGGGATGTCGGCCCCTTTCGTGCCTAGAGATAGTTTTCGCAGATGCCTGATCAAGGAAGCGATGGGAACGAATCCAGCCGAGCTCTGTATGGAGCCGCGCGGTGCCGTGAACACCGCAAGGCACCTGTTCTAGAAATAGACGAGGGACGCCCGTGGATCGATTCCATTGAAATCCGTCCCTTGAGGGGCTTCCGGACAGAAGGACCTCCGCTGGAGTTCGAACGCTTCGCGATGACCACGCGTACTGTGGTATCGTTTTACAACGAAGCGCCCCGGGAGAAAGACAACGAGGGGAGCAGGTCCGATAGCGGGGCTCTTCTCGCAAAGGCGAGCGGATGAGCCGGGACAATACCAACGAGTTTCCAATCGCAGCGTTGGGCGCTTCCGCCGGCGGTCTTGAAGCCTTCGAAAGGTTCTTCAAGCACATGCCGCCTGACGCGGGCATTGCCTTCGTTGTCGTCCAGCACCTTGCCCCCGATCACCCGAGCGCTCTCCCGGAGTTGCTGGCCAGATACACCAAAATGCCGGTAGAGCAGGCCCAAGACCGTCAAAACGTCGTTCCCAACCGGGTTTACATCATTCCGCCGGGCGCTACTCTGACAATCAAAAATAACGTGTTGCAAGTGACAGCTCCCGCCGAAGCTCGGGGACACCGAACGCCCATCGACAGCCTCTTTAGCTCCCTAGCCGAAGACCGCGGCGAAAACGCGGTCTGCATCATGTTCTCCGGCACCGGAACCGACGGTACAGTCGGACTCCGAGCCATCAAGGAATATGGCGGCATGGCTATGGCCCAAACGCTCGAATCCGCCAAGTACGATGCCATCCTCCGGAGCGCGATTGCAACCGGCCTTGTGGATCATGTGCTCCGAGTGGAGGAGATGCCGGCGAAACTCATGGAGTATGCCGCGCACCTGAATTCAACCAACGGCAAGCCCAATAGCATTCGTGAGCAGACCGGCACGCACATAGACAAAATTCATGGCTTGCTCCGGCGTAGGGCCGGCCACGACTTCAGCCAGTACAAAGAGAACACGATCACGCGGCGATTATCGCGACGCATGAAAGCTTTGCAGATTGAAACGGTCGAGCAGTACGTTCAAGTCCTGGAACGCGATCCGGACGAGGCCGACCGGCTGTTCAAAGACTTGCTGATCGGTGTGACACAGTTCTTTCGCGACGCCGAGGCTTTCGATAGCCTCGCCGGAGACGTGATTCCGAAGCTCTTTGAGGGCAAAAATGCCGAGGACCAGCTTCGGGCGTGCGTCGTGGGATGCGCCTCGGGAGAGGAAGCCTACTCCATTGCCATTCTGCTGTGCGAGCACGCGGCCACGCTCGACAATCCCCCCAAGATCCAAGTCTTCGCCACCGACATAGATGAGCGGGGGTTGGAGATGGCCCGCAAGGGCCGGTACCCGGAGAGCGTTGCGCAGCACGTGAGCCCCGAACGTCTGGAACGCTTCTTCACGAAGCAAGATGGCGCTTATCAAGTGACCCGGGAGCTGCGGGAGATTTGTCTCTTCTCCAACCACAGTTTCATCAAAGACCCTCCGTTTTCGCGTTTGGATTTGATCTCGTGCCGCAACGTTATGATTTATCTCGGGCAGGATCTGCAACGCAAAAGCATCCCGCTTTTCCACTATGCCCTGCGTCCTGGCGGCTATCTCTTTCTCGGCCCGTCGGAGAGCGCCTCATCCCATAAGGAACTGTTCCAGCCAGTAGACAAAAAGCGCCGGATTTTCCAAAAAAAGGAGACGCGGCCGCGGCCAGGGATGGTGTTTCCACTTGCAAACTTCGGCCGTCACAAGCTCGACGGAGAAAATCGGCCTGGTGGGGACGAACAAAGCCTTCCCAAACAAATCGAACGGATTATCCTGCAGCGATATCGGCCTGCGTGCGTCACCGTCCGGGAAAATGGGGATGCCGTCTATTTCTCGGGCCCGATCGGCCGCTATCTCGAACCGGCCACGGGTAGTCCAGACGCCAATGTAATGAATATGGCGCGCGAAGGGCTGCGGATTCCGTTGCGGACGGCTCTCCATAAGGCGGTGAACGCTCGCGAAAGAGTTATCCAGAAACAAATACAAGTTCAGACCAACGGCGGCGTGAGTTCTGTTGATCTCACTGTGGAGCCGCTCGCGGATCTCCGGGCGGCAAGCCTCTACATGGTCTTATTCGAGGAGGCGCCCCCAGTTGCCGGCACCAGCACGACTCACCATGCCTTCGACGCCGATTCTGACGAAGTAATCCGGTCCCTCGAAAGCGAACTTCGGTCAGCCCGAGAGCACGCGCAGGCGATCTTTGAAGAGCTGGAAACGTCGAATGAGGAACTGCAATCCGCCAACGAAGAGTATCAATCCGCGAACGAAGAGCTGGAGAGTTCGAAGGAGGAACTCCAGTCGGCCAATGAGGAACTCGAAACTGTCAACACAGAGCTGCACCGCAAAGTCGCCGAACTCGATCATGCCAATAGCGATCTGCAGAATCTCAACAACAGTACGCAGATAGCGACCGTTTTCCTTGATACGGAAATGCGCATCGTGAATTTCACTCCCGCTGCCGGCAGCGTGTTCCGGCTCATTGCCGGGGACGTGGGCCGGCCGATTACCGACCTTGCGGCCCAGTTTGCCGATTTCAGCTTGGTCGAAGACATCAGGGAAGTGCTTAGAACGCTTGCGGTGCGTGAACGCGATCTGCCAGGAGCACATGGACGCCAGCATTACCTGATGCGAATCCTGCCATACCGCACGGTCCATAACGTGATCGAAGGGGTGGTCATCACCTTCACCGACGTGACGCTGCTTAAACAAGCCGAAGAGCGAGCCATGGCCGCGAAGATCTACGCTGAGAACATCGTGGACACCATACGCGAGCCGCTACTAGTGCTGGATAACGACCTGCGCGTTCAGTCAGCGAATCCGGCCTTCTTTAAAACCTTTCAGCTTACCGCGCTCGAAACAGAGGGCCAGCCTCTCTTTGAACTTCGCACCGGGCTCTGGGACATTCCCGAGCTGCGACGGCTACTGACCGAACTGCTTCCCGAGAAAAAGACTCTGGAAGATTTCCAGGTGGATTATGAGTTCCCGAATATCGGGCGCAAAACGCTGCTCCTGAATGCCCGTCGCATAGACCATGTAGATCTGATCCTTCTGGTAATGGAGGACATTACCGAGCGGAAGCGTGCGGAATACTCATTGCGAGAAGCCAATCAGGACCTGCAGCACTTCGCTTATGCTGCGTCACACGATCTGCAGGAGCCTCTTCGAATGGTGACGAGCTATACGCAATTATTGGCCAGGCAGCATAAGGGCCAACTCGACCCGCTAGCGGAACAGTCGATCGCCTATGCGGTAGAGGGCGCTCGCCAGATGGAAATGTTGTTAAAGGGATTGCGTGACTATTGGGCGGTGAACGACGGGAGGAGCGAGGAAACTATTGTCGTCGATTGCAATCGGGTTCTTGAGGAGGCGATCGCATATCTTAAGCCGCGAATCCAGGAAACCGCAGCAGTCATAACCCATGATCCGCTTCCCGCCGTGACAGCGGAAGAGATACCGATGATGTTGCTGTTCAAAAATCTCCTCAGCAACGCGCTGAAATATACCCGACATGGCGAGCCACCGCATATTCATATCTCGGCCCAAAAGAACGCGAGCTTTTGGGAGTTTTCAATGCAAGACAACGGCATCGGCATGGAGGCTCAGTACCTGGAAAAAATATTTACACCCTTTAAACGCCTGCATAGCGGGGAAGAGTATCCCGGCAGCGGGCTCGGGCTGGCCATTTGTCAAAGAATCATCGAGCGGTATCGCGGTCGGATTTGGGTTGAATCGACATATGGGCAAGGATCGACGTTCCACTTCACGATTCCTGCGCAAAGGCGGTGAAGTATGAAGACAGCTCAGATCGTCCTAATCGAAGACAATTCTGCAGATGTTTTCTTGGTCGAACTGGCGCTAAAGGAGAACAGCATAGCTTACGAACTAACGCGGTTCAAAAACGGCGAGGAGGCTGTGGACTCTCTTTGTGCAGTCGGGCCGACGGCGACAGACGCGTTCCACCCGGACGCGATTCTCGTCGACTTGAACACGCCCAAAAGCGACGGCTTTCACGTGCTGGGGAGGCTGATACAGAATCCGTACCTCTCCGGCGTGCCCATCGCGGTCATCACGTCGTCGCAAGCGAGGAGTGACAGGCACCGTACTGGCCTTATGGGCGTCGTTCGATACATAGAGAAGCCATCGCAATTGGAAGAATTCCTCTCCACCGTGGGGCGGGCAGTGAAGGAAATGCTGCACGCCTGAATGTCATCCGCCGCGGCGGTCGAAGACCCTTGAGCTATTTGTCATTCCGCCTCTGCAGAGTGGGAGTTCCTCGCTGCTTGCCAAAATGATAGCTCGCTATGCGCTTTGCTACTTTGCTAGGCGCCGGGTGCCCGGCCTTTCGAGGCTTGACCATCATAGAGCCGACTCCGAGATGCGGATATTGTGGGAAGTCTGTCCGCGAATCTGGCCGGATGGATGGAGGCCATACGAGCTAGATCCTCACTCCGACGCGCGATCATCATTTCAATACGCAAACGCACAACATTGATGGATTGCCAGGCCATCGGATTTTGGTATCTATAGATTAGGAAAGGCGACTCGGATGCGGCTCTCTGACGAAAACCTTCGAGGACGAACCGTCATTGCAGCAGACGGGCAAGCGATCGGCGAGGTTGCTGCTCTCTTCCTTGACAGCGATGCCTGGCGCGTGGAATCGCTCCAGATCAAACTGCGAAAAGATGTCGCTGATCAACTCGGTGCTTCTAGAGGAATGTTCCATGCCGGGACTCTCGAATTGCCTGTGGGCATGGTTCAGTCAGTCGGCGACGCTATCGTCCTCTCGGTTCCCGCCGTGGAATTGCGGCAGGTTTTGCCGGGCGGCGGCGGCTCGGCCCCCTCCGATTGATTTGAGCAGGGAAAGGTAGTTGAGACGGCGACCCGCAATGACGATTCACTCCAGAACCCTTTCTGAGCGTTACCACAATGAAAGTGCGAAGTTTAATTGCGGCGGCAGGCTGCTGGTGCGCCGTGGCGCTGGGTCTAGCAGCGGATAAGACGCGCGAGGAATCAGGCGTAAGCATGCCGGAAATGGTCGGCGTGGCTGGGCGCGAGCTCCAGTTGAACGGCATGGGCGTGTTCAAAGAGGCTTTCTTCAAGGTCTACGTCGCAGGACTTTACCTCGAAGATCCGACGGCGGATGCACGGATAGCGATTAATACCGACGAGGCCAAGCGCATCGTCATTGTAATGCTGCGCGACGTCAGCCGCAAGACGTTTGTTCAAGCGGTAGAGACGGGCATCCTGCGAAACTCCAGCCGGTCGATGCCCGCCCTGCGCGCACGACTCGATCTTCTGGAGCAGGCTCTGCCCAACCTTAAGAAAGGCGATATCCTCGATTTCACGTTCGTGCCGGGGGCCGGCACCGTGGTGCGCGGCCAGGGCAAAGAGATGACGATACCGGGCAAGGATTTTGCGGACGCCCTGTTTTCGGCATGGCTGGGTGCGAAGCCCGTCAATGCCGGTCTCAAGCGCAAGTTGCTGGGCGTGTAACCGCGCTTGCTGCGACCCACAAGTCAGGCTTGCGCTCGCGATTGTGATGTAGTTAAAGATCGCCCCGTGAGATTCCCAGCTTCTTCATCATGGCATTCAAGGTTGTACGGGGCACGCCGAGACGAGTTGCTGTGACGCTGATCACGCCACCGGTCTCCCGGAAAATGCGCAGGATATACTCCCTTTCCATTTCCGCAAGTGTCAAACTGCCGGTAGTTTCCACTGCGGTGGCGCGTAGTTCAGCTAAGGGCGCCCGGAGGGTTGGCCCGCTGGAGAGGATAACAGACCTCTCAATGAAGTTCTCAAGCTCTCGTACATTCCCGGGCCAAGACCAACTCACGAGAGCTCGCATAGTGTCGGATGGGATTTTTTCAATCATCCGATCCATTTTTGCGGCGTACTTCTTTGTGAAGTGCCGGACGAGTAAGGGAATATCTTCGGGATGATCCCGCAATGCGGGTGCAGTGATCGGGAATACTTTGAGCCGGTAATAAAGATCGCTGCGAAAGAGTTTACTGCTCAACATCTGCGTCAGATTCCGGTTGGTTGCCGCCAGGAGCCGAACGTCGATGGGGATCGTCCGGGTACCTCCTAATCTTTCGAACGATTTCTCTTGCAGTGCCCTGAGAAGCTTCGGCTGCAGTTCTAAGGGAATGTCGCCAACCTCATCCAAGAACAGTGTTCCCTTGTGGGCCAACTCGAAACGTCCGATCTTTTGCGATAAAGCGCCGGTGAAAGCCCCTCTCTCATAACCGAATAGCTCGCTTTCCAGAAGTCCCGTCGGAATGGCTGCGCAGTTCAATGTGATGAAAGGAAGATTCCGGCGGGGGCTCAGTCGGTGGATAGCGCGGGCTATGAGTTCTTTGCCTGTGCCCGTCTCGCCCAGGATCAACACCGTGGCATCGGTCGGGGCAACCACTGCCACCTGCCCCATGACCCGCGTCATGGCGGTGCTGCACCCTATAATCTCCTCGAAGTTCTGCTTTATGTCGGCGACTTCGTCGTCGATATGCTCCAGCCAGTCGCGCTCGCGAAGGTCGTGCACGAATGTGATCCATCGGAAGGGAGAAAGCTTCAGGACGGCGGTGGCAACCAGAACTGGGACTCGGTTCCCGTCCTTTCGAATCAATTCCTTTTCAAAAGGTGTGCAAGCTCCAAACCGCAATCCCTCTTCATGAGCGATCTCGTCGTGCGCAAGGAATTCCGCTGGTGTTAGATCAGGCCAACGCAATCGGCCCGCTTGCAAATCCTCGCGGGTATATCCGACGAGATCGAGAAACGCGTCGTTAGCCTCTGGAATTCGATCAAACTCACCGGAAACGATGCCGACTATCGTCGATTTGGCAGGATGCAGCCGGAGACGTGTGCGACTGCGCCGCGACTTTTCGTCTCTCTCATGGCGTTCGGTGAAATCGCGCACTACTCGGGCGAAGCCGTGTAAGTCGCCATTGTTGTCTCTGAGGGCCACGGTAATGATGTTGGCCCAAAATCGCGACCCATCCCTTCTCTCGTGCCAACATTCGGTGCCTACGTGACCTTCATCAGCGACCCTCTTAATTTCCCCTTGCACTTTGCGTTGAGCGTCTTCGTCGGGATCGCATCGCGACACATGTTGGCCGATCATCTCGCCGCTCTTGTAGCCGTAAATGCGTTCGGCTCCCGAATACCAGGCGACCACCTGTCCATCCACATCCAACAGCAAGACCCCATAGTCTTGCATCCAAAAAGGAACATAGTTTGTGAAAAGATCTTTGTTCCCTTCCGGCTTGACCTTCCTGGTATTTGCAGGCTTGTCACGCAGCAATAGAAGGTGACGTAACGGCAGTACGTTCAGTCTGGCGGCGTACTCGATCTCCCGCGGACCTCCGTCCGGACCCTGGAGCTGCAGCGTTCCTTCCTGCGTGCCTTCCTCCAGAAAGGCATGCCAGCGGTCCGAAATCACCGGCTTGAAACTGGGATCTGCAAAATCATCCAGAGTGCGGCCGATGATCTTCTCCCGCGGCAGACCCAAGAGCTTGCTGGCCCCCACACTGGCATCGAGGTATCGGCGATTATTGTCCGCGAGGAGAATAGGTGCCGAAGGATGGAAGACGAATGCCCGAAAAAGCAGTTCGAGTTCCTTCGGGCCGTTTTTCGCGAGCCAACCGTCCGCTTGTGGCTGAGAAGCCAATACGTTTCCCCTCTCACCGCCGATCCAGGAGGCGGTTGCGTGGAAAATAAGTTGTCCAGCAAACAGTGGTGAGCCGAGAATTGGCGGTCCCAACTATTCTACCACTGGAGCTGCGCTTTCCGCATGACCATATTTGGTCTCGGCGGCTGGCCAAATGGATTTTACGGAAGCCGGAAGGTTGAAGTGCCGTCATGCAAGACCATTCGAATCACCATGCCATGGGCAATGCGCGAGCCCCGGTCAGTTCGGTGCCAAAATTGCATAGAAGAGCGCTTCCAGAAAGATGAGGTGTAGCAATGGCAGCGTCGTTTCACGGCTTCCGCTCTCTCATAGAAAACAGTCCCGATGCGATCACTGTGATCGATACGCAGGGCGAAATACTCTATGGCAACTCGTCGATAACGAAGATCTTCGGATACCTTCCGGAAGAGGTGTTGGGACGGAATTGCTTGGAACTGATTCATCCGGAAGACCGTGACGCTTCAAGCCGGGCGCTGCGGGCGATGCTCGCCAAGCCCGCAGCTCCATGCCAATGGGATGCGCGCATGCGCTGTAAAAACGGAAACTACTCTTGGGTGGAGAGCACCGTTTCGAATCTCCTGTTTGAATCTGAAGTGCAAGCGATCGCCATGCATCAGCGGGATATCAACTCGCGGAAAGCTGGGGAAGTTGAAAGGCAGGAGCGCGCTGAGCAACTGGCCCATTCCAATTTGAGGCTGGAGGAGTTCGCCTATACCGCAGCCCATGACTTGAGGGAGCCGCTCCGGGCAATTTCCTTGTACACGGAAATGCTTGTGCAGGCGACCGAAATGGACGCGAAGGCCAAGCAGATGGCGGAATTCATCGTGGACGGGGCGGCGCGCATGTTTACGTTGGTCGACGATCTCCTTTCATTCGCTAGCACCGGTGTGTGCGAACATCCCAGATGCGTTGACCTGCAGCATGCCGTGGCGCAGGCCACGCTGAATTTGGCGCCCGCGATCGAGGCGAGTGGCGCCGTACTAATCGTCGACCCGCTGCCGATCATCCGAAGCAACGAAATTCATTTGGTGCGCCTCTTCCAGAACTTGATTAGTAACGCCCTGAAGTATCGCAGTGAAGAGCCAATCCAAATCCATGTGACTGCCGTGCAGCATGGATCGGGCTGGCTCGTCCGAATCGAGGACAACGGTATCGGCATCGCTCCCGAGAACCAAGCTCGCGTATTTATGCCTTTCATTCGTCTGGTAAATAGAGATGTCCCCGGCACCGGTCTCGGGCTTGCGGTCTGCAAGAAGATCGTTGAAGCGATGGGTGGCGCGATCTGGATCGAATCCACACTCGGGACAGGATCAACTTTCTGTTTCACGACTGGGGCGGCGCAGGAGGGCCTGCCGGTTGAGCAGTCCCGAGGCGCTGCTGCTTAAGCAACGTCCAAGGAATACATTTGCCTCGTCCGCAATTCTACTCGTGGTCCTCCCGTTTCATGCGAACGATGAACCGGTCGGGAGCGGCGCCGAGCCACCGAAGCAACTGAAACGGACAACGGGTGACCATCGTAAGAATTTGATTCGCGGCTGGGCGTCGCCGCCCGTTGCCTGCGCCAAACGCTCCGCACGTTCGGACTCCCGGTCCGGAGCGGCGTCACCTGCCGACCTAGGTTTTCTTTGGCGCGTCTTTGCGAGTATCGAATTCTTGACCGCCGAACTGCGACCTATCTGGCGAGTCCAACACCGCATTGATCATCTGAACGAGCTTGGCCGGCACAAAAGGCTTCTGAATGAAAGCCCAGCCATAATTGAGAACCAGTAGATTTCCATCTGCTCCCCCAGACATCAACATTACATGGATCTCCGGTCTGGTTTTCTTGAGAGTCTCGCCCAAGTCCGGGCCTGACATTTCTGGCATGTCCACGTCGGAAAGCAGCAGATGAATCGTGCCTTCGGTTTGGGCAGCCAGATTGATTGCGTCAGCTCCGCAATCGGCTGACAGCACTCGGAATTTTGCACGCTCGAGGATCGCCACCACGGTCCTGAGGACCGCCTCGTTGTCATCAACAACCAGAATGGTTTCGGATGTATTAATCATTCGTTACCGCTGGGCTTGTGAAACATCTCTATGCTCATGCGCCGAGTGTTGATTGGGCATGCCGAGCAAGCTTCGCTGCTGCCTTTGGGGCGCGTATTCTTTGGCCCTTCATCTGTCAGGGAAATTCTCCGCCTCCAGGTACGATGCAGGATGCACGAACCCCACCACCCCGAAGTAAAAGAGTGAACTCGCCGCGCAACTCCAATCTGTGCTATGAAACCGAGGTTCTGACGCAGAAATTCAGAGCCTACGGAAAAGCAGGGCTTTAACGACATGTGGTCATGTAGACCGAATATGGTCAAGTTTCTCGGCACGAGACGCATCCAGGTGCCGAGCAATATCGACTGCCCAGGCGTGATCGCCGATTTGACTGCGATGGAACGGCCAGCAGCCTGCATGTCGATCGACGAGGTTTCGAATTATGAAGCGTTTACTGGGCGTATTCTCGCTGTGCGTCGCGTTCCTTGCTCCGGTCATCATGACAGCCGACGACCATCACGACAAGCGATATTACGATCGGGAAGGCCGCGACTATCACGTCTACAACAGTCAGGAAGATCGTGCTTACCGGGTCTACCTGGGCGAGCAGCACCGTGACTATCGGGAGTTCCGCAAAGTGAACCGTAGCCAGCAGCAGCAATACTTCAAATGGCGCCATGAACACCCCGATCGGGTGCTCTTCAAAGTGGAAGTCAGATAGGCCAGCGAACCTCGTCGAGCGACGGGCTTCGGGCACGGTCGCGCAAGTTGGGCGTGCCGGCGCCTGACGGTTCGGAGTAACGTGATGTCAATTCATTCGTCATCGTGCTTCGTCAGAGTGTTTGTCAGTTTAGCCTACCTAGGCGCGGCGTGCGGCGGTCTCCAAGCACAGCTGGATTCCGGAGTGACGCCAGTTCCGCGGCACGATAGTCGCATCTTCGGAATTCTGCCGAACTACCGCACGATTCCCGGTACTTACCAGAATGTGAAGCCCTTGTCTTCCGAGGATAAGTGGAGGCTTGCCACGGCAGAAGCCTTCGACCCGGCATCTTTCCTTGTCGCGGGTCTATTCGCCGGGATGGGGCAAGTGGAGCGCCAGTTTCCCTCTTGGGGGCAAGGAGCGAAAGGTTTGGGCAGACGCTATGGAGCGGCCTTCGCGGACCAGGCTGTGGGCGATTACCTGACTGACGCTGCCTTCCCCGTCCTCTTTCATGAAGATCCGCGTTACTTTCGCATGGGGCACGGTGCATTCGTTCGCCGGACGGGTTACGCGCTGGGGCGCATCGCCGTCACCCGAACCGACGCAGGCTCGAACCAAGCCAACTATTCCGAGTTCTTGGGCAATGCTCTCGCGGCAGGCATCGCTAATGCCTACAATCCGGCCGAGCAACGCACATTCGGAAATACCGTACAGAAGTTTGGCACGCAACTGGCAACGGATGCACTCTTCAATGTATTGAAGGAGTACTGGCCGGATATTCACCGCAAGCTGTTTCAGAAATCGGACCGTGGCCGGCTGCAAGGACCCTCGGTCCGGCACAAGCCGGGTTCAATTATTTCCGAGGAGATTTCGAAAGATGAGTCACCTTGCGGTCAAAGAAATTTCGTCCCTGATCAAAGCCACCATTCAGAATTGGCAAAACGATAGAGCGCCCCGCCTGGGAGCAGCGCTGGCGTATTACATGGCACTCTCGCTGGCTCCGACTGTGGTCATCATGCTCGCCGTCGCTGGTTGGGCATTCGGAGCGAGAGCCGCGGAAGGCCGTCTGGTCTTGCAAATCCAAGGCTTAGTGGGACAGGAAGGCGCCAAAGTCATTCAGGCCCTGATCGAAGGGGCAAACAGGCCTTCGCGTGGACTGGCGGTGACTCTGCTCGGACTGGTTACTCTATTTCTAGGCGCTACGGCGGTTGTTAGCGAACTGAAAGACGCTCTAAATACAATCTGGAGGGTTCCCGACGACTCGGCCTCAAGTGCAGGCCGGACCATTTTCAATCTGATAAAAGAGCGGCTTCTTTCCTTCACCGTGGTTGTGGGCGCCGGTTTATTCCTGTTGGCTTCGCTGGTTCTGAATGTCTGGATTTCCTCCGCGGGCAGGTATCTGCGCTCGGTAGCGGTGCCACCTCCAACTCTCATTCGAGCCGTCGATTGGGTAATTTCCTTTGTTGTCGTTTCAGCACTGCTGGCCTTCGTCTTTAAAGTGCTGCCGCATGTTCCGTTGAAATGGTCGGATGTGACTGTCGGGGCAGTGCTTACCGCACTTCTATTCACTGCTGGAAAATTGCTGTTGGGAGTGTATCTTGCCAAGGCGGGCTTTACAGACACCTATGGAGCGGCCGGCTCACTCGTCATGTTGTTAGTGTGGATCTACTACTCGGCTCAGGTGTTGTACCTCGGTGCTGAATTCACTCGTGTCTATGCGTGCCGCTTTGGCTCAATGTTCACAGCGGGCCTCAGTCGCTCCACGCCTTACCCAGAAAGCTACTCCTGACTATGATCAAGACTCCCGTAGCAACCGCCAAGTCGGGCATTCGGACCGCCGCGATTCTTGTCGCGGTGATTGCAGTGCTCTATCTCGCACGCGAGATCCTCATCCCTCTGGCGTTCGCCATAACGCTCGCGTTCGTTTTGACGCCGGCAGTAGGCTGGTTGCAAAAACTGCATCTGGGTCGCTTTCCATCAGTGCTTCTCGTGATGGTGATCTCGATCGCGGCCGCAGGCGGGATTGGTTTGGTCATCTTCAATGAGCTGGTGGAAGTGGTCAACGACCTACCAAAGTATCAGCAGAATATTCACAATAAGATTGAAGCCATGCACACGCCTGGCAAGGGCGCTCTCGGCCGGGCGACCGCGAGCGTGAAAGAGCTCGCCCAGGAGCTCTCCAGCGTTCCGCCACCCACTCCACCACCAACTCCGAGTCAAGGCCGTCGCATTATCCCAAACCAGTCTGGGCGTCCGGTCCCAGTGCAGATCGTTGCAGAGCCGACGAACGAGCTCGACTACCTGCGCGAACTCGCTACGCCGATTCTGGCGCCGCTTGGCATCCTGGGCGTCGTTCTAATATTCAGCGTATTTCTACTCACCGAACAAAACGACCTGCGCAACCGACTGTTCCGCCTGGCTGGACTGAATCGGCTCAACGTCATGACGCAGGCTCTGGACGATGCAACGCGACGGGTCAGCCGCTACCTGATGATGCAACTCCTGGTGAACGCGAGCTTTGGTGTCCTATGTGGAATCGGTCTATACTTCATCGGCGTTCCGTATGCAGTTCTGTGGGGAGCGGTTGCCGGAATGCTACGCATCGTCCCATACGTCGGATCGCTGGCAGCGGTCTCTTTGCCCTTGCTGCTCTCACTGGCGGTCTTCGATCATTGGATGCCACCGCTCCTCGTATTCTTGCTGTTCGCCACGTTGGAGGTTGTGACCGGCAACTTCGTTGAGCCGTGGCTCTACGGAATGCATACTGGAATCTCGTCACTGGCGCTCCTTTTGACCACAGTGTTTTGGGCGGCTTTGTGGGGACCCGCGGGCCTGATTCTGTCGACGCCATTGACGGTGTGCGTGGTGGTTTTGGGCCGCCACGTGCCACATCTATCTTTCCTGCATATTTTGCTTGGCGATCAGCCCGTCCTTGCGGCGGAAGCGCAAGTGTATCAGCGGTTGCTAGCGATGGACGACCATGACGCGCGAGCAGTAGCCGACGTTTACCTGGCTGAGAACTCTTTAGTCCAGCTGTACGATTCGGTCATCATACCGGCCCTTACGATGGCCGAGCAGGATCGGCACAAAGGCGCACTTGACCGAACTCGAGAGGAGTTTATTTTCCTGAGTATTAAAGAAATGATCGCAGAATTCTCCGAAAAGACCGCTGCGGCTGAGCCGGTGGCTATCGAAGTTGCAACGGACGCTGAGGAGGAGCTGAAACCGGCAGATATGCTCGGCCGGGTCCTCTGTCTGCCTGCACACGACGAGGCAGATGAGATCGCGGCCGCGATGTTGGCCCAACTGCTGGAGCAGGCCGGCTGTGCCGCTCTTTCGCTTCCTTTAGACTCCTCTTTGCAGCACATGCTCGCGATCGTGGAACCGGGGCAGAAAGATGTGTTCTGCATCTCCGCCGTGCCTCCATTTGCATTTGCCCGCGCTAGAACCCTGAGCGGATTGCTTCAGGTACGGTTTCCCCGAAGGAAGATCGTGATCGGAGTCTGGGGATTTACTGGCGACACCGAGCTCGCTTTGCAGCGCTTCCAACCGACGCGCCCGGCCAAACTGGTGACGAGTCTTGCAGACGCGGTCAAATCTTTCGCCGACTCACCTCCATCGGCAAGGGCCACTGTCCCAGCACTCTCCGTTGCCGTAAGCTGACCCGCGAGTTTTCGGTGACGATGCGTAACACGGAGGGGTTGGGACTGCTCAGGAATTCGACGGCAGGTCCATTTTAAGCCACTTTTCGAAGGACGACAATTGGGTTCTGAGTGAGTCTTGGCCAACCGATGATCGAAGTGGCGCGGATGCTCAAGCGGCGGTTCGAGAACATCATCACGTACCTCCGGCATCGCATCACGAACGCGACCAGCGAATCGATCAATGCCAAGATCCAATGGGTGAAGTATACGGCTCGTGGCTTCCGGAACCGGCAGAACTTGATTCACGCCATCCACTTCCACTGTGGTGGCCTTGACCTCGCCCCACAAGGAGCCGTTAAATAGCCGGAAGCGCCTTAAATTGATCGTCTCTCGGTTTCAGCTATGTGATCGCATATGACGCCTGCCGTCCCCTTCAATTTTCGAAGGTCAACGAATCGCGGTCAACAGAACTCTAATTTCCTGCGGTTACGCGCTCCGCGGGGGAAGGGGAGCGTGTTCAAAGGCAACTCTGATTCTCTTGGTTGTCGGGCGGTCTTGGTTGTCGTTTGTGGGTCCGGCGACCGCTAGATTCAAACACGTTGCGCACTCTGCCGACCAAGCCAGCCGACGTGAAGGGTTTCGCAACACAGCCGTAGCCGCGGTCGGCATTCAGGGCATCGCCGGAGATGAACAGCACTGGGAGCCGCGACTCCAGTTCCAGAATACGGTCGGCCAGAGCCAAGCCGTTCATGTTTGGCATCATCACATCGGTTATGAGCAGCGCAATGTCAGACTGGTGCTGTTTGAAAACGTTCACGCCTTCGACTCCGTCCGCGGCCACAAGCACGGTGTATCCAGCATGTTCGAGGCAATCCCTCACCAGCGTACGAATGGCGCACTCGTCATCCACAAGCAGAATTGTTAGCTACTGTTCATCCGAGCGGTACTCCCTTCCAGGGTGCCGACTGGGTTACTTGCCGGGAACCTATTTTTTTGAAGGAAAGCCTACCGCTAAATAGGCTCGCTGTCTGTTCAAAGTTGCTCACTACGAGCCGGCCGCGCAACTCTTGGGTCCATAGATTCAATGACCTGTCGCCGTTTTGCTCAGCTCCGCTTTCGTTCAGTGCCGACACCCCGGTGCGGTGAGCACTTTTGAACATACGTTGCCACCCGGAGATGCTAGAGTGAATGTCCATCGCACTGAAGCCGCCACTTAGAGCGGCCGGAATGGATTTTCCGGCTGGTCGTCTTTGTAATCTTTTTTTCGGAGGAGTCGACCAGCCGAAGAAGTTTTTTCGAGATCAACAGCCGGGGGCATCGGCTTCTCTGGACATCAATGCGATGCCTTCGCTGAAAGTCGGGCTGGGTGTCGGATCGCTCTCCGTAGAGGGTACGGAATGACATCATTCAAAGCCTTGATCGAGAAAAGCCCGGACGTCATCTTGGTGGTGACCTCGCAGGGCGAGATGCTCTATGCATCCGCATCCAGTGCTAGAGTCTTCGGATACCTCCCGCAGGAACTCGTCGGGCGGACTATATTCGAGCTGATCCATTTTGAGGACCGTGATCCATTTGGTCGGGCATTTCAGGAGGTGGTCGCCCGGCCAGCCGCTCCAATTCGAGTTCAGGCACGCGTTTGCCGGAAAGATCGGCAGTGGTCGTCCGTCGAGAGTACGTTTTCAAACCTGCTGGATGACGCTGGCGTGGCAGGGATTGTCGTAAATTATCGCGAACTCAACGCGAGGACCGCTCCAAAACAACAAAAGCATCAACACGGCGAGGAATTGCCACCTCCCAATACGGATTTCGAGGATTTTGCATCTACGGTAGCCCACGATCTGAGGGAACCGCTCAGAACCATTTCCATGTTCACCGATCTCCTCGTCCAGGGCCTGCAAGACGACCCGGATCGCCGCCAACTGGCCAAAGTCATTACCGATGCTGTTGCACGAGCGTCCACGCTACTCGATGGTCTTTACTCCATGGTGGTTCCCGGCCTTGACGACCCTCCACGACCCGTTAACCTCGGGCATATAGTTGCAGACGCGCTGCAAAATCTCGCTGCCACAATCGACGCGAGCGCCGCAATCGTCACTGTCGATCCCTTGCCCGAAGTGCAGGCAAATCCCAATCATCTCGTGAGAGTTTTCCAGAACCTGATCGCCAACGCGATCAAGTATCGCAACGACGAGCCGATTCGAATTCGCGTGAGCGCCGAAGCCGTGGGGCCGAGTTGGATCATCAAGGTTAAAGACAACGGTATCGGCATCGCGCAGGAGTACCACGAGTGCGTATTCCACCTCCTGAAACGCCTGCATGGTCAAGAGATCTCCGGAGCGGGAATGGGCCTGTCGGTGTGCAAAAAGCTCATTGACGCATCCGGAGGCGCAATCTGGGTAGAGTCCGAGCCCGGAGCCGGATCAACATTCTGCTTCACGATTCCCGCGGCGATGGAGAAGAGTGCGATCGCTGCTCTGCCTGTCGAGCATCGATACGCGAACGGAAGTTTAGCCAAACGCCCCGAATCCTCACCGATGCGCACTGTAGCACATCGCGCCGGATGAACCGCCTGGGATCTGGCGCAGGCCCCACAGGAAGCGAACTTGAAGTTCCTTTGAAACGAGGTCGGCGCGACGCTAAGATGAGGCATATGAAGGAGAAAACGAGACCGGTATTCCATCTCGCAAAGTTTCTCGCCGAAGCGGGTAAGGGCAGGACGATCATGCCCTTTGAGGAGGGCAAGGTCGTGTTCGCCCAAGGGGACTCGGCGACTGCGATCTTCTACATTCAGAAGGGCAAGGTTAAGCTAACCGTCGTATCGAAGAGCGGCAAGGAAGCCGTGATCGCTGTCTTGGGAACCAGCGACTTCTTTGGAGAAGGATGTCTGGCGGGCCAACCACTCCGTATGGCGACGGCAACCGCAATGTCGGACTGTTCGATCACTCGGCTTGAGAAGCCCGTCGTCGTTGAGATGCTTCACCAGGAGCCCGCGTTTTCCGAGTTACTGCTGTCCTATATGCTCACGCGCACTATCCGGATCGAGGAAGATCTGGTCGACCAGCTCTTCAACTCCAGCGAAAAAAGACTTGCGAGAGCGCTGCTACTGCTGGCGAATTTCGGAAAGGACGGCAAGCCAGAGAAGGTGATCCCGAAGATCAGCCAGGAGACGCTGGCGGAGATGATCGGCACTACCCGTTCCAGGGTCAGTTTCTTCATGAACAAGTTCCGCAAACTGGGATTTATCGAATACAACGGCGCCCTTGAAGTTCACAGTTCGCTCCTGAACGTTGTCCTGCACGATTAGGGATCGTCAATCGGCGCCGAGCCGTCATTGCCGGCCCCCCGACGGCTCGCGGAATTCTATGGCGAGCTTCTTCACTTTCACGTGACTCGTCTCCCGGATGGAGCCCTGTCAATTTTGCGCTGGCTCCGGCCGTTCCGGTCCAAGCTGACGCCCACATGAGCTATGCGTAACCTCCTGCATCGGCGTGTGACCTCTTCTGGTCAAGTGACCACAGAACGTCGCGAAGTGGCCCTGTAAACTGCACATCTTCATCTTGTAACCGGACTTGTTCAACGGCCACGGAGTTGCCCCTTCCTGAAACAGGAGAATTCATGTCGAAGAAAACGTACTATCGTGTACTGGTCGCTGGTGCAGCTGTTCTCGTTTCCAGTTCATGCTTCGGACAAGCAGAGATCCAACTACGGGCGCGCCAACTGCCAGGATGGGACCCTCGACAGCGCGAAGGTCATTGCCAGATTCGAGTCTGGGTCGACGATCGCGCTGAAGTACGCCTGCGCGGAGACAGGATCTGGGTGAATACGCTCCAAGGTGCGAAGGGCCGCGATGAAGGCAGCGAGTGCAGCCAACCACTCCCTTTTAACTCCGTCCGTGATTTTCAGGTCCGCCAAGTCGCCGGCCGCAGCCATGTCGGCTTGGCGCAGGATCCCAGCCGGGGCAACAACTACACTGCGATGATCGCCATTGAGGATCATCAAGGCGGCGGCGACAATTATGCCTTTGATGTGAGTTGGCGCGCGGAAGGCGATGTTTCGAATGCTCCAGCACCGTTCTTCGACGATATACGCGCTTGTCAGGACACCGTGCGGCAGCGCTTTACAAGCCAGAATGGCCACGGCTCGTACATCGATTTTGAGAGCTTCGCAGATCGCCAGGACCTAAACCAGAACCAGGGCGGCAATGACCGCGAGCGGAACCGAGGACGTGGTCGCGGCCGGGATCAGGAGAGAATTCAAGGTCGCGGAAGCGCGATGAGTCGGAACGAATCGAGAGCTCTGACTTATTCGTGCCTCATCGACACGCAGCACAATCAAGTGCAATCGGGCGAGTACCAGTATTCTGGCAGTAGCGTACGCGTGAATGAGCGAAACCCATTGAGGTAGCCGACGCTGTTTGTGCGACGTAATGCCGGATGCCCGCGCCGAGAGTGATTTCAAGAGGAGACAGTAAAATGGCAAAGAACACATCTGTATTTGGGATTTACCCGGATCGGACAACTGTATCGGATGCGATCGGCATCCTGCACAAGGGCGGATACCGGCCCGCGGACATCGCAGTCCTTTCAGCGGAAAACCAAGGTTCGAAGGACTTTGCACACGAGAAGAGCAGCAAAGCTCCTGAGGGCGCCGCGGCAGGAGCAGCCGTTGGAGCCATTGGTGGTCTTCTACTGGGCTGGCTCGCGGCCACTGGAGTAGTTGCGTTTCCTGGTCTTGAGGCACTCGGGGCCGTGAGACCAGTGGTCGCCGCGCTAGCTGCCGCCGCTTGCGGCGGAGCACTCGGCTGGTTGATTGGGTTATTTGTCGGCTGGACTATGCCTGAATATGTGGCCAAACGATACGCCGGCCGAATGGGGCGTGGCGGTATTTTGGTTTCGGTTCATTGCGACAGTTCCGAGTGGCGACAACGGGCGCAAAAATCCCTGAAGGACACCGGCGCCCGATATATCGCGTTCGCTTCGGAATCGGCTGCGGACTATGCCACAACCGACAAGCCGACACCACGGGAGCCGGTAGCAATTACGGATCGCGATAAAGCCCATGAAAGTCGGACCTAGAGGAGATTCGGGCCATAATTGAGGACGAGTATCCGACGCAAACCGCTGCCCACCGGGATGACCGGACATGCCAACCCAAAAGCGCGTGCCACAATGCCGCAGCGGTTCCGACGGTTCTTTGGTCGTCTGGGGCCGGGCCTGATTACGGGGGCTGCGGACGACGACCCCTCCGGCATCTCTACCTACTCCGTAACGGGAGCCGCATTTGGATATGCGCCACTCTGGACAGCTCTCTTTTCATTTCCCCTGATGACGGCGGTTCAGATGATGTGCGCGCGACTGGGCATGGTGACGGGTGAAGGCCTCGCCGGCGTGATCCGACAGTATTATCCGCGATGGGTCCTGTGGGGCGCCTGTGCTCTGCTGGTCACTGCGAACACCGTCAACATTGGCGCCGATCTAGGCGGGATGGCGAAGGTGACGGAAATGATGACCGGGATCAAGAGCGAGTATTGGACCCCAATCTATGCACTGGTGATCGCGTCCTTTCTCATCTGGTCGTCTTACTACACGGTCGCTCGCATCTTCAAATGGCTGACGCTCGTGCTCTTCGCCTATGTCCTGGCCGCGTTTTTCGCGAAGCCCGATTGGACCGTGGTGATCCGCTCGACTCTTATTCCCCACGTTGAATGGTCGGGTCGCTATTGGGCGACGTTGGTCGGGATCTTCGGAACTACGATCTCTCCTTATCTGTTCTTCTGGCAGGCTTCGCAGGAAGTGGAGGAGGAGCGGGGACAGGGAGAGTTGACTATCGAGGCGCGGAAGGGAGCCACGAACGCTGAGTTGAGGAAATCTCGAAATGACGTGGTCACGGGCATGTTGTTCTCGAACGTGATCATGTACTTCATTATTCTCACCACGGCGGCGACGCTACACGCCCACGGTAAGACGGTCATTACGACCGCACAAGATGCGGCAGAAGCCTTACGGCCGCTGGCAGGGAATGGGGCGTATTGGCTTTTTAGCCTGGGATTAGTCGGCGCGGGCATGCTCGGAGTACCGGTGCTGGCCGGGTCAAGCGCCTACGCGATCTCCGAAGCGGCAGTGTGGCGCGGATCGCTGACAGATCGACCCAATCTTGCTCGTGGATTCTATGCAGTCATTTCAGTGGGTCTATTGCTGGGACTCGCTCTGGACTACGCAGGCATCAACGCCGTGGCAATGCTGTTTTGGTCGGCTGTTTTGAACGGCGTGCTGGCGCCGCCGCTCATCATTATCGTGCTTCTTCTGACGAGTAGCCGGAGGGTCATGGGATCTCGGTTGAATCCTCGATGGCTAAAGGCGCTCGGTTGGATCACCGTGGGCGTGATGGGCGCTGCCAGTCTTGCAATGTTTGTGACATGGTAATGGGCTGATCAGCAAGCCGGAGGCGTGATGCCCGGTGAGTGCGTGAGAAGATCGTTACCGTCCTTCTGCGCGGCATCGAGTACGGCGGGCGACACATGAATATTCTTATTCCTGGCATTCGGGAGAGCTGGCGGCGTCACCTCGGGGTGTACCGGCGACGCCCTAACACCGGTGCCTGATATCGCGTGTCCGTCAATCAAAGCCGCCTGCTGCCGGCGTCCGGTCTTGTCATGACCCCTCTCGGCTTGATCGGCGGGTGACGCCAGATTCGGGACGTTCGCTTCCCCGGATCACGGATGAGAACCCGCGAGGTAGCGGGCACTTCCACCGGCCCGGCGGTTGTTGCCTGCTTGCAATGGCCGCGCGTTCAAGATTCTTTGTCAAATCGAACAAGACTCCTTGCGGTCTCAAGGCACCGTAGAGGTTCGAGAAAGCTAGTCTTTCTCAAGGTATTCGAAAGGTTCATCATCCTCCGGGATCTGTTTGGTACGAACCTCCGCCACGTCCAGGTCGGGTGCAATCTTCCACGCCGCCGATCAGTTCCGTCGGTTCGGCCGAGCAGTCCGGAGACACTTAAGGATTGTCGGATGTCGCGGAGGCTGACTCCGAGAGCGTAGAGGAACTGGCCGAAGATGGCCAATTCTTCGAGGCGCTCTTCATAGGCTTTTCTGAGGCAAGTGCCTCGCCAACGCGAGGGCTTGAGAAAACAAGAAAACAACACTGATGGCAAAGGGTCGGTTGTGATAAACCGTCGTCGAATCTTGCCGGACCTCGAACCACCGAGTGGAGAACGTCTCTAAGCCCGGCATTTCGACGACCGAAAGACCCAAACCGACGGACGGTCTGTGGATTGTGCCGCAGGAGTAACGATATGCGGTCACGTGACCGCATATTGTCGCGGAGGATGCGCCTTTGGGATAGTCAAGAGGAGCCCAGGATCTGCTCTGCTCAGGACTACTTCGTTTCGAATCGATCGTCTAGCGCCACGAAGCGGCCGCCCGGTTGGCCGCTCATGTCGGGTTCGCGGGTCGGCAAAGATTGGCGGGTCCCGTGCATAGATAGGACTTCGACAGAGAGACCTGACCAACGTGACCGACCTTCATCGGAAAGCCGCCGAGCAGCACGAACTTGCAGCACACGCCCATCGTACAGCAGCCGAACATAACGAAAGAGGCGACAACGATACAGGAACTGGCATGCGGATCGGGCGCGAGAGTATGCGGATCATGCTCACCGCCTGGCCAAGGAAGCCCACTCAAAATCAGGACAGATGGTGACGGTTTAATATGTCAACGCGCTACAACGACGGATCGCATTACGAGAACCACCAACGAGCCGCGGAATTGCACGACGGTGCGGCGCATGCCCATCGTGTCGCCGAGCAAGATGGAAAAGATGACCACCTCAGCGGACACGAGCATTCACGGTTGGCCCTCGAACACTCGCGGGACGCTCATGAGCATAGCAACGCGACTACAGTTGGACATGGCGTCGCCGCATTCGGACATGATGACATCGCGGCCCTGGCTCATGAGCTCTGGCAGTCCAGGGGATGTCCACACGGATCGTCGGAGGAAGATTGGTTCCGCGCGGCGGAAGAATTGCGATCGGGCGCTGGCGCTTTAAAGGGACCTCTGCGATCCGATGACGAAGTGAAATCAATCGGTTCAAAGACCACAGCCGCCAATGGCGTTACCGACAAGGTCATGTCGGTGAAGCCAACGTCAAAGCCCTGAAGCGCTCAGGATCAGCACCGGTAAACGATATCTAGAAAGAGGAAAAGATCATGGCAAACAAAAAGACAGCAGTGTTTGGTATTTACCAAAACGCAAATCAGGCCGAACGGGTCGTTGAGCGCCTTCGAGAGGAGCGTTTCTCAAATGACGACATCTCGGTTCTGCTCCAGGACAATCAGGGGACGAAAGATTTTGCCCATGAAAAGAATACTAAAGCGCCAGAGGGCACAGCGACCGGGGTTACCGCCGGCGGGGTCATCGGAGGAACGCTGGGCTTGCTGGCCGGGATCGGCGCTCTTGCCATTCCCGGGGTCGGACCCTTTATTGCGGCCGGCCCGATCATGGGCGCTCTCGCCGGGCTTGGGGTTGGCGGTGCCGTTGGCGGTTTGATCGGCGCACTCGTCGGGATGGGCATCCCCGAGTACGAGGCAAAGCGTTACGAAGGGCACATCAAAGCGGGGGGCGTTCTACTCTCCGTTCACTGCGACACGGCAGACGAGATTACACGGGCCAAAGATTTGCTGAAGCACACGGGCGCCCAGGATATTTCCTCGTCCGGCGAAGCCAGTGCGGATTACCCGGCCGCGAGCACGACCGCCGCGCACCGGTAGAGTTGTTTCGCGGCCTGCGGCGGGGGATCAGCCCGCCGCGACCAGGCATTCTGGCCGCATTCAAATCACAACGTTATTTAAAGGAGAGCACAAATGAAACCGAGTACGAAAGACGAGTTGGAAGGCAAGCTTCACGAGGCGAAAGGAAAAGTCAAAGAGGAAGCCGGCCGAGTGACAAACAATCCGGACCTGGAGACGGAAGGTCGGGGTGAAAAGCTGGCAGGCAAGGTCCAAAAGAAAGTCGGCCAGGTTGAAAAGGTATTGGAGAAATAAAGGAACCGGGGCTGCGCGCGTCTAAGTGCGCAGTCACACCGGATCAGTGTGACGGGAGAAGATCGCCGTGAGTAGAACACTAGGAATCATCCTGGTCGCACTCGGCCTGTTTGGTCTTGCGTGGGGAGGTTTTGCATACACGACGCGAGAAAAGGTCGTCGACATCGGGCCGATTCACGCGACGCGCGACAAAACGCACAATGTACCGGTGCCTCCGATTGCTGGTGCGGCTTCGCTCATAGGGGTATTGTGCTTTTGTTCACCGGTCGGAAGCAATAACTCCCGTTTCCGCCAGGCTGCTCGGGGGATCAGCCTTATGAAGGGTATTTCACATGCTAATACTGCTTATCGTTCTGCTGTTGGTCTTGGGTGGCGGCGGTGGGTACTATGGCCATAGCCGCTGGGGCTACGGTGGCGGTGCCGGCGTAGGACTGGGGACTATATTATTGATCCTCCTCGTCGCTTACATGCTTGGCTTGTTCAATTGAAGAAGGTCGGCGGCGTTGAATTAGCCGCGCGGATGCCGCTGCGTCGAAGCTTGAAATTTAGATAATCAGCAGAGTGGTTCGCGTTCTCAAACGATCTGCGGAATGTTCCCAAGGCCTCCGACGTTTTATACGTCAAAGATCGCTGCCTGAAACTCCCCGGTTCTTCATCATGGCATTCACGGTCGCCCGGTACGCCGAGTCGCGTTGCTGCAGCGCTGATCACGCCGCCGGTCTCCCGGAAAAGGCGCAGGATATATGCCGCTCGACTTCATCAAGCGTAAACCGGTCGACGGCTCCTCCCAGATCGGCGGGCAGTTCTGCCATGGGAGCGGAGGTCGGGGCCGCGCGAAAGAATGACGGATCTCGCAATGAAATTCTCAAGCCCGCGCACATTTCCCGGCTACGGCCAGCTCACCAGGGCTCGCATCGTCTCCAGTGAGATGTTTTCAATCGTCCGATACACTTTGGTGGCGTACCTCCAGGTGAAGTGCCGCACGAGCTCGCGTATGTCCTCGGGACGATCCCTCACCACGGGTTAAGAATGTGACCACTGATGCCTCTTGACTATCCGTTGTGGCTGCGGGCGACGCATTTCTTCAATTTCTTATTCCTGTCGCTTCTCGTTCGAAGCGGGCTTGAGGTCCTCAGCGCTCATCCGAGGCTCTACTGGAACGATCACTGCACGCCCGGCAGCGAATGGCTGAAGTTCACGAAAAAACGCAGGCCCACGGACCGGCTGGACGGCCAGCGACGAGGAAACTTCGTACCCACCCTTGATTGCGCTGCCGGGTCACGAAAACCTGGGTCTTGGACGGCACTGGCATTTTCTCGCCGATTTTGCGTGGCTGCTGACCGGTTTGGTCTATGTCGTGATGCTGTTTGCCGCGCCCGAGTGGCGGCGGCTGCTTCCGACGTCCTGGCAGATTGCGTCGGACGCCTGGCGTACGATGCTCCAGCTACCTGACTCTTCACATCGCGGAAGCGCCCGGGACGTATAACGCATTGCAGCAGTTGAGCTACGCGGCCGTAGTTTTCCTCCTTGCGCCGTTCAGCATAGCGACGGGCGTGGCGATGTCCCCGGCCATCGCCGCCCGTTTCCCGTGGTACATCAGAATCTTTCACGGACGGCAGGGCGCGCGGAGTCTGCATTTCCTGGCTCTGTGCACATTCATCCTGTTCTTCATCGGGCATGTCGCGCTCGTGGTCCTGCACGGTTTCCGCAAAGGGCTCGCGGTGATTGTTTTAGGGGAAACACATAGTTCGCACCTGACGCGCGCTCTGGTTCTTTGGCTGTCCGGTCTGGCCGGAATCGTAATCATTCATGTCGTGACAACAATGTGCTCGCATCGCCGCCCGCGCTTAGTCCAAAACGCAACCCAGGCGATCACTGATCCGTTGCGCACATTGCTCTTTGGTCATGAAATCTCCGCGCAGCACTATTCACATGCAGATATCTCGCCATATTTCTGGGTGAATGGCCGCGCACCGAAAGAGGAAGCCTACCTGGCGATGGCGCGCGATCACTTCGCCGATTACATCCTGGAGGCTGGTGGTTTGGTTGAAACACCGGTACGCCTAACGCTGGCCGACCTCCGCGCCATGCCGAAACAAATCCAGATCACCAAGCACTGCTGCATCCAGGGCTGGTCGGGCGTTGCGGAGTGGGGCGGCGTCTCTTTGCATCATATCGTCGCACTCTGCCGCCCAACTCCATCCGTACGGTACATTGTCTTCTACGCGTTCGACAATAAATCCACATCGGAGGCGCATGCCCAGGGACCGGGATATTTCTACGGCACGATTCGTCTGGAGTTGGCTCAAGATCCGCAGACGATTCTTGCCTATGAAATGAATGGCCAGCCGCTCCCGATCGATCACGGGGCCCCGCTCCGACTGCGCGTGGAGACGCAGCTCGGATTCACGATGGTCAAGTACATTCGCGCCATCGAGTTCGTAAAGAATTACGAACACATCGGCCAGGGCCAGGGCGGGTGGCGAGAGGACTATCAGTATTTCAGCCAGCAGGCGGGGATATAATTCACGAGGTTTGTAGCGTGGATACCGGACAAAGCCTCGTTCGCACACAGCGAGATCGAGAAAAATCGCAGACGTTTCATTCATGGATGAGCAGAAGGAACACATGACCAGGCAATGGGAGCGTTCCAGCGCCGGGATGCTTCCGCTGGGCAAAGTCTCCGCTGACAAAGGGAACCTATATCAGAGCGCTTCAGTTTGCTTCGCGCTCACGAAGACAAGTCCTACCCCGTGCACGCGGTGCCATTCTTAAGTCTGCTAGCTCATCTGGTAACAATCGTGCCTAATGGTTTGGGAAGCTAGAGAAACCAGGACTATTGTGGCTTGTGTGTCATGTTCGACATCTACGCTGCCCCTCGGCGACGGCTCACGAGGTTGATGACAAAAACCGCGAGGGCCACGACCAGTAGCAAATGGATCAAGTTTCCGCCGATGCTAAGGCTAAAACCAAGGAGCCATAAAATCAAGAAAAGAGCTACAATCGTCCAAAGCATATTTTCCTTCTCCCGTGCTGCTTACGGCACGGGACGCTTCTAAAATTCGATCCTCTATAAGCACGCTTCCTCGGATCGCTTCTCAAGCCGCCATGACGAGCGGATTCTCGATCTCGCTCCAAGGCGTCTTATCGCGATCGGAAGTTTCCTGGCAGGCGATACAAAACGAAGTCCACGGAACGGCGGCCAAGCGCTTTGGGCTGATGTTTTCTTCGCAGTGGATGCACACTCCGAACGTACGTGCCTCGATGCGGCGAAGCGCGGCTCGGACTTCCAGCAACCGGCTGGAATCACGCTCAAGATTGCCAATCGCCATATCCCGCTCGCTAGCGTGCTGGATTCGGTCCAGCTCATCTGGGCTCGTCTCGATAGCCAGTGCCTCGCGGCTCTTCCTTGTGTTTCTCAATTCGGTCTGCCTATTTTCTAAAAGCCCGCGGAATAGGTTGAGTTCGCTCTTTGTCATAAGTTATTCGCCTGTGTTTTGCAAGTTGCTGCTTCGGTTCTTAGTGTGACGAACTGGCGGTTCTTAGTGTGACGAACTGGCCTTCTGCTCTTTAACCTGCAGTTCGTTGACGACCTGCTGCACGTTTAAAACCGCCGCTGCGATCTTTTGGGCCCGAGCACGTTTAGATTGAGAGTCGACCTCGCCAGTCAGCGTAACGACGTGATTCTTAACGTCGTACTTTACATTGTCGTGAAGCTTGGCTTCGATGAGGGCGGCATCCAGGTTCTTTTCGATCGCTTTGTCGAGATCAGAATTGACCGCCTTAGCATCACTTTCGGCGCCAACAGGAACTACTGCGATCTGGTTCGACACCACCTGCGCCCCTGCGATGGACCTTGCGATCGATTCGGCTCTTGATTTGTCACCGTCCGTTGTGACGTGTCCGCTCAAGGTCACTACACCCTTATCACGATCCTGACTTGTCGAGACATCTTTGAGGCCGGCCTGGTCGAGCGATGTGCGGATGCCATCAGAAACGTCGGCTGCCTTGGTGGACATCGTTGAGCACCCTACCAGAGTTCCCACAGCGACCAAGGCCAAGAAAGCCAGGAACGAATTCAGAATTTTCATTTTTTCTCCTTTTGATGCGACATAGCCTATCTCCCATGAGACGACCGGACTCTCTAGCGGAATGCGCCAAATGGGGTCCGGTGATTCTCTAAAACGGCCCAGAACTGGAACCAGGACACGTGTAAAAAGCAATGTTCCAGATGGTACTACCGTCGATAGCGCGAATAGCCCCAGCCACCGCCGCCAAGTAGAAACAACACTAGAAGAACGATCAATACGGTCGACATTGTTCACCTTCTCTCCATTCCTGTAGAGGCAGATCAGGGGCCAATCCTAGATGCACGCGAGCGCAAGGAAGGAAGCGGTCTCTGGCGTCGCGCAAGTCCCGACCACAAAAGGATGGGCAGAGCACGGCCAAACGCCCAAACGTCTTGAGGGAGTCAGACAGGACGGCGATGTAAGGTCATCTGACCAAGCGTGGTCACATCGGAAATTTCCATGAAGACGACCACTGGCGGAATCCATCACGCGTGACATGAACCAAGCCAAGCTGACAGCCATAGTGTCTGGGCCGCACTTTTGAATCGTTCGACGTCTTTCTGGAAATCCGCCGGACTACGTTCCGGTAGTTGAAGAGTCGCGCACAGATCCGTCCGTACGTACGATCGCGATGCAGGTCAGATGCAACTTCACTGCCTACCGCGATTACGCAGAACCTTGCGGCAGGGCCAGCTCTGGCGAAACCGTTCCGCTTTCTGGGCGACTCCCCGTCCCATTCGGCTCAAGCATCCCAAAAGCAGACGAGTTTTCTATATCGGACTGGGCCTCTACATGCACCTGCCTGGGGGTATGAGTTCCTTCAGACCTCGGACAACTGGCGAGGATCGCCATTACTAAGTGGCTGGGACCACCCGAAATAGCAAGAACTCGAACCTATGATGAACGTCCCGGAGTTGATGATGACGAAATCCACAGGGAAGAGTTTGCTGGTTACTGATCTTTACATAGAGAGAAAAATGAAAACACAACCTGCCAAAGAATCCCATCGTCCATTCGTGTCAGATATTCAGGAGCTCCGCAGACGCGCCCGTGAGCATATGGACCAAGGTGCAGTCACGAGTGCCTACAGCGCCGACCGGGAGACGGTCATCCGCATTCTGAACGAAGTCCTGGCTACCGAAATCGTCTGCGTGCTTCGATATAAACGCCACTATTACATGGCCACTGGCATTCACGCACAGGCAGTGGCACAAGAATTCCTCGAGCACGCCGAAGAAGAGCAAGGTCATGCGGATATTGCCGCCGAGCGGATCACACAACTCGGGGGCGAGCCCAATTTCAATCCCGAAGGGTTGGCGACTCGCAGTCATGCGCAATACGTCGAGGGGAAATCGCTTCTAGACATGGTTCGGGAGGATCTTGTTGCGGAGCGGATCGCGGTCGAGTCCTATAACGAGATCATCCGCTATCTTGGCAATGACGATCCCACGACCCGCATCGCTATGGAGCAGATCCTTGCCAAGGAAGAAGAACACGCCGACGATATGAAAAAGCTGCTCGAAACGCTCAGCAAGGACGAGAGGTCTTCGGACCGTTAGCGCGTACTGTCGGCAGAACGGGAAAAAATCATGGGCGTAAGGGTAGTGAACAGCAGCGGTCGGTGGATCGGTCACCGACTCAACATATTGGGCATCCGGGTGTGGCAGGACGCGTGCCAGCTTGTGGCACGGAACGACAAAGATTGGATCACGCTTGGCCCGCAAAGGGACTTGCCCCTTCAGGTGCCCTGCAACGCCGAAGAGCTGAGAGCTGCGGCGTCAGACGCCTTGCTCCTGACTGCGTATCAGTATATGACCGAGCATCCCGAATCTGACCTCGCCGAGCTTCTCGCCAAACGGAAGGATTTCGAAACTGCACTGCAAGGGGAGGGTGCTGCAAGCGCCTAGAGTGTTGCAAAGTCGCTCCCACGCGACCTGGCTATCGAATTCGGCGGGAGGCTGGCTACCAGTTCCGAGGCCGGCGGGGGAATCCGTGGCAAGATGAACGCGATTCCGGGATGATTCCGAACGGTATTCCGGCGTGATCCCGAAAACAGGATTCCGGGATGAGGTAAACACTGGTTCCGCGATGAAGCCGAACAATTTGAGGCCGATTCCGGAACCTGTGTTCGGCTTCGCCGGAATGATTTCTCCAGGCAGGTAGTAGCGCTGGACCACACGATGGCAAGCACCCGTCCGGCCGATGTGGTCAACACCCTCGTGCCTTCTGGAATTACGATGTGAACCTGCTTTTCGCGTTGCAAGACTACCTTCCCGACGCCTCTTTGAAGGATGCCACGATCTCAATGGAGCCGATTGAATTCCTCAAGATCTCGACCCACTTCTGAGAATATGCTATTGTGTACACAGAGTACGCAAATGGAGACGGAAAAGATTGGTATACGCGAATTTCGCGAGAATCTGGCAGGCTATCTGGAAGGCGGGAAACCACTCGCGATCACTCGTCATGGCGAAACGCTAGGATTCTTTATTCCCGCACAGAAGCGGAACCGCAAAGCGGAAGTCGAAGCCATGCGCGCCGCAGCGAAGGATCTCGACACGATGATTGCGGCCTGGGGTGCGTCGGAAGATGAGCTCATGCGGGAGTACACGGAGATCCGGCGCGCCAGCCGCGAGAAGAAGCGGGACAAGAAGTAGTTGGCATGCAACGAAAAGCCCTGGTGCTTGATGCCAACATTTTGATTCGAGCCCTGCTCGGTCAACGAGTTCGGCGTATCTTCGAAGTCCACGCCGAGAGCATTTCGTTCTTTCTTCCCGAAACCGCGTACGCAGAAGCGGAGGAACATCTAGCCGCGCTGGTCGTCAAGCGTGGAGGCGATCCGACAAAGGCGCTGGCTGCTTTGAAGGCAATGGCGGCACTCGCCACCATTGTGGGCGATGATGTGTACGGTGAGTTCGAAGCCGAAGCGCGGAAGCGTCTCGGCACACGCGATCCGGAGGACTGGCCGATTCTGGCAGCGGCCCTTGCTCTCGACTGTCCGATCTGGACGGAAGACACCGATTTCTTCGGGTGTGGCGTCGCCACCTGGACTTCTGGCAGCATCGACATTTTTCTCTCGCAGTAGCTCCCAGTCATTTGGTTTCCAGATCGTTTGGCCGCGGCGGTTCAACGCAACCGTCGTGTACTTCGGTTGCTCGATTGGGACATTCGACGAGTCACCCGATTCACGAGTTCCCAGATCAATCGTTGCTCCCCTTGCCGCCGATCTTGACCGGGCAACGCTACGCTTGACGGCGTGATCGCCTGGCCGCGCCCTGCGCTCGTCTCCGCTCTGCTTTGTCGGTTCCCCCCTGCCAGATTTCGCTCTTGAGTTCGTTCGCTTCGCTCACCGGAATCCGCCCGGTCTCCCCCAACAAAGCGTTCCGACTCACCGCTTCGCTCTTGGGAGCGTCCCCGCTTGCTTCTGGTTGCCCCGGTCAAAGAGACGGGGCAGAAGGAGACAACGAAATGTTCAACAACGTGAATTTGATCGGCTACCTCGGCTCCGATGCCGAATGCCGTAGCACCCGAAATAACTCGACGCTGACAGTCCTTTCACTCGCGACCAAGCGGACCTGGAAGAACCGTGAGACGGGAGGCCGCGAGTCGCGAACCACCTGGCATCGCTGCGTGGTGTTTGGCAAGACCGCCGAATACGCGGCTACACTGACCAAGGGTGCCCACCTCCAGATCGTCGGCGAGATCCAGACGCGGGACTTCGTCGGCAGAGACGGCGCGAAGAAATATGTGACTGAAATCCGTGTCCACCGAATCGCACGCCTCGACAGCGTGGCGAAAGTCGATTCTACCGAGGCCGCCGCATAGGCGGCCTTCCCCACTAATTCGCAAGTCTCCAAGCCTGGATCGAACTCGGCGGCGCAAGAAGGAACAACGCGCTTCGATCTTGAATTCGGGTATGATCGAGACTGTCCATGCGCGATGGAAACGGCTCGCCGATTCCGGCAGAATCCCGTTGTGCCCGATCTCGATTCCGTGTACGAGTTACGTACGAGTGTCGGTTTTTCTGGTCCAATGCGGCATTTTAGACCATTGAGAACTCTGCACCTTACACATTCTGCGTGAGTTGTTCTTATCGTGGTTCGATATAGAATCAACAAGGAGTCGGCCCCGATGAGGCGATGAGGCTAAGCCAGAACGGTTTCAGCCCCGCCACACAAAGCCGTGATGAGGTAGCGGGAATGTGCGTGCGTCAGGAGCAGCAATTCAGCGAAGGCCGATCACAGAGGTTGTCGCGAAGGATCAGGCGCATGCTGTCCGCAACCGCCGCGAACGGTTTCTTCGTCGTGGTGGCGTCCAGTTCTCTTGGCCGCAATGTGCAGATCGGCGAGCGTTCACCTCGTGGTTTCATGAGGGGTCGCGCATGTGTCGAGAATGGTCGAACTCTGCGACCATAGAACATTGCGTGATGCGGCTTGTCGCAGCCGAAGGACACGCCCTGCTCGAATGCTGGGCGATAGCAACAAGCGCCCGGCTCGCCAAGATTAAAGATTAGGGACGTGCTGCTTTCGAGTCTCTTGTACCACAGGTTGATCCACTATATTTTGAATGCTGGTTCGGAGCATGAAACGAGACAATGCGCTTAAGTTTGACGTTCTCAACTTGGTGTTCAATGAGGCCGCGATCCTCGGATCGCGGAAATGACGTAAGGAGAAGCTAGGTGGGACCTCTCACGGATCAGCTTCAATGGGGCCGCAGCCACACAGCCGCGGAAGATCTTTCATGCCGATGCGAATCAAGTTCGGCTATCCGAGCGCAATGCAAGCTGCGTCGGCTTGCCCCGGCGGATCGTGCGCTGGGGTGGACTGGGACCGGTACCAGTGGCCGGTTCATGGGCTACCGCCATTTCTACTGTGCTTGTGATTTTTGTCGTTTTGATGGTTGTGGTCGTTTTGGCGATGGTGCGTTTGAAGAGCCGCATAATCATAGCCGTTTATATCATAGAACGATTAGCGCAAGCAAATCTCTCCATACCTCTCACAGATCATAATTGACAAAACTGATCGCTCCGAATATCATTGATTGAGATCGATTTCCACGCGTTCTGTGGCAAGCGTCTGGTCGGGGCCGGATCAGCGTCGAACGCATTTGTCCGTTTGGGAGGTGGCATATGACAGCAACGGGGGCAGAGAAGCCTGCCCGCATTCTGACTTTTTCTGATCTGCAAGCTGCGATGTCGAGTGGTGCCGCTGCGTTCCGTTGCCGGCGACGGCTCCAGCCAGGCGGCGGCGAAGGGGACAAAGTCTTTCCGCCCACATTCATGGGTGCGGTTTACGCGATTGAGCAGCGAAAGGTTTCCGGGCACGAACAACCCGTTACTTGCGTCCTGCTTGACAGCGTTCAGAGTCAGGCAAACCGTATGGAGCAGGCCCTTCAGGAGGCTGTTGATGCTGGTGACATTGCCCTGCCGATAGTCGAAGTGGACTTTTCGAATGCTGCGCTTTTGGAGCCCATCGAAAATGTGACCAGTCTTCAACTTCCCCATCGACTTGCCGACGCGATTCTACGCGACAGTGAACATGGGGGTAAACCATTCCGCGAGTCTGAGATCGCTAAGTCGCTGAACCGGGCAACGGCGCTCAACGCGACACCGATTTACGGGTTGTGCCCGAGCGCGCTTGTATTCGGGATGTGGGATTCGAGTGGACCGAAGGGAGGCTTAGGGGCGAAGTTCGAGCGGGCCATGGTATCGGAGGTGGTTGGTATAGGTGCGGAATTTGGCGTGAAAACGGCCAGCCGGATCGATCCAATTGTCACGAAGACTAAAGGAATCATGCTATATCGAACACCGGACGGTCGATGGACGTTGGACGAGTCGAAAGCGGCCGTGGAGAAGAGCGGCAATACTTTAAAACCTGTGAAGTTCGGAAAGGAAGGAAGGGTTTCGGAGGCGAACCTTGGCAACGTGACGCCTGGGTTCGCCAAGTACGCGAAGGGCGCCGAGGGCTACGATCCGATGAAGTCCGGTTCTTTGGAAATCGACTATTCGATCCGGGCGGGCCAGGAAGGATTCGCTATTCGGAACCGCAGTCTGGCCGAGAGTCAGACTGCGCGCGAGGGCCAGATCGCGCCTGGTGGTGTGACGGTCAACTATGCCGAGCAGATTACGACTCTCTCCTTGATCTGCTTACGCCGACTGCGGTTTCCAGTCAACGGATCTAATGGCGACGGCGCGGTTGATGTGGCTGGGCGAACCGTGCTTTCAGCTCTCGGGCTGTGCGCCGCGACGCTTGCGTTTGAGTCGGGCCTGGGGCTGCGCTCGCGATGCCTGCTCTGGCCAGACAGCCCGATGCAGTGGGATCTCCTTGCTACTCCAGGCAAGCCGCCGGAGAGTTTCACACTCGATAGCTCTGCCGCCAAGAAGTTGTTGGCTGATGCGGTTTCCGCCGCCGAGCAAAAGGGTTTGGTCTGGCAGAAAGAACGCATTACGTTAAAGCCCTCTTCGGAGTTGGTTAAGCTGGTCCGTCTCAGTCAAGAACAAGCAGTCAAACAGGGTGCCGAGGAGGAGTAGGATGCTCAGTCTCGGCATCCGGTATCTGACCGGCTGCGCAGTGGCCAGCGATGTGGACAATCGAGGCCGCACCGAATGGCCACCTCACCCAAGCCGCGTCTTCATGGCTTTAGCTGCGGCGCATTTTGAAACGGGCGAAGATCTGGACGAGCGCGCCGCGCTGGAATGGCTGGAGCAGCAGGCGGCTCCACAAATCAAAGCTCCAGAGTACAACGAGCGCGCGGCTGTAACGCAATTTGTACCTGTGAATGACGTGGCCGGACCGTCTACGGCACCTGTCCACTCAGCTCTTGGATTTTCGCGGAAGCGCCAGCCGCGGGAATTCGCTAAGGCTTGGATCGATGATGAGAACGTGTTCCTGCATTGGCCCGAAGTCGACCCTGGGCAGCACTTTAGTTCATTGCAAAGGCTCTGCGAAAAGGTGACGCGTATAGGTCACAGCGCGTCTTTGGTACAGATGTGGGCGTCACAGGAGGCACCGAACACGCCAGCGAATTGGCTACCTGATGAGGGTAGCCCCACCGAGAGGTTTCGCGTGCCTAGTCCGGGGACGATTCAGTATCTCGAGCGACAGTTCAACCGGCTGGAAGTTGATGCCTACTTCGAACTAATTGCAATAGCGGCCGATGATTCGGACAGGAACCGGCAGAGAGATGCGAAGCTTGCGCTCAAAGTGAATTTCGTCGACCAGGCACCGACGCGGCTTCGACCAGAATTATCCATAACGCACGGCTACGTACCGAGAGGGGTAGCGCCAACAACCGCAGCAACAGGAACCGTGTTCAATCCGCATTTATTGGTTTTTGCGCTCCAGCGCAAGGATGGCCCATATCGTTATCTGGATCTTTCGGCGACCCTTCAGGTCACGGGCAGATTGCGCGAATCCCTTCTCTCTCATCTGGGTACCGACATACCAGAAGTCTTGAGTGGACACCGCGGCAACGGTCGATCTGAGCGCCCGCACGTTTCAGTTTTTCCGCTGCCCTTCGTTGGACGCACGCATGCACATGGCGGCATTTTGGGCGTTGCCCTTGCGGTCCCGCGCGAGATCGACGAAGCGGACTGGCAAAAACTGTGTGGTGCGTTAACGAAACTCCGCGAAGAGGGATTAAAGCTCGGCGCCTTGGGTCGATGGGGGTTGGAGGCTCCAATTGGCGCGGCATGGCGGGACACATTGCGGGATCGTGCGTGGACTCACAATCCGCAAGGGGCGCGGAAGTGGGCGACTGTGACCCCCTATGTGTTTGACCGGCACGCAAAAGCGAAGGACAAGGCGGCCTACGAGGCCGAACTGGCAGATTCGGTCCGAAAATCTTGGGAGCGCATGCGTCAGTCGCAAACGGTCTCTGTTGAGGTGGTAGTCACGCCCGTGTCGGCCCATGTTGGGGCGCCGCCCGCATACGAATTTCCGCGGCTTCAACGTAAAGACGGCAGCGAGTGCCGACATTCGCACGCAATCCTAATCTTCAGTGAGGCCGTAGTTGGACCGGTGCTGCTTGGCGCGGGCCGATATCGCGGATACGGTCTCTGCCGCCCTTTGTTGGGACAAGACACATGACCGACTTTCCCAGTTTCTTCAGAGCCCTTTGGACCAGCCAAGAACGGCCCGAACCGCAGCCGTTTCCGTGGCAGACCATGATTGCGGAGCGCGCTGCTGCGGGTGAGTGGCCGAAAGCCATCAACCTACCCACGGCCAGCGGTAAGACCGCGTGTCTCGACGCGGCCGTGTTCGGCCTTGCCGCAACTGCAGGCCGCCCTACGGATGGACGCCTGCCCCGACGCATTTGGTTTGTAGTGGATCGCCGAATTGTAGTGGATGAGGCGTTCGAGCGTGCAAAGATGATTGCCTCAAGGCTCGCGCACGCCGATGGTGGCCCGATGGGCGAAGTGGCGCAGTCCCTTCGGTCATTGTCAGGGACCGCGCGGCCACTGGCTGTTGCGCGACTGCGCGGAGGAGCGTGGACTTCCAGGGACTGGACGCGGCGGCCAAGCCAGCCGACCATCATCTGCTCGACCGTGGACCAAGTCGGTTCTGCGCTGCTATTCCGCGCTTACGGCCACAGCGATGAGACTGCGAGCATTTACGCCGGCTTGGCGGCTCACGACAGCCTGATTATTCTGGACGAGGCGCACTGCGCAGTGCCGTTCTTACAAACATTAGACGCCGTGGCACGATACCGCGAGGGGCCGTGGGGAGAGCGTCCGCTGAAGACTCCTTTCCGGTACTGTCTGATGTCCGCCACGCCGCCGGATAGCATTCACGAAGCGGCGATGTTTCCGAGGGCATCGGAGCGCGCTGCCGCGCTCGACCATCCGCTCCTGCAAAAGCGCATCAGAGCACGGAAGTTAGCCACCCTGGGGAGTCCGGTGAAAGGGGGTGACGAGGAGTTCGTGTCGGCGGCAGCGAAGCTCGCTCAGAAATATCAGGAACAGGCCAAACTTCGTGTGGCGGTGATGGTCAATCGCGTGGCCACTGCCCGGAAAATTGCAGACCAGTTGCGCAAGAACATTGTCGATGCTGCTGGGGATGTGGTTTTATTGACCGGCCGCGTGCGCCCCCTGGATCGGGATGTGCTGGTCGCGCGGTGGAAGGACGTATTGAAGGCCGGTTCGACCGAAGCTCTTCAGAAACCCGTTATCGTGGTCACTACTCAGTGTCTTGAGGTAGGAGCGGATTTCAGCTTCGATGCGCTCGTGACGGAGTGTGCCAGCCTCGATGCGCTCAGACAACGTTTTGGGCGGCTTGACCGCCTGGGTGAGTCAGGCGAATCGAATGCTGCCATTCTCATCCGGGAGCGCGACACGAAGGCGAAAAGTGATGCCGACCCGATTTATGGGAAAGCGATTTACGAGACGTGGACTTGGCTTAACCAGGCGGAGCAACGGCTGGCGGACGGTCGCGTAGACTTCGGCTTCGCCGCCCTGGGCGCGCATATCGATGCGCTCCGCGCGGTCGATGCGAAGACATTCAGAAGGCTTCTGGCTCCATCGGATGATGCGCCGGTTCTGCTGCCCGCGCATTTGGACCTGCTGTGTCAGACCTCCCCACGTCCCACTCCTGAGCCAGATGTAGCGCTCTTCCTCCACGGGAAAGGGCAGCAGGCTCCCGAGATACGCGTCGTTTTCCGAGCCGACCTGAAGGGAGAACCAGAGGATATCGAGACCTTATCGCTCGTGCCCCCCACAAGCCCGGAGGTGTTGGCGGTACCGTTACATCGGTTAAAGAAATGGTTTTTGCAAGATCATGGCGAAGAGACCGACGCGGATGTGGAGGGCGTGCGTGAAGAGAACGACACCAATGCGGAACGGGCTGTTGCTCACAAATTCGTAATCTGGCGGGGGCGTCAGCGTTCCGAGGTGACGGGCGACATCGGGCGCCTGCGGCCGAACGAAACGGTAGTTCTGCCATTGTCGAGGCAAGGAATTTCTGAGTTAGGGCAGATCATCGACGCTCCGGAGGGCCTGGGCCCGGACCGGCTCGATCTTGCCGAGCACGCATTCAGTCAAGCGCGCGGTCGGACGGTGCTGCGGGTCCATCGAGATGTGCTAGAGCCGCTGTGTGGTCACGAGTCAGTGGCCAATTTGGTTGCCCTGGGGGATTCCGACCCGGCGCAGGATGAGATCCAAGCGGCCCTGCGCGCGGTCCTGGATGAGGATGACGGACGAACTGAAGATTCCGAGCAAGTCAACTCCGGTTTCTTACCCAAATGGCTGAAGGAGATCGTCGTGTTGTTGTTGGCTGACCATAGATTCCGTATCGAGGATCATCCCGCCGGCGGCGTTATTCTGATCGGCAGGACGAAACAGGACGCGGAGGATGCCGAGGATGATCAGTTCGCGGACGCCGAGGATCTGACTTCCGAAGCCCCGGAGCCGATCTCATGGGAGGAGCACACAGCCTCAGTGAACGACTTTGCTGGCGAGTTCGCCGCACGCTGCCTCGATAACGGATTCAGTGATGCAATTGTCGCCGCTGCACAGGCGCACGATCTCGGTAAGCTTGACTGGCGGTTCCAACTGTTGCTTCACGGTGGTGACTGGGCGGCCATCTCCGCGAGTCCGCCTTTAGCCAAATCGGCAGATGTGCCGGAACGGAAAAGAACGCGTCAGGAAATTCAGCAGGACGCACGTCTGCCGAAAGGGTTTCGGCATGAATTCCTCTCGATGCAGCTTGCAGAACACTTTGGCCTTGTACCGCCTGATGAGGAGATGAAGGAACTTGTGCTCCATCTGATTGCGAGCCACCACGGATGTGCTCGTCCCTTTGCGCCCTGCGTACCCGACAAACTGGTGACGGAGGGCTTGTCAGGTGATTTATGTTTGAGTGTCGTCAGGAGTGGATTAACGCTAAGAGCAGCGGAGCGGCGGGCTATGGCGCCCCCACATCGAGTCGATTCCGGCGTCGCCGAGCGCTTCTGGCGCTTGACCCGGCGATACGGGTGGTGGGGCCTTGCCTACCTTGAGGGCATTTTTCGGCTCTCAGATTGGGAGGCAAGCCGGGGGCGAGGACATCAAAAGAAAACCCTGCCTTTTACGATTCCGCAATCGTCCAGGGCGGCACTTTCCCGGACCGAACACCGTATCGCTCTCGACGCATTGGATTGCGCGAATCCGCTGGCTTTCCTGGCAGCGCTTGGGGCGCTGCGCGTCCTGACGCGAGTTTTGCCGGAGTACAGTCCGCGCCTGAGCTGGGAGCAGCGGGTTGGAGCCTGGCGTCCGGTGTTGTGGACTTCCGAGCCTCTTGATAAGGCGCGGATCTGCGAGGCACTGTCCAAGAATGGCCTCGACATCATGACGATGTTTTCGGATGATCTCCTATCTGCCGCCGTTGCGGCCAGCCCGAAGAACAAGAAGGGCGAGGCTAGCTGGAAGGACAAACTGAAATTCCCTGTTGGTCCGTTTAGAGTGTTCTGCCGTGCCATGTCGGATTCGCGATCGGTGTCCGCGGAATTTGCCGCAGCCTGGGCGGGAGAAACCGAACTCACCCCTGAGAACGTTGCACTCAGAACCCGTTTTGACTTCACTGCCGGGCAGCAAGCTTTTGCGGGCATGTTGCGCGAGCTCAAGGACAAGTGTGATGTACGGGATCTACAACGTTCGTTGTTTACAGGTTGGCGTTATTCGACAGGAGTCTCGATGCGCTGGGATACACAGGATGAGAAAAGGCAGTATGCGCTCCAATCCTCAGACCCGACGAAATCCAGCAACCCGCCGACAGCGGAACGTGGGGCTAACTTCCTAGCGGTTGAGGCATTGCCTTTGTTTCCGGTCGTGCCAAATCGGGGAGCCGATCAGGCTGGGTTTGAAGGGAAAGGCGATGGTCGTTGCTGGAGCTGGCCCGCCTGGACGTATCCAATAGGCTTGGATGTGATTCGCTCGCTGCTGGCTGTTCCGCTCACGAATTCAACCGTGTGGTCGGAGGCGAGCCGGCGAGAGGTGGGTGTTGCGGCCGTGTTTCAGTCGAGAATCGTCATGCCTTCCGGGCGGTACCGGTGTTTCACTCCGGCTAGAAACGTGTGAGTCCCATGCGGGGTCGTCCTTATATCCCGCGACATTTGCAATAGCCAGCGACTCCGCGAAGTTAGGGGCAATGTGTAGGCGATCCTTTTTCGGGCAGCCGTAACGCCATGCGCCCGAATTCCGCTTCAATGGGGCCGCGACCGCGCGGTCGCGGAATCACGTGCGGAAGCTGACCCAGCACGGCGTGCAGTTCGCTTCAATGGGGCCGCGACCGCGCGGTCGCGGAATCATGTCGCTCGCCTCAGTGAAGTTCGTCAAGGTTCCGGTTGCTTCAATGGGGCCGCGACCGCGCGGTCGCGGAATCGTTCATCCGCGAAGCTCTGCGGACTGGTGGCTTCGTGCTTCAATGGGGCCGCGACCGCGCGGTCGCGGAATCGCGCAATCGCAGACGAAGCTACTACGGTCAGAAGGTCGCTTCAATGGGGCCGCGACCGCGCGGTCGCGGAATCACAATCCAGCGCGCCCCGACGGCGCGCCATTGCCACAGCTTCAATGGGGCCGCGACCGCGCGGTCGCGGAATCCGATACCGGCGGGACCGGATACGTTGGCGGCTGGCTGCTTCAATGGGGCCGCGACCGCGCGGTCGCGGAATCCGGACTACTGATCGAATCCGCCCTTGAATTAGCCGGCTTCAATGGGGCCGCGACCGCGCGGTCGCGGAATCCAGAGGGCGTGGGCAAGTGAAGTCGTGAACGCAGTACAGCTTCAATGGGGCCGCGACCGCGCGGTCGCGGAATCAGCTATCGCACCTTACCTCGAATCGCGCCTCACCTCGCTTCAATGGGGCCGCGACCGCGCGGTCGCGGAATCGCCAAGGCATCATCGATCAAATCACCGCGTTGTCGGCTTCAATGGGGCCGCGACCGCGCGGTCGCGGAATCGGCGCTCCCTCAGCTAGCCGCACGCTTATTGCTTTTCGCTTCAATGGGGCCGCGACCGCGCGGTCGCGGAATCGGCGAATTACTCGGGCAGTCGATTCCAAGTTCCGCGCTTCAATGGGGCCGCGACCGCGCGGTCGCGGAATCGGGACTAACATCGGCGCGGTTGTCGGCACGATGGACGCTTCAATGGGGCCGCGACCGCGCGGTCGCGGAATCCCGCACATAGCTCCGACATGCGGGAGATTCGGCGAAAGTACGCTTCAATGGGGCCGCGACCGCGCGGTCGCGGAATCACCGCTGGCCGCTTCCAAACGTCTGGCTCGGAGTCTCAATCGCTTCAATGGGGCCGCGACCGCGCGGTCGCGGAATCTCGGCGTTGAAGTCAGAAATAATGTCGTCCGTGGTCGCGCTTCAATGGGGCCGCGACCGCGCGGTCGCGGAATCCTATCCCGCCCGGAACTTATCAGATATCGTTCTCAACGCTTCAATGGGGCCGCGACCGCGCGGTCGCGGAATCGCGGAGATCAAGCAGTGCTGCCACCTCGCTTACAACCGCTTCAATGGGGCCGCGACCGCGCGGTCGCGGAATCGGGTATACCGGCGCGTTCACGCCCCCGCCCGAGGCAGGGCTTCAATGGGGCCGCGACCGCGCGGTCGCGGAATCAGCTCCCGCTGTATCCTATTAGATTTTCAATGATCTCTGCACGCCACCGCGAGCAGTTCTTCCGCTGCGCGCGGGACCACGGGTTCGTCAGACTGGACTCCTTCTTAATTCTCCACCTCCTCTATAACTTCCAAGCCCGCGAGCGGTCCCCGGCTTTCTTACGTCGCGCCACCGCTCGGGGCGACTATCGCGTCACAAAAACTGGATACGCTGGGATCTCGCCTTCGATGACCCTGGCCAACAACCGCGCCTGGATTTCCAGCAATCGGCGATAGCTTACCCGATAATCGAACAACGGATGCGTAACGAGCGTATCCATTCGGAGCTCATAAGCCCGGAAAAAGCCCTTGCGCCCAGCGGGCGTCAGTGCTACCGACGCACCAGCGCGAACGAAATCCTTCTCTGTGACCATTCGAGTATTAAGCGCGCTCAGAACCGCAGAATCCGCAATCAAGGGGCGGAACGGCTCCATCAAATCCAGCGCGAGGGCCGGGCGCCCATGTCGCAATTGATGATAGAACCCCAGGTAGGGATCGAATCCGACGGCATAGCATGCGACCGTCAGATCTTTGGCCAGCATGCTGTACGCCAACGACAACAATGCGTTTACGGGATCACGCGGCGGGCGTCGATTGCGACCTTCGAAATCAAAGGAGAAGCCAGTGGCATTTTCATCTGGTTCTTGACCAGGCTTGATCATCCCTGCGAACTCCCCGAAATATACGCGCGCCGCTGACCCTTCAATCCCCAGCAACGATTCCAAATCCTGCGAGCGCTCGGCTCGGTCCGCGAGCGCCTTCATCATGTCCAGTGAGGACTTCTTCGGCTCAATGTGATTCCGTTGGAGCATTGTTCGCTGATTCCGAACCTTGCCTGCCACCAAAACCCGCGCGAGAGACAGCGGAAACCATTCCGAGTCCGCCAGTCTGAATTGGGAGCGTCGCAATGCGACGTTCTTCGTATTCATGCCGGTGGTGATGCCGTAGAAGTACCCGCCCATTGAGAAATATGAAATGGGTATACCCGCTTCGCATAGTGATTGAACAGCTTGCGTCGAGATCTGAATATTTCCCAAAAGGTTCACCTGGCAAACCTCGCCGATCCGGACCTCTTGAACTGTCTTGTCCTTATCTTTCACTTGCAATACTTCGCCGGATTTTCCGAGTCGGAAGCCTTGCGTATTTAGATAAAGGGGGCGAAGATCATCCCGAGGCGTCACGAGCCTGCGCACTTCTGTTTGGACACCCTCACTCGCAGGCGGCTTGCGCGGAAGCACATCGGGGGAGCCTTGGAATAGATCCAACTGCGCTCCGTTTAGAAGACTCCCGTTAGCGAGCCGGTTTGTTTCATCGGGCAGGCATATCGTGTTTAGAGAACATCCGACACACTTCGGCGAATCCTCAAGCGGTGCGGGAATTGAGCCTCGCTCCGCCAGATCCCAAGCACGCGCCACTGCCTCCTCCGCTTCGGCGACCAACGCATCATTGACCGGAATCCGGACCCGTTGTCTCGTTTTCTGGTAAAAGACGACGGCCTCTTCACATCCATAACCGTTTTCGCGAAGGACGATCGCCTGAAGCGCGATCTGCACACGGTCGGCAGGCCACATCTCCAAACCATCTTTGCCATCTCGTGGCGCACCATGTTTGTAATCGACCGGAGTCGCTACGGCGCCTTCTGCCTCGACGAGATCCAGCTTCGCGATCACGCGAAGGCGCTCGCTTGCGAGTGTGACCGAGCGCGCGTGGATCTTTTCTTCAATCTCGGCGGCTTGAGGCAAATCCGATGGGCGAGAGTCAACGCGCCGATGTTGTACAGAACCTTCAAGCGTGTCCGCGCTCTCTCGAAAAACGCCTTCGACCCATTCATAAAAGAAGAGCCTCGGACAATATACGAACTCGTTTACCATGCGGGCTGGCAGATAGTCTGGCAACGTCCGTGTTGATGGAGCCGTGCGATCCGGAGCATCTGGAAGAGGAAGGGGGAGGGCGCTCATTAAGAATGTTCCTCAGACGATGAAGCAAGGCGCATCGACGGCCGTATAGGGCAGACCGAGCGCAGTGATCACACGGTCTCCACGGCCTTCAGCCGGGCCCAGGTGGACAAACAAAACTTGATCTTCGTCGTGGTTAATTATTCGAGCCAGTTCGGCTCGACAGCGGACCAAGTCAGCCGTTGTGAACTGGCATTCAAAAACTGAATACTGCAAGTGATCGCCGAAACCCCGCATGGTTTTGAAAACCTTGCGGAGCCGACGGTCGTCGCAGATGTCATAGCAGACAAGGTAAGACTGGCGCATTTCCTAGCCTTGGATGGCAGCTTAAGTTGCGCGCACATCTATCAAAGAGTATGATATTTCACGTTTTTTTGCAATTCTGCCCCTCACTGTCAAGGGCGGAGTAAGAATAGACCGCTTCGCCGGAGAGAAAATAGACCATTCCATAGGCAGTTGGGGTCTTCTTTCCATGGATTTGCGGGGACGGCTGGAGCGGAGGCCTGCGACCCGCCTTGCGGGGCGCGCTTTTAGGCCGGAGCGGAAGCCGGCCCTGCAAATCGGCCGCTTTAGGCGCGCGGTTTCCGGCGACCTTTGCTGTCCTTCAATCGGTAACTCTCGCCGTTCATCTCCAGAATATGAACGTGATGCGTCAGCCGATCCAGCAACGCTCCGGTCAAACGCTCCGAACCGAATGCTTCTGTCCATTCGTTGAAAGGCAGATTGCTGGTCACCAGCGTCGCGGCGCGTTCGTATCGCCGGCTGAATACCTCGAACAACAACTCGGCTCCGGTTTTCGACAGCGGCACGAATCCCAGTTCATCCACGATCAGCAGTTCGAAGCTGGCCAGCATTTTCTGGAAACGCATCAGCCGCCGTTCGTCTTTCGCCTCGATCAGCTCGTGCGCCAGCGTCGCCGCCGTGGTGAAGCGCACACGAAATCCACGCTGACACGCCGCCAAGCCCAGCGCCAGTGCGATGTGAGTTTTCCCTGTGCCCGAGTTTCCCAGCGCCAGCACATTTTCCTTGCGCTCGATGAACTCGCCGCGCGCCAGCTCCAACACCAGCGCTTTATTCAATGATGGGATCGCCAGAAAATCGAAACTGTCGAGACTCTTGATGACTTCGAACTTGGCCTGTCGAATCCGCCGTTCGATGGCTCGACGATCGCGATCGAGCAGTTCCAGTTCCGTCAAGCGGAATAGGTAGCGAGGAAAATCGACGCCCTCGGCGGCGCATTGCTGCGCGACTTTATCGTACTCACGCAGAAACGTCGGCAGCCGCAGCGTTTTCAGATGATGCTCCAGCAGCACCTGCGGAGTATCCATACTAATGACCTCCGCTCAAAAGCGTCAGGTAATCGGCAGCCATGGTGGTCGCCACTTCGGCCACCGGCAGGTGCGGATAATTTTCCAGATCCAGTCGCGCCGGACGCTGCTCGATCCGGCACAGCAGCAGGTGCTTCACCGCATCGAACAAGATCGCGCCCAACTTCATCGCTTCCTCGATGGCGAGTTCCACCTCACTCACCGTGAAGATCTCCAATAAGCGCAGCACCTGGATATACTCGCGCTTGCCTTTCTTAGAGAGCCGCACTTCCAGCAGCCGCCGCAGCTCGGCGAAACACTCCGGTAGCTTCCAGCCCTCAAGCGGAGCGGCCTGATCGAGCGCGTTGGACTTTTGCTCGAGCAGCGCTAGATAATGCCGCGGTTCGAAAATCACATCTTCGCGTTCATAGCTGCGCGGATGCCTGGCGATCACCTCACTGCCGAGCGCGATGACGACTTCCTCGACATAGCCCTTCACCACCACGTCGCGATGGCCATACTCGGTGGGCACCGAATAATCGTTAGTCCGGTAACGCACCAGAGACAGCGAAGTCACCGTCGACGTGCGAGTCTCACAAGCATCAAAGGGTGCCAGCGGCAGCGGCAACAACATCTCCTGATCTTTTTCGAAGCGCTCACCGATCGTTTGTTTCTGCCCGCGCAGTGTGCGTTCGCGGCGTTTCCGGCATTGCTCAAGCAGTTTCGTGTTCAACTCCTGCCAGCTCGACACGCGCGGCACCGGCACCAGATAGTTGCGGCGCGCGTATCCCACCAATCCCTCGACCTTGCCTTTATCGTTGCCCTTGCCTGGCCGTCCGAACTTCTCTTGAAACAAGTAATGACTCTGGAGTCCGCTGAAGGCCTGCGTCTTGCGTCGCGTGCCGTCGCCCAGAATCCGAGCTACCGCCAGCTTGGTGTTGTCGTAGAGAATCGCGCGCGGCACGCCGCCGAAATACGCGAACGCCTGGTTGTGGCCCTCCAGGAATGCTTCCGTGGTTTCGGCCGGGAACGCCATGACGAAGCAGTCGTCGGACTGCGGCAGATCCATGCAGAAGTAGTGCGCTTTGCGCTCGACGCCGGCGATCACCACCAAGGCTTCGCCGAAGTCGGCCTGCGCGTCGCCGGCAGGATGCGCCAGCGGCACAAACATCTCGCGCTGACGCAGCCGCTTCAGACGCACGTAATCTTTGACGATGGTGTAGCCGCCGGCAAACTGGTGTTCTTCTTTCAGCCGGTCGAAGATCCTCTTGGCGGTGTGGCGCTGTTTGCGCGGCCGCCCTTTGTCGTCTTCTAGAATCTGATCGATGGTCCCGATCCACTGATCGAGCTTGGGCCGGCGGACGGGCTGCTGGCGCCGGTAGCCCGGCGGCGCCGCGTAGCGCAAGATCTTGCGCACAGTCTCGCGGGCCAGCCCAAAAATGCGGGCTGTCTCGCGTTCGCTCTTTCCCTCGACGAGCACCATTCGTCGCACGCGCGCATACAGTTCCACGGTGTACACCTCTCCGGTGTTCCATAAAACACAACGCAGTGGAAATGTTCGTAAGGCCCCAGTTCTTGTGCCACTTTCTGGAAGGGAGCGTGCTTTCTCCCTGCGAAGTCCCTCTGAGGTTCGGCTGCAGGTCAGCAGCGAGGATTGCAAAGTTTGATAAGGTTTTGATAGCTTTGTTGTCGAGCATACATTTTGACGGAGACTTTCCGGGATTACCTTCGGATCAAGGAAGCCGCACGCCTGATTGGCGTGTCTGAGGCTACGCTCCGGAATTGGGGCAAACAAGGCAAGATCAAAGTCCATCGCCATCCCGTGAATGGCTACCGGCTGTTCAGGCGGCGTGATCTCGAAGAGGTTCTTCTCGCCGCGAAGCGTTCAGCCGATAACGGCTAAGGTTGACGATCAGAAAAAGGGGACACTCACCGACAGGATGGCGAAACTTGAGGATCTGAAGCGCGGAGCGAGCGTCAAAGGCGTCTTGCCCGATTGCCTTGTCACGGTGATCGATGTCAAATGGTATGGCTCCGCGGCTGTCGAGCTTACGTACAAAGATCCCACCGGAAAACCCGACGTCGTCCTGCTTTACCGGGACCGCGAGCCCAGCCTGGAAGTCGGCGAAACAGGGCGACCTTGGAGTTTCGACGGCGACGGCATGCTCTTTCGGCTAGTCTCTGAGGCACATCGGATCAACCTGGCGCATTTGTTTGATCCATTGCTGGCGATCCACACGTCAATGGTCGATCCGTTACCGCATCAGATCACCGCCGTCTACGGCGAGATGCTGCCGCGTCAACCGCTCCGGTTCCTTCTAGCCGACGATCCCGGTGCCGGGAAGACCATCATGGCCGGACTGCTTATCAAAGAACTGCTGATTCGCGGCGACCTGCATCGTTGCATGATTGTATGCCCCGGAAATCTCGCCGAACAGTGGCAGGACGAACTCTATCAACGATTTCAGCTTCCCTTCGAGATTCTGACGAACGACAAGCTCGAAGCAGCCCGCACCGGCAATTGGTTCGCGGAGAATCCGATGGCCATTTGCCGCCTGGATAAGTTGAGCCGTAACGAGGATGTTCAGGCGAAGCTGGCCAATACCGACTGGGACCTTATCGTTTGCGACGAAGCCCACAAAATGTCGGCCACGTTTTTCGGCAGCGAGGTCAAATACACCAGACGCTATCGCCTCGGGCAGTTCCTCGGTCAACTCACACGCCATCTTTTGCTGATGACTGCGACGCCGCATAATGGGAAACCCGAGGATTTCCAGCTTTTCTTGGCGCTACTCGATAGCGACCGGTTCGAAGGCCGTGCGCGGGACGGCGTGCACACGACCGACGTCTCAGACCTCATGCGGCGTTTGGTAAAGGAACAACTGCTCAAGTTCGATGGAAAGCCGTTATTTCCCGAGCGGCGAGCGTATACCGTCAGCTATAAGCTCTCCGATGCGGAAGCAGTCCTGTACAAGAGTGTTACTGACTATGTGCGGGAGGAATTCAACCGGGCAGATTCGCTGGAGAGTGAAGGCCGCAAAGGAACGGTTGGATTCGCGCTCACCATCCTGCAACGCCGGCTCGCATCTTCGCCGGAGGCAATACTGCAATCGCTGCGTCGTCGCCGGGAACGGCTGGAACGGCGCCTGCGCGAAGAACAGATCCTCAAACGTGGAGCACTTCTTCTGGAAGACGTTCAGGAACTGCCCAGCCTCACAGACGAAGATATCGACGATCTGGATGACGCGCCCGACGTAGAGGTGGAGCAGACGGAAGAGGTCGTGGTGGATCAAGCCACCGCAGCGCGCACCATTGCTGAACTTCAGGCGGAAATCGAGATCCTCAGGAATTTGGAAGGTTTGGCGCTCAAGGTCCGTCGCAGCGGAACGGACAAGAAATGGGAAGAGCTCTCAGCGCTTCTGCAAGACCATGCAGAGATGTTCGACGCCCAGGGACATCGCCGTAAGCTCGTCATTTTTACTGAACACCGCGACACATTAAATTATCTCAGTGAGCGGCTCCGGGGGCTGCTTGGCGCACCCGAGGCGCTCGTCATGGTTCACGGCGGAATGGGCCGTGAGGAACGTACGAAGGCCCAGGAGGGATTCAAACAGGACAAAGACGTTCTCATCTTGCTTGCTACCGACGCCGCGGGCGAGGGAATCAACCTCCAGCGCGCGCATTTGATGGTCAACTACGATCTGCCCTGGAACCCGAATCGCCTCGAACAGCGGTTCGGCCGCATTCACCGCATCGGGCAGACCGAATTGTGTCATTTGTGGAACCTGCTGGCGGAGGAGACACGTGAAGGCGATGTATACAAGCGTCTCTTGGAAAAGCTTGAGTTGGAGCGGCAGGCGCTTGGCGGTGGGGTCTTCGATATTCTGGGGCAGCTTTTCCGAGAGCAGCGGCTACGCGATCTGCTCATCGAGGCCATCCGATACGGCGATAGACCCGAGGTGAAGGCCCGCCTGCATCAGATCGTAGACAATCTGACTGACCGCAAACATTGTCAAGAGCTTCTTGAACAACGCGCACTTGCCAACGACAGCATGGATGCCACGGAAGTAATGAAAATCCGTGAAGACATGGAGCGAGCGGAAGCGAGGCGGCTTCAACCACACTTCATCGAATCATTTTTCCTTGAGGCATTTCGCGTTTTGGGCGGCTCCATCAAGGAACGCGAGCCACGTCGTTTCGAGATCACTCACGTGCCCGCACTAATTCGCCAACGGGATCGTTTGATCGGTACCGGAGAGCCAATCTTGGGGAGGTACGAGCGGGTTACCTTCGAAAAATCGCTCCGTGCGGTTCCCGGCCAACCGCTAGCCACCTTCGTTTGTCCCGGCCAGCCGCTTCTGGGAGCGACTATCGATCTGATTCTAGAGCGCAATCGAGATCTCTTGAAACGCGGAACTGTTCTGGTTGACCCAGATGATCCCGGAAAATCCGTCCGCGCGCTCTTCTATTTGCAACATACGATTCAGGACGGTCGAACCGACAAAGCGGGCAACCGCCGCGTGGTGTCCCAGCAATTACAGTTCGTGGAGACGGACTCGAGCGGGACAACAAGGAATGCAGGCTACGCCCCGTATCTGGATTACCGGCCTGCGCGGACTGAAGAGCGGTTCTGTCTTTCGGCGGCACTTGAGTCGCAGCAATGGCTGAAGGAGGACCTGGAGTCGATAGTCGTCGGCCACGCGATCGCAGACCTCGTTCCCAAGCACCTGGAAGATGTTCGGAGACGACGGGAGGATCTGGTGACCCGGACTATAGCCGCAGTCAAGGACCGGCTGACCAAGGAAATTACATATTGGGACCACCGTGCCAACCAACTGAAGGACCAGGAACTGGCCGGCAAGGTGAATGCCAAGATCAATTCGGGCAAAGCCCGACAGCGCGCGGATGAGTTGCAAGTTCGTTTGCAGAAGAGAATGCTGGACCTGGAATTGGAACGGCAGATTTCTCCTTTGCCGCCCGTCGCTATCGGCGGTGCTCTTGTGGTTCCTATCGGGCTTCTCGACAAACTGCTGCCGTCATCCGCGCAGTCAGGCGATAGTGTTAGCGGAGCCGCTTCGCCGGAAGCACGCAAACAGATGGAATTGCTTGCCATGCAGATGGTGATGGATGCGGAGGCACTGCTCGGGAATCAGCCGCGAGATGTGAGCGCCGAAAAGTGCGGCTACGACATCGAATCCAGGGTTCCGGTGGACGGCAAACTGCGATTCATAGAGGTGAAGGGCCGGGTTGCGGACGCCCTTACGGTTACCGTCACCCGGAATGAGATCCTGACAGCGCTGAACAAACCGGATGACTTCATCCTCGCAGTGGGACAGGTGCATGACGGGCAGCGCAAGCTCACCTATATTCGCCGACCCTTTCAACAGGAGCCCGAATTCGCGATTGAGAGCATCAATTACAAACTCGCGGAACTACTAGATCGAGGGCATCCCCCGGCATGAGTACCGCAGTGGAGCGCCTCGAATCCTGGATGGCCGAACCGGAGGCGGATCGGCTTGAGTTCAAAGAGGCGAAGGCAAACTACGACTACGACAAACTGGCGAGGTACTGCTCTGCTCTCGCGAACGAAGGCGGCGGCAGAATCATTCTTGGAGTCACAGACAAGCGCCCCCGCCGCGTCGTCGGCTCTCAGGCGTTCCCTGACCCCGGCCATACCGTCGCACGCCTCACAAGAAGTCTTCAATTCAGAATCGAGTGCGAGGAAATTCACCATCCTAATGGTCGCGTGCTGGTCTTTACCGCGCCTCCGCACATGTTGGGTGTGCCAGTTCAGCATGAGGGCATCTATTGGGCGCGAGCTGGCGACGAGTTGCGCGCTATGCCCCCGCATCAACTGCGGGGTATCTTCGACGAAGCGGCTCCTGATTTCTCTGCCGAGCTTCATCCCAAGGCTGTGCTCTCTGATCTCGATCCCGCGCTGATCGAGTGGTTTCGTGCAAGGTGGCGCCGCAAGTCGGGAAATGCTGCGTTAGATGCACTCAGCCAGCAGCAACTTCTTGAAGATGCCGAACTGATGCAGGATGGCAAATTGACTTTGGGGGCTCTTATTCTCGGGGGCACAAAGGCCGCGCTCGGACGCTATTTGGCTCAGGCTGAAGTCATCTTCGAATACCGGTCGAGCGAGGCATCGCTGGCACATCAGCAGCGAATTGAATACCGGCAGGGTTTCCTTGGGATTCTGGATGGCATCTGGACGACGATCAATCTTCGCAACGAGACTCTTCATTTTCAGGAAGGGTTTTTCATCGGCGACATTCCGGCATTCAATGAAGCGGTGGTTCGGGAAGCCATTCTGAATGCTGTTGCCCACCGCGACTACCGCAGAGCCGAGTCGATATTCGTACGGCAGTTTCCACGCAAGCTAGAGATCGTGAGTCCAGGCGGGTTTCCCGATGGCATTACGGTCGAGAACCTTTTGTGGAAGCAATCGCCGCGGAACCGGCGGATCGCTGAAGCCTGCGGCCGGTGCGGACTGGTTGAGCGGTCTGGCCAGGGTGCCAACCGTATGTTCGAGGAATCGATTAAGGAGGGGAAACCAAGGCCAGACTTCAGCGGGACGGATGCTCATCAGGTGGCGGTCACGCTGCGCGGCGAGATACAGAATCCTGATTTCGTTCGCTTCTTGGAAAAGGTCGGCAAGGAACGGCTGGCAACTTTCTCCACGCAGGATCTTCTGATTCTCGATTCCATTCAGCGCGAAGAGCCCCTCGGCGCCGATCTGAAAGATCGGGTTCCGCACTTGCTGGAACAAGGGGTGATTGAGCGGATTGGCCGGGGGCGTGGCGTCCGTTTCATCTTGTCGCGGAAGTTTCGCAGTTTTCTTGGAAAGCCTGGGAGCTATACGCGCGACGCTGGTTTGGATCGCGAGACCAACAAGTCGCTCCTCGCGAAGCATATTGGACAGAGCGGCTCGGAAGGAGCCCGCTTCCAGGATCTTCTGGAGGTGCTCCCACATCTTTCGCGCAACCAAGTGCAAGGCCTCCTAAAGGAGATGAAACAGGAGAACCGTATCCGCGTTGTGGGGTCCACCAAAGCCGCCCGCTGGCTTCCTGCTAAGGAGGGATCGATTGCGTAAACGATCACTTCAAAACGCAATTCCACGCAATAAAACCGCAATCCAGGTGCCTCGCGCTCGTGTTTTCAATGACATATATGCGCTGGGAATTCCGTGCGACATTCGCGTGTCGCGCAAAGCTGGGGCAATAAAGGAGCCTTCAACCTGATGCCCATCTCCGGGGCTCCACCATCTCTTGAGATCGGCCGCATGAGTCTCACTCATGCCCTGAAGATTGTTGCCAAGGCAATAGGCAAAGATGCAGGAGAGGCCAGCCTGCGTTTTGAGGATGGCCAAGTCTCTATTGAGGCCTACGGCACCGTCGCGAACTCACCTGCCAACGGAGTTTGGCCGGTGCCGGTTTTCGTGCGTGCCTCCTGGGTGAAACGGCTTGCGCAGCGAATGCCGCCGGGAGACCCTCTTCACCTCCAGATACGAGAAGGGCGGATCTATTTGGAGCGATACTCCGAGCCATGTACTTTCACTCCGACGGAGTCTCCGATGGATTCAAAGGGTCCGCAAGTTAACGAGGAGCGGCTGATCCAGGAGGCGGCTAGGATTCTCAAGCCTCTACGCATCAAGAGATCGGACCTGGAAGAGCTGGTTTCCGAAACGCGGACGAAGGGGATTGCTACCTGGTCGCCGGACGAAAAGAGAATGACTGCGATCGTAGCGAGGGCGTGGGTCCTGCTCGCGCCACTCGGGATTGAAACGGCCGATATTCGTCGCTTGATGGAGAAGACCGTACGCAACGCGTGGAAATAGACGAAAGAGACATGAAGAAGAAACTTATCGAAGTCGCGTTGCCGCTGGAAGCGATCAACAAGGAATCGGCCAGAGAGAAGTCGATCCGCCACGGCCACCCCTCGACGCTTCACCTCTGGTGGGCGCGACGGCCCCTTGCAGCTTGTCGGGCCGTGCTGTTTGCTTCGCTGGTCGATGATCCATCGAGTCTTCCCGAGCGGTTCCCAACGGAGGCCGACCAGGACAAGGAGCGGCAGCGCCTTTTTCGATTAATCGAAGAGCTCGTCAAGTGGGACAACTCGGAGAACCAGACGATTCTGAAAGCGGCCCATGATGAAATCCTAAAGTCAACAGATGGCAATCCACCTCCGATCTACGATCCGTTCTGCGGCGGCGGTTCGATTCCGCTCGAAGCACAACGACTTGGGCTGGAGGCGCACGGCAGCGATCTGAACCCGGTCGCGGTTCTCATCACAAAGGCCCTAATCGAGCTCCCTCCAAAGTTTGCCGGGCAGTCACCGGTTAATCCTGTCGCTAAACAGAAAATGAGCGGGAAGGGAATGTGGACTCGGGCGCGCGGTCTCGCGGACGACGTCCGGTACTACGGGCAGTGGATGCGTGACCGAGCCTTTGAGCGGATAGGACATCTCTACCCCAAGGTCAGCCTTCCTGCGGAGTATGGCGACGGCGAGGCGCTGGCCGTCGCCTGGCTCTGGGCTCGGACCGTCCTCTGTCCGAATCCGGCCTGCGGAGCGCGAATGCCGTTGATGCGCTCGTTCACTCTTTCAGCCAAACCTGGGACAACAGCTTGGGCAGAGCCGGTGATTGACCACGCTGCAAAGCGGTTACGATTCGAGGTGCGGAAAGGACAGAGCACTTTAGAGGATGGCACCAAACACCGTAACGGCAGTAGGTGTCTCTTTTGTGGCAACGTCATGGCCGATGCTGAGGTGAGGTCCGTCGCAAGCGTAAACGGATTCGAGGAATTGCCAGTCGCCGTGATCGCGGAAAGCAGCCGCGGTCGGGTATATCTCAACGCGGGAGGCGATAGACCCATCGTTCCTGACGTGGATGCCCCTTGGCTCGATCAGCCGTTACCGTCAAATCCGCGATGGTTCTCCACTCCTGCGTACGGCCTACCGAATTTTCGAGACCTATTCACTGCAAGGCAGTTGGTAGCGTTGACGACGTTTAGCAATTTGGTGGCGGAGGCTCGCGAAAAAAGCGTGACTGATGGGGCATCGCCTGAATATGCCAATGCGATCGCCACGTATCTGGCATTCGCCGTCGACAAAACTGCTGACCGAAATTCATCACTTTGTACGCTGGAGCGTAAGATGAACAGGCTTACCAATACGTTCAGTCGACAGGCCCTCCCAATGGTTTGGGATTTTGCCGAGACCAATCCATTCGCTGAGGCTTCCGGTGATTTCCGAGGGGCCGTCGAGTCGGTCAGCGAAGTGATCGACAAGTTGGTGCCACAGAGGGCTGGTGCCGTCCGACAACTGGATGCGACCGCCAGTACCCCGCTTGCAAGCCGCCCCATGTTCTGTACCGACCCACCCTATTACGACAATATTGGCTACGCCGACTTGTCTGATTTCTTTTATGTTTGGCTGCGTCGAAATCTGAATTCCATCTACCCCGATCTTTGCAGCACTCTACTTGTGCCGAAAACCCGCGAGTTGGTGGCTACGCCCTACAGATTCAATGGAAATCGGAAACGTGCCCAGGAGTTCTTTGAAGAGGGGTTCGGAAAGGCATTTCAGCGGATGCAACTCGAGCAACATCCAGATTTTCCGATGAGCATATTCTACGCTTTCAAGCAGTCCGAATGGGACGAGGAGGAAGGAAATGGAAAGGGTGGTGTGGCTTCGACCGGTTGGGAAACCATGCTCGAAGGATTACTCAACGCGAACCTCATGATTACCGGCACTTGGCCGGTCCGCACTGAATTGATTACGGCTCTGAAGGCCAACATAGGCGCTCTGGCCTCGTCAGTCGTCTTGGTCTGCCGACCGCGTCCGGATTCTGCTGCGATCACAACGCGCAAGGATTTTATCTCCTCACTCAAAAAGGAGCTTCCGAGATCTCTCCGCAATTTGCAGAAGGGCAACATCGCCCCGGTCGATCTCGCGCAAGCGGCCATCGGTCCAGGCATGGCTGTTTTCTCGCGATACAAGAAGGTTCTAGAAACCGATGGCGCACCGATGCGGGTCAGAACCGCCCTTGCGCTAATCAATCAGGGGCTAGACGAGGTACTCTCCGAATTGGAAAGTGAATTCGACCCTGACACGCGCTGGGCGCTCGCCTGGTTTGAGCAGCATCAGTTCGAAGAGGGAGGGTATGGAGAGGCGGAAGTGTTGGCCACTGCAAAGGCGCTCAGCATCTCGCATCTGGGGGAGGCGGGTATACTCCGATCCCGCGCCGGCAAGGTGCGGCTGCTGCGCCGGAACGAGTTCTCCGGAGATTGGGACCCCTCTGAAGTTGGCCGTCTAACAGTCTGGGAAGTTACGCAACAGTTGATCCGCTCCCTCGACCAGAAGGGGGAGAAGGAAACGGCGAATCTGAAAGCGAAGATCGGCGGAATGGCCGAGATCGCCCGAGATCTCGCATACCGCCTGTACACCCTCTGCGAACGAAAGGGATGGACCGAGGAGGCCGGCTACTACAACAGCTTGGTGGTGGCGTGGCCCTCGATGACTTCAGAAGCGTTCGAACTGAGGTGAGGAAACTCGAAATCTTATGGCCATCACAAATAGCGAACGGGTCGGTAAAGCTCTCGATCTCCTGAAAGAGGGCTTGCGCCCGTATATCGAGCGCGAGTTGAAGGCGACATACAAAGACCGGTGGGTTGATACGGCCCGACCGAGCTTCCCAGACTGGCAACAACCTGGAAAAGACGGCAAAGGACTGAATTGGGATACTCAGGCGCTACTGCAGGTGATGTGCGAGCTCTGGCAAGACTGCTTCAAGAAGATCCTCGGACCGTCTGACCGCAATCTCGCTTTTGAACTCCGCGATGTGCGGAACAAGTGGGCTCATCAGAAAGCGTTTTCTACCGATGACGCGTACCGGGCGATTGATAGCGTTTCGCGACTACTGACCGCAGTATCGGCGGAACAGGTCGAGGCCGTTGAACTGATGAAGTCCGAGATACTCCGTGTCAAGTTTGATGAACAACTCCGGAGCCAGAAGCGGAAGGAATCGAGCATCGCCGTCGAGGGCAAGCCAGCGACAGGCCTGCGCCCGTGGCGAGAGATTGTCACGCCGCACCCCGACGTTGCTTCGGGACGCTATCAGCAGGCGGAATTCGCAGCCGACCTCTGGCAGGTCTATCTAGGCGAGGGATCAGACGAATACAAAGAGCCCATCGAGTTTTACCGGCGCACGTTCATCACGGAAGGCCTGCAGAAATTGCTCGCCAATGCACTGCAACGACTCGCCGGGAATGGCGGTGACCCAGTCGTAGAATTGCAAACCAACTTCGGCGGCGGCAAGACACACTCGATGCTCGCCCTCTGGCATTTGTTTGGAGGTGTGCCCGCTGGACAACTACCCGGCCTGGAGACTGTGACGAAGATCGCCGGGGTTTCCCAACCACCCAAGGTCCGTCGTGCCGTGCTGGTTGGCAACCGTATGTCTCCAGCCGATATTCACAAGAAGCCAGATGGAACGGTTGTACGGACGTTGTGGGGTGAACTCGCGTGGCAACTCGGCGGCAAAGAGGGCTACGCGCTGGTGCGCAGTGCGGACGAGAAGGCTGTAAGTCCCGGCGACTCGCTACGCCTGCTTTTCAAGAAATTCTCTCCTTGCCTAGTCCTGATTGACGAGTGGGTTGCTTACGCGCGGCAGCTCTATAACAAATCGGACCTCCCGGCCGGCGATTTCGATGCGCATTTCACGTTCGCGCAGACGCTGAGCGAGTCGGCGAAACTGGCGGACAAGACGCTGCTAGTGGTCAGCATTCCTTCATCCCAGAACGAGATTGGCGGTGAAGGCGGTCTAGCTGCGCTGGAACGCTTGAAAAACGTGATCGAGCGCGTCGAGACCTCATGGCGGCCGGCAAGCGCTGAAGAGGGCTTTGAAATTGTTCGGCGGCGCCTGTTTCAGCCCATCACCGATCCCGATCTGTTCACCGCACGAGACGCGGTGGTTAAAGCATTCGCGGATGAGTATCGAAAATTCGCGCAGGAGTTCCCTTCGGAAGCTGGCAAATCAGAGTATGAGCGCCGGATGAAAGCGGCGTATCCGATCCATCCGGAGTTGTTCGAACGGCTATACAACGACTGGTCCACACTTGATAAATTTCAGCGGACCCGTGGCGTTCTTCGTCTGATGTCGGCGGTGATTCATGCTTTGTGGGAGCGCGAGGACAAAGGGCTCATGATCCTGCCGGCGAGCGTTCCGGTGGACGCCCCTGCCGTCCAAAGCGAGCTTACTCGGTACCTGCCGCCGGTCTGGGACCCCATAATCGAGAAGGATATCGATGGACCAAATTCGCTTCCGCTGAAGATTGATCGCGAAAACCCGATGCTCGGGCGCTACTCGGCGGCGCGCCGCGTAGCTCGCACGCTTTACCTGGGCTCCGCCCCAACTCAGGACGCGGCGAAAAAGGGCTTGGAGGATCGGCAAATCAAATTGGGATGCGTCCAGCCCGGTGAAACATCGGGGACATTTGGTGATGCATTACGGAAGTTGGCGGACCAGGCGACGTATCTCTATGTGGACGGAAGCCGCTACTGGTATGCGACACAGCCGAGTGTAAACAGGCTCGCCGAGGAGCGCGCCGAGAGATACCACCCCGAAGACGTGACGGAAGAGATCCGGCGGAGGCTCACGGAAGAGGCGAAGCATCGCGGCGATTTTTCGAAAGTTCATATCTGTCCGGCTAGTGCATCCGACGTGGTCGATGAGCCTGAGGCAAAACTGGTTATTCTCAGCCCGGATTACCCACACAGCTCAAAAGCGGATTCGAGCGCGGGCCGACAAGCGGCTGCCGATATCCTCAACCGCGGTTCGGCCGGACGAAATTGCGGGAATATGCTTGTCTTCCTGGCTGCCGATAAGACCCGCTTCGCGGATCTGGATAAGGCCGTCCGCTCTTATCTGGCGTGGCAATCCATCGAAAAGGAAAAAGTCGCACTGAACCTGACTCCATTCCAAGCCCATCAGGTGGAACAACGCTTAACGGGTTCCGATCAGGCGGTCAAGGGGCGCATTCCTGAGACCTACGTCTGGCTGCTCGTGGCCGGGCAGAAGCGGCCCGAAACTGGCCAGCCGTTTCCACCAATCGAGTGGCAGGAGTTCAGACTCCAGGGACAGGAGTGGCTCGCCGAGCGCGCTTCGAAGAAACTGAAAAACGACGGTCTGCTGATCATCAGCATGGCCGGATCGGTCTTGCGTTTCGAGATTGACCAAGTACCGTTGTGGCGTGGCAATCACGTCGGCGTGAAGCAATTGTTCGACGATTTCGCAAAGTACCTCTACCTGCCCCGCGTCAAAAACGCTGAAGTGATCCTCGACGCGATACAGGATGGCGCGAGCCGGCTCATCTGGTCGCAAGATACCTTCGCGTACGCGGATTATTTCGACACAGCGACGGAACGCTATCGCGGCCTCGAAGCGGGTCGCCGTCCAACCGTACAATTGAATGCGAGCAGCGTTGTCGTGAAGCCCGAGATCGCCGCGGCGCAGATGCAAAAAGATTCCGCGCCGATATCCCCGACGACGACCGCCGGAGATGGCCCCCTGGCGACGGGAGCGCATTTGCCGGATAATGGCGGCAAGATCTCTTCAACCGCTGACGGCTCCACAACTGTTGCGCACGGTGCGCCGCACCCGGCAACTGTCCTACGCCGGTTTCACGGTATGGCGAAAATCGACGCGACGCGGTTGTCCCGCGATGTTGATGTCATCGCCAGTTCGGTTGTTCAGCACCTTGCCGGTCTGCTGGATGCAAAAGTAAAAATCACAATCGAGATTGACGCCGAGATTCCATCGGGCGCTCCGGAGAACATCGTTCGAACCGTAACCGAGAATTGTAGAACGCTGAAGTTCGAGAACCAAGGTTTCGAGGAGGAGTGACGCTTCACGGACACCAGAGGTATGAGAACCCCAAAAAGATACGTCGGTACCGCACAAGATCTCTAATACTCCAGATCTTGTGTGATGTAACCGTTTTTGTAACCATCGCCCGACATTGCTGGCAATCCTGGGAAACTGGAGATCCGGCTATTCTCCGGAAAGGAAATGACTTGCGTTTCTGGAAGTGTCTGCAGATTTCCCTGGATTGGATTATGAGTCCAGCGCCGGTCCGCCCGGCACGAGAAGGCCACTCCCACACGGAGCGCCTCAATCCGCTAAGATTCCCCTGGAGGCTAGTAGCCCATTGAATCTATTGGGAAATCATCACCTATTTTAGACCGGGCAGCGCGCTCAATCCGGGTTTGCTAAGATTCTGTGCTAAGTTTCTCGCGTAGCACGTATGGTGTGGAGGGACCGCTTCCCCGGCGCGCCAGAAATCCGCGCTCGGCAGACCACCGCCGCAAATACCTCGATATCTCTACTTGCCCCGAAGCCGACTCCCCAAAGACCAAGAAGCTCCCGGCACTAGCGCGGCGTGATCTGATCGTGATCCTCAAGAAACGCCTTAACCATCTCCAGATCCGGATGGGTCCAATCCTCGTATCCTCGTGTAGGCCGCCTTGCCGAGCAAGTCCTTCACGACTCGCTTTGCCAGATTGGCCCGCTCGATGCGGCTACAGGATCGAGCAGCAGGCTCCCTGTCAGGAAATCGTTTCGAGCGACATCGACAGATGAAGTTTCGAGAATGTACTGCACCTGATGCTGGGGACACAATTCCCTCAACATGGCATCCGTGCCGAACAGCAACAGACCCGCGCCGGTGACCCGCTTTGTTCCGGACGGCGCCAATGCCCTGAAGGAATTCGCGGCGCTCCAGGTTCAACAATTCGGATTGTGGATTGGCGCGAGCGAGAAACTGCCGCGCGCGCTGAGATCTCAACCGCATCCAGATCCTCCGGCTTCAGCCCGGCTGCGGGCAGCCCGCTCCAATCCACCGCACCGAGCGAGATCCTGTGCCGCTGAAAGGCATGGGGGTTCCATGGGCGTGCAGTTCTTCCCGACGCGTCGCTTGAAAATTCCACTGCTCGTTCCATATGGCGGTTGTGTCCCGCGCGGTACGCGGACCACGAGAACACGAGTCGTGCCGTCGGGAACCGAAAGCTCGCTCAACTCGACGGCTATATTTGGAGTGGTCGAAGAGAAAATCGTTTTACGCCAATCGTCGGGGTCGTAGCTTCCTACGCCGTGAATCGCAGCCGCACGTCCGCGTACATTGTCCTTAACGCCGAACACCACGACGCCGCCGCTGGTATTGGCCAAGGCACGCCGCATACTCGACAGCGACTTTCTTGCTTTCCGTTGCATCCTGCCACGGCTTGAAATCGAGCACTTCGGATTCGAGTTCGTCAGCCGTCTTCTGATCGAGCGCGGCGAGCAAGGCAAGGATGTCTGCGTTCGACGGAATGTCCATATGAAATTGTCCACGGGCGAGCTTTTGCCGACCAACGCCTCTTTCGCCCCTGCCGGTAAACAATCATGTTGGCATGAACAGGACCGTTCCGAACGGTTCGATTAGGGAAGACTCGGAGATTGCGCGCTGTCTTTCGGCCCCTCAGGAATTCATGCAAGCACCGCTTGCACAATTGCCCGTGGCTGCCCGATTGTGGGACTACATTGAGATCGCGGTTGAGGGAGAACGATATGCGGCGGACCCCGAACCCGCCGGAAAGGCCGGCGACCGCGTCAATCGAACAAATTCAGGGGCTCTGATTCACCCTCCAACTCCCATTCCTTGGGGCGAAAACCCAAAGGTCAAAATCGACTCCCATTAAACTCCCAATAGCCGTTTCCGAGGGTTCCTCAGGGCTCTTTCGAGTGCCACTCGTGCCTTGTTATGAACCACATAGCCAATGCCCGTCACGCTCATAACCCAAAGGTCGGTGGTTCAAATCCATCCCCCGCAACCATCCAAACGCAATTCCGGCGCTTAACTCCGAGACGATAGTTGGTTGTTGAATTTCTGAAGCCATAGGTTTGCCTTTGCAATACCTCCATCTTGTTGTGGAAGCCTTCGGTAAGGCCGTTGTTGCGTGAAGCGCCACAGACCGAGCTGGCTGCGAACAGTTCCGAGAGTTTGATGGGCCGATAGTCGCACTATCAACCGTTCATGACGGCCGGCATAGCCTCTCTCTGCTCGCGGCCTGCGAATCGTTATACATCTGATTATGCCTGCGAGGCCTGTCTAAATAGCAGTGCTACTATGCGATGCCGAACCTCATGGTACACTCATACAAATGTCGGCAGCCGTGTCTTCAGCCCTGGGTAAACCGCTAGGCAGCGCTCACGATCGCATACTCCACGTAGGTAAGAGCCTCTTCGCCAATCGAGGGTATGAACATACCAGCACGTCGGCGATCGCGCGCCAGGCGGGCACCAGCGAATCCCAGCTCATGAAGCATTTTGGCAGCAAAGCGGGCCTGCTGGAGGCGATTTTTGTTGAAGGCTGGGTGACAATTACCGAGCAGGCTCGGACTGCCATCCAGGGTATAACTTCACCGCTCGAGCAGCTCCAGTTGATCTCGGCGTGCGTGTTGCAGTTCCTGGAACGCGATCCTGAACTGAAGCTTCTGATGCTGTTGGAAGGCCGTCGGATACGCCGCGAAGGCCAGATGGTGGCACTCACCGATGGCTTCATGAGCTTCGTCCAGTTGGTGGATGGAATTCTGGAGGAGCTGCGCACCAATAACGTACTTCGCCCTGAGTTCACGCCTCACGTCGTCCGTTCGGCGCTAATGGGAATGATGGAAGGCATGTTGCGTGATCGATTCTTGGCCGAGCGGCTGGGTTTTCCGGCCGATTTCAACCAGCAGCAGATCGAGACGACTCTGGGGCTGATGCTGCGCTTCTTCGTCGTGGAGTAGGGCGGGCCGCCGCTTTTTTCCTTCCGCGCGATGCGGCAAACGCGATTTAAGCTCGTCTCCAGCCTGGCTATATTAGCGATCGCGGCGGTCGCGCTCGCCTGCTACGTCAGCCCGGCACTGCGCCTGAAGGCATTCTTCCGCTTCGAGAATCTCTGGACTAACCATTGGCCCATCCAGAGTCAAATAGGGCTCCCGTACGCCCTCGAGCCCACTTTCATCCGGCACGGTATCCTGCAGCCAGCGCGTATACAGGTAGAGCCCGGAATTAGCTTCTTTCTGGACCCGCACGATTTGATTCCTCTTGAGATCTTACGCACCGGACGATGGCAGCCCGAGATTTGGTCGGCCATTGCGCCTAGCCTGCCGGAGGGAGGCGTGTTCTTCGATGTCGGCGCGCACATTGGCTATTTTTCGATGAAGGCATCCCGCAAAGTCGGCGCCGGCGGCCGTGTTCTGTCCTTTGAGCCGAACCCAGAAACTTTGAGGCTCCTGCGCGACAACATAAGCGCTAACCACGCCGGCAATATCACGGTTGAACCGATCGCCTGCACTGACCAGGAGGAGACCTTGACGTTCTACGCGGCCAATGTCGTGAACACGGGCGCGTCCTCTCTTTCGAGCGAGAACGCGACGGTCGCTCCCGGCGCTCCCAAACCATACAACGTGCGAGGCCGGCCGATTGACGATGTCGTCGGAGAACTCGGCTTATCCCGCGTGGATGCCATCAAGGTGGATGTGGAAGGAGCCGAGGTATCAGTCATCCGGGGGGCGATGCGCACGTTAGAGCGCTTTCATCCCAAGGTTGTGATCGAGGTCTCGCCGCGCCAACTGGCCAGTTTCCATACAGCGCCCGAGGATCTGGCAGCCCTATTTAAGAGTGCCGGGTACAACCGCGGCCGGCCCCTGACTGCCGAAGAAGGTGACTGGGAGTGGACGCTCGCGAAACCGGGCGATCTGGCGAATTTCATCTCCGTCGACAATCCCGCCGTCGCCACTCAGTTCGTTCGCGGCATCCATGACGGCCAAGGGCCGGCGCGTTGGACCGATTCGCGCTTCACCTTGACGTTGGGCGTTCCTCCTGGCGCAAGCAAGACTGGGGCGGGGCTCGCAGTCAAGCTGTATGTGGCCCGTCAATCTATACAAGCTTTCAAGGAAATTACATTGTCGGCTAGCATCGGCGATGTCACGTTGCCGCCCGAAACATTTCGCCAGGACCGTGTGTTTCAATTTCAGCGCGATGTGCCCGCTTCTGCTTTGCAGCAGAGCGTTGTGGACGTCAGTTTTTCGGTCGACAAGTTTCTGGAAATGGGCGGACTTCGGTACGGAGTCCTGATTATGTCCGCCGGGCTTGCGCCCCAATAGCAGCCCCTACTGCACGTCGGCCGTCACGTGTACGTCGAGCGTGCGTGGCGGCAGGCATTCCTTATCGTTGCAAGCCTGGAAGCGGAGCTTGCCGGTGATCGGAGTTTGACCGGGCATTGCGTTCGCGCCAGCCTTGAAGCGTGTGACGATTTCAAACGTGCCGGTAAAGACGGATACGGGATTCGGCGAAAACGCGAATTTCTCTAACTGTGGTTTGGGATAAATCACCTGTTCGGCCTGAACGGGACCGGATGGCCAGGTCAGCTTTAGAGGAATCAGAAACTCGTCGTTCGGTGTGTTGCTGTTGACGTGAAAACCTGGCCGAATTTCAGCCTTCAGCTTCAATTCCGATGCGCTCCCACGCTTGAGCACCAGTTGCCCGGGAGGCACGATGCTCAGTGCCGGACTAGTTTGGGCGAGTGAAGAATGCCAGAGCGTCCCCAGCAGGAGGATACACGCTGGTACGATTCGTCTCGAGCAGATGAACGATGTCATTCTTGAAGTCCTCTTTTCCTCCGGAGAGCCCAACGTGCGTGGACGCGATCCTGCCCTGGCGGTCGATTAAGAACGTCGTCGGCAGAGAGTCCACCCCGCCATACTGATCGCCCACTTTGTCATTGCCCAATACGATGCGATAGTTCACCTTTAGCTGCTGAAGATAGGGCTTAACGGCGGTCCACCCGTCTTCGTCCATAGAGACGCCCAGAACCGCGAACCCTTTGTCCTTATATTGCTGTTCGAACTCCATGAACCAGGGGATCTCGATTTTGCAGGGACCGCACCACGTGGCCCAAAAGTCCAATAGAACCACCTTGCCCTTGTAGTCGGACAGATGAACTGTCTTGCCATCCGCGTCTTTGAGTGTGAAATCAGGCGCAAGCTTGCGATCCTTATCGCTCTTAACGGCGGCTTTGACACTGGGTACCTCAGTGCAGGAACTCAAGCTCAACAGAACCGCAGTTAAGGCCAGCAGCAAACCGGTCCACACGAATTTGAGCACAGTATTCTCCTCTTTCGATTATATCGGGATTACCTGGCCAGAAAACGCGCTTTTGAACCACTCGGCCCGGCGCCGGCGGTAGCGCGCCGCAAGAGTGAATTCCGGGTGTGCGCGGACGCCGGAATATAGCCAGGCAGCAGTGTCGCAAAAGCTCTCGCAGCCGTAATCCCGCCACTTGCCGGCACGATTCTTGACGCGGATGCCGCCTCGCAAGCGCGATTTCCGCAATTCGGCCGACCAACCCAGTTCCCCCCGCGCGCCTTCCTTCCACTCCATTTCCAGCAGCGCCAGATAGGATCTTCGAATTCTGTTGCTCAGGCGCACCCACACGAAATGAAACAACTCGTGCACCAAAATGCGGGCCAGGTTGCCGCGCCGGCTTAGCAGTTCCCGATCGAGAACCATTTTACGTTTGCGAATGAATGAAGCGGCGTAAACCGGCTGTCCGTGCGGACGTGCGGAATACAGTTTGTGGCTCCCGGCGCGCAGGTCCGGCAGGAAACGCACCTGAATGGCCCGGCCCTCAAGCTGCGGCAGCCGTGTGGCAACCCGCGCGAGGGCCAGCGCGTTAGCGGACCTGCTGGAGTTGGGCGGGCGGCGGCTTGGGCGCAAAATAAGCTGGGTCCACGACTTTGATCGTATACTGCGATTGCAGCGATTTCATCCAGTCCTGAAACCGCTCCTGTTTCATGTCTTGCAGCAGCTGCGTGCTGATCTCATCGAAGGGCGGCGAGATCATCTGCTCCAGGCGAATGAGATAAAAACCGTTTGGCAGACGGATCGGCTGGCTCAGTTCCCCGGGTTTTAACGCAAATACCGCGGCCTTCACCGGCTCCGGATATGCGCTGTTGTGTTTAATCACGCCAAAATCTCCGTCCTTGGCCGCCGACGCTTTCTCATCCGAGTTCTCGCGCGCCAGTTTGCCGAAATCCGCCCCGCCGGCGATTTGCTTTCGGAGATCTTCGATTTTTGCTTTCGCGTCGGCTTCCGATGGCAGCGCCTTCCCCTCAGCCGCAGTTTTGCCGGGGGCGGGGTTGAACGCAACGTAAATCACGCTTACTTTGGCTTCCTGATATTTTTCGGGATGTTCGCTGTAGTACTTTTTCTGCTCGTCGTCTGCGACGATGTAGGAGTTGCCCTTGATGGTAACTTCCGCTTGCGCGAGAATTTGCGTGCGGTTGAACTCAATCTGTTCCTGATAGGGCGAGCGCTTGTCCAATTCATCCTTGACCGCATCCTCGGCCAGCTTCTGAAAGATCAAGATCGTAGATAACATTTGCGGTTGGACACGCGCCTGCGCCTGGTACTGTGGTGGCAATAGCGCCATCAGTTTGTCAACCTCGGCTTTTGTATACTTCTTCCCGTTCGCCTCGAAGACCACCGTGTCGGACTTCATTTCATCAGGCGCGGGTGCGGCGTGGGCCGCGCCGGGAGCGCCGACGATAGGTCCTCCCGGGATTGCTTGGACAGGCGACGCCGGCGGTTGTGCGCAGATCGGCGCCACGAGCAGAAGTGCAAGAAAAGCAGATTTCATTGGGATTTCCTTGAGGTGGAACCCTCAGTTTAGCATGTGAAATGGCCAGGGGCGCCGGCCGTGCCGCGTGTTGACACGGCTGTGCCGGGGGTTTGAGCAACGCCGTTTAGCGCGACCGAGCCGCGGTAGCCGTAGCCGGCTTCGCCGACTCTGCTGCCGGCACCGCGTCGGGTTCCTTGCGGAGCATGCCCAATGCTTTGCGCAGCTCGGTATCGACTTGGGCCCGGACATCGGCGTTGTCCTTCAGAAATTGGCGGGCGTTCTCCCGCCCTTGGCCAATGCGGTCACCTTTGTAGCTGTACCATGAACCGCTCTTTTCAATCAGGTTTTGCGCCACGCCCAGATCGATCAAGTCGCCTTCGCGCGAGATTCCCTCGCCGTAGATGATGTCGAACTCGGCTTCGCGGAAGGGCGGCGCCACTTTGTTCTTAACGATTTTCACCTTGGTGCGATTGCCGACCACCACTTCGCCTTCCTTGATGGCGGCAATGCGGCGAATATCGGCGCGGATCGAGGAATAAAACTTCAGCGCACGCCCGCCGGTGGTGGTTTCAGGATTACCGAACATGACGCCGATCTTTTCCCGGATCTGGTTGATAAAGATAAGGCACGTATTGGACTTGGAAACATTTCCCGTGAGCTTGCGCATGGCCTGCGACATAAGCCGCGCCTGCACACCCATATGACTGTCGCCCATTTCGCCATCCAGTTCCGACTTAGGCACCAGCGCTGCGACTGAGTCCACCACCAACACGTCGATCGAACCGGAGGCGATCAGAGCGTTTGTAATTTCCAATGCCTGCTCGGCATAGTCCGGCTGCGAAACCAGTAGGTTATCGACGTCGACGCCCAGCTTGCGCGCGTATATGGGATCCAGCGCGTGCTCGACATCGATGAATGCCGCCATTCCCCCGCTGCGCTGCGCTTCGGCGACGACCTGGAGCGCGACCGTGGTTTTGCCCGACGACTCGGGTCCAAAAATCTCGATGATGCGCCCGCGCGGAAATCCGCCCACGCCCAGCGCATTGTCCAGCGAGATGGAGCCGGTCGAGATGGTGGAAACCGGTACCACGGCTTCCTTCGATCCGAGCCGGACGATGGAGCCTTTGCCAAACTGTTTCTCAATTTGCCCCAGCGTCAGTCCAAGAGTGCGGGCCCGTTCTTTTTCGTCCATGAATACATCCTTACGGGAAATTGTTTCGGGGGATATTCCTATTGTACTGCACTATCCGAGGCCGCGTTACAGCTCCAGACTGCCGTGAAACAGCATGTCCTTCAAGTGGAACTTGTATTTCACCGCCGTGCCGCCGAACTGCGTGGAGAACTCGACGTCTTTATCGTCACCGGTGAACGGGTCGGTTTTCGGAAAAACGAACACCACTTGCAGCACCTTGCCGGCGGGGCCAAATAGAATATTGGAGGGGCGAAGCGGGGACTTGCCTTTGGCCGAAAGCGTGGTTCGCTGCATGAGAGCCGCCTTGCCCTGGGATGCTTGCGCTAACGCCGGCGGTAGCCCGGACAGTTCAATTAAGTATGCCGAGTTGTCGTCCAGGTATTTCTTGGCTTCCGGAGATGTCGCAACTTCCGTCCCGTATTTGCGCCGCGCTAGCGCTTGCTTGACCGGCAGCGCGCTCTGCCAAATCAGCGTCAACCCAAGCGATCGTTCGCTCATTAACTCGGCGTTGTCGGAAGAACGCCGGGAGCGCGCCACATCCTGATCGGAAGGATCGCTGGGCGCCATGACGCCAGGACCTGCCGCGGGATCGAGCCCCGCCGGCCGGCTGCCTGGAGTATCTCGGCCCTGCCACCCCGCATCTGCGCCTGCGGCCGGCCCGCCGCTAACGCTCACAGTGTGTGCCCAAGGCGAATTGGTCAAAACCTTCTGGACATCTTTATCGCTCCACTCCGTGAACGGCTTTGTTTGCCATGCATCTGCAGCCAACAGGCTGACGGTTACGAGGAACGGTATCAAGGGTTTCATTTGCGGCTACAACTTTGGCGCGTAATAACCTTTGCGGCAGCGCACGATCAGATCCTTGCGCCCTTTCACCCGAATCTCAACGGGGTGATAAAGGCCGTCGGCTTTCAGCGGATCGGGACGATAAAAGACGTTGTACTGGTGACGCAATTCGTTCGCGATGTTTTCAAACGATTGGTTCAGATCGCTGGCTTTGAACGGGAAGAACGCCTGCCCGCCGGTTTCGCTGGCGAAATAACGCAGCACCTTGTCGCCTTCGGTCTCGATGTGGGTAATGTTGGTCGATATCGTGTAAATCGTAACGTCCGCTTTTTGCGCCATCTCGAGCGCCTGATCGCGTGTGTAGCGGCTCTGGTTGTCCTCGCCGTCGCTCAAGATGACCATGGCGCGCCGGAATTTGTACAGCGGCTGGTCCTGCATTAGCTTGTCGCGCGAGGCGTAAAAGATCGCATCGTATAGAGAGGTGCCGCCGCCCGGACGCAGGTTTTGCACGGCTTTTTCGAGCTCGCCGATGTCGTCGGTAAGGTCTGCCACCAGTTCCGCCGCGGTATCGAAGCTTACGATCAAAGCTTTGTCCTGCCTCGGCCTGACCGTGCTGTCGATGAAGCTGATGGCGGCCTCCTGCTGGAAATGAAAGCGGTCGCGAATACTATTGCTGGTATCGATTAAGATCGCCAGGCGCAGCGGAAGATCGGTCTCGGCGGCGAATTCAAGGATGCTCTGCGGCTTCTTATTCTCGAGAACCTCAAAATCGTTTTTGCCGAGATCGGTTACGAAACGCCCTCGCTTGTCCGACACGGTATAAAGCATGTTCACGCGCGAGACGTCGAGCGTAATCCGGGTATCTTGCCCGGAGGCTGTTTCGGCTGGCGGCTGCGCGCTTTTAGCCGGCTTGTCGTCGGTGGTTTGAGCGTTGAGCAGAAAAGCGAGTCCGGCAAGGACGAGAACAGGGCGCAGCAGCGGTTTCATGGAGCTTTGAATCCATTATAGGCGGGCGCGCGGCCGTGAACCATCACGCGAGCGTTTCAATATCAGCCAGATCCTGCGGTCGTCCTGTAGCTCGTTTGTTCTTCACGTACTGCTCCTTGCCGATTATGTGCACTGGCACACCGCCAAAACGGCTGCGATTCGGCTGTCCCAGACATCGTCGAACCGGCAGCCGGTGATCGATGTAAGATGTCGACCCGGTTGGGCGCCACTCCTAGTTGAATCACCTGTCCCTCGGACACGAAGTCGTTTTGTTCTAACCCGAGTTGCCGGAAACCAGACTGATCGATGGCTGCTTTGATCCGTGCCGCGTTTTCCGCGGATGGCCGCACCAATACATCAATATCGCCAGTGAATCGCGGCCGACCGTGAAAGGCCTGAGCGTAACCCCCGACGATCACGTACTCAACTTTCTTCGAGTTTAACGATTCTAAAAACTCTTTCAAGTCCTTTGGAAGATCCATGCTGTGCGATCAGTTGCAGCAGGATGTCGAGGCGCTGTTCCGGGGTGAGCGAGCGGTAGAAGTCGCGATCCGCCTTCTCCGCTTCCTCAAACGAACGGAAAACCTGGACGCGCATGTCATCTTGATGCATGCCTAAATAATTATAGAAGGGGGCCGCTGGTGCAAGCACTCCAGCGCTAGACCAGGCTGCCGAGATACTCTTCAAGTTCGCCAGGAACCGGCGCCGTCACCGTCACACGCTCGCCGCTCGCAGGGCTGATGAACGTGATGCGTTGGGCGTGCAGGAAATAGCGGCCCAGCGGGCTTGCCGGAGCGCCATACACTTTGTCGCCCACCACAGGATGATGAATGCTCGCCAGATGCACGCGAATCTGGTGCGTGCGGCCCGTTCCGATGCGAACTTCAAGCAATGTGTATTTTTCAAATTTCTGGAGGACCTTGTACTCGGTGAGTGCGGCGCGGCCGCGCCCGAGACGCGAGGTCATGCGAACACGGCGCGACGGATCGCGCGTAATCGGAGTATCCATCCGCCCGCGATCCGCTTTGACACGCCCGTGCACCAGCGCCCAATAAATCTTTTTGACGCTTCTGGACGCGAACTGAGCCGCCAAGTCGCGATGGGCGGCGTCGGTGCGCGCCGCCAGGATGACGCCGCTGGTGAACCGGTCGAGCCGATGCACGATTCCGGGCCGCAGCTCCCCACCCAAGCCGGAAAGCGTCTGGAACCGGTGCAGCAGTGCGTTCACGAGCGTCCCCGAATGGACGCCGGCTCCGGTGTGGACCACCATGCCCGCGGGCTTGTTCACCGCGATTACAGCCTCGTCTTCGTACAGGACCTCAAGTGGGAGCGGTTCGGGCTCGGCGCGAAGCGGCGGAGGTTCGGCCGGCTCAACCTCAATCCGCTCGGAACCTCGTAATTGATACGAGCGTTTGTGTTGCGCCCCATTTACCCGCACGCGGCCGGCCTCGATCCATTCCTGAAGCCGCGACCGGCTGTACTGGGGCAAACGCGCACGCAGGAACGCATCCAGGCGCTGGCCTGCATCCGAGGCCGAGGCTTCGAGATGGATCATCGTGCGCCAGTCTATCGCTCGCCCCGCGCTCCGTTCGGATTCCAGCGCTGCGCAAATTCGATTACTTGATGGCCGACGGTGACCAGCTGACGCGCGGAGTGTGGATCGATGCACGCGCCCGAAGCATCGAAAAGCCTCTCGACGATATTTAGACCGGCGCCGAGCGGCGTCGGCCAGCCCCGTAATGCATGGACGATGGAGCGCAAAGAATTCATCGCGGAACCCACGGTTTGCCATCCGCTGGCTGTAATGATGCAGCCTACCGCGCGGCCATCCAGATAGCAGCGCCGATCTTCGCGAAGATCCTCGAGCAAATCCAGCGCATTCTTGACCAACCCTGAGATTCCGCCGTGATAGCCGGGACTGGCCAGAATCAGCCCGTCGGCCTGACGCACCGCCTCCACCAGATCGCGCTGCTCGGGGCTGCGTCCGCCATTTTCCGGTGAATAGATGGGCAGCCGCGCTAGGAATGCACCCGGGAAAACTAAAGTGTGTCCTCCGCGCTCCTCGGCCGCGCGCAACGCTACATGCAGCGCCAGTTCGCCCGTGGAGCGCACGCGCGTGCTCCCGCCGATGCCAACGATCAATGGCTTCATTGGCTAGCGAGCGCGCTCGACCAGCTAGTTGAGATAAGCGCCATGGATGGCCTTGGTCACCTCTGCTGTTTTTTCGAAGGCCACCATGTGCCCGGCCTCCGGTATCATCACCAGGTTCGCGTGCAGCAGCGCGGACTTGAACGCCTGGGCGTAAACGGGCGGCACCAGCTTGTCGCTTTCGCCCCAAATCAGTAGCGTCTTGGCACGAATACGGTATAGACGGCTGGACAACCCGCGCTCCGGAATTGGAAACAGGATCTTGCCCGCCGCTCCCAACTGCCGCGCGTTGCGCACCAGGAATGCCTGCAGAAACGCTGGATTGGTCAGCTCGATATTCGCACCGATCGCTTTTGCGCCCGCTTCGGGATCGTGAAACAAGTACTTCGGCAAGTCGAACGGCATCATGGCGAAAACATCCGGCATCGGGTTCTCATCCAGCCACAGGCCTGCTGGCGCGATCAATGCCAGCCGTGAAACGTCATGCGGAGCGATGGCCGCCATTTCGCTCGCGATCATTCCGCCCATGGAGAATCCAACCAGAATCGGATCGCGCAGCCCGAGCGCCTCCACTACGTCCCAGGTGTGCAGGGTAAAATCCAGCATGTCGCGCAGCTCGGAGCATTCCTCGCTATCGCCGTAGCCAGGCAGAAGCGGCGCGTACACGTGATACTTCTCAGCGAGCGCATTCAGCAGTTTCTGATCCAGATCGAGGCCGCCCGCGCCATGCAGGAATACCAGCGGCTGGCCCTGCCCGCCTTCGTAATATCGCACCGGAACTCGTACGGTTTGGATCGTCTTCAGTTCCATAAGAGACCCTCACGCCTCCTTGGATGCCAGTTCGCCCAACTCGACCGAAGCCGGCAGACTGCCGGGACGGGCACGTTTCGGCAGCGGCTTGCACCAGAACCGGTCGTCTTTCGAGTACTCGGCGAACTCCTGGGCGAAAGTGGCGCGCAGCTTGGGCATGACTTTCTGGGCGAACAGATTGGTCGAGTACATACATTTTTCTTTCGGCATGTCGCCGACGTGCAGCAAACAGAACACGTGGCCGACATGCAGGCCCCGGATCAGATCCTCCATCCGCTGCCGCACCGTCTCCGGACTCCCGGCAATGATATGCCCGCCTTCCACCAGGTCCTTCCAGGTCAGGTTCTGGAATCCGCTGAGTGGGGCATATTGCGAAAGGGCGCCTTTCTGAATCGTTTTGATCGTTCGATATCCCGGGGCGTCTGCGAAACCTGGGTACACGTGCAGGCAGCGGTTATAGAAATAATTGACGTGCGGTGAATAGAGCCTTTCCGCTTCGGCATCCGACTCTGCGACGCAAATGGTCTGCGCGAATCCGGCGCGAAACGGCGAATTGTCGGCGTTACGCTGCGCGACGCGTTCCCAATAACCCTCCAGCAGCGCCTTGGCTCGCAAATACCCGGTGAAGCTGAGGTACGAATAAGAGTAGGTGTTTTCGATGCAGAAATCGTAGGTCTCGACCGAACCGCCGCCCGGAATGTGAATCGGCGGATGCGGCTGCTGAATGGGCCGCGGCCAGATGTTCACGTAGCGCAGCTTGTTGTACCGGCCATTGAACGCAAACGGCTCACGCTCGTGCCAGGCGCGCATAATCAGATCGTGCGCCTCCTTGTATTTCTCGCGCGTCAGCGCGGGAATCTGGCCGTAGCAGAAGTTGGTGTCCATCGACGTGCCTACGGGGAAGCCCGCCACCAGCCGTCCGCCGGTGATGCAGTCCAGCATCGCGAACTCTTCGGCGACGCGGACCGGAGGATTGTAAAGCGCGATGGAAGCGCCTAGCACCAGCAGTGCAATATCCTCGGTGCGGCGAGCCAGCGACGCTGCTATCAGATTGGGCGACGGCATCAGCCCATACCCGTTTTGATGATGCTCGTTGGCGCCGATCGCGTCGAACCCCAAAGTGGACGCGTACTCCAGCAGATCCAGGTAGGTGTTGTAAACTTCGTGGCTTTTTACAGGATCGAACAGCTTGGAATCGATGTCTACCCAAACCGAGCGATGCTTTTCGCGAAAATCGTCGGGCAGATAAGGCCACGGCATGAGGTTAAACCAGGTAAATTTCATAGTTCTCTCGTGAGCGGCGTCGAGCATCCGCATATTAATTGTCGGTCGTGACGCGGCGCGGATCTAGCGTATCACAGAACCCGTACGGCTGTGCTCCAGTTACTGCGCGAGTTACTACGCCGGATGAGCAGCCTTTGCCTGCTCAAAAGAGTACTGCCGGTAAGTAGCGCGCGCTGAAGCCGTTCACCTATTGGCAAGCCTGCAGTTGACGCCGCAGGAATCGGCGTTCTGGTTCGGAGCACGGTAGTTCCAACGCGGCGCTGAACTCTTGCGCTGCTTCGCTTAGCCGGCCGAGTTCACGCAGTAAGTGCCCGCGCACGGCCAGCAAAAGGTGGTAATGGCGCAGTCTGGCGTCGTGTTCCAGCTGGTCGACCAGAGCCAGCCCCGCAGCGGCACCATGCACCTTGGCCACCGCCACGGCGCGGTTTAGCGCGATAACCGGAGATGGATTGATGACAAAAAGCTGGTCGTAGAGATGCATGATCATTGTCCAGTCAATTGATTGAGCATCTCCGGCGCGCGCATGCGTGGCCGCGATGGCGGCCTGTACATGATATTCGGAGACCTCGCGGCCGGCCATCGAGAGATCGAAATGATGAAACCCGAGCCCCATCAGCGCGCGATCCCAGCGATTGCGGTCCTGGGATTCAAGCAGCACCAGGTCGCCCGCTTCATCCACTCGCGCCGGCAATCGCGCCGCTTGCAGGGCCATGAGCGCGACCAGCGCATGCACTTTCGGCGTAGCAATCGATGAAGAGGCGACCAGCCGGCCCAAACGCAGCGCCTCCGCGCACAGATCCCTGCGAATCAGGTCTTCGCCTTCATGAGCCGTGTAGCCTTCGTTGAAAACGAAATAGATCGCTTCGAGTACGGAATCCAGGCGCTGCGCCAGTTCCTCGCCATGCGGCATCTCTAGCGTCAGGTCGCGCTCCCGAATCTGGCGTTTAGCCCGAACCAGACGCTGTGCGACGGCGGCTTCATCGGCCAGAAACGCTCGCGCAATTTCTCGCACGCTGAACCCGCTTACTGTCTTCAAACTCAGCGCCACGCTCGCTTCGCGCGAAATTTCAGGATGAGAGCACATGAAAATCATGCGGAGCTCGTCATCCCGGAATTGCTCTTCGAGCAGAGGATCTACTTGTGTGTCTTCGCTGCGGAGGATTCCGGCCAGCACTTCATCGCTTACTAAAAAACGCTTCCGGCGAATCGCATCGATGGCCGAATTGTGCGCGACACGAAACAGCCAGGCGGCGGCGTTCTCTGGCACCCCTAGATACGGCCAGGTCTGGAGTGCCCGCAGCATTGCGTCCTGCACCGTCTCCTCAGCCAAATCAAGATGGGCCGGTCCGAACAGCCGCGCGAAGTGCGCCACCATCCGGCCGGCCTGATGCCGGAACAAGTGTTCCAGCAGGACCCCTGGTTCCGAACCTACGTTCCCCACACCTGCCGCACCTCAACCGTTCCACCGTAGTCCAGGTGCGGATGCTCGATCGCGAGTTTGACCGCCTCGTCGTAGTTGGCCGCTTCGATCGTGTAGTAGCCGCCCAGTACTTCCTTGGTTTCGCTGTAGGGTCCGTCGGTGGCGCGCGCTTGCCCGCCCTTGGGACGCCGGATTACTCGCCCCGCATCTTGGCCCAGACGCTTGCTGTCTTTCGTATAGGGTTTTTGCGTCCAAGCCATGTACTTCTCCAAGGCCTTTTGCATTTCCTCCGGACTCAAGTTTTGCCAATTGGCCGGGTTGTCGTAAAGCAAGAGCATGTATTGTGGCATCGTTTTCCTCCTATCGTACCCGAGTGTAGTGAAATGTTTCTGTCATTTTCGGAGCGCCGTTTTCGAAGAACTGCCATTCCGCATCGAAGTGGTTGTTGTCGAGTATCCGGATGCGCGCGTTATGCATGTGGCCCGCGTTCGAGTTGGCCAGGTTGGTCGCATCGAGAAACTGGAACTGTACTTCGCCGGTTTGCGCATTAAACGAGCGGGCTTGCATGCGCGGCTGATTGCCCGCCATGCAATAATGCGTCAACAGCAGCCGGTTTCCGTCCACAAAATACATGGTCATCATGCCGAGCATGTTCTCGGCGGTGTCGCGCTCCACCAGCACAGTCCCGCCGGCAGTCGTCTCGTACGTCAGCCGAGCTTGGCCTTGCGGCGTGTCGGCCTTCCATTCGCCAGCTAACGTCTTCAGCCGGGTGAACGCCGCGCCGGCGTCCGTCCCTTCCTTCGTTACGGAATTGGCGCCTTGAAGCGACGTTAGCGCGATCAGTCCTGCGATTACGAAGTGTCGTGTTTGCATTGAGTTCTCCTGGGAGTTGGTGTTCTTACGCCTCAAGAACGAACAAGGAGCCCACAAATCGACACCGGCGCACAAATATTTTTCGCTCCTTCGCGTGCCTCACCTGAAACCGCTGCCGGGCAGTTCCAATCTTCAGTTGCGGCGATGTTGAATATCGAACTGATCGACGACACTGCGCATCTCAAGGAGTTTTCGCCGGAATGGTCACGATTCCACGCTCGTGTCTCTGCGCCAACGCCCTTCCAAACTCCGGAATGGCTGCTCACCTGGTGGGCGCACTTCCACAGCGGAAAGCCGCACGTCGTTATTTTTAGAAACGACTCTCAAGTAGTCGGCGTCCTGCCGTGCTTTCTGCACGACTGGAATAACCGGCTGCAGTTGACTTTGATGGGCAGCGGCATTACGGATTATCTCGATCCGGTTTTTGACATGCGCCACTGTTCCGCGATCATGGATGCATTCACCGGCCACCTCCACAATCAATCGGGCTGGGACGTTTGCAACTGGCAGGACCTTTCCGCTGGAACGCCGCTGCGCGCGCTTGGCCCAACGGTGGATGACAGTCCCTGCAGCCGGATTCCGCTGGCAGATTCTTTTGAGGCATACCATGCGGCGTTACCCTACGGCATCCGCCGCAACATCCGTCGCGACACCACCCAGACCGAGACTCTTGGACCGATCCAATTCGCCGTTACAACCGAAGCGGACCCCAATCTGCTCAACGCATTGGCCGATCTGCATCGCGCCCGGTGGCAGCGAACGGCCAGCCCGGCATGATCGATGCGAACCGGTCCGGACCTTTCCTGCGCGATGTTGCGGCTGCGATGGCGGCCCGCGATATGCTCCGCGTCTCGACTCTTTATGTGCGCGATCGCGTCCTGGCGATCATGCTCGGTTTCCGCAATCCCGCCGCCATATTCTTCTACATTACGGGGTTTGACCCCGAGTTCGAAGAGTGCGGATGCGGCCGCGTGCTCATGGCGCGCACCTTGGAATATGCGCACAACGAAGGGTACAAATTTTGGGACTTTCTCCAGCGATGAGCCGTACAAATTCCTTTGGGGCGCGCAGCGGATTCCCAAGTGCCGCCTGATCTTGGAGCGATCTACGGCCTCTCCGGCAGCCCGTCCGTAACGCCCTCGTCCGGTGGGGCCGGATCTAACGACGGTTCGAAGCCTCTGCCGCCCGCGTCCGCTCATTGGTCCCAGCGCCGAACAGCCGGTCATCAGGCCAGAGCTAGGTTGGCCTGCGCCCGCAGGCTGAAATCGTCCTGCTGGCCCCGTAGCAATTTCGGAAACGCTGCGGCAGCGATCATAGCTGCGTTGTCGGTGGAAAGCGCCGGAGAAGGGAAGAATACGGGTCCGGGTAGCCGCGCGTTTCGAGCCGCCGCGCGTAGACCGGCATTGGAGGCAACACCGCCCGAAATAAGCAATGACCGGGCTCCGATCTGGTCGGCTGAAGCTGCCAGCCGCCTTAGCAGCTCTTCGATGACGGTGCGCTGGAAGGATGCCAGCAGGTCGAGGGTAGGCTGAGGGGTAAAACGCAGCCAGTCTTCTAGCGAGGGCTGCTGCAGCAATCGACGCGCGTCGATTTCGCCGCGCATGTCGTGCTGCTCCACCCAGCGGAGCACCGCTGTTTTCAGACCGCTGAAGCTGAAATCCAGCGCGTTGCCCTTCATGTGCGCCAGCGTGAACTTTACGGCTTCAGGATCGCCATACGGAGCCAGCCGGTCGATAATCGGCCCGCCAGGATACGGAAACCCGAGCAGCTTGGCCACTTTGTCGTACGCTTCGCCCGCCGCATCGTCGCGCGTCTTGCCCAGCAGCCGGTAGGCGAACCCTTCTCTAACCTCGTATAGATGCGTGTGGCCGCCGCTGACGACCAACGCCAGCGCTGGAAACTCCACTTGGCCGCCGGCATCAAGCAGGACCGCGTGAATGTGGCCTTCGATGTGATTCACGCCGATGAGCGGCAGTGAACGCGCAAAGCAAAGAGCCTTGGCGTAGGTAATGCCGACCAGCAGCGACCCGACCAGCCCCGGCCCTTCGGTCACCGCGATCGCGCTCAGATCCGCGATCGTCGTCTGCGCTTCTTGCAGCGCTGTCCTCACCACAGGCACAATCGCGCGAAGGTGTTCGCGCGATGCCAGCTCCGGCACCACGCCCCCGTACTTGCCATGAGTGGCTAGTTGCGAGGCGACCACGGACGATCGAATTTCGCGGCCGTCTTCGACTACCGCCGCCGCGGTTTCATCGCACGAGCTCTCGATCCCGAGGATGCGCATTGCTATCGTGAGGTTTGGATCTTTCCCTCTTCAATTATCACTTGCCGCAATCCTCGATCGCGCAGCAACCGCTCGAAGACCGCGCGGCTTCGCGCATGCTAGTGCTCTATCGCGCCGAACACCGCTGGGAGGATCGCGCCTTCCGCGAACTTCCGCAATTCTTGCGCGCAGGGGATTGCCTTGTCCTCAACGACTCCAAAGTTTTCCCCTCCCGGTTGCTGGGCCGGCGCGCGGGCGTGCACTCGCTGCCGGTCGGAAAAAACAATCCAAAACGATGGCAGAACCTTTCAGGCGAGGTGGAGGTCTTCTTGATCGAGCCGGCTGCTGATGACGCAAAGACCTGGACTGCGCTGGTGCATCCGGGGCGCAAAGTGCGGGTGGGCGAACGCATTCAGTTCGGCGATGTCGAAGCCGAAATCGTCGGACGCGGGCAGTACGGTGAGCGCACCGTCCGCTTCCATTTCGACGGCGACTTGTATCGGCTGTTCGACAAGATCGGGCACGTGCCGCTGCCGCCCTACATCAAACGTCTCGATACGCCCGCCGACCGCGAGCGTTATCAGACTGTGTTCGCCCGCCAGACCGGCTCCGTAGCGGCGCCTACCGCCGGCCTGCACTTCACGCCCGAAATCCTGGATGCATGCCGCAAGACAGGCGCGTCCGTTGCATATGTAACTCTGCACGTCGGCCTGGGAACTTTTCAACCGGTCCGCGGTGAATCGCTCCATGCCGAACGGTTCGAAATCTCCGACGAAAACGCCGCCGCGATTCGCGGGGCGCAGCGCGCCATCTGCATCGGCACCACCTCCGTCCGCGCTGTGGAGAGCATTTACCTTGGCAAGGTGGATGAGACTGACTTGTTCATCCGGTCCGGATTCTCTTTTCAGCGAACAGACGCCATGCTCACAAATTTCCACCTGCCGGAATCCAGTCTTCTGATGCTGGTGTGCGCGTTCGCCGGCCGCGAGTTCGTATTATCCGCCTACCAACACGCCGTTGAGACGGGCTACCGATTCTATTCGTACGGCGACTGTATGCTGGTGTTGTAGCCGGCCTCGCGCGATTCCTCGCAGATCTCGCGAATCTGGTCGGCGTGCCGGCGGGCATGCCCATCGATCAGCTGTATCCACTCGCCGCCGTTCAAAGCGCCGAAATCCGGATGGGTGGCTCCAATCGAATACAGATCGTCGCGGTGAGCCATAACCGCGCTGCGGTCCCGCACTGCTTCGAAAGCCGCCAGAGCCGCGGACAATTTCTCGAACCGCCCTCGCGGCCGGACTGCGTCGGCCGACTCGATCTTTATCAGCCGGCTTCACGCGATGCTGAACAGCCGAAGCTCTCGCTCGCTATCGCGCGGCGGCGCATCGGCGGATCCATCACGCATCCAGTGCAGATAGCGTTCTTCCACCGCGGCCACATGCTCAATGCACTCGAGCACCGACCAGCACTTGGCGGACGGCTTGTGGGATGCTTGTTGGTGGGAAACGCCGCGGGTCGCATCCAGAAAATCCCGGCGGCCGGATTCGAGGATCGCAGCCAGGTTCACAAAAGAAAGTGTATTCGAGCTGCTACCCCCGACGTTCGTTATGCCAAAACTGAATCGGTTCGTCTGCCTTCTTGCAATCTTCACACTCGCTGTAGCGCAGGACGCGCCCGCGCTTAAACCGGGGCTTTATGCGGTCTTCAACACGAGCGAGGGCGCGATAACCGCTCTGCTGTACGAGAAATACACGCCCGCGACCGTCGCCAATTTCGTGGCTTTAGCGCAGGGCAGCAAACCCTGGCTCGATCCGAAATCAGGCGCGATGGTTCGCCGGCCGCTATACGAGAACCTCACGTTCCATCGCGTCATTCCCGGGGTGGCGATCCAATCCGGCGATCCAACCGGGACCAGCGCGCACAACTGTGGTGTCAATATCCGGGACGAAATTCTTCCTGGGCTGCGATTCTCCAGCCCAGGACGTCTCGCCATGGCCAACACCGGCAAGGCTGACAGCGGCGGCTGTCAATTCTTTATCACCGATCAGCCCATGCCCGAGTGGGACGGCAAGTACACGATCTTCGGCGAGGTCGTCGGCGGAAAGGATGTCGTTTCAAAAATCAGTCACGCTCCGGTGCACGGCGAAAAACCGGTCGAACCTGTGAAATTGATCACCGTGACCATCCAGCGGATCAGCAAGGGCGGAAAGTAAACACCCGGCGCTGCGCGGCGTGAGACGAACTGCCGGGCCGCCTATTACTTCAGCTCCACCGCGATTCTGTCCGCCGGCTGATCGCCCCTGTTCTCTTCTGTATGCTTTCCTGGACCGCTGATGCGAACATCGTCCGCTTTCGCTCCTGTCTGCTCATTGAGGTACAGCACAACGCGATTCAACAAATGCTCATGCTCGGCGCCTTTGTCGTGTGCATCGTAGTGGACTCGCAGCACGCGCACCTGGTCGTTTTCGAATTCCACTTTGTAATGCTTCGCGTCGACCACGGTCGGGTCGAGCTGGGAAACCGCCGCCTCTCCGGCGGGCTTCGTCTTGAGATCGACTTCCAGGATCCGAATCGGATGATCGCTGATGTTCTCGGCCACGTAAGCTCCGCTGGCCGGACGCCACCTCACCTCGCCGCGGTGAAACTCGATCTGTTGCGTGCCGTCCGCGTCCTGCCTCGTCATCAGGCCGTTATCGAGATAGATCAACACGCGGTTGGTCGCGTGTCCGCTTCGCGACGGAACGGGTGTGTGCGGTTGGAGTGTAGCCACATAGACGCGCACCTGCGGCGTATCGAACTTGCTGGCAATTGAGGCCGTGCCCGCCGGGTTCTGAGCGCTCACGGCGGCGGCAAATACGGCCGCGAGAACAGTGCAGAGCTTGAGATTCCGCATGATCGCTCTATGCTTCCACGAAACCTCGAGCGTGTCAACGCGGGCGAGGTGGCGAGGCGAGGTGGCCTGCTGAACGTCGAAGCATATTGTGATCCGCTGCGGGCGCTGTTCGATCGGGCGGTCGCCGAGCCGACGACCGTGTGGATTCGCTTCTAGGCCGGTTGTTCGAATCCATGTTGCCGCGCCTGGAGAAGTCGATAGACTTTAAGCAGACCTAATCGCAGCCTGAAGGATCAAGCATGGAAACGTTTTTCAAAGACCTGAAGCATTCGCTGCGGATGTTTGGCCAAAGCCCTGGCTTCACGATCACGGCGGTGGCGGCGCTGGCGCTCGGGATTGGCGCGAACACTGCCATCTTTTCCATGATCAACACGGTGCTGTTGCGTCCGATACCTTATCCGGACCCGGACCGGTTGGTGATTTTCACATTGACATCGCCGGGCGGCTCAGGGCCAGGTGCGTCCGCAACCAAGTTCAACGTCTGGCGAGAGCAGAGCAGCGTCTTTCAGGATGTTTCGGCGGTCGCGCAGGGCACCATGAACCTGACCGGGATGGATAATCCGGAGCAGATTCAGGCGGCGCGCGTGACGGCTTCTATGTTCCGGCTTTTTGGCTTGGGAATCGCGCACGGGCGCGGCTTCACCGAGGACGAGGACCGGCCGCACGGCGCGCGGGTTGTGGTGCTGAGCGACGAATTCTGGACGCGGCGTTTCGGCGGCGATCCCGGAATCATCGGCAAAACGATTTTCTTGAGCGGGGAGTTGTACCAGGTGGTGGGAGTCACGGCGGCGGAAAACAAAATGGAAGCGGATCCGCCGATCGACATTTACGTTCCGTTTCAGATTGACCCGAATAGCACGGACCAGGCGCACTACTTTACCGCGTTCGCTCGGCTGAAACCCGGCGTGACACTGGGCATGGCGCGCGCGCAACTGCAGCTTGCGGCTGACGAGTTTCGGCGAAGATTTCCGGGGACCGGGGCTTTGGGTCCTAAAGACGGCTTCAGTGTGCAGCCCTTGCACGACCTGGTGGTAAGCGGCGTCCGGGATCTGCTGCTAGTGCTGGCGTCGGCGGTGGGTCTGGTATTGCTGATCGCGTGCGCCAATGTTGCGAACCTGCTGTTGGTTCGAGCCACAGGGCGGCGGCGCGAGATCGCGATTCGGGCGGCGATGGGAGCCGGGCGCGGGCGCATTGTCCGCCAGTTGCTTACCGAGAGCGTTGTGCTCGCGTTGGCGGGCGGCGCGCTGGGGCTGGCACTCGGCATCGTCGGGATTCGCGCTCTGCTTCCGATTTATCCGGGCAGCATACCGCGGCTTGGGCCGCACGGCGCGTACCTGTCGATCGACGGAAACGTCCTCGCCTTCACTTTGCTGGCTTCGCTAGTAACTGGCATATTGTTCGGAGTGATTCCGGCGTTTCAGGCGTCGCGCACGGATTTGACCTCGGTGTTGAAGGAGGCGGGCGGCCGTGGCGGAACTGGTTTCCGGCAGAACAAAGCGCGCTCGCTGCTGGTGGTCACAGAGATGGCGCTGGCGCTCATTCTGCTGGTGGCGGCAGCGCTGCTGATCCGCACGTATATGGCGCTGCGCGCCGTTGATCCCGGTTTCGATCATCACAACGTATTGACGGCACAGATGTCGCTGGATGGATCGCGATTTCAAAAGACGGCCGGTGTCGCGCAAGTGATCCGGGAGGGGATTCCAAGGATTCAGGCGCTGCCGGGGGTCGAGGCAGCGAGCACGACCTGCTGTCTGCCGCTGGAGGGCGGGTACGGGCTGCCGTTCATTATTGTGGGGCGGCCGCTCGACGGGCCGTCGCATGGTGGAGGAGGTTGGCGACCGATCTCGGCCGGATACTTTGACGTGTTCAAGATCCATATCTTGCGAGGACGCGCTTTCAACGAGCGCGACGATGCGAGCGGACCGCCGGTGGTGATTATCAATCAAGCCATGGCGAAGCGGTTTTGGCCGAAAGGCGATCCGCTGGGCAGTGAGCTACTCATCGGCAAGGGAGTGGGACCCGAGTTTGAGGAGCCTGCGCGGCAGATTGTGGGCGTGGCCGGCGACTCGCGCGACGCCGGGCTGAATCGAAATCCGGTTCCGATCATGTATGTTCCGGCGGCGCAGGTCCGCGATGGCATTACCGCGCTGAACAGCCGGATCGGGCCGCTGGTGTGGGTGGTGCGGACTCGTGTTCCGCCTTATTCGCTGAGCCAGCCGATTCAAGCGGCGCTGCGCGAGGCCAGCGGTGGATTGCCGCTGGCGCGGATTCGGAGCATGGACGAGGTGGTGGCGCGCTCCACCGCCCGGCAGGACTTCAACATGCTGCTGCTGACGATTTTCGCGGGCGCGGCTCTGCTGCTGGCCGCGATCGGAATTTATGGCTTGATGGCGTACTCGGTGGCGCAGCGGACACAGGAGATCGGGATTCGGATGGCGCTGGGCGCCCAGGCGCGCGATGTGCGCCGCATGGTGGTGTTGCAGGGCCTGGGTCTGGCACTGGTGGGCGTTGTGGTCGGGATCGCCGCGGCGTTGGGATTGTCGAAAGCGATTGCGAGCTTCTTGTTCGGCGTTACTGCTTGGGATCCGGTGGTTTTTGGGACTGTACCAGTTCTGCTCGGTTCCGTCGCATTGTTGGCCGTCTGGATTCCGGCACGAAGAGCTACGCGAGTCGATCCTTTAGACGCGCTGCGGTATGAATGACCTTTAAACGCGGCACTCTGAAGCCTGCGGCACTACGGCTGCGCGTGCTTATTGCGCGACTGTAATTATGCCAGCGTTGCTTGTGACGCCGGCTATATTGACCGTGAGCGGGTAGTCGCCAGACGGGAGCGCGTCGGGCAAAACGATGTTCATCTGCGTGAGGCCGACGAAGCCGGGCGCCAGTCCAGTGAACATTACTTGGGCAGGCAGAGAGCCGACGGTCGCGCTGACCTGCGACATTGCATGTGCCAGGGGAGCCGCGGAAGCCGGAGCGCCATCCGAGAGCGTGACGTCGGTGGGTCCGGAGCCGGTGAGATACGCCACGATGGCGCTGCCGGGCTTGGCAGGATTGGCGGCGCTGTTTTGGCTGTAGTCGGAATTCTGGACCACGGCGCGGCCGGAACTGTCGACGAAAATTCCTGGAGCGGCGGCAAGCACCGTTACGCTTAGCGTGTTCGCGGCGATGCCATTGACGCCGACCGCGATTTCAGCGCTGCCGGGAAGCGTCTCCCACGGCACTTGGAAATTGACTTGAGTAGGCGTGACCGCCAGGATCGGTGCCGGCCGGCCATTTACCGAGATCGAAACGCCTGCGACCGTGACCGGCAACGGAGCGCTCGCGGTGGTGAGCGCAGATGCCAAATGCGTTCCGAAGAGCGTAGCCAAAGACCCGGGGGAAATTTGCGGCGCATAACTTGCGGCATTGACGACCGCGTGGCCGGTGGGTGCGGCGACCGGCTGCAGCTCACGGATGACGTGGTTGAAGCTATCGCTGATGTACACGTTTCCGGCCGCGTCTACTGCCACCGCGCGCGGGAAATATATATCGGCCTGCAGCGCCGGGCCGCCATCGCCGTAATAGCCGGGGAACCCTGTGCCCGCGATGGTATTGATGATCCCGTTCGGCGTGACCAGGCGGATGCGCGAATTGAATGTGTCGGCGATAAAGACGTTGCCGGAGGCATCCACGGCAACGCCCATGGGATCGAACAGCGACGCGTTTGCGGCGGGCCCGCCGTCGCCGCTGAACCCGGGTGTCAAATTGCCCGCGATGAAATTGTAATTGCCCGCCGAATACTCGACGATGCGGCGAGCGACGGTATCGGCGACAAAGATATTGCCCTTTGCGTCCACTGAAACCGCGTCGGGGTGATGCATTCCGTAGACTACGGTGCTGATGTTCTTATTGGAAACCTCGCGGATGGAGTTGTTATTGGCGTCGGCGATATAGAGATTGCCGGCCGAATCGACCGCGACCGCGACGGGATCGTTCAGTTGCGCGCTGGTTGCGGGTCCGCCGTCGCCGGTGGAACCGGCGCCGAGACTCGCGCTGCCCGCAAAGGTCGTAATGGTTCCGGACGTGGATACCTGGCGGATAACATTGTTGCCGGCGTCAGCGATGTACAGATTTCCCGACCCGTCCAGCGCGACACCTACGGGGTTATTCAGTTGGGCGCTGCTGGCTGCTTTACCATCCCCGCGATAGCCGGCGGTGCCGGTTCCGGCGACGGTGGTGATGGTTCCATTGGAGACTTTGCGCACGCGATGGTTTGCGCCATCGGCGATGTAAATGCTTCCCGAAGAGTCGATGGCAATGCCGCCGGGCTGGTTGAGTTGCGCCGAAGTCGCAGGGCCGTTGTCGCCGGAAAAGCCCGCGGTGTTGTTTCCCGCAATGGTGCTGATGACGTACTGCTGGCCGAACAGGCACGAGGCGAGAGCGATCGCCGAAGAGAAAAGCCGAAATTTCATGAAATCAGACGACCATCAAAGGTGAAGTGAACCTGAATCCTTAATGATGCCACAGCACGGCGGGCGCAAATGACGGCCGGCCACCACGCCGGCGCTTTCGGTTGAGCCGGCCAGGCGGAACAACGCGCGCCCAAGCACGCCGGAAAAACACATAAGGTTAATACGCGCGAGCGGGCCGGAGCGGGTACGCAAAAACGTTTGCGGCGCCGAGTTGAAGCCAGCCGGGTTGATCGGTTACGCCTTCTAGCGCTGGAGATATCAGGAAGGCCGCGTCTTGAGCGGCGAGCATTTGGCGCACAGCGTGCCATTCGATCTCGCGCTGTTTCGACGTGTCGCCGAAGGTGACTTGGAGAGTAATGCGGGCGCCCGCCAGACGGGCCCAGTAATACGGCAGATCGCTGGTGACCATTGCGACGCGGTCACCCGGTTTTAGACCGATTGCGGCGAGATTGCTTGCGATTTCGTAGTGGACGCGCGGCGGCGGGTCGTTCGGGGCGGGAGAGAGCGTGGGAAACGACTGGGCGAGCATGAGCAGCGCTGCGGTTATCGCGATCGCGCGACTGGCGCGGGTGCCGTCGAGCACGGAGCAGAAGAGTCCCGTCCAGAGCAGGACGAAGAAAGGCGCGAGATAGCGGTCTTCGGCATGTACAGAGGCGTACATCGCGAAGGGCAGCGCGGCGAATAGAAGCAGTGGCAAAACGGACTTCGGGATTTCCAACCGATGGCCCTTCAAGCGGGCGAGGGTGAAAAGCGCTAAAAATGCGAAGAGCAACACCATTTGCCGGTGCAGGAGATAGCGGTAGAGGCGAAGCTGTTCGAGGGTGGCGTGCGCGAAATTCGGCGCGCTATAAACAATCCGGACTCCTTCGTTCCAGTAGGCCGGATCGTACCAGGCCGGGTATGTGCCGGCGATCGGGGCGCCGAATTCGAACATAGCGGGATCTGAGGAAAGCTGGCGCGTAGGGTGAGTTGGACGGCCGTTTCCTTCGGATCCACCTTGCCAATTGGTATTGGGCAAGTGGTCGACGTGCCAGACGATGTTGAGCCGGGCGCTGTCGCCGAGCGTGAAGCGGCCTTTCGCGCTCGACAGAGCCGCGGCATAAGGGCCCGCGATAGCCAGGAAGGAGGCGCAGGCGAACAGGACACGGGTGCGGGTGACCACTGCCGCGATGGCAAGACAAACGAGCGCGATCGGAAAAAATGGAGCCTTCGCCAGATAGCCGAAGCCTAGCGCGGCGCCCAACGCGAAGAAATGGCGCGCTCGCGCGTCCGGTGCAGCGATGCGGAGAAGAAGCGCCGCGGCTAGGAACGAGAACACATTTACCAGCAGATCGGGCGTGACGAAGCGCAGGTTCGTGAAGGCCAGAGAACAGTAGAGAAACGCGGAGCAGCTGAGCAGGAGGAACGCGAGCGTGTCCGCGCCGTCCGTGCGACGCTGCAGGCATCGAATGAAATACAGAAACGCGGCGAGCGAACACGCATAGGCGAAGAAGTTTACGGCGTGTGCAAGCAGAAATTCCTGCTCGCGCGCGGGCTGAACGGCGGCTGAGAATGCGGCGATCAGCCAGGGGTAGAGCGGGGACCATTGGGTATTCAGCGCGTTGCGAAAATCGGCTCGCAAATATGCGGAGGCGTTGTCGAGGTATTGGATACCGTCCGGGTTCATGTCGAAGCGGGTGGTCCAGGCTTGAAACGCGCCGGTGCTCAGGGCCAAAAGTGTGAAGGCGATGGTGAGGCGCCGATCTATACGGCGGCTAGGTTTGGAGGGAGGAGCTTGGGTTTGGGTTGTCGCAACAGGATGGTGCGAAACAGCGGCCGGTTTTCTCTACCGAACGTACCGTTCGCAACTGGCGTAACGCGGCTGGCGCACGTGCGGAGACGGCGCCGTTAGCGGGCCTGGAGGAGCATGGCTTTGCCGCACTCCTCGGCTACGGTCAAGTAGCGCTGCACGGCTTGTTTGCCGATCACGTACGGGTTCGGATCGCCGGGCTTGCGGTTCTTGAGCGCGTCTAATTTGGCGAGCGTTTGGTCGAACTGCGTGTGATTCGTGATGATCACGTCCGCGCCGGCGCCTACCGCGAGATCGCGGAATCGTTGCGCGGACTTGATATAGGCTTCGATCATCGGAACGGGCGTTGCGGTGCTGAGCGCAGTGCCGCCCCATTCAACCGCGAGGTGCGCCCGTCCATTGTCCTTAACGGGAACCAGGGTTGAAATCGTGCCGGGGGTGTGGCCGGGCGTGATGTAAAGCGTGAGGGTCGTGTCGCCGAGCTTCAATTTTTCGCCGTCCGTGGCGAGCAGATCGCGGTGCGGGATCGGGTTGCGCGTGTCGCGTTCGGCCAATTCCCAGTCCGCCGGGCTCAGGATGATGTGAGCATGAAACTGATCCTGGAGGAGTTTGGCGCCGGCATCGTGATCGCCGTGGCCGTGGCTGACGACCACGTACTTGATTTGAGCCGGATCGAGGCCGGCTTTTCTGAGCCCTTCGACGATCTCTGGCTCGGCGGCGTAGCTGTACAGTGTATCGATGACGATAATGCCGTCTGAAGTGGTCACCGCCCAGGAGCCATGGGCCTTGGTTCCGATGAAGTAGAGGTTGTCGAAAACTTTCTGAGGCTCCGCATACCATTGGTCCAGCGGCGGGTCGGGGCGCCGGGCCGGCGCAGCGCCCCGGCCGCGTCCGGCCGCAGGTGCAGTTTCGGGACATGCGGCGGCGTACAAACCGGCAAAATCCTGGCCTGCGGCAGCTTTTGCTGCCGCCCGGTGGCCCTCGACGGTATCGGGGACGGATTGTCCCAAGGCCATCGGCGCGAACGCAAGAATAGGGACGAAGAAGCAGCAGCGAAGCCTCATTGAGACCACCTCCAAGTAGCTTCGTACGAGCTTACTACAGCGGCCGGTCCAAACGAGCGTCAATTCGCTAGTGTGAAATTCACGTCTATTTGCGCGACGACCTGGACGGGATTACCGTCGATCATGGTTGGGCTGTAGGTCCATTGCTTGAGAGCCTCCACGGCGGCGTCGGCCAGGATCGCCTGACCGGAGACGAGGTGCAGGTCCAGGATGCGGCCGTCGGTGCCGATCAATGCCGCGTAACTTACCGTGCCTTGAATGTGGGCCTGCTTGGCTTCGCTCGGATATTTCGGCATGACTTTGTTGATGAGCTTCGAATTCTGGACGTTCCCGCCGACGCGGACGCGGCGAACACCAGCGGGCGGCGCCGGAAAGCTGGCTTCCGGGTTTGAGCCAGCGGTGGCTGACGGCGGTGCGAAAAGCAGCGCGAACTGGCCGTTACCGGAAACATGAATGGTCATCTTCAGGTGCGAATCGAAGTCGCTAACGGCCTTCTCCATCTGCCGCAGATCCTGGTACTGCATGAGGTCGCCTTCATGGAACGGTAGCGCGCTGCGCAACTGCAGTTCAGCATCGGCGCTGATGCCTTCGACGGCGATCGAACTTAGAGTCGCCGGGAACTGGCGGGTGGCCCAGGAGGGATCGATATAGTAAGTCGGGCCAGACGTGCCATCGGCGCGGATGCTGCTGGGCGCTGCGTTGGCGATGTTGACCTTGATCTGTACCGAGCCAGGGCCGGCATCATAGTGCCAGTTGAGGATGCTCTCCAACACTGGTTTGCGGAGTTCTTCGGGCCCGCTGAGGACGCGCGCATCGCTTACTTCGCCCTTGGTGTTAAGGGTGGCTTCCACCGTGACGGTGCCACGTGCGGTGTTGTTCGCGGAGATATGAATCGGAGTACGATGCAACAGCGCGGCGCCCGCATCGACGGTAATGCCGGGATCGTCGGGCTGAACTTGCGCGGGAAGCGAGAACGGGATCAGCCACATGGCGAGGCGGCCGGCAATCAATGCCGTCGAGCACGCGGTGGCAAGCGCCGTATATAGGCGAGCGCGGGACATAGAAACCTCCTGAAGGACTTCGGCCACTCGTATCGCGAGGTGGCGTTTTTTGAGAAATAGGGGAGCCGGCGCGAGATCCGGCCGAATTTTGTGGGCGGCAACGGCGACGAGCGCATCCACGTAGCCGTCACGGTTTTGAGTGAGGCGGACCACTTCGCGGTCCACCACCTGCTCGCGCGCGAGCTGGATGCGGCTCAAGACGAACCAAACGACGGGATGGAACCAGAACGCGGCGCGAAACAGCTCTTCGGCCATTAGGAAAAGCCAGTCGCGCCGGATGACGTGAAGCAGTTCATGGCAGGCGATCGCTTCGCGCAGCGGGAGTTCCATGGTCGCGAAGCGCGCCGGCAGGAGAATCGAGGCGTGCGGCCAGCCGTAGGTGACCGGGCTGGAAACATTGGGGTGCACATACCATTGCGCGGAACTCGCACGGTACGGAACGGGTGGCGCTGGCAGTTGACGCGATTCTTTGCGGTAGCGTCGCAAGCGGAAGAGCCCGGCGGTCAGCCAGCACAGCCGGACCAGCGTGCCGAGTAGGACGAACCAGAGCAGATCGGCGCCGGTCCAGTGGTGTCCTTGAGAAGCGATGTGCAGGGCGGGCCCGGCAAAGACTGACACGCCGTCAAATATCGCCGGAATCGCTTCGGGTGTGGGAGTGCGCCAAGGCTCGACCAGCGGCAATAGAACAAACGCCAAGAGGAGCCCCTGCAAGGACCAAAGGCGCGCCTTGGGGTGGCGCACGGCTTGGATGGCCAGCGCGGCGGGCAGTCCAAGCAGGCACAGTTGCGCGCTCCAAATCAGTAGTGTGCCGGCAGCGAATTGCGCGTTCATTTCGTCCTCCCGCCGGCGGAATTTCGGGATGCGCGGATGGTTCGGCGAATTTCGTCCAGGTCGGCCGCGGTGAGCTGTTCATCTTCGAGCAGATGCACCAACAGAGGTTCTGCGGAGCCGTTGAAGACGCGCTGCACGAAATCGCGGACCATCGCGCTGATGACCTGTTTTTGGGGCTTGGCGGGCGAATACAAGTAAGCGCGATCCTGCTGGCGTTTTTTGAGATGGCCCTTCTTTTCGAGGATGTTCATGAGGGTCATGACCGTGGTGTAGGCGACGTGCCGGGTCTTGAGCAGTTCTTCGTAGACGTTCCGGACGGTGGCCGACTCCAGGCGCCACACGAGCTTCATGATTTCGAGTTCCTGAGCGGTGAGGGTAGTCGGCCGGGGGCGCATATACTAATTAATTAGTACTAATTCGATCTGTTGTCAAGCACTTTTTCAGTAGCCGCGCGGTGCCTGCCTTCCGGCGGCGGGGCGCTCCTGAATCCCAGTAACGGCGGCTGCAAAATTAACGCTCCGTGCGCCGCAGCGTTCACAAGGGTCGCGATTAATGCAATCAATAACATAGCGTTGCTCCTGCCGGCTCTCGCTCTATACTTCGCGCAGAGAAAGGAGCTTCCTGGACAAGTGTTTGAGCGATACCTGGTTCTTTCGATTCTGATCGCGCCGGCTTGGGCGCAGACACCGACTGCGATTGATCTGAAGGCGCAAACCAAGAACGTGGATTTTACCGGGGCGGCCAGCACGCGACCATTCAAATCCGGTCTTTCGCTTCCGGCGACGTGTGCGGTGGGTGAGATGTTTTACCTTTCGAGCGCGACTGCGGGAACGAACGTTTTCGGATGCACTGCGGCGAATACGTGGACAGTGGAGGCGGGCGCAGGCGCGCAATCGGCCAGCCAGCTTGCGGACCTGGCAGTGAGCCGGGTATCGGCGACGCTCCTGACGATTGGGGCGAATTGCTCGGTGGCTGCGCCTTGCAACACGCGGTTCGGAAGCGCGACGCGGGCATACACAGCCTCAACTTCCGTAACCATCAGCGCCGGCAGCGGAACGGCGTTCATTTATCTAGATCCGGGCGCGGGTGTCGTAGTCGGACACAACCTCACGGTGAACTGCGCATCCGGTTGCATCGCTGCGCCGGGTGTCAGCGCGTTTCCAGCGAATTCGATTCCGCTGTTCACTTGGTCTGCGACCAACGGAACCTGGGACGCGGCGGGCGGGACGGATTGGCGGGCGTTTCAGAGCACAACCAATGTAGCGGCGGGCATGGGACTGCTCAGCGCGACGGCGAACGGTGTGAGCACGCTATCCATCGATCCAACTCAGGTTGGGTTGTGGGCGCCGGTACCGGCATCTTCCTCGAGCGCATGCGCGACTGGCGCGTGGTCGATGGACGGGTCGTATTTTTACCTGTGCGTGGCTGCGAATACTTGGCGGCGCGCCGCACTATCCACTTGGTAAGGAATCAGCGAATGCGTCGTGGATCTTTTTGTTTTGCCGCGTTGCTTTGGAGCGGCACAGTTGCATTCGGCGCGCCGGGCAAGGTCGCAACGCAGACCACGGCCACGCAGGCAGTCCTAACATTTACAATTATCGATCCGGCGCGATGCACGGTAGCGGTGTACCGCGATGCCGCGCGCACGCAGTTGGTTGACGATACCAACACAGCGCTGTTTCCCGGCTCGCAGCAGTGCAACCGGGCGGGATCGGCGGTGGTCGGTTCCGAGGTTAGTTTCGTGGCCGGCTTGCGCACTTCGCAGAAGGCGAGCGACGGCAAGCTGCACTCGCGTGCTCTGGCAGCCCAGACGGTCTACTATTTCGTGATCACCGATCTGGTGGATTCACAGGCGGCGCAAGGTACGCTGACAACCTCGACGCTCCCTTTGGGAAATTTGTATCCTGAACAGCCCCCGTTCGATCCGAACGGTTGGGACAACCGCGCCTATCCGCAGTTCGATTGGACAACGAGCCAGCGAAACCAGGCGCTAGTGGATCCATTGACGGGGCAGTTGGTGAAGCGCCTCACGTTCGCAGGCGACGCCTACGCGACCAGCCAGAACAGTACGGACGGGGTAGGATCGCCGCTGGCTATCGGCGTGGTGGCGAGCGGGTCGTGCTCGAGCGCGGTGAATTTGAATACTTCGGGAGCAAACTTTGGGACCTGCACGGGCGCGGCTAAGATCTTCATGCCGCTTCCCGCCTTCCAGATGACCGGGACAGGGGTTTTCAAGAACTGGTATCCACGGTTCAATGTGGACGACCTGCTGTTATACGGGTACGGGTCGGCGGACGCGGCGGCAATCGCTGCCGCCGATGGAAGCAACACTCTGAGCGTCTGCCTAGCTCAAGGGGCTGGGCTGCCGTGTTTGTCGCGGCAATTCACGGTGACATTGCAGAGCACCCCGGCAGCCACCGGAACATTGAAGGTCCCGGCGTCGGCGCCCGCGCCGGTGTTCGCAAACTGGGGCTATACGCCGCTGCACGGCGATGTAGTTCCTACGCCGGGCACGGTGAGCGTGAACGGCAATACCGTATCGCTCACGAATCCAGGGCAGGCGTATACGTCGGCGAACGCTTTCGACGTGGACTGGCCCGCCGGGAGCCTGATCTATATTCAAGGCTCCTCGGCGTGGGGTTGCGCGAATGACTATTGCACTATCTCGTCGATCCAGTCCGCGGTGCAGTTGACCACTGTTGAGACCTGCAACACAGCATGTCCGTCGTCGGCGAATTACGAGGGCCGCGCGTTCGGATTTCAGATCACGCGCGGTGGCGTAACTGGATCGGTCAGCGTGAGCTTTGGGTTCGAAGCCGATATGTCCACTTCCTGGTCGGTATTGGAAGACGCGACGCCGCAGCATTGCAATTCGAATCCGGTGACCGTGACGAGCGACGGGGCGGGGAATCCATATTCCGGGTACACGCTGCAGGGCTATTTGTGCACGTTTTCGCACGAGTGGGCGGGCACGGGGTACTGGCTGTTTATCTCGAAAGATCAGAATGGAGCACCGCTCGGCGAGTCGCGGCCATTAGGGCCGGCGGGCATTCCGGCGAATCAGTCGTGGTCCTCGAATGGAGCGAGTTTTCCGAGCGGGGCGAACATCGCGTTTGCCGGTTGGGATGCAACCGATGGCAGCAAGTTTTTGGCGAGCGCGTCTTATAACTCGGCTACGACGGCGCTGCTGGTTTCGGCACAGTATGACTCGAAGAAGGCGGGATGCAGCCCGGCGTACCGGAGTTGGGCGGGAGCACAGCAGTACGTGCCGGCTTACGGGGCGGCGCTTCCGGCGTGCTTCACGTACACGAATCTGACCAATCCCGCAGCCAATCCTCCCATGGATTTGCGCGCGCAGATTGTACGGGCGTATGCGGCGTTCAATCCGGGATTCGATCTATCGGGATTCGCCATCGGGGAAGTGATTGTGACGGGCGGATACGCTCTGACCTGTCTGGGAGCGATTGGCGGTGGAGACCGGAATCTGCGCGTTTGCGGCGCCTTCGATGCAAGCACAGGAAACCTGGCGCAGGTTTTCGATAGCTTTTCGAAGTATCCGGGGCGATGGGGTTATGTGCACGGGCCAGTGCACGGGCTGGGCAAATATCATTCGCTGACTCTGGACCATCCGTATCCGAACGCGGCGAGCGCCAACGCTGCTCTTTATGGTCCGTTCGAAATGGCCGTGACGGCGGTCAACCGCGCTGGGTTCGGGCAATCGGCGAACTGGACTTATCCCGGTAGCGGCGCGGGAACGTCGATCGCGGCCAACGAGGCGTACGCTTGTCCCACGAGTATTGCGGCCAATCTCGTAAACGCGGGGGCGTCGGGGACGCACTGCATTCAGGTGAAAGTATCGTCCGAGCCGTGCAGCCACACGCCGGGCGCGGCGGCGATCTATCCGAGCGGTAAGACCGAGGCCCAGCAATTTCCTTGCACGAGCAGCGATGGAACCTCCGTCGTCAATGCAGGCTGGTCGAAATTACAGAACCTGGCCGAGGGCGACTGGGTTCGCCCGAACGAGAACTACAACGACTACGATGAGGTTTTTATCGTCGCCAAAAAAGACGTAATCTCGGCTTCGGAGATCAATCTATGGCTGGTGCGGGGCGGCGGAGTTTGGCCGAGCAACGCGCAGCCGGCGTTCGCGACCATGAACGCGGCGCATCCGGATGGCTTCTCGCTGGCGATGACGGCGAACTGGAGCCTTGCGGCGGCCAACTGGACCATGGACACGACGGATACGTCGGCAGCCTGGGCGCCGGATAATCCAGCGCTGGTCTTGGTTCACGGCGTCCAGGCTGTCGGATCGAATCCGAACAACAAAATTGCGGTCGCCGTCAATTTGCAGGATCAGAGCAAGTACGCCGGGTTTTACGACTTGCCGATTGCGCAGCAGATTATGCAGCCGCTGCCCGATATCGCGGCGGTGAATCCGGCCTGGCAGGCATCCGGAGCCGGATATGCAGGACAGATTCAGCAGTACATGAACAACGATCAGCTGGCGGCCGCCCAGTGGGACCGACGCTGGGTGGTGAACTACCGGCACTTGAATCCGCCGTCAGGCAACGGGCCGGAGTACCGATCGAGTCCTGGTGTCGCGGGACTGTTGACGCCGGTTGCCGGAACCACGCAGGTGTACAAGATCACGGATCCATACTCGGGCGGGCCGGCAGACCCAAAACAGATTCCGTTCGTGCTGTTCGCGGGCCGGTTTTTGCTGAAGGACATTAGTAGCCCGAACAAGGTTGCGAACACGATCTCAGATGCCACTAGCTTCGCCGCATGTTATGCGATGCAGGCAGGCGAGTGCAGGACGGATTCAGCTGCCGGTGACCGGTACGTCAGCGTGCCCTTTGCGTCGGGCGAGAGCCAGTGCTTGACCAATCAGTATGAAGAGGCCGCGCCTTGCTTCTTTAATGCCTCGCCGGCGGCGGGCAAGATTCAGCAGTTCGACGTGTCAAGTAAATTCGATGGCGGCGCGCTCCGGCAGCGGATGCTGTCAACGGGCTTTACGTCCGTTGGTGGGCAGTACCAATTTTCGGCGCCCAAAGTGAGCCCTGACGGCGCATGGATGTTTGTGCCGTGTTGGTGGCTGAATGGAGTGCGTTCGGAGGTCTGCGCAGTATCGATGCCGGCATTCCCTGCGCAGGATTCCGGTGTAAGGTCCGGATACGTTGCCCATGACGTGAGCGTGTCTGGGGCGCCGGGGGACCAGGTACGGATTTGCTGGGGCTATGCAGAGAACGGGTCGGTGGACGGATCGCCGGCGAGTTTATACCCCACGGCGCGGCAGGAGCGCGGTTGTTCGAATGGAAGTGCACCCCGGGTGCCACCGGCTCCCGCGGCGACTCCAGGCAATACGGCCAGCTTCGTCAATACCGACACGGCGACGCAAGGAAATTGGAAAAATCTGTTCGGCTCGGACGGCTATAACGTTATCCAGGACTCGACGCAGTACCCCAGCTACGTGGGCGTGACGTTGGGCGGGACCCCGTACGTATGGGCGGCGCAGACCACCGACATCCGGGCTTTGGAACGGGCCAGCGCGGCTGGCAGGATCGCAGCCAGCAGTTACAATTCAACCTCACTAACGGTGGACCTGAATTTCAGCGATGGTGCGGCGCATCGAGTGGCGTTCTATTTTGTCGACTGGGACTCGGGAGGCCGGCTGGAGACAGCGCAGATTGTGGATGCGGCGAGTGGCGCGGTCCTGGATACCCGCACGGTTTCGAATTTTGTAAACGGGCTGTATTTAATTTGGACCCTCAGCGGCCACGTAACGCTCAAACTCAGCACTGTTGCGGGCGTGAACGCGGTGCTGAGCGGCGTATTTTTCGGCGGCGGTGCGGCGGGTGCGGCGCTGGTGGGGCCGTTTGGATGGGCGAGCGAGCCGGCGAGATACGCTCAGTGCGGCGGCGGCTGCACGGTACGAATGGCCTTGATTCCGGGACGCGTCGTGTATTACATCATCGAACGCAACAATGGCGGGCGCATCACGACATCGCCCGTTATGGTTGCGGTGGAGAATTAGGGGGCTTAAGATCGCGCGCTGGCTGAATCGATTGTCGGAGAGGTGGTTGAAACCGCCCACCGCGTTGACGCATTTGTGTGCGATCGCGTGGGTGGTTTTGATCGGCTTTGCAGCGGCGGCCGCCGGCGCGGTGCACACCCGGATTTTCGGACATGACATTTTCGTTTTTCTGGACGCGGGGTGGCGAGTATTAAACGGGCAACGGCCCGAGGTGGATTTCAACCCCAGCATGGGCGCGCTAATGGCTTGGTTTGCGGCCGCAGGATTGAAGCTGTCCGGCAACTCGGTGAACGGAATAGGCTACATGAGTGGTCTGATCGCGTTCATCGCAGGCGCATGGGCGTATGCGCTGACCCGGCGGATGAGCGGGC